>FWWM01001861.1_pt1 | contig 61119 bp, 56 predicted proteins | sample 2228351 | NCBI WGS metagenome assembly FWWM01 (sample SAMEA103939774, study PRJEB20133) | metagenome
GGGCGAGTTTGTCACCCTGAGCGCAGCGAAGGGTCTCCGAGGTGCGAACTAGAGATTCTTCGCTTCCCCTTTCCCTTCGCTTCCCCTTCCCCTTCGCTACGCTCAGGGTCAGGGCTTCGGCTCAGGGTCAGGGCTTTGGCTCAGAATGACAGTCTGAAGGCGGCTGCCCCCAATGTGGAATGCACCCACGTATCCCTCCCCCATCCAGGGAGAGGGAGTGGCCCTTCCCCCTCCCCCCTTTGCGGGGGAGGGTTGGGGTGGGGGGCATACCCCACCGTAAACGGTGGGGCGTCTTCTCCCTGCCCCTCCCCCATCCAGGGGGAGGGAAAAGGCCGCCGCCGATTACAAGCTGGGCGCCATGAATGGCGCCCCTGCGGTCGCCGGCGCCAGGCCGCCACAAAGTGGACAGCGTCCGATTGACGCCAAAGGACATCTGCCTTAAACTCAGGCCACTCCTCAGGCCACACACCCATCCAATGAGATTCTGAAGGCTGGTGAAGAGATGGACGCTATGCAACAGTTTGAACAGGCCCTGACGCCAGAAGAAGGCGACCTCCTCGCCACGCTGGATAGCCCGGTTCGCATCCAAGCCTTCCTGGACCAGCTCCCCTATAGCGCTGACCCGTTCTATCGCTGCCCGCTCAGCGTCCTGCGGGACCGGCAGGCGCATTGCTTTGACGGCGCCCTGTTCGCGGCAGCCGCGCTGCGCCGGCTTGGCTATCCACCGCTCATCGTCAACCTGTTCGCCGACCGCGACGATGAGCACCTGCTGGCCATCTACAAGCGCGATGGCGCGTTCGGTGCTGTGGGACAATCCAACTTCGTCGGCCTGCGCTTCCGCGAAGCCGTCTATCGCAGCCTGCGCGAACTGGTCATGTCCTATTTTGAGGACTACTACAACGTGGAGCGGGAGAAGACATTACGCAGCTATACACGCCCGCTGAACTTACAGGCGTTTGATCGCCTCAACTGGATGACAAGCAACGATCACCTGGAAGCCATCGCTCAGCGCCTGGACCGGCGGCGCAGAATCCCCCTGCTGACAGCGGAGATGATCGCGCACCTCTCCCTGGTGGATGAACTTTCCTATCAGGCCGGGATGCTCGGCATCAACGAGGCCGGGCTGTACAGGCCGCAGCCGCGTGAGGCGCAGGGCCAGGCCAGTAATGAACGCTAAGCCAAATGCATCAAAGGGGGTAAACTATGAAACGATTCCTGCTTCGTCTTGGTGGGCTGGCGCTGATCATCGCCGGCGCCTCTGGCCTGGTGTTCAGCCTCGTCGCATTGGCCCTCGTGGCCCGCGCGAAAGAAGGGGCCACGACGGCCATTCTGGCCCGGATTGACCTGGCCAGCCAGGCGCTGGACGCCACCGCCGAGGGCCTGATCGTCGTCAGTACGTCGCTGACCAAAGCCCAGACAACGCTGGATGTGTTGGAGACAACCACAGAGGGCGTCGCCAGAACCCTCGGCGAGAGCAAACCGCTGATAGATGATCTGGCCTCATTGGCCGGGGAGGACCTGCCCGCCAGCATTACAGCCACCCAGCGCTCGCTCGCCGGGGTGGAAGCCAGCGCCAGGGTCGTGGATGACACGCTGGCCGGGCTGGCCAGCCTGCCCTTCATCGGCACGCTGGTCTATGCGCCACAGGTGCCCCTGCACACCAGCCTGGCCGGGGTCTCAGATAGCCTGGATACCCTCTCGGCATCGTTCCGGCAAATGCAGGCCGATCTGAACACGACCGGCGACAACCTGGAGCGCGTGAAGGCCGACATTGAGGTTCTGGCCCGGAATATTGGCGCCATGGACGCCAGCCTGATGGACGCCCAGGGCGTGGTCAGCCGCTATCAGAGCGTCGTCGCCTCGTTGCAGGCCGATATGCGCACGCTGCGCGGGGAGTTACCCGGCTGGCTCAACCTGGCCGGTTGGGGCCTGGCCCTTATCCTGGTCTGGCTGGGCGTGGCCCAGGTGGGGCTGCTGTCGCAGGGGCTGGAGATGCTGGGGCGCAGTCGGCGAGAAGCGTAAGGCCCGCTCGTATCAAACCCGCGTAGCGGGTTTCCCAGAAGAAGCCGCCGATTTCTAATCGGCGGCGAGGCTGGCCCCTGGCCCCAACGCCGATTTCCCCGGATCACACGCTCAAGGGTATAATCACCCGTATGAGTTCCTACGCATCTGGCAAAGTCATGACCCTGCGCGAAGCCATCGCCCGCTTCGTCCACGATGGCGACACAGTCTATTGCGCTGGCTTCACCCATCTAATCCCTTTCGCCGCTGGCCATGAGATCATCCGCCAGCGCCGCCGCGACCTGGTCCTGGCCCGCGCCACACCCGACCTGATCTACGATCAGATGGTGGCCGCGGGATGCGCGCGCAAATTGATCTTCAGTTGGGGCGGCAACCCCGGCGTGGGCATGTTGCGGGCCGTGCGCGCCGCGATTGAATCGGGCCAGTTGGAGATTGAGGAGTACAGCCACTTCGCCATGATCACCCGCCTGACCGCTGGCGCCGCCGGGCTGCCCTTCCTGCCCATGCGCCCCACCGGCAACGACCTGCCCGGCGTCAACCCGCAGTACCGCACGGTGCGCTGCCCCTACACCGGCGTGGACCTGACCACCGTGCCTGCGCTCAACCCGGATGTGGCCATTATCCATGCCCAGCGCGCCGATGTCCAGGGCAACACCCAAATCTGGGGGGTGATCGGTGAACAGCGCGAAGCCGCCTTCGCCGCTAAACGCGTCATCGTCACGGTGGAGGAGATCGTCCCCACCGAGGTCATCCGCAGCGACCCCAATCGCACCATGATCCCGGATTTCATCGTCAGCGCGGTGGTGCACGAGCCCTATGCGGCGCATCCCTCCTACACCCAGGGCTACTACGACCGCGACAACCCCTTCTACTTGGCCTGGGATCAACTCACGGCGGAGCCCGGCGGCATAGAGCGCTATCTGGAGGAGTGGGTCTATGGCCTGCCCGACCGGCGCACCTATTGGGAGAAGCTGGGGCCGGATGTCCACGCCCGGCTGGCCGTCCAGCCTGCCTACAGCCAGCCTGTCAACTACGGGCGCTTTACAAATGACGGATAGATAAGGGAGGCGAACGTGGCAGCGTACACCACCGCTGAAATGATGATTGTCGCCGCGGCCCGCCTGCTGCGCGATGGTGAGGTCGTATTCGTGGGCATCGGCCAGCCCAACCTGGCCTGCAACCTGGCGCGGCGGCTCCATGCGCCTAACCTGAACCTGATCTACGAGGCGGGCATCATCGGCGCCCAGCCTGCGCGGTTGCCGCTCTCCATCGGCGACCCCTGTCTGGTGAGTGGGGCCGCCGCCGTGTGCTCTATGTATGAGATCTTCGCCTTCTATCTTCAGAGCGGGAGAATAGATGTGGGCTTCCTGGGTGGGGCGCAGATTGACCGCTACGGCAACATTAATGCCACGGTGATCGGCGACTATGCCAGGCCCAGGGTGCGCCTGCCCGGCTCCGGCGGCGCTGCTGAGATCGCTGCCTGGGCCAGGCGCACCCTCCTGCTCACGCCGCACCAGCCGCGTCGCTTCCCAGAGCGCTGCGACTTCATCACCGCCGCCGGCTACTTCCGGGGTCGCCACGAACGCCAGGCCGCCGGCCTGCACGGTGGCGGGCCCGTCGCCGTCGTCACCGACCTGGGCATCTTGGAGCCGGATGACAGCGGCGAGCTGGTCCTGGTCGCCCTCCACCCCGGCGCCACCCTGGAACAGGCCCGCGCCAACACCGGCTGGCCGCTGCGCGTCGCGCCCGACCTGCGCACCACCGAGCCGCCCACGACCGGGGAACTGCGCCTGCTGCGCGAGGAACTGGACCCGCAACGCATCTACCTGAAGGGATGAGTCTCCTTGACCCGTGTCCAATGATCCGTTGAGTACCTTGAAGCCGCACGAGGTATTCAAAGACGCGCTGATCCGTGTCACCGGCCAGGCCTTCCAGGCCGCCGGCTATGCACTCGTCGGCGACGCCGTGCAGGAGGCGAATGGCCTCTTCCGCTTCCGCCGCCCGCTGGACAACGGCTGGTACGCCTTCATTGAGTTCCAGTTGTTGCGCTATCAGGATACACCCACGGCCCGCTTCCGCGTCACGCTGGCCCGCAGCCGGGGGCTGAGCCCGCAGGAGGGGCGCAACACCCCCGGCTATCTTCACGCCCCGTTGACGCAGGTCTTGTGGCACGTCTATGGCCTGCGCGACTACCCTGGCCCGGACTATTGGTGGGAGTTCACCAGCTACGCGGAGCTGGCCCAGGCGCTGGCTGAAGCCGGACGCCAGGCGCTGACCTATGGCCGCGTCTGGCTGGAGGACCTGGAGAGCACAGTCTAGCCCATGAAACTCGCTATCCCCGAACTTGCCCTGATCGTCCTCATCGGCCCCACAGGCTCTGGCAAATCCACCTTTGCCCGCAGGCACTTCAAACCCTCCGAGATCATCGCGCCCACCCCTGGCTGGGAGGGAGACCTGTACCACTTCGCCACTGAGCGGCTGGCCGCAGGCCACCTGACGGTGATTGACGCGCCCAACCTTGACCCAGAGGCGCGCCAGGCGTGGCTGGAACTGGCCCACAGACACTATTGCGTCGCCATCGCTATCGTGTTCAACCTGCCGGAGACCGTCTGCCTGGAGCGCCAGCCTCCCGAAGGCCAGGCCGACCCTGAAGCCATCCGCCAGCAATGCCATGCCCTCCAGTTAATGCTGCCCGACCTGGAGCGCGAGGGCTTTGATGCCCTTTATGTCTTCTCATCACCTGAAGAAGTGGCAGCCGCACAGGTGGAGCGCCGGCGGCTGCCCGTCGACCTGAGGCACGAACATGGGCCTTTTGACATCATCGGCGATGTGCACGGTTGCTTTGACGAACTGGTCGCCCTGCTCAAGCAGCTCGGCTACACCATCGGGCTCCAGCCAGGGGCTCCCGATGATCAACGTTTCCAGGTGCGCCCGCCCCCAGGCCGCAAGGCCATCTTCCTGGGCGACCTCGTAGATCGCGGGCCATATATCCCGGCCACCCTGCGCCTGGTCATGAGCATGGTCCGATCCGGCGTCGCTCTCTGCGTGATCGGCAACCACGATGATAAACTCCTGCGCAAACTCAAGGGCCGCAACGTGCGGATCAAGCGTGGGCTGAAGCAATCGCTGGCCCAGTTGGAGCAGGAACCTGTGGCGTTTCAGCAGTCGGTCATCCGCTTCCTGGAAGGCCTGCCCAGCCATTATGTGCTGGATGGGGGCCGGCTGGTGGTGGCCCACGCCGGCATGAAAGCGGAGATGCAGGGGCGTGATACCAGTCGGGTGCGCGACTTCGCCATGTATGGTGAGACCACAGGTGAGCTGGACGAGTTCGGCCTGCCCATCCGCTACAACTGGGCGGCGGAGTACCGGGGCCAGGCGCGGGTCGTGTACGGACACACACCGGTATTTGAGCCAGAATGGATCAATGGCACCATCAACATTGACACCGGCTGCGTCTTCGGCGGCAGGCTGACCGCGCTGCGCTACCCGGAACTGGAGCTGGTCTCCGTTCCCGCCGCCCGCGCCTACGCCCCATCGCCGCGATTTGCGCTTCCGCGAGATGACGCCGGCATTCCAGGCCCGGCCTGAGCTTTATGAAGGGAAGGGGGTGCATTCCCCCCACCCCGCTCCTCCCCCACAAGGGGGGAGGGGGGTGACACACAAGCTGAAACCGATGCTCCTGCCTGGCGATGCGGCTTACTTGACAGTCCAGCCTATACAGGCTAACATTGTGCCAGGCAACTGTCGTGCCACACCTTAACCAGTTGCCCGCTGTATTTTGAGGATAAATTAGAGTAGGGAACGTGACCCCAGTTTAAATTCCCGGAGGAATCCCTTGAAACGCTCCAATTCCAAAGTCCGTGTCGCCATCATCGGTGTGGGGAACTGCGCCTCATCCCTGGTCCAGGGCGTTCACTTCTACCGCAATGCCCCCGACGATGCCTTCGTCCCCGGCCTGATGCACGTCAACCTGGGCGGCTACCATGTGGGCGACATTGAGTTCAGCGCCGCCTTTGACATTGACGTCAATAAGGTGGGCAAAGACCTTTCCGAAGCGATCTTCACCGCGCCGAACAACACTATCCGCTTCGCCGATGTACCCCACCTGGGTGTCCCCGTCCACCGCGGCATGACCCACGACGGCCTGGGCAGGTATCTCTCCCAGGTGATCAAGAAGGCCCCCGGCGAGACCGCCGACATTGTGCGCATCTTGAAGGATACCGGCACGGATGTGGTGGTCAACTTCCTGCCGGTGGGGAGTGAGATGGCCACGAAATGGTATGTGGAGCAGGTGTTAGACGCCGGCTGCGGCTTCGTCAACTGTATCCCGGTCTTCATTGCCCGCGAGCATTACTGGTCCACGCGCTTTGCTGAGCACGGCCTGCCCGTGGTTGGCGACGACATCAAAAGCCAGGTTGGGGCCACGATTATCCACCGCGTGCTCACGCGCCTGTTCCGCGAGCGCGGTGTGCGCCTGGATCGCACCTACCAGCTTAACTTCGGCGGCAACACCGATTTCCTCAATATGCTGGAGCGCGAGCGGCTGGAGTCCAAGAAGATCTCCAAGACGAACAGCGTCACCAGCCAGTTAGATTACTCCCTTAACCCCAACGATGTGCATATCGGCCCCAGCGATTATGTCCCCTGGCTGGGCGACCGCAAGTGGTGCTACATCCGTATGGAGGGGACGACCTTTGGCAACGTGCCGCTCAACCTGGAAGTGAAGCTGGAGGTCTGGGACTCGCCCAACTCGGCTGGCGTGGTGATTGATGCCATCCGCTGCACCAAGCTGGCGCTGGACAATGGCATCAAAGGCACGCTGGAAGGGCCTTCGGCCTATTTTATGAAGTCGCCGCCGGTGCAGTATAGCGATGACGAGGCCCGGCGCCTGGTGGAAGAGTTCATCGCCGCAACCTCCTCACCGAAAAAAGAGAAGGTGAGCGGTGATGGTCGGGCGGAGGCCACCCCGTGATGGTGCGGCAGACGCCGACGGAGTGGCTGCGCCAGCGCACGCGCAGCCTCCTGGACCCCATCGCCGCCGTCCTGGCCCGCCTGGGCATCACGGCCAACATGGTGACGGTGATGGGGCTGTTCGTGAACATCTTTGCGGCTGTCCTGCTGACACAGGGGCACTTTAGCGCAGCGGGCTGGTTTCTGCTTATCTTCGGCCCGCTTGACGCTGTGGATGGGGCCCTGGCGCGGCTCTCCGGCCAGAAGAGCCGCTTCGGCGCCTTCCTGGACTCCACACTGGACCGCTACTCGGAGACCGTCCTCTACTTCGGCCTGCTGGTCTATTTTTTCTACCACCCGGAGCCGACCGCGCCACTGCTGGTGTTCGCTGCTGTTGTCGGCTCGTTGCTGGTCAGCTATGTCAAAGCGCGGGCCGAGGCCCTGGGCTATGAATGCAACGTCGGCCTGCTCACGCGCATGGAGCGCTTTATCGTTCTATCGGTCGGGCTGATCCTGGGGCTGATCATCCCCACGCTCTGGATCATCGCCATCCTGGCCAACCTGACGGCGCTGTACCGGATGCACTACGTGTGGCGGAAAACGCTGGAGATGGGAGAGCAGGGGTCGGGGATCAAAAAATAACCCCCGGCGCCCGGGAGGAACGACATGCAACCACCGGATGATCCGGTTGCCTTCATTATTCCCTTCTTGAATCGCCCGGTGTACTGGTATGGCATTTTTATTGTCGCCGGGCTGATGATCGCGGCCTGGGTCGCCAGCCAGGAAGCCCAGCGCCGTGGCAGGAACCCCGATCACGTGTGGGGCGCGCTGGTGCCCATGCTGATCTTCGGCCTGATCGGGGCCCGGCTGTACCACGTGCTGACCCCGCCGCCCTCTATGGCGGCGGCGGGCCTGACCACGCAGTATTATCTGACCCACCCCCTGGATCTCATCGCTATTGAGAAAGGGGGGCTGGGGCTGCCGGGCGCGCTCGTGGGCGGCCTCTTCGGCGCCTGGCTGTATTTCCGCTATGAGATTTTCCTCTTCTCCGAAGGCTACAGATTCCGCATTCAACGGCGGCGGGAGCAGTTGAACCTGCTGGAATGGCTGGACCTGGGCGCGGTCGTGCTCCCGCTGGGTCATGCGATTGGCCGTTGGGGCAACTTCTTCAATCAGGAACTCTACGGTGGCCCGACGACGCTGCCCTGGGGATTGAAGATTGACTGCCTGCATCGTGTCCCGCCGTACACCTGTGATCAGCCCGGCTACGGCGAGAGCCAGGTCCTGTTTCATCCAGCCTTCCTTTACGAATCCGTGTGGAACCTGGCGACGTTCGGCCTGCTGTTCACCCTCAACCGGCGCTATGGGGAGCGCCTGTTGCAGGGCGAATTGTTGAATTTATACTTCATTATCTATCCGCTGGGCCGGTTTCTGCTTGAGTTCGTGCGCCTGGATAGCGCACCATTTGCAGGCACCGGCCTGGGCATCAATCAGCTCCTGGCCGGGGTGGTGGCGATTGGGGCTGCGTTTGTGCTGGTGATCCGCCGCCGGCTGGCCCGGCGCCCCGGTCAGGATGCGCCCCGGGCTGTGGGTGAAAAGCAAGCCTGACCAGGGGGCTATTGCAATTCTGTCGCCAATTGTGTACAATTGCTGTTACACTACGCTGGCAATCATGTAGCGTACAGCTTAGAAAATGTTATTTGAGGTCATCCATGTCCCGTGTCATTATCCTGGGTTCATCGGCGGCTGTGCCCGAATTGGGCCGCGAAAACACTCATCTGCTCCTGGATGGCGCCCATGGCGCCATCCTGATTGACTGCGCCTCCTCGCCGATCCCCCGCCTGTATCAGGCCGGGGTCGCTCCTGGGCGGCTTGAGGCGATCATCGTTACTCACTTCCATCCCGATCACACCTTTGGGTTGCCCATTTTACTGCTGGACCTGTGGCTGCTAGGGCGCAAGGCGGGGCTGTCCATCTACGGGCCGGCGCATAGCCTGGAACGGGTGCGCGGGGTGATGGACATGTACGGCTGGGAGAATTGGACAGGGTTCTACCCGGTGAGCTTTCACCCCGTTGAGGAACGCCTGGGGGCGCCGGTGCTGGAGAACGAGGATTTCATCATCACCGCTGCGCCGGGCAACCACACCGTTCCCACGATCGGCGTGCGTGTCCAGGACAAGGCCAGCAAGCGCATCCTGGTCTATTCCAGCGACACATCGCCCTCAGAAGCGATCATCCAACTGGCCGCAGGCGCGGACCTGTTCATCCACGAGGCCACCGGCGACGGCCCTGGCCATTCCACCCCTGCCCAGGCTGGGGCGGCGGCCCGCCAGGCCGAGGTCGGTCGCCTGCTCCTGATTCACTATCCGCCCGGCGTTGACCCCGGGCACTGGCGGGCCGAGGCCGAGGCCGCTTTCGGCGGCCTGGTGGAACTCGTCCGCGACCTGGCGGAGTATCCGCTCTAGCCCTACTACGCCCCCAAGGGGCTATCCACTTAAAGGGGCCTGAAAAGCCTGCCCCTCTGTCATTCTGAGCAAGCGTAGCGAGGCCGTCTCCGGCCTGGTGGGGGCGGTGGGGCTGACCATTATGCCGCCTCCAAAGCGGGCGTGATTGGCTTCACTAAGGCGCTGGCCCGCGAAGTCGCCCCCTTGGGCATCACGGTCAATGCCATCGCGCCAGGGATTATTGAGACGGAAACAACGCGCCAGACGTTCCCCGAAGGGGCGCTGCAAGCGTATCAGGCCCAGGTGCCGCTGAGACGGCTGGGCCAGCCCAAGGACCTGACCGGGCTGGTTGTTTTCCTTGCCTCTCCTGCCGCCGCCTATATCACCGGCCAGGTCTACGCCGTAGATGGCGGCTATACCATGCATTAGCATGTAACCGCTGGTTGGCATAGAATTGCACTCACCATCAGCACGATAAGCGCGCAGGGGATATTTGATAGGGAGAGCAAATCGGATAATCAGGGTGTTTATGGACCAAAAACAATTGATCGGACTCTTGCAGGATGTGCGCGAAGGCCGGGTGACGGTGGAAGCGGCTGCCCAACGGCTGTATACCCTGCCTTACGAAGACCTGGATTTCGCCCAGATCGATCACCACCGCGCATTGCGCCAGGGGCTGCCGGAGGTCGTCTTCTGTCAGGGCAAGACCCCAGCCCAGGTGGCCGAGATCATCGCTCGCCTGGCCGGGCACAATGACCGTGTCCTGGCGACCCGGGCCGACCCCAGCCATTACGCGGCCACGATTGAACGCGTCGCCGATGCGCGCTACTACGAGCAGGCCCGCGCCATCGTGGTTGACCGCAGAGCGGACCGCGCGGGGCGGCCTGGGGTGCTGGTCATCACCGCTGGCACCGCCGACATCCCCGTCGCCGAGGAGGCGGCCCTGACCGCCGAATTGATGGGCAATTGCGTTGAACGGCTGTATGACGTCGGCGTGGCCGGCATCCATCGTCTGCTGGATAAGGTCACGCTGATCCAGCAGGCGCGGGTGATCGTGGTCGTCGCCGGGATGGAGGGGGCTTTAGCCAGCGTGATCGGCGGGCTGGCACGCGGCCCGGTGATCGCTGTGCCCACCAGCGTGGGCTATGGGGCCAGCTTCGGGGGGCTGGCGGCTCTGCTGACGATGCTCAACAGTTGCGCGGCGGGCGTGGCTGTGGTCAACATTGATAATGGCTTCGGGGCTGGCTATCTGGCCAGCCTGATCAACCATTTAGGAGAGGAGGAAGATAAGGGATGAATGGGTGGGTCCATGTGACGGATATCCAGGTTGTGGGCGCATCGGCTCCAGCACAGGCGGAGGTGCCCTGGCAGGCCAAGCTGGAGCGGATGCGCGCCCTGTTGCGCGAGATGGAATCGGTGGTGGTGGCCTTCTCCGGCGGGGTGGACAGCACCCTGGTGCTCAAGGTGGCCCGTGAGGTCTTGGGCGAGCGGGTCATGGCGGTCATCGGCACCTCAGAGGTGTACCCGCGCCGCGAGATTGAGTCGGCCGTTGCCCTGGCCACAGAGATGGGGGTCCCCCTGATGCTAATCCCCACCCGTGAGCTGAGCGACCCGCGCTTCGCCTCCAACCCTATCAACCGTTGCTATTTCTGTAAGAACGAGCTGTTCACCAAGTTGGCGGCGATTGCCCGCGAGAGAGGCTATCGCTATGTAGTGGACGGCACGAACTACGATGACGCCGCCCATGACTTCCGCCCCGGGCTGCAGGCGGGGAAGGAGCTCGGCGTGCGCAGCCCGCTGTTGGAGGCGGGCCTGACCAAGGCCGACATCCGCCAGGCCTCGGCTGCCTTGGGGCTGCCCACCTGGGATAAACCCTCCTTTGCCTGTCTGGCCTCGCGCTTCCCCTACAATACCAACATCAGCCGCGAGGCGTTGCAGCAGGTGGATGCGGCGGAGGAGTTCCTGTACCGGTTGGGCTTCCGCCAGCTTCGGGTGCGCCACTATGGGGATACCGCCCGCATTGAGGTAGAACCTGAGGACATCCCCCGCCTGGCCGGGGCGGAGGTGCGCACGCAGGTGGTGCGCCGCCTGAAGGAGCTCGGTTATCGCCATATAACCCTGGACCTGGTGGGCTACCGTTCCGGCAGCATGAACGAAGGCCTGATGGCAGAAGCTCTGCCCGCGCGCCCGCCAGAACAGAAGTAGGGGATGGGGTTTGAAACCCCATCCCTCTGTTGTCTAACAGCCCAATATGCCTTCTATGGGGTGCCTCAATGGATAATTTGATTGTGGATGCTCATGTCCATCCCAAGATGGGCGCCGAGGCCCTCCTGGCCGAGATGGACGCGGCTGGCGTGACCCACGCTGTGTTACTGGCCGTGGACACCGACCCGCAAGATATTCGGCGGCCCGATCTGCGCCGACAGACGCGCTTTCGCTTTTTCAGAACCCCGGAAGCCCAGCGGGTCTTCTGGTCGGAGATTGAAGCCATCATGGTGCAGAAGCTGACCCCCAAGGTGACCAACGCCATCGTAGCCGACCTGGTGGCCGCTCATCCTGACCGTTTCATCGGCCTCGGCTCGGTCAATCTATGTAAAGACGCCGGGTATGTTGAGGCGAAACTGGCCGAGATTGAGCGGCTGGGACTGCGGGGGATCAAGCTGTTGCCCTTTGCCCAATTCTTTGACCCGGCGGAGAGCGAGAACTTCCGCCGGGTGTGCGCCTGGTGTGAGGAGACGGGCCGGGTCATCCTGATCCACACCGGCTGCGGGGCCTCCCCCTGGGACGCGCGCGCCCTGTCCGAGGATGCCAACCCGGAGCGGCTGCGCCCTGTCTTAGAGACCTATCATCGCGTGCCCATCATCCTGGCCCATCTGGGCAGCTACAGCAAAGGCGAGCCCGGCATCTGGTTTGAGGAAGCCGTGCAGTTAGGGGCGGATTATCCCAATGTGTGGGGCGACCTGGCGGCTGTGGCCTGGCTGGTGGAGGAGGAATGGCGCGTGGAGCGCATCCGCGAAACCATAGGATTTGACCGCATCCTGTTTGCCTCAGACTATCCGGCTGTGGCCAACCAGGTGAGCATCCGCTACATGATTGATCTCATTCGCGAGAGCCCTTATCTCTCCGCCACTGAGAAGGCCAATGTCCTGGGGAGGAACGCCGCTCAACTGTTTGGGCTTGACCCTGGTCAGGATAAGTGAGACAGCGAGCGGTTGACACCTGAGGGTCAGGTCTCTCCCCCTCGACGGGGGAGGATTAGGGAGGGGGGAAGGCATCTAAGGTTAAAACCGATGCGCCTGTGTCCCGGCCATCCACAGGCCACTCGCGATGACGAGGGAGAAGCCCAGAGCATTCAGAATCGCCCCAATCCCCCAGCCGATAGGCTCAGCGTACACCTGGGCCACCACCGGGCGCAACAGCGCCAGTTGCCACAACGGTAGCCCCAGACCGATCAGCCCTATCGCGGCCAGCAGGACGCCGTACAGCCGGCCTGGCCAGGCGCGGGTCAGTGGGCTGAGCAGGACAAGCGCACCCCCGGCCAGCGCCAGAAAAAACTGGCCCTGGCCTTCACCGCCCCGATAGGCGGTGAAGAGCAGTTCATAGGCGGGCAGGGCCAGCAGACACAGGATCCCCCCCAGTACCCGCAACGCCCAGCGTGCCAGGCGCGAGCGCAGGCGAGCGGCCACCAGCGCCAGGGCCAATCCGCTGGCTATCAGCGGCAGATAGAACGCCTCTCGCTGGATGTTGAGCGTCCCCGCACGCCAGGCGGGGAGAAACTTGATCCATTCAGTGAGATCCCAGGCGGTCAGGGCCAGGCCGGCGGCCTTATGGGGGATCCAGGGCCGCCAATAGCCCACCAGGACAAGAAGCACACCGAAAAGCGACAGGGGAAGAAACGGCGGGGGAGAGGAGCCCCGCTGATCAGCGCCCATTGGGTCAGGCGCCCCCCTCGTGCGCCTTGCGGGCCAGGCGATACGCCTGGCGTTCCCGCGCCTGCTCCATACGCGCCCGCTCTTCGTCCGTCTCCGGGATCAGCGGGGGGACCGGGCAGGGACGGCGGTTCTCATCCAGGGCCACATAGACCAGGTAGGCCGTGTTGGTATGCGTGCGGCGACCGGTGAGCACATCCTCGGCGGTCACGTCCACGCGCACCTCCATAGAGGTCCGCCCTACATAGGTTAACTCGGCGACCAGGGTCACCAGGTTGCCCACGTAGATCGGCTCCAGAAAGGTCATGGAATCAATCGCCACGGTCACGACCGTGCGGCGGGCGTGGCGCATGGCCGCCAGCGCCCCGGCGTTGTCAGCCAGCTTGACGACCTCCCCGCCGTGGACGTTCCCTATCGCATTGGCGTGCTCCGGCAGCATAAGCTGGCTGAGCACAACACGCGACTCCGCCACTGTTTTGCCTGTCATCTCGCCTTCCACCCTCCGGGATAGGTGCGCATCTCCCAGGCATTATAGGTAAAAAGCCGGGATTCGGGAAACCCGGCCCCCCCACAAGGGGGGAGGGGGTGAGTTCCCTCCCCCTGGATGGGAGAGGGGGTGAAGTCCATCTGGTGAGGGCGTGGATTGCCCCTGCAGCCAAACATGCTATAATCACCCCCTTGAGCTAGAAAGAGAGTTGTCCCTATGGCAAAGCGAAGGATTGCTATCCTGACCGGGGGCGGCGATGTCCCCGGCCTGAATGTGGCCATTAAGGCAGTGGTCAATCGTGCCGCGCAGCGCGACATTGACGTGCTCGGCATCCGGCGCGGCTGGATGGGGCTGCTGCAAATTGACCCGGATGACCCCGACACGCTGGAGAAGTGGACCATGCCTTTAACCCCTGAGCGTGTGCGCACGATTGACCGCACCGGCGGCACCATCCTGCACACCTCGCGCACCAACCCGGCCAATGTCAAGCCCGGCGAAGTCCCCGCTTTCGTCCGCGAACAAGACCGGGCGGTGGGCCCAAAGGACACCCTGGACTGCACCCGGCATGTGCTGCGCGTCCTGGACTTCCTGGGCGTGGAGGCGCTCATCCCCATTGGGGGCGATGACACGCTGAGCTATGCCGTCCGCCTGCACCACGAGGGCTTCCAGATCGTGGCCATTCCCAAGACAATGGACAACGATGTCTTCGGCACGGACTACTGCATCGGCTTCTCCACCGCCGTCACCCGCTCGGTGGACGCCATCACCGCCATCCGCACCTCGGTCGGCTCGCATGAGCGCATCGGTGTGGTGGAACTGTTTGGCCGCAACTCCGGCGAGACCTCGCTGTTCGCCGCCTATCTGTCCGATGTAGACCGGGCGGTTATCTCGGAAGTGCCTTTTGACATAGATCGGTTGGTTGCCTTCCTGGTGGAGGACCGCAGGCGCAACCCCTCAAACTACGCCATCATGACCATCTCCGAGGGAGCGCATCCTGTGGGCGGCACGATTTTGGAAAGCGGCGCGGAAGACGCCTACGGCCACAAGAAGTTGGGCGGCATCGGCGCGGTCGTCGCCGACGAGATCAAGCGGCGCAGTGGCATCAATATCATCTACGAACAGCTTGCCTATCTCATGCGCTCCGGCGCCCCCGATTCGCTTGACCGGATGGTGGCGATCTCCTACGGTTACCTGGCGCTTGACCAGGTGGCCATGGGGCATACAGGCCGCATGGTCGCGCTCCAGCAGGGCATTTACACCACGGTCCCGATTGAGATGGTCATCGCCCAGAAGAAGCGCGTGGATGTGACCGCGCTTTACGACGCCGAGAACTATCGCCCGAAGGTGCGGGATATGCTGGGCAAGCCCATGTTCCTGTATTGAGGGAAGGCGACACTTCCCCATCCCGCGCTTGACACGCCTGATCCTGGTTCTCCTCACCTGTCTATTGGTTGCCTGCCGCACGGCCTTACCGACCGTTGCGGTGACCACACCTGCCAGCCCGCCTGCAACCCGCGTATCGCCTCTGCCGCCGAGCAGCGCTATTTCTTCCCCTCCCCGACCGGCGGAGGAAAGAGGGGCGCCTGCGCTCATCCCTGTCCCCTGGGATGACCGCGCGCTCTTCCGCCGGGGCCTGATTGAGGCGGAACAGGCTGTGCTGGACAGCCTGCCCGGCGCAAGCGTATATCATCTGGACGTGCGCATCGCTGATAACCTCAGGCGCGTGCAGGGCCGCCAGGAGGTGCGCTACACCAATCAGGAAGCCGAACCACTCAACCAGGTCTATTTTCACCTGTTCCCCAACCGGCTGGGAGGCCAGATGGCTATCGCCAACCTGAAGGTGAACGGCCAGGCCGTCCAACCCCGGTATGAGCAGGGGATGAGTGCCATATGCGTGCCCCTGCCAGCGGTGCTCCAGCCCGGCCAGCAGGTGGTCATCCAGATGGACTTCAGCCTGGAGGTGCCCACCGATCCCCAGGTCAATTATGGTGTCCTCGCTTTCAAGGATCGGGTGCTGGCGCTGGCCCATTTCTACCCGATGATCGCGGCCTACGATGAGCGGGGCTGGCACATTGAGGAGTCGCCGGAGTACGGCGACCTGGTCTATGCCGATAGCAGTTTCTATCTGGTGCGGGTGACCGCGCCCGCCGGGCAGACGCTGGTCGCCTCCGGCGTGGAGATAGACCGCTCAGCGGACGCCAGTACCCAGATGGTCACTTACGCTGCCGGGCCCATGCGCGATTTCTATCTGGTGGCGAGTGACCAGTATCATGTATTCAGCCGCGAGATTGGAGAGACGACGATCCACAGCTACGCCATCCTGCCGGATGGGGCAACACGCGCCCTGGAGCACGCGGCCAACGCGCTGCGCCGCTACAGCCAGCGCATCGGCCCCTACCCCTTTACCGAACTTGACCTGGTAAGCACGCCCAATCTGGCGCTGGGGATTGAGTATCCAGGTGTGATCGCCCTCACCACGCGCCTCTATGGCCGCTCGGCGCGGATCAACGGAACACCTGCCCCGGTGATCCTGGAAGCGGCTGTGGCGCATGAGGGCGCGCACCAGTGGTTTTACAGCGTCGTGGGCAACGATCAGGTGAACGAGCCCTGGCTGGATGAGGCTCTGGCCCAGTACCTGACTCTGCTCTACTACCGTGATCTCTACGGCGACCCAGCCGCTGAGAGCTTCAAGCAATCGTTGTACAGCCGTTGGGATCGCGTGGATCGGGAAGCGCTCCCCATCGGCATGCCGGTCGCCAGCTATAGCGAGCGGGAGTATGGCGCGATTGTGTATGGCCGGGGGCCGCTCTTCTTTGACGCGCTGGCCCAGGGCCCACTGAGCGGCGAGAAGTTGGATGCTTTCCTGCGCATGTATTACCGGGCGTATCAATGGGAGAATGCCACCGGCGAGGGGCTTAAGCAGGTCGCAGAGCGCGTCTGTGGCTGCGACTTGACGCCCATGTTCACCGCGTGGGTGTATACGCCGTAGGTCTGCTCCCCCTGCTGGGGTGTGCTATAATTACCCCCACTCAGCTATCAGCTATCAGCTTTCAGCGGTCAGCCCGGAGTTGCAGATAAAAGCCGACCGCTGACTACACCGTTTGCACCGTAAACGGTGTAGCTTGAGTGCTAATATACGACGGATGGTTAGAAACTAAGGAGGCTGTATGGCGAACTTTGATGTCATCCGCGAATTGGCCCAGGAGGACGGTGGCAAGATCGTGCTCCTGGTGATGGATGGATTGGGTGGGTTGCCCCTCCAGCCGGGCGGGCCGACTGAGCTGGAGGCGGCCCGGACGCCGGTCATGGACCGGCTGGCGCGCGAGGGCATCACCGGCCTGAGTGTCCCCATTGGGGCGGGGATCGCCCCTGGCAGCGGCCCGGCCCATCTGGCCCTGTTCGGCTACGACCCGCTGGTGTATCAGATTGGCCGGGGCGTGCTGGAGGCCCTGGGCATCGGCTTTGACCTGCAGCCCCACGATGTGGCCGGCCGGGGCAACTTCTGCACGGTGGACGCCAATGGCGTGATCGTGGACCGGCGCGCCGGGCGTATCCCCACCTCCCTCTGCGCCCAGCTTGTGGAGCGGCTGCGGACGATCAAGTTGCCGGGGGTGGAGGTGTTTGTGGAGCCAGTGAAGGATTACCGTTTTGTGCTCGTCCTGCGCGGCGATGGGCTTTCACCCCAGGTCAGTGAGACCGATCCGCTTGTCCTGGGCAAGCCCCCCCTGCCCGCCCGGGCCGAAGCGCCAGAGGCGGCGCGCACGGCGGAGCTGGTCAATCAATTCGTGGCCGCGGCCAGGCCCCTGTTGGCCGACCAGCCCGCTGCCAACATGATCACCATCCGCGGCTGGTCAAAGGACCCCAATCTCCCCAAATTCGCTGACGTGTATAAGCTCAAAGCCGCCGCCGTCGCGGTGTATCCCATGTACAAGGGCGTGAGCAAACTGGTGGGCATGGACGTGCTACCTGTCTCTGGCGAGTCGCCCGCCGACGAGTTTAACACGGTGCGCGCCCACTGGGATGAGTACGACTTCTTCTTCGTGCACATCAAACCGACCGATAGCCGCGGCGAGGACGGCGATTTTGAGGCCAAGGCGCGCGTCATTGAGACGGTGGACGAAGCGCTGCCACTCCTGCTTGAACTAAAGCCCGATGTGCTGATCATCACCGGCGACCATTCCACGCCGGCGCTGCTGCGCTCGCATAGCTGGCACCCGGTGCCAACCCTGCTCTGGGCGCCGGGGCGGGCGCGCAGCGACGCGGCTCAGGCATTCGGCGAGACCGAGTGCAGCCGGGGGGCCTTGGGCCTCTTCCCGGCCACCGATCTCATACCCCTGGCGTTAGGGCACGCCCTGCGGCTGGTACGATATGGGGCATAAATCAGTAGTCAGTAGCCAGTAGTCAGTAGTCAGATAGAAAGCTGATAGCTGACCGCTGATTGCTGACAGCTATTTCAGCCGGCCAGAGGCAATACTACCGTAAAGGTGGTGCCCTCTCCTAATTTGCTGCGCACGCTCACCCGGCCACCGTAGCGCTCAACCAGGTCTTTGACAATCGCCAGGCCCAGGCCGGTGCCGCTGATGCCCAACTGTTTGACGTTGCTGGCGCGGTAGAACTCCTCAAACAGGTGGGGCAGGTCGCTTTCGGGGATGCCGATGCCCGTGTCGGCCACCGTGATCACGACCTCGCTATTGCGCTGCTCCAGGGTGATGGTGACTTTTCCGCCGGCCGGGGTGTACTTGATGGCGTTGCCGATCAGGTTGAGGAAGATGCGTTCCAACCCTTGCTCGCTGGCCATGACCGTCAGCCCGCGCGGCACATAATCCACCCGTAAGTCAATAGCCTTCTCTTTCGCCTGGCTGGACAGCCGGTCCACCACGCCCAACACGGCAGCTTCAACCGAAATAGGGGCCAGCTCACCTTCCAGGCCCTCCACCTTTCCCGCCGCCAGGTCAAGCAGGTCATTGATCAGCATCTGGAGCACATCCAGCCGCTCCGAGAGGCGCCCCAGGATGTCGCGCTGGAGGTCGTTCAGTCCCCCTGCCAGTTCGCGCACCACCGTGCGCAACAGGCTCTGGGCGGCGGCCACCGGCGCGCGCAACTCGTGCGTCACGGCGCGCACAAACTGTGCCCGCGTCTCGTCGGCCCGGCGCAATTCCGTGTAGGCCATGGCGTTCTCAATTGCCATGGCGCCCTGGCGGGCGATGGCGGCGACTAGCTCGGCGTCTTGCGGGCTGAAGAAGCCCGGCCGCCAGCCATACACGCGCAGCACACCCAGCGGGCCGTGCCGCCCGATCAAGGGCACACACAACACAGAGCGGATGCCCTCGGCCAGAACCTCAGAGGGGTACTGGAAGCGCCCATCCTGGGCCGTGTCGGCCACGATGACGGGGCGGCCATGCAGCGCCTCCTGGTCAATGGGGCTGGCGATCACCTTCACCGGCCCTTTATCCAGATACTTCTGGCTCAGCCCATAGGCCGCGGCGATGTTCAACTGCTCGCCGGTCTCGTCCAACAGCCGGATGGAGGCCGCTTTGGCCTGCAGGGCGTGGGCGATACCCATAGCAAGCTGGTCAAGCACATGGGATAAATCCAGGCTGCTGGAGAGCGTGCGGATGCTCTCATAGAGGAGGGTGATCTGGCGCTCGCGTTCGCGCAGATCGCGCATGATAGGGACGATCAGGATCACCGTGACCAGGACGGTGAGGCTGAAAAACAGCAGGATAGCGGCGATATAGAGCGGGTCGCGGTGGAGATCGGGCGGCAGGCCAGCCAGGAGGTGATAATGTGGCAGCAGCCCCAGCGCCTCCAGCCCGGCCACGCCTGCCACCACCACGATGACCAGCCCGGCGTAGAGCGAGGTGATGGGCAGCGGTAAGAGCATGGCCGCCAGCAGGACATGAAAGAGGAAGAAGAGGATCGCCGGGCTTTCAATGCCGCCGGTGAAATGCACGAAGAGGGCCAGCGCCAGCCAGTCAAAGGCCACCTGCCCAATGGCCACAAGCCGGCGGACCTGGCGGTACATCCCGGCGCGCCTGGACAGCGCCCATAGCAGCATATTACAGGCCAGGATAGCCACGCCGAGGGCCAGGAGCGCGGGGACAGGCAGGGGGATAGACAGCAGGGTGGCGCTAACCGGCGTGGCGATCAGGATCGCCAGCCCCGCCAGCCAGCGCATGCGGATCAGGCGCGCGCTGTTCTTGAGAAGGTCCGCATCGTTCACACCCTAACGCCTGGCCAGAAGGGCATTCACCGTGTTCACCAACTGATCCGGATCAATGGGCTTGTCAATGAAGGCATCTACAGGCAGGTAGTCCGCATCCGGCGCGAAGCGCAGATCGGTGGTGCTGTGCAGCGCCGTGAGCATGACGATGGGGATGTGGCGGTAGGCCGCCAGCGGCGAGCGCGGGTCCGGGCTGCGCAACTGGAGCGCGATGTGAAAGCCCTCCGTAGCCGTCCCCATCATGACATCCAGGATGATCAGGTCGGGGTTGAGCTGCGGCAGGCGGCTCAAGCCCTCTTCGCCGCTCCTGGCGTCAAATACTTCATGCCCGGCGGCCTGGAGCGACAGGCGCAGGGCGAGCACAATATCCGGGTCATCATCTATGATCAGAATCTTTGCCATGTTCGCTTCCCGTTTCATTCTCGCCGACAACCGGGCTAAAGCCCGGTACTGGGTGAGGGGGGTGAGGCAAGGCAACGCAGTATCTCCCGCCCCACGACAGGCACAACCGCCTGCACCTCGGCGCTCAGCCCAGGGGCCCAGCCCGTCTGCGCTGGCTGCACGCCGAAGACGATTACCTCTTCGGGCAGGACACGCAAGGCGGCGGCCAGCGCCAGCGCCTCTGCCAATCCGGCCTGGTGCATGGACAGGGTTGGTTCTGCCGTCTCAACATGGGCCGGATCGGGTCGGAAACAGGCCCACGTGCCAGGAGTGCCCCCCAACTCTGCCGCGTCCACGATCAGCACCCGGCGATAGCCCATCATCGTCAGGACCAGGTCCAGGCCAGCTGTCCCGCCATCCAGGGCCAGCGTGCCGGGGGGCAGGCCCTGGCTGCGCAACCATTCTACCACAGCCGGGCCAATGCCGTCATCGCCGCGCAGGGGATTGCCCAGGCCCAGGATCAGCGTGGAGTGCTCCCTCTGGCTCACGCGAAGGTCACCTCCAACATATGCGTTGAGCAGGAGATGCAAGGGTCATAGGCACGGACGAGCATCTCCAGCGCCTGCCGGATCTCATCCTGGGAGCGGTCCAGCAAGGTGGGCACGAGGGCGCGCATATCGGCCTCAATGTTCGCCAGGTTCTGGCCGGTGGGGATGATACAGTTGGCGCCGGTGATGCGCCCATCCTTGCCGATCCAGTAGTGGTGATACAGCGTGCCGCGTGGCACTTCGCAGGCGCCAACCCCCTCCCCTGCCCGCACATCGGGCTGAGGCGGTTCCTCCGGCTGGATGCCCCGCACCAACAGCCTGTCTATGAGCGCGATAGCCTCTTCCACACAGTGGGCGATCTCCACCACCTGGGCCACCGAGTTCATATAGGGGTTGGTGCAGATGGGCTTCAGCCCCAGGGCGACAGCGGCAGCCTGGGCGCGGGGATGCAGCCTGTCGTGATTGACGTTGAACCGCGCCAGCGCGCCCACCATGTACGATTCGCGGTTGTGGCGGGTGTGCTTGGCCGTGGAGTGCCGTACCAGCGTCTCGTTCGTCACCTGGCGGTAGGCAGAGATGGGATAGGTAAACCCGTCGGTGGAGGTGATCGTCCCCCCAATGAAGGCGTACTCGTCCGGCTGGCGCAGCGCGATGTACTCGGTCTCGCGCTCAAACTGCGGCATCTTCAGTGACTGGAACAGCTCCACCGTGGCGTCCACGTCTGCTCGCATGGCCTCCAGCCGCGCGCGCAACGTCTCCAGTTCGCTGGCCTGGGGCAGGTGGGTGAAGCCGCCTACGGTGAGGGTGATGGGATGGGTATGCCGCCCGCCGATGGCCGCGCACAGGTCGCCCGCCAGCTTCTTCATGCGCAAGGCGCGCAAGACCACCTCTGGATGTGTCCTGGCTAGGGGGAAGACGCTGCCCACGCCGAAGAAGTCGGGTGCCACGAGCATATAGACGTGCAGGATGTGGCTGTCCAGAATCTCGCCAAAGAAGTTGAGCTTGCGCAGAAGTTGCGTCTGTTCCGAGGGGACAACGCCCAGCGCAGCCTCGGTGGCTTGCAGCGAGGTGGTGGCGTGGCCGACCGCGCAGATGCCGCAGATGCGCGAGGTGATGTGCGACGCCTCGGTATAGGGGCGCCCGCGCAACATGGCCTCAAAGAAGCGCGGCGTCTCCACAATCTCCAGGTCGCAGCGCTTGAGCGTGCCGTTGGCCACGTCCACGACAATATTGCCGTGCCCTTCCACGCGGGTGATGTAGTGAACGTCAAGGTGAAGTGTTGCCATAACCTGTATTTGCCCTTTTTAGCCTTCAGCTATCAGCTCTCAGTGTTCAGCGGTCAGCCTTCTATCTGACTACTGGCTACTGACTACTGATTGTTCGCGCTCCATCATCTGGTAGGTGCCGAACAGTGTGAACCGCGCCAGGATGTCGTCAACGGTCAGCCCGGCCTCATTGAGCACATCCTTCATCGCATCCAGGTTGGGGTTGGAGATCAGCCCACGACAGCCCTCACAACTGTCGCCATAGCTGGGGCAGATGGCGTTGCAGCCAGCGCGCACCACCGGCCCCAGGCACACCCTGCCGCGATGGAACAGGCACACGTTCTCCTTCAGTTTACACTCCACGCACAGCGGATAGTCGGGGGGCTGTGGCAGGCGGCCCTGGAGCAGGTGCCTGACAGCGCGCACGAACTCCTCGCGGTCAATGGGGCAGCCCGGCAGGACCGCATCCACTTTGATCACGGCGCTGATGGGGCGGGCCGGGCCGGTCTCGTACCAGTGGGCCTTATCGCCATAGACGTAAGCGCGCACCTCCTCCAGGGGCTGGCGGTTGCGGATGGCGTTGATGCCCCCCAGGTGGGCGCAGGCGCCCAGGGCGATGACGACCTCCGCCTGCTCGCGGATGGCGCGCAAGCGGGCCTCGTCCGACTCCCGCGAGCAGGAGCCTTCAATGAAGGCGACCTGGTAATCGTCGCCCTGGGAAGACATGGCCTCGCGGAACTGCACGATCTCCACCGCGTTGAGCAGGTCCAGATGCGTCTGGAGCGCGTCAATCACGCTCAACTGGCAGCCTTCGCAACTGGTAAAGTCAAAGAAGGCGATCTTCAACGGGGATGGATGCCGGGTGCTCATGACAACGCCTCCGCTACCCCCTTGATCTCCGCATAGGGGAAGGCCGGGCCGCGCTGGCAGACGTAGATGTGATTCATCTGGCAGTGGCCGCATTTGCCCACACCGCACTTCATACGCCGCTCCAGCGACAGCCAGATGTTGCTTTCGGAGAGGCCCTTGCCCAGTAACTCAATCAACACGAAGCGGTACATGACCGGCGGCCCCACCACGACCGCCACCGTGTTGCGGGCGTACACCTGGATTTTAGGGAAGAGCGTGGTGATGACGCCAATGTTCCCCGCCCAGGTCTCGTCCGGGCGGTCCACCGTCAGGTGCAGTTCCACATCATCGCGCGCCGCCCAGGTGGCCAGTTCATCGGTGAACAACAGTTCCGAAGGCTGCCTGGCGCCATACAGGATGATCACCCGCCCGTAGCGGGCGCGCTCATCCAAAACCTGGTTGATCAGCGAGCGCAAGGGTGCCAGGCCCAGGCCACCGGCAACGAAGAGGATGTCCTTGCCACGGAAGCGCTCATAGGGGAAGCCGCGCCCAAATGGGCCACGCACACCGACGACCTGGCCGGGCTGCAAGCGGTGCAATACACCCGTCAGGTCGCCCACGCGCCGCACGCACAGCTCAAAGCGGCCATTGCTGCGGCTGGGCGATGAGGAGATGGAGATCGGCGCCTCGCCCACGCCCAGCACGGAGACCTCCACAAACTGGCCTGGGGTGTGCCCCAACGACAGCCCGTTGGGCAGCTCCAGCGTGAATAGCTTCTCCAGCGCCGTCATTTGCCGCACATCCACGATGCGAGCCGGTTGCGGCAGGTAAATGGAATCATTCAACTTATCCAACAATCGCGTCATGCCTGCTCCTTTAGATCACCTGCGTTTCTCCTGTGCTCATGGTACAGCGCGTTGAATGTCTCAATTGGGGTGATGTGCACCAGGCAGGCCAGGGCGCAACGCCCGCAGCCCACGCAGCCCAACAGGCCATACGCCTCGGTCTGGTACTGGCCCTTGCGCAGGAAGCGGTGGCGCTGCCGCGCCAGGCGCGTGGGCCGAAAGTTGTGCCCCCCTGCCACTTTAGCGAAGTCGTTCAACTGGCATGAATCCCAGACGCGCAGGCGCGTGCCCGCTGACAGGGCGAAGTCCACCTCATCCTGGACGTTGAAGCAGTAGCAGGTGGGGCAGACATAGGTACACGCGCCGCAGCTCAGGCAGCGCTGGCCCAGCTCCTCCCAGATGGGGCTGTTGTAGCTCACCCGCAACAGGGAGGGCAGTTCACCCACATCAAAGTCCAGCCGATAAGGGAAGTTGGCCCACTTCTGTGCCAGCACCTGGTTCAGGCGCCTGATCTCCTCGTCAGTCGCCGGGCGAGCCTGGCTGTGATCGTTCAACAACACCTGGCCCCATTCGCTGCCGATGTCCACCGCATACACATCGCCCAGGTCGGTCAGGTGCAGGTCAAACCTCTCAGGGGGGGAGAGTGTCCCCATGCTCTTGCAAAAGGAATGCGGGCTGCAGGGGCGCAGGCACTCTATGCTCACCAGAGCGGTGTTTTCTCGCCGCCGCTGATAGTGCCTGTCGGCGAAGCCGGTGCTGAAGACCTTATCCAGCAATTGAATGGCGGACAGGTCGCAGGTGTGCACGCCCAACACGACGGTGGGCTGCCCCTCAAACACCGGCTCAATACGGTTGCCGTCCAGGCTAAAGCGCATCAATTCCTCGCGCTGGGGCAGGAGGACTTTCTTGGGGGGGAGGATGCTCTGGGTGTAATCCAGGCGCAGTTCATCGGGCGAGGTGATCTTGTCAAAGATGAACTGTCCGTGCAGCTCCTTAGGCCCGACGACCTCATAGCGGCTTTGCAGCCAGGTCACCCAGCGGTTGAGCGCCTCTTTCGGCATGACTTTGAAACTCATCGGCTCTCCTTCGTACCAAGCGCTGGCGAAACCCAGAAACCCATACCAGTGCTTCGCTGCGCTGATGCTTCGCTGCGCTGATGCTTCGCTGCGCTGATGCTTCGCTGCGCTCAGCATGCCGTTCCTTCCCGGCAGGTTATCAGACTGTTCCTATCCCAATATTAGTGCAAAATATCACAAATTACCCGTGACAAGCGTCACGGGTAATCCATGACATATGTCACTAGAATGCAAGGGGCGAGGGGGTATCCCATCGTAAACGGTGGGGCGTAAACGAGGGGGCGTGCTCAAGCCGCAGCGTTTACGCTGCAGTTAGGTAGGGCTAGAATGCAAGGGGCGAGGGGGATACCCCACCGTAAACGGTGGGGCGTCCGGGGGGATAGCCTCGCCCTCTCCCTGCCTTTCCCCCGTCAAGGGGGAGGGAACTGGCCTGCTCCCTCCCAACCAGGCTAACCCAGTACCTGGCTTTAGCCAGGTTGGTACTGGGTGGGGGGAGAATCACCCCCTCCCTATCCCTCCCCCATCCAGGGGGAGGGAATATGCTCCCCTCTCCCTTTGTGGGGGAGGGTTGGGGTGGAGGAAGTGCGCTCTCCAACCATTTGCACGCGCGTGGCGTGCAGCCGTTCCATGGCGGCTTTGGCGATCTGCCGCATCAGGGCGTAGGCCATGCGGTTATCCACCTCGCACAGCGCTCGCAAGGCCGCCGCGTTCACTTTTAGAAGGCGACTGGGGGCGCCGGCCCGCGCCATGGCCGTCAGCCGGTAAGGCTCAATCAGCGCCGAGATGCCCAATGGCTCGCCTGGGTTGATCTCACCGACCCAGAACTCCTTCCCCGGTTTTGACCCTTCACCAGGCACAGTGAAGTACAGGTCCACGCTGCCCTCCAGCAGCAGGTACAGTGTATCCGCCGGTTGCCCTTCCTCAAACAGGACCGTCCCGGCGGGAACCGAGATTTCCTCAGCGATCATGGCAACCGCTTTCTGTTGCGCGTCGTCCAGACAACAAAAGAAGGGGTAGCGACGCAGAAGCTCAGGCGAAATCATGGTTCTTCCTCCTGTTGCAGCAATTCCAGGACTTTCCGCACGGCCTGCGGCACAGCGGCAGCCACGGGTGGTGTCAGCTCCTGGCTGAACTCGTACACATAAGGGGACTCTACCGCCACGACGATGACCTGGGCTGGCAAATGAGCGCCCATTGTCCGGCCCACCTGCAAGGCCGTCCACAGGTTGGTTTCGTGCGCTGAAGTGAGATGGCCTGCGCTGGGATGGGGCAGCGCCTCCAGCGGAAGACAGGTGACGCTGCCCACCGACCTCTGTCCAGTATAAATGGCATCAATCACAATGGCGCGGTCATAACCGACCAGCCGCTCCATCAGGCTGAGCCCGCCGCCCACATGGCAATCCACCTCAACAGACGACGGACGGTTGTCCTCCCTTGGGGGCGGAGCCTCCCTGAGGGCTTGCCGCACCTCCTCGGCCACATGCCAGCCCACGCCGTCGTCGCCGAGGAGCGGGTTACCCAATCCGATTACCAGCGTCCTGGCCATAGTCACCTTCGGCGGTCAAGCTACACCGTTTACGGTGTAGTAGCTTCAGCTTTCAGCGTTCAGCTATCCGCTTTCTATCTGACTACTGGCTACTGACTACTGACTACTGATCTCAGCAGTATTGCTTGAGCACCTCCACTATCTGCCCCCTGGCATCGCGGATGATGACCTCCAGTGGCATCTGGCCGGGCAGGGAGTGCGTGGCGCAGCCAAAGCAGGGGTCGTAGGCGCGGAAGGCCATCTCAATGCGGTTGAGCAGGCCCTCGCTGATCACCGTGCCCTTGTGGATCAGGCTCTGCGCCGCTTTCTTGATGGACATGCTGATCGGGGCGTAGTTGTTGGTCGTGCCCACGATCAGGTTGACCCGCGTCAGGATGCCGCGCTCATCGGTCCAGTAGTGATGGGTGAGCGTGCCGCGCGGCGCCTCCACGATGCCCACACCCTCCGTGGGCGTCTCCGTGGGGATGGTGCGGAAGTTGTCGGAGGTGATCTCCGGGTCAGTGGCCAGCTCCACCCAGCGTTCGGCGGCGTAGAGCAGCTCAATCAGCCGCGCCCAGTGGGTGGCCAGGCGCTGGTGCACCACTTTACCCGCGCCGGTGCTGCTGGAGCGCTCATACTCCTGCTGCGCCAGGGTGGTGTAAAAGCGCTCATATTCCTCCTGGGCGCGCGGCGTGGCCATGCCGTCGGCGGCATTCAGCCGCGCCAGCGGCGTGGCGCAGTACACGCCGGAGTCCTTGCCATCCACAAGGCCCTTCCAGCCGATCTTCTTGAGATAAGGGAACTTCAGGTAGGTCCAGGGCTCGGTGTGCTCGGCGATCCAGTCCTGATACTCGTGTGGGGCGTACTTGCCGATACGTCTGCCATCTGGGTCCACCACGCTGATCTTGCCATCGTAGAAGTTCACCTTGTTGTTCTCATCCACCATGCCGATGTAGTAGGTGCGGTGGGTGTAGGCGTCGCTCATGATCATGTCCAGGTAGGCCGAGTTCTTGAGCACGATGTCGTCAAACAGCTTCAGGCTGAATTGGGCGAACTCCACCGCCCAGCGGCCCATCTTCTCAATCTCCTGGCGCTCCTCCTCGGTGATGCCCTTGGACAGCCCGCCGGGGAGTGAGGTACAGGGGTGCACCTTGCGCCCGCCGATCATCTCCACAACGGCATGGCCATATTTGCGGGCCTGGATCACCTTGCTCCCGATCTCCAGTCCCACCTTATGGATCACGCCCAGGATGTTGCGCTCGGCCAGCGGCGCATCGGGGCCCATGACGAAGTCGGGGCCCCCCAGCGCGTAGAAGTGGGTGGTGTGGTCGGCCACATAGAAGGCGCTATACAGCAGTTCGCGCAGCTTCCTGGCGGTCGGCGGCGGCTCCACATGATAGACCGCGTCGCAGGCTTTGGCCGCAGCCATGTGGTGGGCCTCCGGGCAGACCCCACAGATGCGGTTGGTGAGCGTGGGCATCTCCTCCACAGGTCGCCCCACACAGAAGCGCTCAAAGCCACGCAGCTCCGGGATCTGGAAGTAGGTGTTGGCCACCTCGCCCTCCTCGTCCAGGAAGATCTCAATCTTGCCATGCCCTTCCAGCCGCGTAATAGGATCAATCGTGATGCGCTGCATGCTAACCTCCTATTCCCCTCCTTCTCCACCATCGGCGAGGGCCAGTGCGCGCTCCCGCAGCCTGGCCGATGGCGCCGCAGCCGTGATCGCTGGCTTACTGGCGCGCAGCAGCGAACCGGCCAGGTTGAAGCGGTAGAACGTGCCCGCCGGGTCGGGGATGCCATCCAGGATGTGCTCAATCTCCTGCGGGTCTTGGCTGTCAATCACCGAGGCAATTGCCGTCATCAGGCGTGCGCCGTAGTCCAGCACACCCTCCGCCGGGCCATAGCAGCCGATGCAGGGCATCCCCGCCTTGGGGCAGAGCGCGGTGCAGCCGCTGCGCGTGGCCGGGCCGCTGCACACGATGCCCTGCTCCAGCAGGCACAGCGTCGGGTCGGGCTGGACATGCTGGATGCGCACGAATTGGTGAATCTTCTTCTCGTGGCGGATACGCGGGCAGTCGTCGCACACGGTGGAGTTCCCTGCGCCAATCACCGATCCGCGCGCTGGAAGCGTGGCTTTGCCTTGCAACGCCTGAATCACCAGGTCCAGCACCGCAGCGATCTGATGCGACTCCGGCGGACAGCCGGGCATATAGTAGTCCACCGGCACAACCTGGTCCAACGTCTTCACTACCGGGTAGAACTCCGGGATGTGCAGCTCGCCCTCCAGCACCCGCACAGTGGGATAAGGCATGATGCCGTGCGTGTTGTCGGTGGTGGGGCCGTGATAGACGGCTTCAAAGGTCTCCTCCGGGGTGCTCAGGTTGGCCAGGGCGGGGATGCAGCCCTCGGTAGCGCACGAGCCGAAGGCCACCAGGACCTGTGACTTGCGGCGCAGCAGGTGGGCCATCTCCTCGTTTTCGCTGTTGCGGATGGCGCCGTCAAACAGGCAGAGCGCGATGGAGCCGTCGGGCATGGCCTCCACGTCCTTGTACTTGGCGTCCATCGCCACCGGCCAGAAGACCACCTCAAAGTTGGCGTCCACGTCCAGGATCTTCTCATGGACGTTCAGGACGGCGATCTCGCACCCGCCGCAGCCGGCGGCCCAGTACATGGCGAATTTAGGTTTGCCGTTCGTGCTCATGCTGTCACCTCCTGTTCCGACGGAGGATGGGGAACAGAGGATGGAATCCCTTCAGCGGCCATCTGCCGTCCGTCCCCGGTCCATGCAGGCCAGTTCAGCGGCCCCAAGGCGCGGATTTCCTCCACCATCCTGGTGATCTCCTCGGCCAGGCGGGCGCCCTCGGCTGCCGAGGCCCACACCAGCTTGACCCGCTCCGGCTCAATGCCCATCTGGGCCAGCGTGCGCCGTAGCAGCAGGTAGCGCCGCAGCGCCTTGTAGTTCTGCTCAATGTAATGGCACTCGCCGGGGTGGCAGCCCGTGATCAGCACGCCATCGGCGCCGGAGACCAGCGCCTTCAACACGAAGGTGGGGTCCAGCCGCCCGGAGCACATCAGCCGGATCAGTCGGATGTTGGGTGGATACTTCAGCCGCGATGTGCCCGCCAGATCAGCGGCGCGGTAACTACACCAGTTGCAGGTGAAGCCGATAATCAGGGGTTCAAATCGTTCGTTCATGGGGTCTTCCTCCTTCATGCCGCTACCGCCTCTGTTACAACGGTCTCGGCCCGGCCACCGCCGATGTTGAGCAACAGCAAGCCCTCAATCTGGGCCAGGATTTGCTCGTTGCTGAAGGCCGTGCCGCTGATCGCCCCCGCCGGGCAGGCCGCCACGCATGTGCCGCACCCCTGGCATAGCACCGGGTTGATCTCCGAGACCATGCGGTCCTCATGGAAGCTGATGGCGTTGAACGGGCACAGGTTATTGCAGATGCGGCAGCCGGAGCACTTATCCGCATTGATGCTCGCCCGGATCGGCTCTATGGCGATCTCGCGCTGCTGGATGCGCCCCAGCACCCGCGCCGCCGCCGCCGCGCCCTGGGCCACACTCGCCGGGATGTCCTTCGGCCCCTGGCACACCCCGGCGATGAAGATGCCCTCGGTCATCGTCGCCACCGGGTCCAGCTTGGGGTGCCGCTCAATGAACCAGCCATTGGCGCTGCAGGAGATGCCGAACAGCTTGGCCACCTCTTTAGCGTCGCGGCGCGGCTCCAGCCCGCAGGACAGGATGACCATGTCCACCGGAATACGGCGCTGCTGGCCGATGAGGGTATCCTCCACCTGGACGATCAGCTTGCCCTCCTCACCCGCCAGACGCACGGCATCGGTCACCTCGGCCACGCGACCGCGGATCAGCAGGAGACCCTCTTCCAGCACGCGCTGGTAGAACTCATCGTAGTCCTTGAAGCCGGCGCGGATGTCAATGTAGAAGTTGTACACGGTGGCACCGGTGCGCTCCTTGACCAGGTGGGCGAACTTCAGGCTCTGCATACAGCAGATGTTAGAACAGTAGTTGTTGTAGTTGCGGTCACGGCTGCCCACACAGTGGATGATGCCCACCGATTTCGGCTCGGTGACGCCGTCGCGCAGCACAATACGGCCCCCCGTCGGCCCGGCGGAGTTGGACAGGCGTTCAAACTCCAGGCTGGTGAACACGTTGGCCAGCCGCCCATAGCCGAACTGGGGGATGCGGCGGGGGTCAAACAGGTCGTACCCCGTCGCCAGGATGATATTGCCTACATTCAGGGTGATGAACTCGTCCTCCTGCTCGAAGTCAATCGCGCCGGTGGGGCAGAATTTCTCACAGGCCTTGCAGGTGCCCTTCTGGAAGAAGGTGCAGTTCTCGCGGTCAATCACCGGCCACTTGGGCACGGCCTGAGGGAAGGGCGTGTAGATGGCCTTGCGGTAGCCCAGTCCGGCCTCAAACACCTCGTCCACGACCTTCTTGGGGCACTTCTCCTGGCACACGCCGCAGCCGGTGCACAGCGCTGTGTTCACATAGCGGGCCTTCTTGCGCACCGTCACGCTGAAGTTGCCCACGTAGCCATCTACCCTGGTCACTTCGCTCCAGGTGAGCAGGGTGATGTTGGGGTGGCTGCCCACCGAGACCATCTTGGGCGTCAGGATACAGGCGGCGCAGTCCAGCGTGGGGAAGGTCTTATCAAACTGGGCCATGTGCCCGCCGATGGACGGCTCGCGCTCAACCAGATAGACGGGGAAGCCGCTGTCGGCGATCTCCAGGGCAGCCTGGATGCCAGCGATGCCGCCGCCCACGACGAGCGTCGCCGGGTGGATGGGCACGCGCAAAGGCTCCAGCGGCTCGTGATGCAATACGCGCTCCACGCCGCCGGAGAGGATCGCCTTGGCCTTGGCTGTGGCCGCCAGCCGGTCGCTGTGGACCCAGGAGCACTGCTCGCGGATGGAGACCAGCTCGCACAGGTAGGGGTTTAAGCCGGCGCGCTGGCAGGCGCTGCGGAAGGTGTGCTCGTGCAGGTGGGGGGAGCAGGCCGCCACCACCACGCGGGTCAGGCCCAACTCTTTGATGTCCTCCTCAATCATCTCCTGGCCCAGGCTGGAGCACATGAACTTGTAGTCGCGGGCCACGACCACGCCTCGTCCCTTGAGGCGCCCCGCGGCCCATTGGGCCACATCTTCCACATCCACGGTGCCCGCGATGTTCGTACCACAGTGGCAGACATAGACGCCAATACGTTCCTCAGTCATGGCTCACCTCCTCCTCTCCAGACATGCGTGGCATGGGCAGGCCCTCTTTCTTGCGCGGCCTGCGCGCTGGCGCCGCCTCCGCCGCTGGCATCTCCACGCCGATCTTGGCCAGCGCCGGCTGCGCATCCACCAACTCCATCCCCAGGCCCAGCGCCTTGGGGTCCAGGCCATAGGCCACACCCATCAGTTGGGTGAAGAAGAGGATAGGAATATGATAGTTGGTGTCAAAGTAGCGGTTCATCTCGCCTTGATACACATCCAGGTTAAGCTGGCACATGGGGCAGATGGTGGCGAGCATGTCGGCGCCGTACTGGGCGGCGGCGTGGACCAGGCGGCGGATAAGCTCATAGGCCACAGGCGGGCTGATCTGGGTCATGTGACCACCGCAGCAGTGCGTCTTCAGGGGGAAGTCCACCACCTCGGCGCCCAGGGCCTTAAGCAGCCGGTCCAGTTCGGTGGGATATTCCGGGTTGGACCAGCGCTTGTTGTAGTCGGGGCGCGGGGTCATGCAGCCGTAATAGGGGGCCACGCGCAGGCCCGTGAGGGGGCGGACCACGGCGTTGCGCACAGATTCCAGGCCCACCTCGTTGACGATGATGTCCAGCAGGTGGCGGACCTCAATCATGCCAGGGGTATAATGCAATCCGCCTGCGGCCAGGGCCTGGTTGACGCGCTGGTTCAGCTTTGGGCTTTCGCCCATATAGTAATCCGTCTTGGAGAGGTTGAGATAGCAGGCGCTGCAGGGGGCGATCAGGGTGTAGGCGGCCCCCCGTCCATTTCTGCCATCAGCAGCGCGGTGGTAGTCTGGGCCAGAGCTGGCCTGCTGTTGGGCCAGGGCCAGGTTGCGGGCGATCAGGGAGTAAGCCGGCAGCAGGCTGACGGCAATGTACTCGGTGGCGCCGCAGCAGTTCCAGTCGTCCACCTCCTCCAACTCCAGGCCGATGTGCCGACAGATGGCCAGGAGCGAATCTTTATAGGGGCGGGAGAACCGCTCCATAGAACAGCCGGGGTAGAACAGGTACTTCATGGTTGCGCCTCCAGTTCTGCCGCCCGCGCCAGGATCGCTTTGAGCTGGTCCATGTGCTTGATGCGGCGCGGGGTCAGGTCAATGCGCCCCTTGACGAGCATATCCAGGCCCAGGGGGGCGATGCCTGGGACGCGCAAAGGATGGTGCCGCAGGTAGAAGCGCGTGGCCAGGCCGAGTTCAAAACTGCGCCCGTAGTTCTCCACGTAATACACGAATGTCTTGGCGAAATCGGGCGCGGTAGCGTCCTTGTAATACCCGGCGCGGATGGCCATGCTCTTCAAGGTGTACATGATGTCGGTGATGTGCACACCCTGGGGGCAGCGCACCACGCAGTGGTAGCAGGAGACGCAGAACCAGGGCGTGTTGCTACGCAGCACCTCGTCGCGCAGCCCGGCGCGGATCATGGCAAACAACTGCCGGGGGGTATGGTCCATGTCGGCAGCAGAGGGACAGGAGCCGCCGCACGTACCGCACTGGATACACATCTCCAGGCGCGAGACGCCAGCCGTTGCCTCTACCACTTCCTTCAAGAACCCCAGGTCCACCACCGGCGGCGGCGGTAGAGGCGGCAGGGTCGGGCGCCCGGTTTCTACAGTTTCTAGCGCTGCTGTGGTCAAGGCGCACCTCCTTACAGTCTATATGCACCCTTTCTGAAAGAAGCTATCAGGCAGATGCCTCATCGTTCTGAGAATACTGCTACCTTCACGACAACATTAGTAATAAACGTCACCTATCTCTTATGACAGATGTCACCTATTTGTGTGATTTATCACAAATGGGGTGGGAGTGGTAGGATAAAAACTAACGGAGGGTTATTACCCTCCAACCCCCTCTCCTCCCGGTATCGGCTTCAGCCTGGTTCGGGAGAGGGGGTTGGAGGGAGGGATTATAGATGGAGATGGGGGAGCGTCCTGCTTACGATGAGAAGGGGCGGGGACGACCGAGGATCTCGGCCAGGGCCGACAGGAGCAGCACCACGTTCTGATGCTGGCTGCCGTGTCCCATTAACCCGATGCGCCAGACGCGCCCTTTTAACGCGCCTAACCCGGCACCGATCTCAATATGATATTCATTCAGCAGCCGCCGGCGCACCTCGGCCTCATCCACGTCCTCCGGCACGCGCACCGTCGTCAGCGTGGGGAGGCGGCAGGCATTAGGGACGTGCAGGGTCAGGCCCATCGCCTCCAGCCCGGCCCACAGCCGCTCGGCATTCGCCCGATGGCGGGCGAAGCGATTTTCCAGCCCCTCTTCCACGATCACCCGCAGCCCCTCGCGCAGGCCGTAGTGCAGGCTGATCGGCGCGGTGTGGTGGTACACGTGTTCAGGCCCCCAGTAACGCTCCAGCGCCAGCACATCCAGATACCAGTTGCTGGGCCGGGTCTTCCGCCGCTGGATGGCCTGATACGCCCGTGCGCTGAACGTCAGCGGTGCCAGGCCGGGGGGACAGGCCAGGCACTTCTGTGTCCCGCTGTAGGCGACATCCACCTCCCAGGCGTCAATCTCCACCGGCACACCGCCCAGCGAGGTGACACAATCCACCAGCAACAGCCCGCCGTGTTCATGGACAATGCGGGCGATCTCGGCCAGCCCCGGTTGGAGCACGCCCGCCGATGTTTCCGCATGGACCAGGGCCACGACCTTGGCGGGCCGTTGCCGCAAGGCCGCTTCAAACTCCGCCGGGTCAAAGGCCTCGCCCCAGGCGCGCTCCAACGTGCGCACCTCAGCTCCATAGCGCAGGGCCATCTCTGCGATGCGCCCACCGAAGTAACCGTTTACACCGACCAGGACGGCATCGCCCGGCTCAACCAGGTTGGCCAGCGCCGCCTCCATCCCCGCCGTCCCCGTCCCGGAGACTGTCAGCGTCAACGCATTGCGCGTCTGGAACACGAAACGCAGCAACTCCTGGGTCTCTTCCAGGACCTTAAGGAACTGCGGGTCAAGGTGGCCCACCACCGGCGCCAGCATGGCGCGGCTGATGCGCGGGTGGACTGGGGAGGGCCCCGGGCCAAGCAACAGGCGCGGGATCGGATCCAGTTCTCGTATCTCGGAGAGAGTCATTCGTCCGCCTCCTTACACAGCTAAATGTCTGTCGGGGTGATCTCTCCTCACCCGGCCACAGATATACACCCAAGTGGCATAAAGGCACAAACCGGCATCCCCTTCCCCTTGATGGGGGAGGGAGTGACATTCATCCTATGAAACCCAGCGCGTTTGTCACTGGCTTTCTGGGGCACTTTCGGGCATAATAAACTATGGAATTAGGGATGGGGAAGGAAAGGAGGGCGCCATGCCGCCGATCACAGAGCCGGGTTGGGATCTGGTGGAGTTACTTGAGCGTGTAGAAGCGCTTGGCCAGGAAATCAGCAGGCTAAGCAACGGATTGCGCGAGGCGCCAAGTGCGGATGCAGCCGCCGCCTTCCATGCTACTATGGAAGCGTTGCAGAAGGAGCTGGCTATCCTGAACCAGTATTTCACGGTGGCCAGCCCCGCCGAGCTGTACAACCTCTATAATGCGGTAGCGGAGGCCATAGCTGGCAAACCTGAGGTGGTAAGTCGTGAGTCGCAAGAGTAAAGCTGTCGGTCAGGCTGTTAGCACGGTGGAAAACGGAGCGGCCGTCCTGGCCCCCGCCCCCTCCCGCAAAACCAGGAAGCGGGCGCGGGCCCCGGCCCCCTCTTCCCGGCCTGCGGCCTTAGCTGAACTTCCGCCGGAGGCTCTGCGGCGCGTCTGCGACCCGGCGGACCTGCCCTTCACCACCACAGAGGAGCTGCCGCCGCTAGGCGATATTATTGGCCAGGCGCGAGCCATGCGCGCCCTGGACTTCGGCACGAACGTTGCCAGTCACGGCTTTAATATCTTCGCCCTGGGCCTGCCTGGCTCGGGCAAGACCACCCTCGTGCGCAAGTTCCTGGAGCGCAAGGCCGCTGAGGAGCCTGTGCCCCCCGATCTGTGCTACGTGAATAACTTCGCCGACCCGCACCGCCCGCGCGCTTTGCACTTGCCGCCGGGGCGCGGCGAGGAACTGCGCCGTGACATGGCCGAGTTCGTCAGCCGTTGCCGCCAGACCATCCCTAAAGCTTTTGAGGACGAGGAATACGAGCGCGAGAAGAACCAACTCGTCTCCAGCTTTCAGGCGCGCCAGGCGCAGGAGTTTGAACGGCTGCAAACCTATGTCCGTGAGCACGGCTTCGCCCTGATCAAGACGCCGGGCGGCCTGATCCTCACGCCCGCTGTTAACGGCCATCCCTTGAGCGAGCGCGAGCTGGAGCAACTCAGCGACGAGCAGCGCGAGAAGGTGCGCCGATTGCGCGAGATCCTGGAGAAGGAGATTGAGCGCGGCCTGCGCTCCATCCGCGAGGCCGAGAAGGAGATGCGCGCCAGGCTGCACGAGTTGGATGTGCGCACGGCCACCTTCGCCATTGGTCATATCGTGGAGGAACTCAAGGCCAAATACGCCGGGCTGGATGAGGTGGTGGATTACCTGGAGGCTGTGCAGGCGGATGTGATTGAGAACGCCAATGAGTTCCGCAAGAGCGCCGCCTCCGAGGAGGGCGAGGCCACCGGGCCACTGGCCCTTCTGGCAACGCTCCGCCCCACCTTCTCGCGCTATCAGGTCAATGTCCTGGTGGATCACAGCCAGAGCCATGGGGCGCCTGTGGTGGTGGAGAGCAACCCGACGTACCATAACCTGATCGGGCGGATTGAGCACCAGGCGGCCTTTGGAGCGGTCTACACCGATTTCACCCTGATTAAGCCCGGCGCGCTCCACCGCGCTAACGGTGGCTACCTGGTCATCCCCGCCCGCGAAGTGCTGGTCAACCCCTTTGCCTGGGACGCACTCAAGCGGGCCCTCAAGGACCGCTGTATCCGCATTGAGGAGCTGGGCGCGCAACTCAGCCTGGTGAGCACGGTGACGCTGGAGCCTCAGCCTATCCCCCTTGACGTCAAAGTCGTCCTGATCGGTAATCCGCTCCTGTATTACCTGCTCTACGCCTACGATGAGGATTTCCAGAAGCTGTTCAAGGTCAAGGCCGACTTCGCCACCATCCTGGATCGCACGCCGGAAAACGTGATGCAATATGCCCTCTTCGTGGCGGCCATCTGCCACCAGGATGGGCTGCGCCCGTTTGACCGTGAGGCGGTGGCGGCAGTGGTTGAGCATGGGGCGCGGCTGGCGGGTGATCAGGAGAAGCTCTCGGCGCGCTTCGGTGAGATCGCCGATCTGTTGCGCGAAGCGAACTTCTGGGCCGGGCGCAATGGTCACGCTCATGTCACCGCCGCCGATGTGCGCCGCGCCATTGAGGAAAAGCGCCACCGCAGCAACCTGGTTGAGGAGCGCTTGCAGGAGGTCATCGCTCAGGGCACGCTGATGATTGACGTGGTGGGCGAGGCCCTGGGCCGGGCCAATGGCCTGTCTGTGGTGGAGCTCGGCGATTACGCCTTCGCCTATCCCAGCCGGGTGACGGCCGTGGTCTCCGCCGGTCGCGCCGGGATCGTGGACATCCAGCGCGAGGTCAAGCTGGGCGGCCCCATCCACAGCAAGGGCGTGCTCACCCTCACGGCTTATCTCGGCCACAGGTATGGCCAGGAGCAACCCCTGAGCCTGTCGGCCAGCCTGGTATTTGAGCAGTCCTACAGCCTGGTGGAGGGCGATAGCGCCTCACTCACCGAAACCCTGGCGCTGATCTCCGCCCTGAGTGGCATCCCTCTCAAGCAAGGCGTCGCCGTGACCGGCTCCATCAATCAGCACGGCCAGGTGCAGCCGGTCGGCGGCATCAACGAGAAGATTGAGGGCTTCTTTGACGCCTGTAAGGCGCGTGGCCTGACCGGCGAGCAGGGCGTGATCATCCCTGCCGGGAATGTGCGCCATCTCATGCTGCGCGAGGATGTGGTGGAAGCTGCGCGGGCCGGCCAGTTCCACATCTGGCCGATCACCACAGTGGACGAGGGGCTGGAATTGCTCACCGGCCGCCCGGCGGGTGAGCGCGGCCCGGACGGCACCTACCCGGAGGGGACGGTCAACCGGGCGGTGATGGAGCGGCTGCGCGCTATCGCCGAGGCCATCAAGCGCGAGGCAGGTGAACAGCCGAACGCGAGGGCCAGCCGCACAGACGACCAACACCAACCCTCCGCTCAGCCGTAGTCAGTAGTCAGCCTCAGTAGATCGCAGAAGCGTCACTCTGAGCCAAAGCCCTGAGCCGAAGCCCTGAGCGAAGCGAAGGGGCAGCGAAGGGGAAGCGAAGGGTCGCTTGTGAGCTTCATAAGAGATGCTTCGCCAGGCTCAGCATGACACACCTGTGATCTACTGAGACTACTGGCGAGAGGCTGTGGGGGTACCCCACCGTTTACGGTGGGGCGTCCGGGGGGATAGCCTCGCCCCCTCCCTGCCCCTCCCCCCTTGTGGGGGAGGGAATATGTGCTCCCTCTGGCGCTGGCATAGTACGTTCGGCCCATTTGTTGGACCCCTGGAGTTGTGCTACATTATCAAAATAGGGGATTAGCGGTGGCCGGTGAACGTGTGCTGATTATTGACGACGACCGCCGCGCACGCGACTTCCTGGCTGACCAGGTGTTACAGCCTGCGGGCTATGAGGTCCTGATCGCCCGTGACGGCGCGGATGGGTTGCATAAGGCGCTGCGCGAGGCCCCTGACCTGATCATCCTCGACATGCACATGCCGCGGCTGACCAGCGCGGAGCTTCTAGACGCGCTTGCCCATCAGGGCCGCCAGGTGCCACTCATCCTGACCACCGCGTCTGGCTCGGAAGCCCTGGCTGTGCAGGCGCTGCGGCTGGGTGCCCGCGACTATTTGACCAAGCCCTTTGCTGTCGCCGAGGCACAGGCGGCGGTGGAGCGGGCCATCGGCGAGGTGCGCCTGCGCCGCGAGCGCGACCAGCTCACCCGCCGCCTGATGACCAGCAACCAGCAGCTTGAACGCCGCCTGCAAGAACTCCACACCCTGATCCACATTGGCAAGAACGTCGTTGCCCAACTGGACCTCCAGGCCGTGCTCAACAGCGTGGTGGAGGCGGCGGTGCGTATCACCCTGGCCGAGGAAGGGCTGTTGCTCCTCCTGGATGAAGACAGCGGCGAGCTTTACGTCCGCGCCGCCCAGAACGTGGACAGCGATATGGCCCAGGCGCTGCGGCTGCGCGTCAATGATAGCCTGGCCGGCCAGGTCGTGCGCACAGGCAAGCCGGTGATCATTGGCGATGCCGGCGCCCATAAGATCAAAACAGCCTACCTGGTGCGCGCTGTCGTCTATGTCCCCCTCAAGAGGCGAGACCGCGTCATCGGTGTGCTTGGCGTGGACAACCAGCGTTCGGAACGCGCCTTCAGCCAGCATGACGTGGAGCTGCTCTCGGCGCTGGCCGATTATGCCGCCATCGCTATTGAAAACGCCCGGCTGTATGCGGCTATCCAGGCTGCGAAGGGGCGGCTTGAGGCCCTGTTGCACTCCACAGAGGACGCGGTCATCGTCGTGGATGAGAACGGGCGACTGGCGCTGTATAACGCGGCGGCGGCCCGCGCCTTTGAGTTTGAGGCCGTGGAGGCCAGCGGCAGGCCCCTCAAGGACGTGATTCGTAACGACGCACTCCTGGCCTTGTTTGAACTGCCCCCAGGGGCGCGTCGCGGGGAGATCACCCTGAGCGACGGGCGCGTCCTCAACGCCCATGCCACGCCCGTGGAGGGCGCAGGGACCATCGTGGTGATGCAGGACATCACCCACCTGAAGATGCTGGACCGGCTGAAGAGCGAATTCGTGGCCTCGGTCTCGCACGATCTGCGCTCGCCTCTGACCGCCGTCCTGGGCTATCTGGACCTGCTGGGCCGCGCCGGGCCGCTGAACGAGCAGCAACTCCTGTATGTGGAGCAAATCCACCATAGCGTCAGGACGATCATCACCCTGATCAACGATGTGCTTGACCTCAGTCGGATTGAAGCGGGTCTGGATCAGGCCAAGATCGCTCTGGATATAGCGCCGCTCATTCGCGAGGTCGTGGAGAGCTTCCGCCCACAGAGCCAGGTCAGAAAGCAATGCTTGAGGCTCACTGTGGCAGAGAGGCTGCCGCCGATCCTGGGCAACCCGACGCGCCTGCGCCAGGCGATCGCCAACCTGGTGGATAACGCCATCAAGTACACGGCGGATGGCGGCCAGATTGAGGTGGAGGCCAGCGCGCACGATGGGCAGATCATCCTGCGAGTGAGCGACACGGGCGTGGGTATCGCCCCCGCTGAGCAGGCGCACATCTTTGACAGGTTCTACCGTGGCCGTGATGTCAGCGGCAAAAACACAGGCACGGGCCTGGGCCTCTCTATCGTCCGCTCAGTGGTGGAGGGGCACGGAGGCCGGGTGTGGGTGGAGAGCAAGGCCGGCAGCGGCAGTGTCTTCACCATTATCCTGCCGACGATGTCCACGGCAGCGGGCGGGGGCACAGCGTAAACACTGCGATGGGTTGGGGGTACCCCCACTACGGCCTCACCTCAATCGTCACAGTGGCGCTGGCCAGGGCCTGGTCCTGGGCATCCTTCCCGATGGCCTGGAAGGTGTGTGTCCCAGGGGCCAATGTCCACAACGCGCGGTAAGGCGGGCCGCTGAACTCCGCTAGTATCTCCCCATCGGCAAGCAAGGTGACCTGGGTCAAAGGGCGGCTGGCCTGCGCCTGGATGGCGATGCGCTGCTCTGTGCGCGGTAATGCTGGCGAGATGCGTAAGATCGCGCCCGGATCAGGGCTGATCAGCCAGAGGGCGCCCTGGGGGGGCACGCCGTGCTGTGCCCCTATGGAGTCATCTGTTATCACGGGCCACTGGCCGTTCTCCCTGGCCCACTCGCGCGCTTCGGGCGGCAGGACCAGGGCCACCCGTGTGGCCCTGCGCTCCGGCGGCGTGTCCGGGCCTGCGGGGAGGCCGCTGGCCAGGTCAATCTGGATGGGCCGGTAGAAAGTGTCGGCCTGGGTCGGCTGTGTGCCGGCGATGAACAGCTCGCTGCGTTTGTGGGGGCAATAGGGCGTGGGCAACAGGCCGGATAGGGCGCAGACCTCCACGCGCACCAGCCCAGGCGGCTGTTTGAAATTGAGCGGGGGGCGGCCTCTCAGCACCTGCTCCATGAAATCGTGCCAGATCGGGCCAGCGCCGCTGATGCCAGAGACATCGTACATCGGGCTATTGTCCGCATTGCCCACCCACACTCCCACCACCAGGTCAGGCGTATAGCCGATCGTCCAGTTGTCGCGCCAATCCGTTGTCGTCCCCGTCTTGGCGGCTGCCGGACGGCTGAGACGGAGCACGCTATTCTGGCCGAAGGCTGGCGCCCGCGCGTTATCGTCGCTCAGGATGTCGGTGATCAGGTAGGCGACGCGGGGGTCCAGGACGGGGGACGAAGGCCGGAAGGCGGAAGACGGATTTATCTCCGTCCTCCGTCCCCCGTCCTCCGTCGTCACCGAGAGGATGGCGGTGGGCTGGATGCGGTAGCCACCGTTGGCGAAGGCGGCATAGGCTGCGGTCAATTCCAGCAGGCGGACCTCGCCGCCGCCCAGGGTAAGCGATAAGCCGAAACGACCTGGATCGGTAAACGTGGAAATGCCCAGGGCGCGGGCGAGCTGCACCATGCGATCCAGGCCCACGTGCTCCAGGGCCTTGACGGCGGGGATGTTGTACGAGGAGGCCAGGGCCTCGCGCACCAGCACCGGCCCATGATACCGGTGGTCGTAGTTCTCCGGCACATAGGGCGTGCCCTCGCGTGTGGGGAAGCTGGTGCGCACGTCCAGGATCAGCGTCGCCGGTGTCCAGGGGTTCTCACCGCTGAAGGCCGCCGCATAGGTGATCGGCTTGATGGCCGAGCCGGGCTGGCGCGGCGCCAGCGCCATGTTGATCGCGCCGCTGATATGCCCATCAAAGTAATCCGGGCTGCCCAGCATCGCTAGGATTTCGCCGCTCTGGGGGTCCAGGGCGACCAGCGCGGTATCGTTCACATTGGAGGCGGGCCGCTCCTGCTTCAGCCGCGCCAGGTGGCGACGGGCGATGGCCTCCGCCGCGCGTTGCCAGTCCAGGTCCAGCGTGGTTGTGACCACCAGGCCCTGGCGGTACAGGGCCTGGCCGTATTCGCGTTCCAGAAGCGACCAGACGTACATGACAAAGTGGGGCGCTTCAATAGGGAAGGGCACGGCAGCGAACTGGAGCCTCTCGGCCTTCGCCAGCCGGGCCTCCTCTGCGCTGATGTAGCCCTGCCTGACCATGAGGTCAAGCACGGTGGCCTGGCGGGCGCGGGCGGCTTCCGGGTTGGTGAGTGGGTCATAAGCGGCAGGCGATTGGGGCAATCCGGCGAGCAGGGCCGACTCGGCCAGGTCAAGTTGCTCCACTGGCTTAGCGAAGTAGGCGCGGGCGGCGGCTTCCACGCCAAAGGCCAGATGGCCATAGTATGTCTGGTTCAGGTAGAGGGTCAAAATCTCGTCTTTGGAGAAGGCGCGGGCCAGCCGCCAGGCCAGGATAGTTTCGCGCAGCTTGCGCGTCAAGGTGCGTTCCTGGCGCTGCTGCGGGTCAAGCAGCAAGTTGCGGGCGACCTGCTGGGTGATGGTGCTGCCGCCGGAGCGGACCTCGCCGCCCTGGAGGTTGATCCATATGGCCCGCAGAATACCCCGCAGGTCCACGCCGGGGTTGGTATAAAAGCTGGCGTCCTCCGTGGCCAGCGTCGCCTGGCGCAGTGCCAGGGGGATGCGCTCCAGGGGGACGGTGGTGTGCCGCCCGGCGCGGGGATCGGAGATCTCATACAGCAGCCGCCCATGCCGGTCATACAGCCGCGTGCTGGGCGCGGCCAGGTTATGGCCGATGGTCTCCAGCGAGGGCAGGTCCACAAACAGCCAGGCGTAGATGCCCCAGGCAGCCAGGATGAGAAGCAGCAGGGGGATGGCCAGGAGCTTCAGGCGGCGAGAGGCGCGAAACCGTACAAACCTGATGAGATGCATCCGTATCGTCCTATCCCCCGGCAGGGGAGGGCAGGCACAAGGCTGTAGCGTTCCACCAGAAGGATGACGCGCCTTCCGGCGCGGGCCCGGTCGCGGGCGACGCGGGCCCCGCCCGGCCCGGAGCCGACGATAGCGACCTCAACCCGCTTTTTGATCGGTGTCATAGCGTTTCTGTTGGACTGGAAAGGACCGTGAGATGATACTGGTCGCCTATCTCCATCAGCCTGAAATCAATGATGAAGCGGTTGTACTCAGCAAAGAGCAGCTCCTTCCGGGCGATCAGCTCGTTTAATATATTCCGCATATCCGCCTTTGCCTCCTCTACCTCCACGTCCTCTGCATGTACTCCTTTCTCTACCAGATCGTCAATCGCGGCCTGCTGTTTGTCTTCCGGCAGCAAGGCGATATTCCATGCCAGAACAGCTACCAGGAACAACATGCGGAGTTCGTCAAACGTGTTCGCCAGATCGAGGTAGGGTTCAACATAGGCCTCCAGCACCTCAGACATCTTGATCCCATCGGGCGGCTCGGTGGGAAGCGCCGCTTGACGTCGCAGGCGCCGCAGCTTGCTCTCCAGAGGCTGAGAGCCGGGTGGCTTTTGTTTCTGCTTTCGCCTACTCTTTTTGGACTTTTGGGCAGCCATAGCTCCTCCCCAGGTGGAAGACAACGCCGCACTCACACATGAGCTACGTCGGCTCTGCACTCGTGCAGCTCAGGATTATAGCCACTCATTCAGGTTTGCGCGAATGCCCCAGATGCGTTCTGAGAGACTCAGCAGATCACAGGTTTGTCATGCTGAGCGTAGCGAAGCATCTCTTATGAAGCTCATAAGAGGCTCTTCGCTCCCCCTTCGCTGCTCCTTCGCTACGCTCAGGATGACATTGCTCAGGGCTCTGGCTCAGAGTGACACTTCTGCGATCTACTGAGGCTCAAGGGCCTGGGAACGTGGACCCGGTAAACCGGTACCCCTTCCCCGGCTCATCCGCGATCAGCGGAAGTGAAAATGCGCCGCCGGGTTCACATACCCCAGCCCCAGGCGGGTCACGATCCGCCCCAGGCGCCAGCCCAGCCGCAACAGGTGGACGTTGTGGATGCGATAGACCAGGTTGGCGATGAGTGCGCGGCGGCGCAGGCTGCGCCCTAACGGGTGCGCCAGGATGCGTTGACGGTAATCACCAAAGCTGAAGTCGCCCCTGGCAAAGGCATCGGCGATGGCACCCGCAGCGATCTGGCCATAGGCCAGGGCGTAAGCGATACCTTCACCCATCAACGGATCGGCACCCGCGGCATCGCCGACGAAGAGGACATGGGGGAGGGAGAAGACAGCGCGCGGATTGAACCAGCGAATGGGGTGGCCCATGAGTTCGTGCGCATCCAGCGCAATATTGCGCCGGGCGAGCATGGCCTGAAGCGCCTCCTTCAAGGCAGCGCGCGGGGCGTCCGTGTGCACACGGGCATCGTAAACGCCCCGGTTCATGTGCGCCTGCCCCTGAACGTAGCAGGGGAAGTCCCAATAATAGCCCTGGACGTGGTGCAGGATAGGGCTGTAGTCAAGGACGGTATAAGGGCCATCGCCGGGATGGCCTGCCCCGAATTCGGGCCGCAGCGCAGGGTCTTCCGGGGTGAGGACCTCCAGCAGCCGGGCGACCCGTGAGCCATCCTCAATGCCCAGCCTGCGCCGGACAATGCCCTTGGAGCCGTCGGCGGCGACCAGCACACGGGCCTGATACGTGCCCTGGCTGGTGACGACTGTGACGCCGTCCGCCTGGCGCTCTACATCCGTCACCGGTTCGCCTTCGTGGAGGGGCACGCCCCGCGCCCGCACCTCGCCCGCCAGCCAGGCGTCAAACTCATCACGGCGCGTGACGCGGAAGACCGGATCGCCCCACAGCGTCCAGGAGAGGTCCTGGAAGCGGATGTAGGCTTTGCGCAAGGCCACATGTGGGACGGCAAGTTGCAGGCCGAGGTCGCGCAGGATAGCTTCGCCGTAATTGGTCAGGCCGCCACCGCACAATTTGGGACGGGGATGGTGGGCTTTCTCCAACAGGAGGATGCGCCCGGCCCAGGCCGGATCGCGCTGGACCAGGTGGAGCGCGGTGGAGCATCCAGCCGGGCCTGCGCCGACGATGATTACATCCCAGGCTTCGGCCACACTCAACCTCCCAGAATTTAATTATACCCGGAAGAAATGGGGGCAGAAAGGGATGTCCTCGGATTAATGAAACCCGCCGCCGGTCTCTCATCGGCGGCTACTTCTGAGAGGTGCATTCCACATTGGGGGCAGCCGCCTTCAGACTGTCATTCTGAGCCAAAGCCCGGACCCTGAGCCGAAGCCCTGACCCTGAGCGTAGTGAAGGGGAAGGGGAAGCGAAGAATCTCTAGTTCGCACCTCGGAGACCCTTCGCTGCGCTCAGGGTGACAAACTCGCCCCAGATATGGAATGCACCCCTTCTGAGCCATTTGGTTCTTCACTTTCCCTAATTTCGGGTATAATTGACACCGCACACGTGTTCCACGCGTGCATACAGAGTGGGATAGGCGGCACCCGGCCTCGTGGCCGGGTGGGGATTGAAGCCATGACCGATCGGATTATTTCACCGCGCCAGAAAAGCGATGACGTCCGGCTGGATACGGCGCTGCGCCCGCGCAGCCTGGCCGATATGCTCGGCCAGGACCGGGTGAAGCAGAACCTGGCGATCCTGATCCAGGCCGCTAAAGCCCGCGGCGAGGCCGTTGACCATATTCTGTTTTACGGCCCGCCTGGCCTGGGCAAGACCAGCTTCGCCTATGTCATCGCCAGCGAAATGGGCGTCAATATCCGCCCCACCGCTGGCCCGGTGATTGAGCGCCCCGGCGACCTGGCCGCCATTCTGACCAATCTGCGCAAGGGCGATGTCCTGTTCATTGACGAGATCCACCGCCTGGGGCACGCCGTTGAGGAAATCCTCTACCCGGCCATGGAGGACTTCGTCCTGGACATCGTGGTGGGCAAAGGCCCCGGCGCCCGCACCATCCGGCTCAACCTGCCGCGCTTCACCGTGATCGGCGCCACCACCCGCCTGGCTCTCCTGACCGCACCCCTACGCGCCCGGTTCGGCGCGGTCTACCGCCTGGACTTCTACGACCTGCCTGCGATGGAGGCCATCGTGGAACGGGCCGCCCGGCTGTTGGAGGCGCCGATTGACCCCGAGGGGATCACGGAGATCGCCCGCCGGGCGCGGGGGACACCTCGCGTGGCCCTGCGCCTGTTGCGCCGCGTGCGCGACTACGCCCAGGTCCGCGCCGATGGCGCCATCACCGGCCCCATCGCCGCCGAGGCGCTGGCCCTGCTGGATGTGGATGAGAAAGGGCTGGATGACCTGGACCGGCGTGTGCTGCGCGCCATCATTGAGAAGTTCGGCGGTGGCCCGGTCGGCCTGGAAACCATCTCTGCGGCCATCAGCGAGGAGGCCGACACCATCATGGATGTGGTGGAGCCCTACCTGCTCCAATTGGGCTTCCTGGACCGCTCGCCGCGGGGTCGCGTGGCTACGCGCCTGGCCTATGAGCACCTGGGCCTTCCCTATCAGGAACCGGAACAACCGCCTCTGTTTTAGCCTATGCCTGATCTCAGCGACTTTGGCCGCATCCTCCTGATCCTGGGCATCGGGATCGCCCTGATCGGTGGGCTGCTGATGCTGGGCAGCCGCATCCCCTGGCTGGGGAACCTCCCCGGCGACATCCGCATTGAGCGGGATGGCTTCTCCTGCTTCTTCCCGCTGGCCACCTCCATCCTGCTCAGCCTGCTTTTGACCGTGATCCTGAACCTGATCCTGCGCTTGCGCCAGTAATCATCGGGTTAGCCGATGGACATACGTGACTTTGACTACGAGCTGCCTCCTGAGTACATTGCACAAACGCCGGTAGAGCCGCGCGATGCCGCCCGGCTGATGGTCCTGAACCGGGCCGACCAGAGCATCGCCCACCGTATCTTCCGCGACATCGGCGACTACCTGCGGCCCGGCGATTTGCTCGTCCTGAACGATACGCGGGTGATCCCCGCCCGGCTCTTCGGACGCAAATTGCCCGGCGGAGGCCGGGTGGAGGTGCTCCTGCTGCGCCCGCGCACACCCACCGTGTGGGAAGCGCTGGTGAGGGGGCGGGGCGTGCGCGTGGGTACACGCATCGGGATGGAAAAGAGCGATCTCACGGGCGAGGTGAGGGAGGTCGGCGAAACAGGCGAGCGCGTGATCGCCTTTGACCGCCCGCTCACGTCCCTGCTGGAAAGCATCGGCACGATCCCCCTCCCCCCATACATCCGTACGCCCCTCAAGGACCCGGAACGCTACCAGACCGTTTACGCCCGGCACGCTGGCGCCGTCGCCGCGCCCACCGCCGGGTTGCACTTCACGCCGGAGCTGATGCTGCGGCTGCGCCAGCAAGGCATCGGCCTGGCCTATGTCACCCTGCACATCGGCCTGGATACCTTCCGCCCGGTGACTGAGGAACGCATTGAGGAGCACCGCATCCACACGGAATGGGCCCGCCTGCCGGTTGAGACCGCCAGGCAGATCAACGCGACCAGGCTGGCGGGTGGGCGCGTCGTGGCCGTCGGCACCACGGTGGTGCGCACGCTTGAAACCGCCGCCTGGCGCGGCCTGGGCCAGGCTGAGGGCGACGCCTGCCCCTGGCACCCGGTCGCCCCCTTTGAGGGCCAGACAGACCTTTTCATCATCCCCGGTTTCCAATTTCGCGTGGTGGACGCGCTCATCACCAACTTCCACCTGCCGCGTTCAACGTTGCTTATGCTCGTCTCAGCCTTCGCCGGGCGCGAGTTCATCCTGCGCGCTTACCAGGAGGCCATCCGCGAAGGCTATCGCTTCTACAGCTTCGGCGACGCCATGCTGATCCTATAGGCGCTAAAGGGGGATAACCTCTCCCCTTCCCCCTTCCCTCATAGGGGCAGGGCTGAGGTGGGGTGAGGCACAAGCTAAAACTGATGCGCCTGCAATAGGGACGGGTGCATTCCACATTGGGGGCAGCCGCCTTCAGACTGTCATTCTGAGCCAAAGCCCTGAGCAATGTCATCCTGAGCGTAGCGAAGGAGCAGCGAAGGGGAAGCGAAGAATCTCTAGTTCGCACCTTAGAGACCCTTCGCTGCGCTCAGGGTGACAAACTCGCCCCAGATATGGAATGCACCCATAGGGACATCCCTCTTGACAGCCGACCCATTTGTGCTAGAATCTCATATTGAAAATCCTTTTCAACTATCTCCCCCTGAAGGGGAAGGAGGCAGCAGGTGCGTTCTGAGAGCGAGCGCCTGACACAGGCCCTGGCGCAGGCGGGCTACCGGCTTACCCGGCCACGCCGCGCCGTCCTGGATGTCATGGCCGCCAGTTCCGATACGCTTGGCCCTATGGAGATTCTCAGCCGGGCCCGGCGCCTGTACCCCAGGGTCGGCCTGACGACAGTCTATCGCACTATGGAGCTGTTAGCCGACCTGGGCCTGGTGCGCCGCGTCCATACAGAGGATGGCTGTCACAGCTATGCGTTGCACGGCGTGGATCACGGCCACTACCTGATCTGCCAGCGTTGCAACCAGGTGGTTGAATTTGAAGGCTGCGATCTCAGCCCGATTATCGGCGCGGTCGCACAGCGTACCGGCTTTACCATTCAAGACCACTGGCTGGAACTGTTCGGCCTCTGTCCCGATTGCCAGACGCAGGCAGGGTGACGCGATGACCTTTTTATGGCAAGATCAGCGGCACAGGCATGACCAGCCGGTCATTGAACTTGACGGGGTGCGCGTGGCCTATCGCGGACGCGTGGCGCTTGAAGACATCCATCTGAAGGTCCACTGCGGTGAGCGCGTCGCCGTCATCGGGCCGAACGGCGCAGGCAAGACCACGCTGTTCAAGGCGATTCTGGGCCTGGTGCCGTTGTCGGCGGGCCGCATCCGTCTGTTCGGCGGCGAGGTCAAGCGCGGGTGTATGCGCGTGGGCTATGTGCCCCAGCGCGAGGCCGTGAACTGGGACTTCCCCATTACGGTGGCTGAGGTGGTCATGCTGGGGCGCTATGGCCGCCTGGGTTGGTTGCGCCAGCCCGACGCCGCGGATTGGGCCGCCGTCTACGAGGCGCTGGCCCAGGTGGAGATGGAGGCGTTCGCTGAGCGGCAGATCGGCCAGCTCTCGGCGGGCCAACAGCAGCGCGTCTTCATCGCCCGCGCCCTGGCCCAGGAGGCTGAGGTCCTCTTGCTTGACGAGCCTTTCACCGGCGTGGATGTGACCACCCAACACACGTTATTTGAGCTGATCGCTCATTTTCGCCGGAAGGGCTGCGCGGTCTTGGTCGCGACCCACGATCTCAACACTGTGATGGGCAATTTTGACCGGGTGCTGTGTCTGAACCGGCGCGCCGTTGCTTATGGCCCACCGGAAGAGGTGTTTAATGCCAGCGTGCTCTCGGAGACCTATGGCGGCCAGCTCGTCGTGTTGCCCACCGAACCGACGCGGCTGGTGGTGGACGACGCGCATGGGCATTTCGGTTAGACGACGGACGACAGGATAGACCTATGATTGAATGGTTGCTTCTCCCTCTCCAACAGGGCTTCATGCAGCGCGGTCTGGTCGGCGCGGTGATGGTGGCGATTGTGTGCAGTTTGGTAGGCACGTATGTGGTTCTGCGCGGCATGTCCTTTATTGGCGACGCGATGGCTCACGCGATCCTGCCCGGCGTGGCTGCCGCCTTCCTCAGCGGTGGCAATATCTTCGTGGGCGCGTTCCTGGCGGGCCTCTTCGTCGCCTTCGCTATCGGCCTGGTAAGCCGGACGGCCCGGCTCCGCGAGGATGCGGCTATCGGCGTGGTCTTCATTGGGGCCTTTGCGCTGGGGGTGCTGTTGATCAGCACGGTGCGCGGCTACACGGTGGACCTGGCGCATATCTTGTTCGGCAATGTGCTGGGGGTGTCGCCGGAGGACCTGGCGCTGATCGCCGCTATCGGCGGGGTGATCTTGCTGCTCCTTTTCGCCTTTCGGAAGGAACTGCTCCTACTCTCGTTTGACCCCGCGCACGGCAGCGCCCTGGGCCTGCCTATGGAGGCTCTGAATTACGGCTTCCTGGTGCTCCTGGCGCTCACCATTGTCATTGCCATGCGCACGGTCGGCAACATCCTCTCCGTAGCCATGCTGATCACGCCAGCGGCGACTGCCTATTTATTGACCGAGCGCCTGCGGCGGATGATGCTGATCGCGGCGGGAGTGGGGACGGCCTCGGCGCTGGTCGGCCTGTATCTGTCGTATTACCTGAACGTGGCTTCGGGCGCCGCCATCGTGGTCACGGCGACGGTCTTCTTCCTCGTCGCCCTGGTGGTCTCGCCCAGGAGCGGGCTGTTGGTGCGTTAATCGGGCAGCCCCACCCGTAAGACGCGCAGCCAGTTTCCCCCCATAATCGCAGCGATGTCCTCGTCGCTGTAGCCCATCTCAGCCAGCGCCGGGGCGATCTTCACCAGGTCGGCCACTGTGTCTATCTCCAGGGGCGCCTGGTCCGCGCCGAAGCCGCCGTCAAAATCGCTGCCGATGCCGACATGGCGGGCATCGCCTACGCGCTGACAGACGTAGTCAATGGCGGCAGCGACGTCGCGCACAGTCACTTCGGCGCGGTTATCGCCGCGGCGCCAGCCCGCCTTGAGCATACGGTTATAGGGCACGATCCCGATCACGCCGTCGCGTTCGGCCAGGCGCACGATCTGGGTATCGGAGAGTTGCCGGTCGCCGGGGACAAACGCCTGGGGGTTGGCATGGCTGGCGATAACCGGGCCTTCATACCGGTCCAGTTCCTCAAAGAAGGCCCTTTCCGAGGCATGGCTCAGGTCCAGGATGGCGCCCAGGTCGGCCAGCACCTCCAGGAGCTCACGGCCCAGGGGGGTCAGCGGGCCCGGCTCGCCGGTGCCGCCGGCGTAGCGCGTTCCCACCCACGACAGGCCGACGATACGCACGCCACGCTCAAACCAACTCTCGGCCTCCTTCGGCTCTAAAATCGGGTCGGCCCCCTCCATAACCACAACGAGGCCAACCTGGCGGTTCTGTGGGTCGCTGCCCTCGGCCCAGGTCGCCAGGCCCGTCTCCAGATCGCCTTTAGAGCGGATCAGGCGAATCGCAGGCGTGTCATCGGCCAGGCGATGATAGTAGTCCAGTTGGACAGAGGCGCGGTGGTGGGCTTCCTGCGGCGTGCGGTAGGTTTGCAGGTCCCACAGGCCCTGGCGTTTGCGCTCCGGGGCGACAAACAGCGCGCCAAAGACAACGGCGATACCCCCGGCGAGCCAGTCAGGCAGGCCCAACATGGCCGGGCCACACACGCGGGGCGCGTCGCTGCGTGCTTCCAGGCCGCGTGTCTGGTGGGCGCTGCGGCGCACGTCGCGGGCAAAGGTCAACGCGTTCCAGGCAATGTCTTCGTGAGCGTCTACGATGAGCATAGGTGGCTGGATAGGCTATTGTACCCATGTGTGCGGCCTGGGGCAAATGAGAGCGTGGGTCAATTCCCTCCCCCGCAAGGGGGGAGGGGCAGGGAGGGGGAGAGTAGCTTCACACAACACTCTCATGGGTGCGCTCCTCGTTGACAAATCTGGCCGACGGTTGTATCGTTAGACCCACGATGTCCAGTCGTCTCGGTTGCCTGATGCAGGAGCTGTTTCGGCTGATCGCCAGCCTGCTGTCCGTTGCCCTGGTCGTTCTTATCCCCCTTGTGGTGTACGGCGCTGTCCTGGAGCGCACGCTGTTCAACCCGGACTTCTACAAGGCTGCCCTCATCCGGCACGACGCCTATGAACGCCTCCCAGTGGAACTGGTGACCGAAATCGTCAGGCGGACGCTGACCCAATCTGCGCCGGTGGGGGTGCGCTCGCTCCTGAACAATGTGAGCACCGATGACTGGCAAAACATTGTCCGCGCCATCGCCCCGCCTGAGTGGCTGCGTGGCGTGATGGAGAGCAACACCGACGCCCTGTTCACCTGGGCGAGGGGCAGCGATCCCTACCCGCGTCTCTCCATCCCCATTGGCCCGGTCCGTGACCGGCTGCGCACCGGGCCAGGGGGACGGCAACTCATCAACGCGATGCTTGAGGATCAACCCCCTTGCACACCGCAACAGGTCCAGGCGATGCTCTCCACCAACAGCCTGGCGGCCTGCGCGCCACCAACTAACCTGCTTGACCGTGTGGCCGTCCTGCTTCTGCCGCAAATTGACGGCCTTGTCGGGGAGATCGTCACGGCCACCGAGCCAGGCGCGGACCCCTCGGCGCGTGAGATTGACCTGGTGGCGGCGATCCGCGCCCGCGTGGGCGGCGAAGAGCTGTTTCAGCGGCTGCGCACCCTGCGCGACGTCGCCAGCCTGATTCGCGCCGCACTGCCGTTGGGCATGGCGACGGTCCTTTTATTCCTGGGGCTGATTCACCTGCTGGCGGTGCGAAGCTGGCAGGGCTGGGCACAATGGCTGGGGGTGCTCCTGTTTATCACAGGCGGCGTCACGCTTATCCCGCTTCTGCTGGTGCCCGCCTGGCTGGAGCAAACCTTCGCGGAGTTGATCGCCCGCCCTGCGTCGGCGCGCCCGCTTCTGGCCGTGATCCACCTGGGGCAGTGGCTGGCGGAGGACTTCTCCGCCGAGATGGTTCGGCTCGCCGGGCTGGCCGGCGGCGGCATGATCCTGCTGGGGCTGCTCCTGCTGATCCTCTCTATCTTCCTCCCCGCCGGGGAGCAAGAGGTTTACGAAGAAGAGGAAGTTGAGGCCTTCTAGCGCCTGCTCCGCCCTCTGCCTCTCTCACCGGGCGGAGAACATACACGAGTAAGTATCGGTGCACAATCTCAAGATGCTCGCCAGGATCAGCGCCTGAAGCCTCCTCCGGCACGACGACCACGATTTCTTTGAGAGCGAGGCCCTCTTGTTCGGCCATATCCTCATAGAGCAACAGGCCTACAGGCCGGAGCGCCCCCTCGGCGCGGATGTCCTGCGCTTCCACCACCAGGAAACCGCCCCCAGGAAGCAGCTTCGCGGCCTGTCCCGCGATCTGTCGGATCGCGGCGCGATACTCTGCGAGCACTGGCCCGACGGGCTCCGGCTCAGGCCAGCGAACGACCACCACAGAGGCACCTTGCCCGCCCTGCCCCTCCCCCTGGATGGGGGAGGGAACCGACCCCCTTCCAACAACCGGGCTGAAGCCCGGTACTGGGTGGGGAGGGCCGGGGTGGGGGGTAACCCCGTGCACCTGAGTTTGTGTCTGAGCGGCGCCGGTGAAGCGAATCTCAATAAGCTGCCTGTTGGCGCCGGAGAACCGCCACAGCAGATTGCGCCTGACCTCAGCTTCCAGGTGGTCTTTGGGGAAAATCCATACCGTCGTCGTTTCCAGGGTCTCGTCTTTCACGCTGTGGGCGGGCTCTATGGCGAGCTGATAAGGGAGCGCGGATCCCCAGGCCGGGTGTCGTTCGGCGATGCGCCCGACAGCCGGTTTCTCAAAGACCGGCAGATACTCATGGGCCAGCAGGAGGAAATTGTGCTCAAGCGAGCGGGCGTACCAGAAGCCGGTGGTCTTGCAGTTGTGCTGGCGCTTAATCACGAGTTCCCGCAGGATGAAACCGGCGTCCAGAAAGACTCGTATCGTCTGAAACCCAATCGGGACGACATGTCTGGACTTGCGCGTATCGCCGATCAGAATGGCGCACTTGCCGCCGGGCTTGAGCACACGCAGGCTCTCACGAGCCACCTTGCCCATCTCGCTGAGAAAGGCCGGGAGCGGCAGTTGGGAGAGATCGCCTTCTGCTGCCGCGCTATAGCCAATGATGCCTGCATAGGGGGGGTGCGCGCAGATCAGGTCCACGCTATTATCCGGTATATCGGATAGGTCGCGGGCGTCCCCCACCGAGACCTGCGGCTCGTAGATTGGCCCCTCAAACACGCCCAAAGGCACGTGGAAACTGAGATTATCCAGGGTCAGGGCTATGGCGGCGGGGTTGATGTCCCGGGCGATGCAGCGTCGCCCCAGCAGTTTGGCTTCAACGGCTGTGGTGCCCCCACCCACAAAGTAATCCAGGACAATATCGCCGGGCCTGGAATACTTGAGGATGATATTGCGCGGGATATAGGGGGCCCAGTTCCCCCGATAGCGCCCGTCGTGCGTGGCCCAGTTCCCCCGCTGCCGGAAGCTCCACACGCTGCTCGTCTCCTCCCGGAAGTCTTTCGGCGCCCAGGCGCGAACCCTTTTCGGTCGCCCCAGCAGGCTGATATTGGCGCCGTAGGCCTCGGTAATCCACTGCTCCAGTTGGCGGAAGGAGATGCCGAAGCGCGCGCCGATCTCGGCATCGGACATGCCACCCCGCTTGGCCTCCAACACCGCCTGGCGAAAGCGATCCTGGCCGTGCGCTTTGCGGATGTGATCGCCCAATCTGCCGTCAACTGGCTGCGCGCATAACGGGCAACGGGCCTCATCCGTCATGTTCACCCATGCCTCACGCAGGATTATAGCACGCCCACGAGTTCGGGCCTATTCTCCATCCCCTGACCGAAATTGGAATTTCCCCATAATCCGGCTACAATACACCTCATACCATCATAGGGAAGGGGTTGGGGGGCAGGTCTGGCATGAAGATCAACATCATCGGCGGTGGGCCGGCGGGTTTGTACTTCGCCATTCTCATGAAGAAACTGGACTCCACTCACGACATCACCGTCGTGGAACGCGATGGGCCGCATGATACCTTCGGCTGGGGTATCGTCTTCTCCGAAAAGACGCTCGCCTTCCTTGACGAGTACGACCACGAAACCTATACCGCCGTCAGCCGCGCCTCCCAGTCCTGGGACCACGTCGTCGTTGTCCATAAGGGCGAGACCATCAAGGTCGCGGGCAATCCCATCTCCGGCATCGCCCGCATCACCTTCCTCAACATCCTGCATGAGCGCTGCTGCCAACTGGGTGTGGCCCTGCGCTTTCATACCAACGTCACGTCTGTCGCCGACTACGCCGATTGCGACCTGCTCGTGGGCGCCGATGGCGCCAACAGCCTGGTGCGCCGGACGTATGAGAGCTTCTTCCACCCCCTGGTGGATGTGCGCCAGAACAGGTACATCTGGCTCGGCACGGAGCAACCGTTTGAGGGCCTGACGATGATTTTCCGCCAGACCGGGGCCGGCCTGTTCATCGCCCACGCCTATCGCTTCAGCCCCACGCTCTCCACCTTCATTGTGGAGTGCCCGCCGGAGACCTGGGCCAACGTTGGCTTCGCCCATATGTCCGACGCCGAGACCTGCGCCACCCTGGCCGGGGTCTTCCGCCAGGAGCTGGGCGGCCATCCGCTCCTGTCCAACAACTTCGTCAAGTGGTTCAACTTCGCCCTGGTGAAAAACAAGCGCTGGTTCCACCAGAACGTTGTCCTTCTCGGCGATGCGCTACACACCGCCCACTTCTCTATTGGCTCCGGCACCAAGCTGGCGCTGGAGGATGCCATCGCGCTCGCCAACGCCTTCGCCGAACACCGCACCGTTGCGCAGGCGTTGCCTGCCTTTGAACGCGCCCGCAAGCCGCCGGTGGAACGTTTCCAGGCCGCCGCGCTCAACAGCCTGCTCTGGCTGGAAAACGTCCAGAACTATCTTCATCTTGACCCGGTCCCCTTCACCTACCGTCTGCTCCTGCGCAGCAAGCGGGTGAGCTTCAACCGCATCCGGCGCGGTGACCCCGACTTCGCCGCCCGCTACGACGCCTGGCGCCAGGCCCAGCCTGAGGTCGGCCCTATCCCGGCGGACTTCCTGGACCTGTTCCAGAAACCCGCTATCGGCCACCTGGCGACGCTCATGCCCGACGGCACGCCTCACGTCACCTCGGTCTGGGTGGATTACGATGGGAAGCATGTGATCATCAACTCAGCCAAAGGGCGGCTCAAAGACCGCAACATGCGCGAACGGCCCGACGTCGCCCTGCAAATCCCTGACCCGGATGACATCAACCGCTATCTGCTCATTCGTGGCCGGGTGGTGGAGATCACCGAGGCGGGCGCGGACGAGCATCTGGATAAGCTCTCTCCGCGCTACCTGGGCCGCGACAAATATCCGCCCGCCATGCGCTACCCCGGCGAGGTGCGTGTGCTGTATAAAATTGAGCCGCAGCGGGTCACCACCTGGAACCCCTTCGGCTAATGCCGTTTGACACTGGATGTTTGGCTCTGATCCTGTGAGGTACGATGACGAAAGTTGCGCTGGTCACAGGCGGTAGCCGGGGCATCGGCGAGGCCATCGCGCTTGCCCTCGCGGGCACAGGCATCGCCGTCGCTGTTGCCGCCCGCACCGCAGCCGATGTCCAACGCGTGGCTGCCTCTATCCGCGAACGGGGCGGCGAGGCGTTGCCTGTCGTGTGCGACGTGACCCAGCCTGAGAGCGTTCACGCTGCTGTGGCTGAGGTACGGCAGGCGCTCGGCCCGATCACCATCCTGGTGAACAACGCCGGCGCCGCCGATTCGCACAAATTCCTTGGTCATCCCGATGCGCTCTGGCATCACATGATCAACGCCAATCTGAATTCGGTCTATTACGTCACCAAAGCTGTCGTGCCCATGATGGTGGAGGCCAGGTGGGGCCGGATCATCAACATCGCCTCCATCGCCGCGAAGACCGGTGGCAAGTACATCGTTGCCTACACCGCGTCCAAGCACGGCGTGCTCGGCCTGACCCGCGCCCTGGCGCTTGAGCTTGTGCCCTACAATATCACGGTCAACGCCATCTGCCCCGGCTACGTGGACACGCCCATGACGGATCGGGCCATCGTCAACATCGCCGCCCGCACCGGCATGTCCCCGGCTGAAGCGCGTGCGGCGCTGGAGAAGATCAGCCCGCAGAACCGGCTGATGACGCCCCAAGAGATCGCCCACGTCGCGCTCATGCTGATCAGCGATGAGGCGCGCGGCATCACCGGCCAGGCGATCAACGTGGATGGCGGGGCGGTGATGTTTTGAATTGCAGGCATTTGGAGGAACTCAGGGGAACTCACATGAGCGATGATTTTCTGTACTCGGTGGACGAGGGGGTGGCCACGATCAGGCTGAACCGCCCGGAGGTGCTCAACGCGCTCACGCTGGAGATGTACGCCCAACTGCGCGACCTGTTTGAGGCGCTACGCTACGATGAGAGCGTGAAGGCTGTGGTGATCACCGGCGCGGGCCGGGCGTTCTGTTCCGGTGGCGACGTCCACAGGATCATTGGCGCTGTGCTGGAGCGCGACATGCGCGATCACCTGGAGTTTTGCCGCATGACCGGGCACCTGGTGCGCAACATGCGCCTGCTGGCCAAGCCGATCCTGGCCGCTGTGAACGGCGTGGCCGCTGGAGCCGGGGCCGTGATCGCCCTGGCCTCCGATCTGCGCGTTGTGGCCGAGGGGGCGAAGTTCGCCTTCCTGTTCACGCGCGTTGGCCTGACCGGGGCGGACATGGGCGCGGCCTTCCTGCTGCCCCGCGTGGTTGGCCAGGGTCGGGCGCTGGAACTCCTCCTCCTGGGCGATGACGTGGACGCGCGCACCGCTGAACGCTACGGCCTGGCCAACTGGGTCGTCCCCCAGGAGCAACTCCTGCCCAAAGCCTACGAGATCGCCCGCCGCCTGGCGCACGGCCCCACCGTCGCCCTGGGGATGACCAAGCTCATGGTCAACAACGAATGGACGATGGACCTGATCGCCGCGCTTGAGGCTGAGGCCCAGGCCCAGGCGTTGATGATGATGGGCGAAGACCACCGCGCCTTCTATGAAGCCTTCACAGAGAAGCGGAAGCCGGAGTTTAAGGGGCGCTGAGTGAGACAGGAAAGCAATCACGGTGAAGATGGCGGTTATCCGCAGTATAATATAGCCGAAAGAGAAGGCTCACATGTCACAGAAAGCGCCTGAAAAGGATTGGATGTCACAACTGGAATCCTATTTCGCCTCACTGGACCACGTGCTGCTGGCTTACCTGTTCGGCTCACACGCGCGCGGGCAGGCTGGGCCGCTTTCAGACCTGGACATCGCTGTACTGTTAGATGAGAGGCTTGACGCTGATCGGTCTTTTGACATGCGCCTGGAGATTATCGGGGGCTTGATGAATATCCTGCGGATCAAGGATATAGACGTGGCGCTCCTGAATCAAGTCCCCCTGGCCTTGCGCTATCGCGTCCTGCGCGACGGCGTGCTCCTGTATTGCCGTGACCAAAGCGTCAGGGCTGAGTTCATCGCGCGCACGGTGAGCGCCTATCTGGATTTCAAACCGGTGATTGAGCGACATGAACGCGCGATTTTGGAACGTGCACGGAAAGGAGAATTGCTGCATGGATATAACCCCCATCGTGGCGCGCTTGAGCGTTATCGCCGACTCCGTGAACGCCTTGAAAGCGCTCCAAAGCCTGACGTATGAAGAGTTCGCGCGTGACCACATCCTGCACAGCTCCGCCGAGCGCGATTTTCAGGTCGCCATTCAAGCCACCCTGGATATTGGCGCAATGCTCCTCGCCGAGCTATCCGCCAAAGTGCCAGAGGATTATACGGGCATCTGTCTGGGGCTGGCCGAGGTCGGCATCCTGCCGGCTGATTTCGCTCAGAAACTTGTCGGGATGGCGAAGTTCCGCAATGTACTGGTTCATTTGTATCTGGAGGTGGACCTGAGACGGGTCTATCACTATTTGCAGCACAACCTGGGTGACTTTGAACTCTTTGCGCAGTACATCAGCGAGTATCTTGCGAAATTGAAGGGGCCCTCCCAACCGGGCTGAAGCCCGGTACTGGGCAGGGGGAGCAGATGGCGAAGGAATTGATCAATCCGCCTTCGCTGGTAAAACCCTCCGGCTATAGCCATGCCATCGCCACCGCCGGTGGGCGGCTCGTCTTCCTGGCCGGACAGACCGGCATGGATGGGACTGGCCGTATCGCCAATCCAGGCGATATGGCGGCGCAATTCCGCCAGGCGCTCGCCAATATGCAGGCCGTCCTGGCCGAGGCGGGCGGGACGCTGACCGATGTCGTCCAGATGACCTTCTTCGTCACCGACAAAGCTGCCTATCGCGCCAACCTCAAGCCTATCGGCGAAGTCTATCGCGCCTTCTTTGGCCGCTATTATCCGGCGATCACCCTTGTGGAGGTCAAGAGCCTGTTTGACGATGAGGCTCTGATTGAGATCACGGCGATAGCGGTGATCGCAGAGGAGGAGTAGAGGCAGGGTATGTCGTGCCCCACCTAGCGGACAGCCGTGGTCACCTGAGGCTGGGTGGGGATGGGTGCCCAATTGCCTGCGCGGTCCAGCGGGCGGATGGCAAAGCCGTAGGTGTGACCGGGGGTCCCGTAAAATACCGTGCTGATCCCCCTGGTTTCCTGCCAGAGGAACAGGGGGCCGCTGTCCAGACTGACCCAGATCTGGTAGCGATCAATGCCGGAGCCGGGGTCCGAGCCAATCCAGGCCAGGGTGATCTCCGGCGGGCTGGTGGGCGGCAGCGGGGCCACCATAACGTTGGGCGGCTGGGTATCGCTCTCAATCAGGAGATAGGGGCGTCCCCCGATAGGGGCGCTGCCGTCATTGGTGCCGGTCAGGCGGTTTGTGGCCGCAGGCAGTTGCAGCGTGTAGACGCCGTTGACGGGGTAGATGGTAATGGCCGCGCCGGTCTGGTCCACCCGGAGGGCGCTGGGGCCGACGGCGGGCACCTGCGCGGTCTCTGGCTGGTAATAGCGCGCCCACAGGGCCAGCACCCGCTGGCGCGTGGAGGGGCGATAGAAGGCGATCCACTCCTGTGTCCCGCCGGGGCGCTGCCACCACAACCCTTCGGCGTCGCCGAAGTGCGCCGTGAGCACACGATAGGCGTTGTACAGCGGGCGGGGGGTATCCGGGTTGGGGTGCTGGTTATGGCAGGGCGCATTGGCTGGGTTGCGGTACATCCCCCAGGCGGTGTCACCGCAGTCGTCGTACAACTGAAAGTGGAACACCGCCGTCGCACCGCCATAGATGGCGTACACCGCGCTCTGGATGGTGAAGGCGGCCTGCTCCTCCAGGTTGGCGTGATAGGCCGGGTTGGTGTTGCAGGGTGGGCCGGGGTAATCATCGCAGGCCGGGACGCCGCTCTCGTTCACCCAGATGGGCTTGAACAGGCCGTAGGAGGCCAACAGGGCGCTATCCTGGTTGACGAAGGACCAGGTGGCCCAGGCCCAGCTATAGTTATGGCGGGCGTGGATGGTAAAGTACCAGCGCATGGCGTCGCGCAGGGCCGGGTCAGGGTCGGCGGCGATCAGGCGGAGGGTGTCGTCCAGCCAGGTGGGGCGACCGCCGGGCGCCCCCACATTGGAAAGCCCGCCGAAGAGCACCTCGGCGGCGGGGTCGGCCTGATAGGTCGCCAGGTAGCCGACCTTGAGCAGGCGGGCGTAGTGTTGCACATCGCTGTTCCAGAAGAAGGGCAGGTCAGGCTCGTTCCACATCTCCCAGTGGCGGATGCCCACATCGGGGGGCCAGCCTTGCTGCTGGGCCAGGACGCCGCCGGGCTTATAGCGCCTGACGGTCTCATAGACGAAGCGCGCCCAGGGGTTATTGGGATTGATGGTTTTGCCGGGGCCGGGCCAATCCGTGCCGTCGCTGAACACCGGCTGTTCCAGGTCGCGCGGCGTGGTGCAGTCGCTCCCCGGCGGCAGCCTGGCCAGGTCGGCGGCTGAGGGGCGGCGGCCCATGCGGATGACCTCTATCGGCTGCAGCGGGCAGGGGCCGATCAGGTAGAAGCCGGGCGGGATCATGAGGATGGCGTTAACGGAAAAGCCGTGAGCCACATCGCCGATGACCGCCTGGTCAATGCGGCCCCAGTCAAACACGCCCGGCGCAACCTCAATGCGTGCCCAATAGAAGGGCCAGCGGTCCAGCCGCGCGCCGGTGGAGAGGGCATGGGCGAAGCGGCCTTCATCAGCGAGCACGTCGTCCGAGGTGACGAAATCCAGGCCGAAGGCGATCGTGTGCGGCGGGCTGGGGGGAATGGCGCGGCTGGCGATAGGGAGATAGGCCCGCACCGGTGTGAGGGATAATCTTTTCTCCATTGGGAGAGGGGGGGAGGCGCTGGTTGCGCTGCTTAGCCCCATCAGCGCCAGAAGCATCAGGCTTATGCTCCAGCGGCGCCCCCATTGCAAGGCTCCTCGCCTGCTCATAGCCAAAAGTATAGCATGGGGGAGGGAGGGGGACAAGGTTTGGATAGCACAAATGTCTTAAGAATTTGCCCGCTGCTCGGTGAAGTTGTACGTGGTGGGCGGGCTGCCAGAGCGGTAGCGCACCCGCCCATAGGGGCAGTAGCGCCGCCGCACAAGCACCTCCTGGGAGGTGTCCGGCCCCCTCGTCTCGCTGCTGCTCCCTAACCCGTC
>FWWM01000708.1_pt1 | contig 61113 bp, 41 predicted proteins | sample 2228351 | NCBI WGS metagenome assembly FWWM01 (sample SAMEA103939774, study PRJEB20133) | metagenome
CTGCGCAAGTGGCAGCCATCGTCCCCAGGAGAGCCACCCCGAATTCCGGGGAAGAGGGAGAGATAGGGCGCCGCCAGAGGGAAAGGGCTGCCAGGACGGTCAGGACCAGCCCCGCCAGCGCGACCCCCCAGCCAACCTCTGGACCGAGGAGAGAACTCATGTGGATTCCCACCATTCGCCAGTTAATCATAGAATGGGGATTGTTGGAAGGCAGTCCATATGCGCTTTTTAACCATAAATCCCCGAGGCTCCAAAGGGCGTCTGCCCCGCCAATGCCAGAGGAAACGACCATCAGCAAGAAAGCCATCACCACGAAACCACCCAGGGCTTTCCAGGAGCGCTGGAGAAGAAGAGCCGGGAGGATCAGGACCAGCGTCTGGGGCTTGAGCAACAGGCCTGCCAGCCACATTCCGGCCCGAAAAGGCTTCCCGGAGACCATCCACCGGAGGAATTCCCCTACACAGATCATGAGCAAAATGTTCACCTGCCCCCAGACCAGGGTCCACCACACAGGGAAGGAAAGCATTATGGCAATCGTGAGCCCCCCGCCGATCCCCGACTTCTGGACGATCTGTCCCGCGAAAAAGGGCAGGTACAGAAATATAAGGAACAAATTAACCACCGTCCAGACCAGCAGGCTCCAGGCCGCCGGGAGAAGGGCCAACACCTGGAAGGGAAGAAGGAAAACCGGAAGCACCATCGCTGGAAGGGGGGTGAAGGTCAAAGAGGGATCCTCCGGTTCCGGGATCAGTGGATCCTGCACCCGCCGGAGCGCCTCCAGGTCGTAGGCATGGGCGTATCCCTCGGTGTTCGCCAGATACCCGGCGCTCCAGAAAGCCGGGTAGTCCCCCCCCAGGGCGGTGAATAGGTTGTTCCAGTGCAGTCCCATCCCCACGTATACCGTGTAGAAGGCGAAGACAGCCGCCAGCGCCAGGTTGCGCCGCTCGTTGGGGCCAAGGTTCTGAAACGGTCTTTTCCCCATGGGGGCCTACCTCCCGAAGATCACTGCCCTATCGTCCCGATACAGTTCCACCCACCCCCGCGCCGGCAGTTCCCGCACCACCGGCCAACTCGGTTCCAGCAAGATCAGGCGAATGTTCCACCGCTCCAGCACGTGCCAGCCGCTCTCCTCCCCGTTCACCACCTGCCACCACTGGGAGAGGATCTCGCCCCCATAGAGGTCGGCCCGGCCGTCCACGAATACAGGATACTCGGGGAGTGCCCAGAGGAGATAGCCCCCCCAGTTGTAGGAGTTGAAAAGGGGGCCCAGGGGGCGATGTTCCCGGAGATAGGCAACCGCCGCGGCCGGGTATGACCGCTCGACCTGCATGGGAGAGGAGAGGAGAACGACACGCGCCAACACCGCTCCACTCAGCATCAGGAGGATCCCCCCATTCAGCAGACGGCGCCAAGTGGGGGAAAGGGAGCCCTGCCCCCATAACCGGTCGGTCGGCGCCGGACCTATCGTCCCCGCCAGCAGCCGAGCGACCAGCGGGGCGGTCACGATGGCATAAACGGCCACCGCGCGCGCGGCGACGAAGGCCATATAGGCGAACCCCAGCACCTTAAAGAGCGAACCGAGGTCGGGGCGTTCCCGCGAGCGCGCCAGGCCGATCGTCAGCAAAAACAGCAACCAGAGCATCGGGTGGAAATCGGGCCGATGGAAATCGGGGGAGAGCCACTCCTGGATGCGCAGCGAGACGGAGACCGTATGGAAGGGGAGGCGCCAGAGGGCGAGGCCGTTGGGGTTGAGCAAGACGGCGCCCGCGGCCAGGAGGGTGAAAACGGCCAGGCGGCGGATGTCGCGCCCGGTCAGCCCATCGCCCCGGCGGGTCAGGCGGTCCACGGTTTCGCCCGCCAGCACAGCCATCAGCAGGAGGAACCCCCAAATGAAGCCGCCGTGAAGGTTGGCCCAGAGCGCGAAGAGGGGGATCAGCAGCCAGAACCGCCGTGGAGCCCCCTCCCTCCATCGGGCAAGCATGCGGTCCAGGACGGCCAGGAGGAGGTAAGAGAGCAACTGAGGCCGGGGCGACCAGGCGGGCGCGGCGGCCAGCGTCGCCAGCACCAGGATGCCTGCGCGCAAGATCGGCGGCCCGACCATCTGCCGGTGGACGACGGCCATCGTCAGGGCGGCCAGGAGCGCTGTCATCAGGGACAGCGCGGGGAAGCCCCCGGCACGCCAGAGCAGATACATCCCGATGTCCGATAACCAGAAGGCGTTGATCCATGGGGCGCCGAAGCGGGTGTAAGAGAAGACATCCCGGGTCAGGATCTCCCCCCGGGCCAGCATCTCCCGCCCCACGCTTAAGTGCCACCACATATCGGGGTCGGCGGGGGTGCGGGCCGTGATCAGGGCGACCAGGAGCAGGGCGACTGCCAGGATGAAGCGATCTGCGCCCCGATGGACGGTTACAGAAAGGGCGTGGCGATCCGCAGCAATCATGCCGTTCGTTCCTGTCTCAGAAGACGGAGCATCCATATCCCCAGAGCAATTCCACCCATCATAGGGATCAGATTGGGCCGCCAGAAAAATATATCGAGCAGCCACATCGGATAGAACACGGATGGAACGCTCTCCAGCAGCCGGGCCGAGAATCCATGCTTTTTGAGGAACGCCCACAGCAGGATCGTGGGGACAGCGATGATCAGGCTATCCTGGGCGTTCGCGTGTGGGCTGAAGAAGAGCCCCATCAGAAGGGTCACCCCAAATCGCAGATCCCAATATGGAGTATCAGGCTTCCATTCCCTCCGCCACATCAGAAGCCCCAATCCCATCGCAAGGATCAGCCCGCTCGCGGTCAGGCCATTGATCAGATTCATCCGCTGGCCGCCCAGGGCGAGGGTCAGAAGGCCCTTCAAGTTGACCATCCCCAGAGGGACAATGGCTCCGCGCTCAAAGGAAACAGCAGTCCAGCGTAACATCTCTATAAACCCGATCCATACCGACCAATGGAGAAACATGCTGCAGAAGATGACCACTACAAGCCCCCCGGCGATCACCGTGCCCAAAGCGCGCCATCTTCGGGCGCCCAAGAGGAGCAGCGCCGGGAAAACCACAACCTGGGGATGGACGCTTCCCAGGAGTAACCACAGCCCTGCAATCCCCTCTCTCCCGGCTTTTAGAGCCCGATAAAAACCCCACAGGGCAACCGTGCTGAGGATCACAGAAGCACCCAGGATCAGAGCGTGAAACACCGCTGGGATCGCAGCCAGCGCGCCCACAATCAGCCAACTGGTCGCTGCTCCCCATTGAGACGCGACTCGTTTTACATCTATTAGAAACCAGGTCCACAGGGACCCATTGAAGAGAGTCCAGATCGCGTAGGCCTGGTTTAGGGGAAGAGCGCTTAACGGGACAAGCAGGAGCGCCAAATGCGGAGGATGATTGAAGGGGAGCAATCCATCGGCGAGATATCGCCCCTCCAGAATTTCCTGTTGTCGCCGGGTCTGAAGGCGAAGATCGTAGAGGGCCGGGCCGTGTCCCTCCCGAATTAAGAGCGCCCCAGTGTAATAGTTAGTAAAGTCGGCTCGCCACGTCTCCTGATCAACGAAAGCCAAAAGCCAGAGGCCGAGATATCCGAGGACCAAGCCCCCATAGAGCGACAAAAACAAGGCATGGGCGAGATCGATCCGTCTCTTCCCCCAGGGCCGGCCGATCCCGTGTGGACGGTCCAACATAAGCCTTTAAACCTCCCGAGTTGTTACTGCTCCGGTCTTCGGGGACGGTATATCGTGGCGCCGGCCAGAACGGTTACCGGTTCGTATCGCTCACGAATGGCCGATAACATTTCCGGAGTCCATCGCTCATGGACGAGAGAAGCGGAGAAAGGAGGGTGGTCCGCCATCAGGATCAGTGCGAACTTCCCCTCTTGGAGAGCGGCGATCAGACGGCGCGGATCCCATTTCCCCTCCATCGCGAGGAGCGTGCACTCGTAAGGTTGTAGGAACAGGTCCCGCCCGGAAACCACCACCATACTCATCCACTCGTCGGCGAGAACGGGCCCGGGCGCCGTGCGCACGATCCGCTCCAGCTGGCGGGCCTCAGGCTCCACAGCCCGACGGACCAGTATATCTACAACAGGGTTAAGCCAATACCAGCCCCAGGGAAGTTGAACAGTCAGCAACAGGAGGGGAACAAATCGGACAGTGGCGGGCATTTCTTTTCGCCAGCGAGCGATCCCCGTGCCAACAACCAAGGCAACCGCAGCAACCCACTCCAAGAAGTAATTCACGTTGGACCCCACCTTGACAACGGTAAGGGCTGAGAGAGATCCCCCCATTAGATAACTCACCGTCAGCCATGAAGATCGGGGCCGCCGATGAAGGAACGAAAGGATCTCCCCACCTAACACGACGATCAGCGGTGCGGCCAGGATCATGCTACCTCCAATCATCCTCGCCCCCTGAAACTTGTCCAGCCGATTGGCATTGGCGACGACAACATGGAAGAAGAACCCCCCTGCAGTCTTCCAGTTCAGGAAGACAAAAATCGAAATCACCAAAATACCCAACGCGACGGCAAACAACCCGGCACGCCGCCGGTTCCAGGTGGCCAGCCAGGGGACCAGGGCCAGCGGCGCAGCCAGCAGGTAGGATTGACGAGTATAGACGGCTGCGGTGAGGAGCAATATGGATAGGCCTAGCCCTCTCCAGGAGGTCGGCCACCGGACCGCGGCGAACATCCCGCTCAGGCTGAAGGCCAGCGCCAGCAGATCCACTCTCCCCACCGTGCCCCAGTAAGCCACATAAGGAAAAGAGAGGAAGAGCCCACTCGCTATCCCTGCCGCAACGCGATCGCCGGTCAATTGCCGAACGATGAGAAAGATCATCAGACTGCACCAGACGGCCGCCAGCACCGAGACTACACGGCCCGTGGCGTAGGAAAATCCCAGCAGGCGCCCCACCAGTGCGACCGCCATGGGATAGAGGGGAGGATAATTAGTGACTGTGCACACATGGTCAGTTATGTTAACACGATATAACGGCATCCCTTTCAGCAGCGCCCGCGCCTGGTAGAGGAGCGGGCCCTCTCCGTAATCCAGAACGACGGCCGCCTGGAGGGCCATCGTCGCACGAAACGCGAAGAGGAGCGCTCCCGCGACCAATGCTATTCCCAGGATAATCCAGGTAGTGCCCTCTACAACCGATCGAGGCTTCATCGGAAGCATACCTTGTAAAAGACTCGTCTCATCCTGCCTCTACGGCCGACAGGCTCATGGTTCTCCCCAGGCGCCATGCCTTCCACCAGGATCCAGCCCCGCCCGCTCCGCCCGCGCGGCCTCCATGACCAGAATAGCGTCTTCCCCCCAGTAGCCTCTCATCAGAGATCCCTTCGATCCAGCCATCCCTCACCCCTCAGATCCAGGTTGAGCGCTCACACCCATTGCGTGCAGTGTGCCGAATTAGAATGCCTGCCTCACGAGGATCACTCGACCTTCCTCAGCCTATTGTAAAATATTTATGCTTGTTTGGAACCTCCCATTGGAGCGAACATTTGGATAGAGAGGCACGTTCCATCAACTCCTTCTGGCTGCCCTGGCGGTTGTGGAGGGGCTCTACTTTATTGGCGCGATTCGATGGACCGGGCTCTTCCCTCCTGTGGGGGCGGACTTCCGGGCGCTCTACGCGGCGGCCCAGATCGCCCGGGAGCAGGGCTTCGCATTCGTTTACGATCTGGAACGCCAGGCAGTGGTCCAGACGGCGCTTTGTCAGGTCACACCGACGCACACCCCATGCGTGCTGATCCCGATGGTGTTCCCCCTCGTGTTCGTGCTCCCCGTGATCCCCCTCACGCATCTGGGCCCCGTCCCGGCGTTCCTCCTTTGGTCCGCGCTCCACATCGTTGGGACCCTCGCGATCCTTCGCCCATGGGTGCAGCGTATGGCAGGCCTGGAGCGTCGGCAGCAACTGGCGATGGCCCTCCTCTCGTTCCCGTCTTTCGCCAGCCTGTTCTGGGGCCAAAGCACTCTCTGGTTACTGCTTTGCGTCAGCGCCTTCATGGCGGATTGGATCCGACGAAAGAGGTTCCGGGCTGGCCTGTGGGCCAGCGGGCTGCTCTTGAAACTCCAGACGTTGGTCTTGCTGCTGCCCGCCCTCGCCGTGGCGCGTCGGTGGGATGCCCTGATAGGCGCTGGGATCGGGGCCGTGTTCCTGCTGGGTCTATCTCTCCTACTGGGGGAACCCTCCGGGATGATGGCTTGGGTCCGCACGCTGAGCGGGTTCTCCGCGCTGGTTCCCGGGCTGGCTCCGGAGGTGGTGGGCGTGGAAACCATGATGAACTGGCGATCTATCGGAGCCTTGATGGCGCATATCCTTCCCTCCCCCATCGCTTGGGCCCTGGTTGGAGGAGCAATGCTCGTGACCGCGGGGGCTGCCTTGCTGCTGGTGAGGCGGACGGATCTCGAGAGTCCAATCTGCTTCGAACGGTTCGCCTTGGGGATCTTCGCCGCCACGCTGGCGAGCACGTGGGGATTCTGGATGGGCCTGGCCACCCTCATCAAGGGCTTCCCCGCGTTCGCGGCAATCCCATGGCTGATCCGGAGGCCTGGCCCGACCCTTCGAGGATTCGGCGCGGGACTGCTGATCGGCATCGGATGGGGCGTGCTATGGTCCGGCGTGGGGGGCTGGCGCTTTATGCTGGAGCATATCCCGGAGTATCAGCGGGCACTGGCTCCATTCATGCCAACCAACAACTCCGTTCTGGCCGTTCTATGGGCGTTCGTGGGTCCCCCCACTCGAATCGACCGAGGCCTCTCCTATCACGGGTTTCTCCAAACAGCCCTCCCTCCATCTTTCTTGTCCGGGCTTCACCTTGCGATCTCCACGCTGTTGATCGCCTGCGCCTGGCGGCTGATTCAACGCCCCTCGAACCTTCCGCTGATGGGCCAAAGCGGGGCTTGGCTTTCTATAGGGCTCTTCATCTGGCCGATCTCCTGGATCAATTATCACATTTATCTTTTACATTTATCTTTTCACCCCCTTGGCTTGGCTGATCGCTCACCGAGCGTCATTGCGACCCTCCACCCGCATCTTGCTCTACGGGGCCATATTCCCGCTCACCGCTGCCCTCAGTCACGGTTTTCTCACTAACATCTCTTCAAAGCCAAAGATGATTCCAAAACCGCAACATCCCAACCATTGACCGAAGAGGCATCCGAGATGCGGCCGATGGGGAACGGCACCCGGCGATGGGCCCTGCCCGTCGAGGCCCTCTGGCCCCTGGTGATCCTGGCGGCCTTCGGGTTCATCGTCTCCCTGATCCCCCTGCCGCCCAACGACTTCTGGTGGCATCTCAAGATCGGCGAGATGATTGTCCAAGAGGGGCGCATCCCCTCAACGAACATGTTCGGCTGGACGCTGCCCGAGGACGCCCCCTTCACCTATGGGGCCTGGCTGGGGGAGGCCCTGCTCTACCTCCTCTACCGCGCCGGGGGGCTCCCCCTGGTGATCTTCGCCCGGAACCTCCTCGCCGCCCTCGCCTTCGGGCTCATCGGGCTGGAGGCGAAGCGCCGGAGCGGCTCCTGGCGCCTCGCCGCCCTGGCCATGGCCTTCGCCGCCGGGATGTCCCTCAACAACCTGATCGTCCGCCCCCAGATCTGGTCTTGGCTCCCCTTCGTGGGGGTCTACCTCGCCCTCTCCCGCTTCCGCGAGGGGAGGCTGCGGCCGGCCGGGCTGTGGATCCTTCCCTCGCTGATGGCCTTCTGGGTCAACGCCCACGGGGCCTTCCTCCTGGGGCCGATCCTCCTCGGCCTGTTCCTCATCGGGGGGATCCTGGAGGATCGGTTGCGGCGCCCGGAGCGCCCGCCCCTGCGCCCCCTCTTCGGGATCGCGGCCTTGACCCTCCTGGCCCTCCTCCTCAACCCGTATGGGATCGGGGTCTTCGGATACGCGCACCGCTTGCTCACCGATCGGCCCAGCCAGACCCTGGTGGTAGAATGGGCCTCCCCCACCCCCCATGGGATCGCCAACACGATCTTCTACCTGAGCCTCCTGGTCCTGCTGCTGGCCGTGGCCTACTCCCGCCACCGCCTTTCCCCCACCGAGGCCCTGCTGCTCCTCGCCTTCCTGTGGCTGGCGTGGAGCGGCCAACGCTACGTGATCTGGTTCGGGATGGTCGCCGCCCCCATCCTGGCCCGCCTGCTCGCCGGGGCGTTGCCGCCATGGCCCTGGCCCAGCCCCCCGCCCCGCCGCCTCCATACCCTCCTGGCCGCCCTGCTCTTTGCGCCGGCCATCGCCGTCCAGCCATGGTGGGTGGAACGGATGCCGCTGCCGGAAGTCTACTGGCGTCAGATCTGGCGGGGAGTCCCCATCGGCCCCTTGGTCGGGGTCGAGACGCCGGTGAAGGCCGTTGAATACCTTCGGGCCCATCCCGGCGGGCGCCTCTTCAACGAGATGGGCTACGGGAGCTACCTCATCTGGGCCCTGCCGGAGCAGAAGGTCTTCGTGGACCCCCGGGTGGAGCTTTATCCCTACGAACTGTGGCTGGATTACATCCGGATCTCCCAGGCCTCGCGTTACCATGCGCTGCTGGAACGCTACGGGGTGGACCGCCTGCTCATTGATAAAATCCTCCAGAAGGAACTGGTGCAGGCCCTGGAGGACGATCCGCGCTGGGAGAAGGAATACGAGGACGAGCGGGCACAGGTCTGGAGGCGCCGGCTCTCCTCCGCATCCCCTTCATCTTGAAGAGCATCGGCGTCGAGGACATCCGGGAGAACAGGGAGCCATCTCACCCCTGGCGCTGCGGTGCCCTCCGAGGGAACTCCCACGGCAAGCACGAAGTCATCGGCCTGACGTCGCCAGAAAGGGGCCTCCTCAGTTTCCCCGGATCCTCATCCCCAGCGCCCGCGGCCGATGTGGATGAGGTCCGCCAGGATCCCGAAGGCGGTCTGGGCCGGCTCGGGGTCATGCTCGATCAGGGTGATCTGCTTCAGCGTGTCGGTGCGCAACGCGATGACCGAGGACGTCCCCCGCACGTGGGCCAGGAGATCCTCCATCGGCACGGCCTCCGGGGCCACGCGGGCCCGCACCGCCCCGTCCTCCCCCCGCTCCGCCGCGCACACCAGCTTGATCCGCCGCCCCTCCCGGCGCGCCTCCTGGAGATCCTCCGGCCGGAGCCCCCGGATCCCCGTCCGCTCCACTTGATCGGGGCGCAGATCCGCCTCCATCCACACGTTGGCCAGCACGCAGGTCTTGACCGCCGCATCCCACCCATCGATGTCGTTCGATGGATCCGCCTCGGCGATGCCGATGGCCTGGGCCTGGCGCACGGCTTCCTCGAACGAGGTCCCTTCCTCCATCCGGGTGAGGATGAAGTTGGTGGTACTGTTGAGAATGGCCCGGAAGCCCAGGATCCGGGTGGCGGGCAGCCCCTCGCGGACCAGGCTGAAGAGCGGGGCGCCGTCCATCACGGTGGATTCGAAGAGAAAAGCCCGGCCGCGGGAGCGGGCCAGCTCCCGCAGCTCGCGGTAGGCAAAGGCCAGCGGGCCCTTGTTGGCGGTCACCACATGCCGGCCCGAGCGCAGGGCTGCCCGCACATGGTCCGTCGCAGGCTGGCCGGTGCGGGGGTCCAGGACGGTGATCTCCACCACCACATCCGCCGGGCATCGCTCGATGAAGGCGAGGGTCTCCGTCGGGGCGGGGCTGCGGCTCAGGGCGCGGAGATCGCCCCCGCCCTCCACCGCCTGCAAGGCCGCCGCGAGATCCAGGCCATCGGGATCCCACGCCGCCCCCCGGCGGGCGGTGATGATCCCCGTGACCCGGAGGTCGAGATCGTAGCGTTGGCGGATCTCCGCGTGCTTCCGCAGGAGGAGGCGGGCGAAGGCGCGCCCCACCGCCCCGAACCCGATCAGCGCCACACGCTGGATGGATGCGGTCATGGTTTTCCCCCCGGCGTGGGATGTCCGGCGGCCGGAGGGCGCGAAGGCCCCCCGGCTCGTGGGGCCATTTTACCCGGGAAGGCCCCGTCGCCGAAGGCGGCCCTCGTTAAGGCGAAGGAGAGCCCTCGCGCTCAGCGCTCCGCCTCGCTCCCAGATCCGCCGGCGGCATACCGCCGGACCGCCTCGTAAACCGGACGGGGGTGGAAGTTCAGGTCCAGGAAGGCATATCCTTCGAGGATCGGATCCTCCCGCCGCGGGTAGCGCAGCGCCCACATGGCGACCACGGGGCACCACGGCCAGTTCCGGCGCGCGTATTCGTAGGCGCGGACCGTGTAATCCGCCCGGACCTCCGGAGGGACCCCGTGATCGTAATCCGGCGACTCGTTCCAGCCGGTCTCGGTGATGTAGATCGGCCGCTCGTCGCCGTAACGCCGCATGATCTCCCGCATCAGCTCCACCCGGCGGAAGTTGAGCCGCTGGGGGTCCGGCGGCTCCTCCGGCGGGTTCCCGAACCCATAAGGGTGCATGGCCCATCCATCCAGATATGGGGCGATCCCATGCGCGTAGACCGCTTGCAGGAACCGGAGGTCATTCATCGCGTGGGGCGAATCCTCCAGGGTGGGGGCCGGCCCGCCGGCGAGCACCGGGAGGTCCGGGGCGGCCCGCTTGGCCGCCGGATACACTGCCTTCATCAGGGCGACGAAGGCCTCCGGGTCCGGCGGCCGCTCCCCCCACTCGATGTAGAGGTTCGGCTCGTTCCAGATCACGAGCGCGGCGATCTGGTCGCGATAGCGGGCGGCGAAGGCGGCCACGAAGCGGGCGAAGGGGAACACCGCTTCCGCGCCCAGGTAGGTCGCCGGGGCGCCCCAGGGGCGGGCCCAGGTGGGGACCATCCCCATGCGGGCGATGACGCGCAAGCCCTCGCGGCGGGCCAGGAAGATCCGCAGGTCGCTGTGGGACCAGTCGTAGCGGCCGGGCTCCGGCTCCAGGTAGGGCCACGGGAAGAACTCCACCACCCACGCCGCCCCCATCGCCCGGGCCATCTCGAAGGTGCGGTAGATCCGCGAGGGGTCCGCCTCATCGGTCACCCGCGTGTGAATCCCAATGATGGGGTTGAAGGCCTCCGGGCGGCGCGGGGGATGCAGGACCAGTCGCGGCGGCCCTGCGGCGGAGGGGAGGACGAGCAGCCCGAGCAGGAGGAGCGTGCAAGGAAGCGCGCCCCGCCGGGCGCCCGTCCGCGGATTGGTGGAACCACGCCCCATGGCGGACGGCCCGCTCCCCTACGCGGAACCGGCGGGCCGGAGGGGCAAGCGGATCGTGAAGGTGGTGCCGCTGGCGTCGCTTTCCACCTCGATGCGACCGCCGTGGGCTTCCACCGCCAGCTTGGCGAAGGCCAGCCCCAGCCCATACCCGCCGCGGCCCGGCGTGGTGGTGAACCGCTCGAAGATCCGCAGCCGCTGCTCCGGGGGGATGTAGGAGCCGCTGTTGAACACCTCGAGCACCGCCATCCCCCCTTGTGGGTAAGCGCGGATGTGGATCCTGCCCCCGGCCGGCGTGAACTTCACCGCGTTCGATAGGAGGTTCGAGAGCACCCGCGCGATCAACTGCCGATCCACCCACACCCACGGCAACTCGGGGGCGATCTCCACGTTCACCTGGAGCATCCGATGGGAGAACATCGGACCCCACTCCTCGACCGCCTCCTTGACCAACCCTCGCAGATCCACCGGCTCCCACTCGACCGGCAGGCGGCCGGTCTCCAGGCGGGCAATGTCCAACAGGCTGCCGATGAGGTCCTGAAGCCGCCGCAACCCCCGCAAGGCCGCTTGGACCATGGATCGCGCCTCGCGGCTCAGCTCCGGATCGGAGACCAGCTCCTCCAGGGCGAGGTGGATCGGTCCCAGCGGGTTCTGCAGGTCATGCATCAGCATCCGGATCATCTCCTCCCGCAGCCGGTCGCGCTCCCGCTCCGCGGTGATGTCGCGACAAACCAGCAACCATCCCCCTCCCATCGGATCGTCGTCCCGGACCTGGGAGCACATCAAGGTGAACCAGCGGACGGAGTCCGGCAGGGGGAAGGAAAGCTCGACGCGGAACCCTCCCGCGTTCCCCCGGCGGATCTGCCGCAGCCCGTGGGCCAGGGCGCGGGCGGCTGCAGGCGCCCGGCGCCGCAACCGGCGGAGGAGATCCGGCAGGGGGCTTTCGGGCAGCAGCTCGATCCCGACGATCAGCCGCCGGGCGGACGCGTTCATCTGGACGATCCGTCCCTCCCGGTCCAGGAGGATGAGGGCATCCTCCACGGTGGAGAGGATTGCCTCCAGGCGCCGGTTGGCCTGCCGGAGCTGCTCGTGCAGGCGGGCCCGCTGGAGGGCGATGGCCGCGTGCTGGGCGATGGCCTGGGCCAGGGCCCGCTCCCCCGCATCGAAGGCGCGGCGCCGCCGACTGTCCCACACCTCCACCACCCCGAGGGGCTCTTCCCCCACCCACAGGGGGATCACCAGCGCCGACCATCCGCTGTAGCGCCGCAGGAGAGCGCGCTCCGGCTCATAGGCGTCCGGCGGATCGTCGGCATACAGCGCCTGGGCCTGCCGCCCCCGAAGGGCCGCCCACTTGAGCGGGATGTCCTTCTCCGGATACACCATACCCTTGCGAGGGATCCACTCCATCGGGCTGGCGGATTCCGCGTGATGTTCAGCGGCCACCCAGGCGACCCGGCGCGCCAGGTCGACGGCGAGGAAATAGGCGCTGGTCCCCTCGAGGGCCTCGCAGAGGGCGACGGCGATCTCGGCGAGGATGGGGTCGGGCTCGCTGGAGCGCAGCAGCGCGCTCACTGCCCGGTAAAGCATCGTCTGCTCCCGCAGGCGCTGCGCGTAACGGCGGAGCAGGCGGCCCCGCTCGAAGGCGCTCGCCAAGAGCGCCGCCAGCAGCTCCGTGGGGCGCGCCAGCGGCTCCTCCAGGGCCTCCATGCCCTCCGGAGGCTCCAGCTCCATCAGCCCCAGCAGACGCCCCTCGGCGTCCAGGAGCGGGAGGGCGACGCGCGGGACGGAAGCCTCCTCTCCGTCCTTCAACACCTCCCGGGCCGTCGGATCCCCCGGAGGGAAGAGATAGAGCCGTCCGCGTTGTCGGTATCGCTCCAAGCGGGCATCCGTTCGGAGCCACGGCGCCAGGGCCAGCGGGGGAAATCGGGGCGCCGGGATGCTCTCGCGCACGGCGAGGATCCTCCCGGAGTCGTCAAGCACCCGCCCGCGCGCCGCCCGCCACCCCAGCCGGACGAACACCTCCACCGCCTCCTCCAGGGCGCGCTCCGGATCCGGATGCTGCTGGAGGGCCAGGTAGCCCTCATACAGGGCGATCAGCCGGTCCCGCTCCATGCGGACCTGGGTTCGTTCCCGGCGCACGCGCTCGTAGATGCGGGCGGCCTCCAGGCCCAAACTGATCGTCCCCGCCACCGCCAGCATCAGGGCCTCGTCGTCCGACGTGAACGCATAGCGCTCCGGGCTGCGAGCATCGAGCACGCCCCACGGGGCATCCCCTTCGAAGATCGGGACCGCCAGCTCGGACTGGGTGGTGGGATCCTCCGCGGCGGAATCCGGATCCGCGGACACATCGGGCACCCGTTGGGGCTCCCCGGTTCGAAGCGCCCGTCCCACGATCCCCTCGGTCGCAGGGATCCTGGGGCGGTTGGCATCCGCCGCGTGGACCTCGCCCTCCCAGGCCATCACGCGGAGCTGCTGCGCCGCCGGTTCGTAGACCAGGAGGGCCACATAAGGCCAGCCGGTCTCCCCGCGGAGGATCCGCACGACCTGAGGAAGGGTGATCAAGATCTCCGGGCTGGAGGCCATCACCCGCGCCACCTGGAAGAGCAGCGTCACCGCCCGATTCAGGTGACGATGCTGTTCCAGGATGTGGAGCGCATGAAGCCGAACGGCCAGCGGCTCCGCAGCCGCCCGGGCCAGCTCCTGAACCTCCGGCGCGAAGCCCCCCTCGCCTCGTTTCCAGAAGGCGAGCAGCCCGGGACCTCCCCATGGATCCCGCAGGCGGAGGATTATGGCGGCTGGGGCCAGGGGCGCTGGAAGGGCGGGGATCCGTTCGGCGAGGGGAAGGATTTGCGGGGAGCCCTCCGGCGCCCCGCGGCCTGCCTCGAGGAGGACCTGGAGGAGCGCATGGAGGTCGTCCGAGGGGCGCCCTTCCCATCCGGTATGCCACCAACGGGCCGGGCGCCCTTGGGCGTCCAGGCGGATCAGCCAGGCGCCATCGGCCTCGAACGCCCGCTGGACGGCTCTCAAGGCGTGGGCCATCGGGTCCTCCGCCGCCCAGGCGCGATCCAGCTCCCCCATCAGTTCCTGAACCCATTGCAGCCGTCGGAGCGCCTGCTCCAGCTCCGCCACGCGGCGCCGGAGCGCTTCCAGTTGGAGCATTTGGGGGATTGATCCTTGAAGCGGATCCTCATCCATCGCGGGGATCCCTTCCGTTTGTTCTGATAGTTTTATACCACAAATGAAAGCGGCGCAACGGAGGGGGCGTCGCCAGGGGGAAAGGAGGATCGGCGGCCCTTCGGCCTGAGCCGAATAAAATGGAAGAGAGACGCGCATCGCCCTGTTGGCCCTTCCGCGCAAGACCGGACGGGGAGCCTGGGAGGCAGCCATGGCCGGGATGGAGGCGCCCATGCTGGTGATCACCGAGGGGCAGCTGGCCGGGCAACGCTGGCCCATCGACCAAGATGTCCTGCTCATCGGGCGGAGCGAGGCCTGCGCTCTGATCCTGCCGGAGCGGCAGGTCTCCCGCCAGCACGCCCGCATCAAGCGCGAAGCCGACGGCTACTACGTTGAAGACCTCGGAAGCAAGAACGGAACCCACCTCAACGGGCAGGCGCTCCCCCCGTTCACCCCCCAACGCCTGAAGGACGGCGATGAGATCGCCCTCGCCCTGTGCGTGCGCATGCGGTTCGTGAGCGCGGAGGTTACGCTCCCCCTCGAGGCCGTCCCCGCTTCCGCCCCGCCTCCCGCGCTCCTCATCGACCGCGCGGCCCGACGGGTGTGGGTGAACGGCCGGGAGATCGATCCCCCCCTCTCCCCGGCGCAGTTCCGGGCGCTGGAGCGGTTGGCCCTCGCGCGGGGCGCGGTCGTCTCGCGCGATGAGCTGGTCGCCTCCATCTGGCCGGAGGAGGATCCCCGTGGGATCACGGAGCAGGCGCTGGACGCCCTGATCCGCCGGCTGCGGGAGCGGCTGGCCCAGGCGGATCCCAGCCGGGATTACATCCTGACCGTCCGGGGGCACGGCTTCCGGCTGGCGGATGTCCCGCTCCATCTGAAAGGGCAACCGGAGGGGCGATGAGCCCTTCGCGGCGATCCCTGGGGGCGGCCGCCGAGTCCTTCGTCGCCGCCTATTTGGAGGCCCGAGGCTATCGCATCCGGGCCCGGAACTGGCGCTCCCCCTTCGGGGAGATCGACCTGATCGCCGAGGGGGAAGGATGGCTGCGCTTCATCGAGGTCCGCGCGCGGCGCAACGACCGGTTCGGGCAGCCGGAGGAGAGCCTGACGCCTCGCAAACGCTGGCGCCTGCTCCAGACCGCCCTGGCCTACCTGGCGCAACTGGAAGGCCCCGAGCCGTGCTGGCGGGTGGATCTGGCGGCGGTCATCCTGGATCCACGGGGGCGGCCGATCTCGGTCGCGTTCGTGGAGAACATCCTTGAGGCGTGAACCGTCCGGAGGGCTTGGGCGCAGGCGACGCCCCGCGGGGTCCGCTCAGGACGCCCCCCGCAGCGGGATGCGGGCGATGGGGGTATAGATCGCTCCTTGGGGATGCAGATCGCTCCGCATGAGGGTGATCTCCTCCGCGCGCACCTCCCCCAACCGCTCCACCGTCGTCTGTTCGATCACCTCCGCGATCCGCCGGTGGTGGGCCGGCGTGGCCTCCCGGCCGATCCGCCCCAGCGTGAGATGCGGCTGATACGGGCGGTCCTCCGGCGGATAGCCCAGCTTCTGCATGCTGGCCTCCACCAGGCGCTGGAAGCTGGCCAGAGCGCGGGTGGGATCCGACACCCCGACCCAGATCACCCGCGGGTGCCGCAGATCCGGGAAGCAGCCGATCCCCTCCACCACGAAGGTGAAGGGCCCCCGCTCCAGGGCCAGCCCCCGCAACGCCGCGACGATCTCATCCACGTGGGTGGCCGGGACCATCCCCAGGAACTTCAGGGTGAGATGGATGCTCTCCGGCCGGACCCAGCGGATGGGCAGGTCCCGGAGTGCCTGGCGCAAACGGGCCTGGACCTCGGCCAGCTGCTGCTGGAGCGCCGAGGGCAATTCCACCGCAATGAAGGCGCGCACTGCGACCATTTTCACCACCCCCCGGATCCTGCGGCCTGGGTTCGGAGGCCGGGACGGGCAGGCCATGGGTAATCGCCGCCCCTTCCCCTCCGCGGTGGCCCTGGGGGTAGCTCCGGGTTTTTCTTCAGGTAAAAGGCGATGGTGGTGCGGCGTTCGCCACGCACCACCATCGCCCCATTTCCATTTTATTGGGATCGGCTTCGGAGGAAAAGCCTTCGGCAGGCAGGCCCTTTGCCCCTTTGGAGGCCTTCCGCCGTTCGGGGATCCCCCCGATCCATCCGCTCATGCATAGGGGCCGAATCGTTTTCGGAGGGCGGCTCTCCGGAGCCGCCGACGCACCCTCCGAACCAAGGGATCGGCGCGGACGGAGGAGCATCCGGCGGACCCGGCAGAAGCCCTGCTCGGCAGGCGACCTCTCCAGGCCGCCGCGGCGCGGGGAAGGGCCTCAGGGTGGGATCCGCACGGCGGATTCCCGCTTCATCCCGATCGGATTTCCACAAGCCGGAGGCGCAGGGCCTGGGGGGCGGGGACCGGCAGGAGGCCGCTGGAGAGGCCGGCGGTGGGATCCACGATCAGGAACTGATTGTCCATCCAGGCCACGAAGCCCAGCGGGCCCGCCGGGGCGAAGGGCGCGCGATGCATCTCTTCCCCATCCACTTCGAAGATCACCCCGTCCCGGTGCCACCGGATCCCGTAGCGATGCCAGTGGGTGAGATCGATGGGGAGCGACCGTTGGGAGACGGACATCCAGCGCCTTCCTGCGGCGATCGCCGCCCGGGCCAGCGCGGGATGGGCGAGGAGCCGCTCCAGCGCCCGCGCCAGGGAGGCGGGGAACGGGATCCGCCCCCCGCCCGGGCTCCGCCAGACCATCGCCAGCCAACCCCGGCCCGGATCGGAGGGGTCCAGGGCCACGCAGGAGGGGGGCGAGGCGAAGAAGAACCACACGGCGGCGGGCGGCCCGGCGAGGGCGCCGGGCGCCGCCCCCGCGTTCCAGAACCCGAACCCGGCCGTCCCCACCAGCGCCTCCGCCGGATGGGAGAAGCACGCCTCCACCATCAGCCGAACCGGCGGCCGCCAGACGAACCGGGTGCCCCCGTAATCGTCCAGCTGGGCGTCGGCGTAGCGATCCCCCGGGGATGGGAGCAGCAGCAGCCGCAGGCCATCGGCGTCCTCCGCCACCTCCGCCCGCCCCATCGTCATCCGCACCCACGGCCGATCCAACGGCACCAACCGAAGGCCCATCCCGCGCTGCTCCAGGATCCGGGCTCCTTAAGCGGACGGCCGATCGGCCAGGGCGGCGATCCCCGGGAGGGTGCGGCCTTCCAGGAACTCCAGGCTGGCGCCCCCACCCGTCGAGATATGGATGATCCGATCAGCCACCCCGGCCGCGTGGACCGCGGCGACGGAATCGCCGCCGCCCACGATGCTCGTCGCCCCGCTCTCCGCCACCGCCCGGGCGATGGCGAAGGTCCCTTCGGCGAAGCGGGGGAACTCGAAGACCCCCATCGGGCCGTTCCACACGATGAACGCCGCCCGCCGGATTTCTTCGGTATACCGGGCCACCGTCTGCGGGCCGATGTCCATGATGCGCCAGCCGGGGGGCACCTGATCCACGGGGACCACGCGGGCCTGCGCGTCGGGGGCGAAGGCGTCGGCGATCACCACGTCCACCGGCAGCCACAGGCGATCCCCGCCCTGCTGGAGCAGGCGGCGCGCCGTCTCCAGGGCCTCGTCCTCCACCAGGGAATCCCCTACGGCGTAGCCCTGGGCCTTCAGGAACGTGTTGGCCATCCCGCCGCCGATGAGCACCCGATCCGCCCGGGCCAGCAGGCTCTCGATCACCCCGATCTTGTCGGAGATCTTCGCCCCGCCGAGGAGGGCGACAAACGGCCGGGCGGGGTGGGTCAGGGCTTGGCTGAGATAACGGATCTCCTTCTCCATCAGGAACCCGGCCACCACCGGGATGAACCGGGCGATGGCCTCCACCGAGGCGTGGGCCCGGTGGGCGGCGCCGAAGGCGTCGTTCACGCAGAGATCCCCCAGCCGGGCTAACTGCCGGGCGAACTCCGGGTCGTTGCGCTCCTCCTCCGGGTGGAAGCGGAGGTTTTCCAGCATCAGCACCTGGCCGGGCTGGAGGGCGGCGGCCATCGCCTCCACCTCCGGCCCCACGCAATCGGGGGCCACCTGGACCGGCCGGCCCAGCAGCGCGCTCAAGCGCTCGGCGACCGGCCGCAGGCTGAAGGCGGGGTCCGGCCCCTTGGGGCGGCCCAGGTGGGACATCACGATGAGCGCCGCCCCTTGATCCAGCAGATACTGCAGGGTGGGCAACGCCGCGCGGATGCGGGTGTCATCGGTCACCTTCCCTTCGGCGAGGGGGACGTTGAAATCCACCCGCACCAGCACCCGGCGGCCATGGACCTCCACGTCGCGAACGGTGAGCTTGTTCATCGGTTCCCTCCTCGACTTCGGTGAGGATGTCACGCGATATCTTTTTCGCCTTGCATGGCTGTGGGGGGAAGCCGCCCCCGCCCAGACCCGATGGCCGCGGGATCCGAGTGAGGCCCCGCGCCCAGCGGCAGGACGCCGCTCTTCGAAGCCTCGATCGGTTCAGGACCATGGGCTTTGCCCTCTGCGCCCTTCTACATGATAATAGAAGGGTGTTGTCCCGCTGCGGAAGGCTATCGCGCGCGGCATGTGGCGCACCGCTTGCGTGCGCGAGGATTATACTCGCGGCTTCGCGAAGGCGAAGCCGTCAAAGAGGAAAGACAACGAGGCCTATGATCATTCTCCTCAACCTTTCAGGAGGTCGCGATGGCCACCACAACAGCCCCCCAGGAGGTGAAATATATCGGGAGGCCGGGCGAGGTCTCCTTCGCCAAGGGGCTGGAAGGCGTGATCGTTGCCGAGTCGGCGAAGAGCTATGTGGACGGCGCCGCAGGCCGTCTGATCTACCACGGGATCTCCATCGAGGTCCTGGCCGAGAAATCCACCTTCGAGGAGACCGCGTTCCTCCTCCTCTACGACAAGCTTCCGACCGAGGACGAGCTGAACATCTACAAGATGCGCCTCCGGCAGTATCGGGAGATCCCGGATGAGGTTTACGACTTCATCTCGCGCGCCGGGCGCCGCTACAATTTCCATCCGATGTCGGTGCTGCGGACCGCCCTCTCGATGCTGGCGGCCTTCGATGATTCCGCCGAGGAGGACACGCTGATCGCCCACGAGCGGGAGGCCATCAAGTTGACCTCCCGCATCGCGACGGTGGTGGCGGCCATCGGCCGCGCCCGCAAGGGCCTCTCGCCGGTGCATCCCCGCCCCGACCTAAGCCACGCCGCCAACTTCCTCTATATGCTGTTCGGTGAAGAGCCGGACCCCTTCTACGCGCGGGTGATGGACGTGATCCTGATCCTCCACGCGGACCACGAGTGCAACGCCTCCACCTTCACCGTGCGGGCCATCACCTCCACCCTGAGCGACCTGTATTCGGCGGTGGTGGGGGGGATCGCCGCCCTGAAGGGGCCGCTCCACGGCGGGGCCAATGAAGAGGTCATGCGCATGCTCCATGAGATCGGGGAGGTGGAGAACGCGGAGGCATGGGTGCTCCGGGCCCTGGCCCGCAAGCGGAAGATCCCAGGCTTCGGCCATCGGGTTTACAAGACCTATGACCCGCGGGCCCACATCCTGAAGCGATATGCCATGGAGGTCACCCAACGGGCGGGGACGGAGAAGTGGCTGAGGATGGCGGAGGTGATCGAGCGGGTGATGATGGAGCGCCTGGGCCAGAAGGGGATCCAGCCCAACGTGGACTTCTACTCGGGCATCGTGATGGCTTCCATGGGCATCGAGACCGCCCTCTTCACCCCCATCTTCGCCGTGGGCCGCATCGCCGGGTGGGTGGCCCATGCCCTCGAGCAACGGAAGGACAACCGCATCTACCGGCCGCGCTTCTTCTACGTCGGGCCCGAGCACATGGAATACATCCCGATCGAGGAGCGCGGCTGAGCCCCGCGGCCGGACACCCCCTTTCCCCCGCCGGGGAAACAAAGGGCGGGGTGGGGATCCCCACCCCGCCCCTCGCTGGGATGGAACGCCAGCCACCCGTATCCCTCATTGGCACATCTTGTTCTCCACGCAGGCCTTGTGGAGGGCCTCCATCGCCGCCTTGGCATCCCGGTTGGTCACGAAGTTGAAGATGATATCGTTGAAGGCCGTGGCGAAGCCCTCCGGGGCGGCCGAGCCGTGCACCTCGCTCGGGATCAGCTGGTCCCGCGCGAAGCTGTCCATGGAGGACTGGAGGTAAACGTCGAACTTGCCCCGGTCGCAATCCAGCCGGGCGCAGATGGAGCCCTTCTTGGGGTTGAAGGCCTCCTGGCCCTCCTTCGAGCCGGCGACCTTCAGCCAGGCGATGGCCTGCTCCCGATGCGGGGCCTTCTTGGGCAGGCCGAAGGTGTCGGTCACCACCATGAAGAGCCCCTGGTTGTTCGGCGCGGGAACCCACCCATAATCCACGCCCGGCTTGGCGCCCTTGGAGAGGAAGTAGCCGTGGGACCAGTCGCCCATGACGGTCATGGCCGCCTTGCCGTCCAGCACCAGCTGGGTGGCCGAGTCCCAGGTGTGGGCCGCGTGGTCCTCGTTCACGTAGTCCAGCATCCGCCCGAAGATCTCGAAAGCCTCCGCCACCTCCGGGCCCGTCCATGGCGTCTGGCCGGTCCACAAGCCGCGGTATTTCTCCGCCCCCAGGACCCCCGCCAGGACCGTCTCGAAGAGGTGGGCCGCCTCCCACTTCAGCTTGTCGCCCAGGGCCAGCGGGGTCACCCCCTTGGCCTTCAAGGCCTCAGCCACCTGGAAGAACTCATCGAATGTAGTGGGCGGCTTCAGGCCATACTGGTCGAAGATCTTCTTGTTATACCAGAGGACGTTGCCCCGATGGACGTTCACGGGGACGGAGTAGATCTTCCCCTCGTAGCTGACCAGGTCGATCAGCTGCTTGGGGAATTTATCCATCCATCCCTCGCTCTGCCAGAGGTCGGTGATGTCCTCCATGTAGCCGGTCTTCACCCAGGTGTCGATCAGCTCGGCCCCGCCGTGGACCTGGAAGGAGTCCGGCGGATCACCCCCCAGCATGCGGGTCTTCAAGACCGCCTTCGCCTGGGCGCCCGCGCCGCCGGCGACCGTGGCGTTGATGATCTCCACGCCGGGATATTTCTGCCGGTAGACCGAGAACATCGCCTCCAGCCCCTCCGCCTCCCCTCCTGCGGTCCACCAGGAGAAGATCTCCAGCTTCTTCGCGGGGGGCGGCGTGGCGGGCGGGGCACAGGCGGAGAGGATCCAGGTGAGGATCAACCCCAGGGAGACCGCGAGGGACCAGCGCCGTCGCCAGGTCATCGCTCACCTCCTTTCACAGCGAGCGGATCGAATCGAGGCGGATCCGAGGAACCGATGACTCTTTCATCCACCACTCATTATAGGAGAGATGGCAGGTTATGTCAAGCATTAAATCGTTCCACGCATCATGCTCTTCGTCCAAGAGGTGAAGAATAGCGTCCACCGCATGGCGCATCCCACCGCCCCATTCGCCGAGCGGCCGTTGGCCCCACCCAGGATGCGCAGGGGATCAAGAGGGAATTCCCCCGCTATGGGAAGCCTTCGGCCGCCCCCCGCACGATCCCGCCTCGCCCCGCGGGCGTCGCTGGATTTCCTTGCGACTTGCGGTATAATCTTGAGAAATCTTTCACGGGGTGGGCGGAATGCGGGAGGGGCTGGCACGCTGGGTTTCGTTCACCCACGTCTTCCTGGACTGCGATGGAACGCTGGTCCGAGTGGAGGGGATCGTGGAGCTGGCCCGATTGCGGGGCCAAGAGGCGGCGGTCGCCGCCCTCACCGAGGCCGCGATGTCGGGGGAGCTCCCCCTGGAGGCCGTCTATGAGCGTCGCCTCGCCATGATCCGCCCCACCCGCCCCGAGATCCGCCGCCTCATCCAGATCTACCGGGAGAACCTGATCCCCGATGCGCCGCTTGTCCTCCGCGCCCTCCACGCCTGCGGGGTCGCCGTGCACCTGCTGAGCGGAGGGCTGGAGGAGGCGGTGCGGGGGCTGGGGTTCTTCCTGGGGATCCCCCCGCAGCGGATCCACGCCGTCCGGCTCCGCTACGATCCCTTCGCCGGCGCCTGGTGGCGGGGGGAGGAGGGGCCGGTGGCCGGCGTGGAGCCCTCCCCGCTGCTCGGCCACGATGGGAAGGCCCGCGTCCTCGAGGGCTTCCGGGCGCCCGGCCGACGCCTGATGCTGGTCGGCGATGGCGCGACGGATCTCGCCGCCCGACCGGTGGTCCATCTCTTCGTCGGGTTCGGGGGGGTGTTCCGCCGGCCGGCGATCGCCGACGGGGCGGATGTCTACATCGCCTGCGACCGCCTGGCGCCGATCCTTCCCCTGGCCCTCTCGCCGGAGCGGGCGCAGGCGCTGCGCGGCACGCCGGCGGAGGCCGTGCTCCGGGAGGGGCTGCAGGCCTTCCGGTCCGGTGAGGCCCGCTTCCGCGATCCCGAACGCCACGAGCGGTTCCTGCAGGCCTGGCACGCCTGGCGATAGGAGGCCCCCATGGACAACACCCCCATGCTGTTCATCCCCGGCCCCACCTACGTGCCGGAGGAGATCGCCCGGGCCCAGGCCCGGCCGATGATCGGCCACCGGAGCCGGGAGTTCACCACGCTGTTCGAGCGCCTCATCCCCCGCTTGCAGGCCATCTTCCGCACCCGCGGCCCCGTCTTCTTCGTCGCCGCCTCCGGCACCGGGCTGTGGGAGGCCGCCGTCCGCAACCTGGTGCGGCGCAAGGTCCTCTGCCTGATCAACGGCGCCTTCGGGGAGCGCTGGCATCAGGTTGCCCTGGCCAACGGCAAGGAGGCCATCCCCGTTTCGGTGGAATGGGGCCGGGGCATCCGCCCCGAACAGGTGATCGAAGCGCTGGAGGCCCACCCCGATGCGGAAGCCATCACCCTGGTGCACAACGAGACCTCCACGGGGGTGATGAACCCGCTCCGGGAGATCGCGGCAGCGGTGCGCCAGGCCTTCCCCGACGTGCTGATCCTGGTGGACGCCGTCTCCTCGCTGGGAGGCGCTCCGCTGGAGACCGATGCCTGGGGCCTGGATTTCGTCCTCACCTCCTCACAGAAATGCCTCGCCCTGCCCCCCGGCCTGGCCTTCTGCGCGGTCTCCGAGCGGGCCATGGAGAAAGCGAAGGAAGTCCCCCATCGGGGGTATTATTTCGACCTGCTGACCCTGGCCCGCTACGCCGATCGGGGCGAGACCCCGGCCACCCCTGCCATCTCCCTGCTCTACGCGGCCGACCTCCAATTCGACCGCATCCTGCAGGAGGGGATCGAGGCCCGATGGGAACGCCATCGGCGGATGGCCGAGCGCGTCCAGGCGTGGGCCGCGGAGCGGTTCGGCCTGTTCGCCGAGGAGGGCTACCGCTCGTGGACCCTGACCTGCGTCGCGAACACGATGGGGATCGACGTCGGCGCGCTGAACGACTTCCTGAGGACGCGGGGGAAGGTGATCTCCTCCGGATACGGCCCGCTGAAGGGGAAAACCTTCCGCATCGCCCACATGGGGGAGATCCAGCCCCACCACATCGAGGCATTGCTGGCGGATATCGAGGCATGGCTGTCCGCCCACGGATGAACCCGGGCCCTGCCCCTGCCGGAGACGGCGCGTGCATCCGGAGAAGCCGACGCAGGTCGTTCTCAGACGAGAGAGGAGGCACGTGGATGGCGTGGCGGATCGGACTCACGGATCCCCTGGATGAGGAGGGCCTCGCCCTCTTGCGCAAGGATCCGGAGGTGGAGATCGTGGAGGCCCGGCGCCCCTCGCCGGAGGCGTTGCAGGAGCTGGTCCGAACCTGCGATGCCCTCATCGTGCGCAGCGGCGTGCGGCTGGACGAGGGGGTGCTGGGGGCGGCGGAGCGCCTGCGGGTGATCGCCCGCGCGGGCATCGGGGTGGACAACATCGACCTGGAGGCGGCCACCCGCCGGGGGATCCTGGTGATGAACACGCCGGGGGCCAGCACGGTGGCCGTCGCCGAACACACCTTCGCCCTGCTGCTCGCCCTCCTGCGCAAGATCCCGCCCGCCTGGCTCTCGCTGCGGGAAGGGCGCTGGGAGCGGGAGCGGTTCGTCGGGACGCAACTGGCCGGCAAGACCATGGGCCTGCTCGGCCTGGGCCGGATCGGCGCGGAGGTGGCCCGCCGGGCCCGGGCGTTCGAGATGCACGTGATCGCCTTCGACCCCTACATCCCTGAGGAGCGGGCCGCGGCCCTGCAGATCGAACTGGTGCCGGACCTGGAGGAGCTTTACGCCCGGGCGGACATCCTCAGCCTCCACGTCCCCCTCACCCGGGAGACCTACCATCTGATCAACCGCGAGGCATTTGAGAAGATGAAGCATGGGGTCTACCTGGTGAACACCGCCCGGGGGGCCGTGGTGGATGAGGAAGCGCTGCTGGAGGCGCTGAACGCGGGCCGCGTGGCGGGGGCCGCGTTGGACACCTTCAGCGAGGAGCCTCCCCGCTCCCCGACCCTGCAGGCCCTGATCGCCCACGAGCGGGTAGTGGCCGTGCCCCACCTGGGCGGCAGCACCCGGGAGGCCCAGCGGCTGATCAGCCGCCAGATCGTGCAGCAGGTCCTGGACGCTCTGCGGGGGCGGGATTTCCGGAACGTGGTGAACCTGCCCTTCCCGGAGGGGGCCGATTATCGGACCCTGGCGCCGTTCATGCGTCTCGCCGAGGTGATCGGCCGCCTGCAAATGCAGTTGATCCGCGGGCGCATCCACCGGGCGGAGATCGATGTGCGGGGGGAGGAGCTGCGGGCCGTCCTCCGCCCGCTGGGGGTGGCCCTCCTGAAAGGCCTGCTCACCCCCATCCTGGGGGACGAGGTGACCTTCGTCAACGCGCCGATGCTAGCCCAGGAGCGGGGGATCCAGATCGTGGAGGCCGCCCAGCCGATCCTCGGCGCCTATGCCCAGGCCATCGCCTGCCGCGTCCTTTCCACGAAAGAGTCCCGGCTGATCGTCGGCGCCCTGTTCGCCGGGGAACCCCGCATCGTCCAGGTGGACGATCTCCCGATGGAGGCCCTGCCCCGGGGGGCGGTGCTGGTCATGCGCAGCCGGGACGTGCCCGGGGTGATCGGCCGGGTGGGGACCCTCCTGGGTCAGCACGGAATCAACATCGCGGAGTGGCGCCTGGGGCGCGACCGGCCGGGCGGCACCGCCCTCTCCTTCATCAACCTGGATACCCCCGCTCCCCCGGCGGTGCTGGACGCCCTGCGGGCGATGCCCGAGATCGAGGATGTGCGACAGGCGTTCCTTCCGGAGACGTTGGGGTGATCTTCGTCGTTCCCGGTGGGGAATTGGGGCACAACCCCACCTAAGGCGGACCCCTGATCCTGGAACACCTCGCATGGACTGAGGGGAGGAGCCGACGATGTGGCGCCCGGAGGATCGGAGCCTGATCACGGATCTCTATGAACTGACCATGGCCCAGGCCTACTGGGCCCATGGCGTGACCGGGCAGGCGACGTTCAGCCTGTTCGTGCGGGAGCTTCCACCGGAGCGCGGGTTCCTGGTGGCCGCCGGGCTGGAGGATGTGCTCCGCTTCCTGGAGGACTTCCGCTTCCCGCCCGACGCCCTGGCCTACCTGGAGTCCACCGGGATCTTCTCCCGGCCCTTCCTGGAGGCGCTGGCCGCCCTCCGCTTCACCGGGGAGGTCTGGGCGGTCCCTGAGGGCACCATGGTGTTCGCCAACGAGCCTATCCTGGAGATCACCGCGCCCATCATCCAGGCCCAGATCGTGGAGACCTATGTCATCAACCAGGTCCACCTGCAGACGATGATCGCCACCAAGGCGGCGCGCTGCGTGATCGCCGCCCGCGGGCGAGGGGTAGTGGATTTCGCCCTGCGGCGGACCCACGGGATCGACGCAGGCCTGAAGGTGGCCCGCTGTTCCTACATGGTCGGCTTCCAGGCCACCAGCAACGTCCTGGCCGGGAAGATCTACCGGATCCCCGTCACCGGGACGATGGCCCATTCCTTCGTCATGGCCTTCCCCAGCGAGGAGGACGCCTTCCGGGCCTTCGCCGAAACCTTCCCCGAGCGCGCCATCTTCCTGATCGACACGTATGACACCCTGGAGGGCGCCTGTCGAGCCGCGCAGGTGGCCCTGGAGATGAAGCGGAAGGGCTATCGCCTCCTCGGCGTCCGGCTGGACAGCGGGGACCTGCTCGCCCTCAGCCATGAGGTGCGCCGCATCTTAGATGAGGCGGGGCTCCCGGAGGTGCGGATCCTGGCCAGCGGGGGGCTGGACGAGTATCGCATCGACGAGCTGGTGCGCGCCGGCGCGCCGATTGCTGCCTTCGGCGTGGGGACGCGGATGGGGGTTTCGGAGGACTGGCCGTGGCTGGACATGGCCTACAAGCTGGTCGCGTATGAGGACCGCCCGGCGCTGAAACTGAGCCCGGGCAAGGCCTCCCTCCCCGGCCCGAAACAGGTCTTCCGGTTCTACGATGCAGCGGGCCAGATGCGCGAGGACGTCCTGGCCCTCCGGGAGGAGCGCATCGAGGGCGGCACGCCGCTCCTGGAGAAGGTGATGGCGGAAGGGCGCCTCCTGCGGCCCCACCCCACTCTGGCCGAGATCCGCGAGCGGTTCCAAGAGGAGCTCCGACGGCTGCCGGAGCCCTATCAGGCGCTGCGGGATGCTCCCCGCTACCCCGTGCGCCTCAGCCCGGCCCTGGAGGCCCTGGCCAATACCCTGGCCGCCCGGCGCGGGGAATTGGGGGAAAGCTGATCGCCGAAGGGGCAGGCGGGGCGCGGACCCATCGGGAGCGCCCCTACCGAGCGCGCACCTCGGTTTGCGCCCATTCCTCGAACAGCGTCACCAGGGCGGAGTGATCGAGTTCACCCTGGCCCCGGGTGACCATGGCCCCCAGCCATTCGTGGACCAGGGCCGTGAGCGGCAGGCTGGCCCCCACCGCGCGGCCCAGCCCCAGGGCGATGCGCAGGTCTTTATGGTGCAGGCGGATCCGGAACCCCGGCCGGAAGTTCCGCTCCAGGATCCGCTGGCCGTGGACCTCCAGGACGCGGCTCCCGGCGAAGCCCCCCAACAACGCCTCCCGCACCCTCCCCGGATCCACCCCCGCCTTGGCCGCCAAGGTCAGCGCCTCGCTGATCGCCGCGAGGGTGAGCGCCACCACCACCTGGTTGGCCGCCTTGGTCACCTGCCCCGCCCCCGGGCCGCCCATATAGACGATGTTCCGGCCCATCGCCTGGAAGATGGGGAGGCATCGCTCGAAGACGGCCGCGTCGCCTCCGACCATGATCGAGAGCGTTCCCTGGATGGCACCGATCTCCCCGCCCGAGACGGGGGCGTCGAGCATCGCGATGCCCCGCTCCGCCGCCTGGGCCGCCAGGCGGCGCGCAGCCATGGGGTCGATGGTACTCATGTCGATCACAATCAGCCCCGGCCGTCCTCCCACGAAGACGCCGTCCGGCCCCGTCAGCACCTGCTCCACCTCCGGCGTGTCCGGCAGCATAGTGATCACCACATCGCTGCGCTCCGCCACCTCGCGGGGGGATCCGGCCATCTCCGCCCCCTCCGCCGCTAGTTCCTCCATCGGCGGACGGCTGCGGTTGTAGACCACGAGAGGATACCCGGCCTTCCGCAGATTGCGGGCCATGGGCTTCCCCATTACCCCCAAGCCGATGAACCCGATGCGCTCCATGGTCGGCCCTCCGGATGAGGATGCGCGCGGTGAACCGGCGGGGCGGCCGCCGCTCAGAGGCGAAGGTCCGCCGCGGCCGCCTCGTGCCGCTTCCCCGGGGGCAGCCACCGCAGGGATTCCTCGGTCCCCCCCAGCGGCACGTATTCCAGCCCGATATAGCCCGCATACCCCAGCGATTCCAGCGCCCCCAGCACCCGGCCCCACGCGATCTCGCCCGTCCCCGGCTGGTGGCGGCCCGGGGGATCCGCGATCTGGATGTGGCCGATGTGGGGGAACACCTCATGGATCGTGGCGATGAGGTTCCCCTCGCTGCGCTGCATATGGTAGACGTCATACTGGATCTTCATGTGGGGCGGGAAGCCCAGGGCCCGCAGCAGGGCCAGGCTGTCCGCGGTGCGGTGGAGCAGATAACGCGGGTTCTCGATGGGGTTCAGGGCTTCCACCATCAGGGTCACGCCGGCCTCCTGCGCCCGCGGCAACGCCCAGCGGAAGTTCTCGAGCACCACCGCCCACTGGAGCTCGCGGGGGAGGTCGGGCAACGCGTTCCCCACCAGGCAGTTGATGCGAGGGCATCGCAGGCGTCGGGCCAGCGCCAGGGCCTGGAGGAACCGCTCGCGCCACTCCTCCTGGCGGGCCGGATCGTTGGCGTAGCCCCGCTCGCCGGCAGCGATATCGCCCGCGTCCATGTTGTGCAGGACGACCTGCAACCCGCTCGCCCGAACTGCCTCCACCACCGCCTCGAGATCTTCCCCGCGGGGCCACAGAAACTCCACCGCCGCAAAACCGGCCTCCCGCGCCCGGGCGAAGCGCTCCAGGAAGGGAACTTCCCGCCAGAGCATGGAGAGGTTGGCCGCAAAACGGAGCACGCTCCCTTCCCTCCCCTTCACGGGTTGGCCTCCAGGGTGCGAAGGACCTCCTGCAGATCCGCCGGGAGGGGGGCCTCGAAGGTCACCGGATCTCCCCCGGAGGGCAGGCGGATCGTGAGGGACCGGGCGTGGAGGAACAGGCGGGGGCACGGCAGGGGGGTCCGCCGCCCATACACGGCATCCCCCACGATCGGATAGCCCACATAGGTCATGTGCACCCGAATCTGATGGGTGCGCCCGGTCTCGGGGTAGACCTCGAGCCACGCGTAACGCCCCCACCGCCCCTCGTAAGTCTTCATCACCCGATAGCGGGTGCGCGCCGGCCGACCGGTAGGGACCACGGCCATGCGCTTGCGGTAGCGAGGATCCCGCGCGATCGGCGCCTCAATGACCCCCTCCGGAGGCGGATGCCCGACCACCAGGGCGTCGTATACTTTGCGCACGGCGCGCGCCTTGAACTGGGCCTGCAGGAAGCGGTAGGCCCGTTCGTTCTTGGCCACCAGCAACACCCCGGAGGTCTCCTTGTCCAGCCGGTGCACCAGCCCGGGGCGCAGGACCCCGCCCACCCCCTCCAGATCGGGGCAGTGGGCCAGGATGGCGTGGATCAACGTCCCCTGCGTGTGCCCCGCCCCAGGGTGCACCACCATCCCCACCGGCTTGTGGATCACCAGCACATCCGGATCCTCATAGAGGATGTCCAGGGGGATCGGCTCGGGGACCAGATCCGTCGGTTCCGGCGGCGGGATGTGCACCACGACCTGATCCCCTGGGCGGATCCGATGGGCCGGCCGCCGGATGGGGGACCCATTGACCCACACCCGTCCGGCCTCGATCAGTCGCTGGGCGGCGGAACGGGTGAGCTCGGGCAGGCGCGCCGCAATGGCACGGTCGAGGCGGTCGGGGGCTTCGGCCGTGAAGGTTTTGATCTCCCCGCCTGCCTGCGCAGGATGGATCAACGGGGTCTCCGCCGACTGGGCTTCGGAAGGCGGCCGGTTCCCCATCGTCGCGGAAGGGCGTGGCGCTTCCACCGACGGTCAACCCTCCGGATTCCGGATTCGAGGCGCCGGCTCGGATGGGCGGCGGCCCCGAGGGGGGCGGCGTCGGTTATGGATCACCGCCAGGATCTCCCGATCCTCCTCCTCTTGCTGGGCGACGAAGGCCGTGATGAACGCGCTGCGGCGCTGGCGGAGGGCCATCGGGGCCACCGCGCGCAGATCCTCCAGCGTGACCGACTCCCGGCCATCGGCGGCGGCATACGCCCGCGCGGCCTCCAGCAGGGCCACCTCCGCACGGCTGGATTCGATGCCCAGGCGGTGGATCCAGCGCACGGCCTGCTGCTCCAGCTCCGGCGGGATGACCACGCGGGGCAGCCGCCGGCGGGCCTCGACGATCTCCGCGGCGACCGCGGCGGTCTCCTCGGCCCACTGGGCCGCCAGCGCGTATGGATTGGTCCGGAAGAGCTGGACGCGTCGATAGACCTCCAGCCGCTCCTGCGGATCCGTCAGGCCCCGCACCACCACCCGCAACCCGAAGCGGTCATGGATTTGCGGCCGCAGGGGGCCTTCCTCCGGGTTCATCGAGGCGATCAGGATCAGGCGGGCGCGGCTGGTGGCCACCAGAGGCCCTCGTCGCACGGTGTATCGGCCCAGAGCCGCCGCGTCTAGGATCGCGTTCACGATCTCTGGGTCCAGCAGGTTGACCTCATCCACGTAAAGGATGTTCTGATCCGCCTGGGCCAGGAGCCCGTGCCGGATCCTCACCCGCCCCTCGACGGCGGCCTGCTCGTCGATCCCCCCGACCACATCCTCCAGACGGGCGTTCAGGGGAAGCTCGATCAGCCGCATGCGGTCCGGGGCGGTGATCGGCTCCCCATGGCCCAGCTTGCGGGCGCAATCCTTGCAGACTGCGTGGAAGCCCAGGGTGTAAGCGGCTTCCGGCTCGCACCCGTAAGGGCAGAGGGAGCGCTCCACGGGGGGGAGCAGGTCCAGCAGGCCCCGCACGGCCGTCGTCTTGCCGGTCCCCCGCGCCCCCATCAGCAACACCCCCCCGATGGCCGGGTTGATCAGGGCCAAAACGAGGGCCAGCTTCATCTCGGTCTGGCCGACGATGGCCAGGAAGGGGAACCGGACCGTTTCCTCGGCCGGCCGGTGGACCGGCGGGCGCGCCCGGAGGACCCGGGCCGCGGGGCTCTGCTCCTCCAGCAGCCGAAGCAGCATCGAGGTCCGCCGGGGCGGTTCCGGGACGGCCTCCGGGCTCACCGCCGTCCGCTCAGGATCCTCTCCCATAGGTCCCGATCCTGCATGTGGAAAGGTCGATACAGTGCCACCCGATCCAGCAGGCCCTCGTAGGCGGCCTGCAGGCGCTCCCACACCGCCTCCGGGGGAGCGGTGATCGCGAAGGCATCCAGGACCCCATCCGAAATCTGTTGGGGCATTTCCTCCCAGCGGCCCCGGGCGGCGAGGCCGGAGAGCGCCTCCCCGATCGCCTCCCACCCGTGCAACGACCAGACCCGGCGGTAGGAGGGGGTGGAGCCGTAGAAGGCCACCTGGGCGCGGACGAACTCCCGCATCTGGCGCGTCTCCTCTTCGTTCCGGCCGGTGATCACGAAGACGCTGCCGACGATAAGAAGATCATTCCGGCTCCGGCCGGCCTTGCGCGCCCCGGCCTCGATGGCGGGCAACAGGACCTCCCGGAGATAGCGGGGCGTGTGGAAGGGGTGGACGAAGAACCCATCCCCCACCTCGCCGGCTAGGCGGGCCAACGGGGGGTTCACCCCGGCGAGGACGATCGGGATGCGCGGGTCCGGGATCGGGCCGGGGTCGAAGAACGGGGACATCAAGGTGAGTTTGAAGAACCGGCCTCGATAGTTCAAGCGGCTCCCGTGCTGCCAGCACGCCCAGACCGCGCGGATGGCCTCCACGGTCTCCCGGAGCTTCGGGACCGGAGGATCCCACGGCATCCCGAAGCGGCGCTCGATGTGCGCTTTCACCTGAGTGCCCAGGCCGAGGATCACCCGGCCCGGGGCCGCGGCGGCCAGATCCCACGCCGTGTAAGCGATGGCAGTCGGGCTGCGGGCGAAAGCGATGGCCACGCCGGTCCCCAGGGTGATCCGCTGGGTGTGCTCGGCGGCCAGGGCAAGGGGGAGGAACGGGTCGTGCCGCGTCTCGTGGGTCCATATCCCGTCGAACCCCAGCGCCTCGGCCGCCCGGGCCAGCGCGGGAACCTCCATGAGCCGATCGAAGTGCAAGATGGCGTCTAGGCGCACGGCGGAGCCCCGTGATGGATTCGTCCTCTCATTATAATGAAGCCAGCACCGGCCAGACAGGGGGCGAGCCCCGCGATGCGCGCATATCTCCCGTGGTATCTGGTCGTCGGCTATCTGGGGGCGGCGTGGGCGGCGGCCCTGGGGGTTCTCCTCCTGCGATGGGGACGCCTCCGCCGCTCCCGCGGGCTCCAGGGCGCGGGGGCGCTGCTCCTGCTCGGGAGCGGGGTCGGGTTCTTCGCCGGGGTGCCCGAGATCTGGACGCCCGGGCTGGCCGGCACGGAGCTGGCCGTGATGAGCGGGCTGGCCATGCTGGGGGCATGGGGCGCGTTCCAGGGCCTGGCCCATCTCCTCTCCAGATCGAAGAAAAGGGCTGCGGGCGAGCCGCCTCGCCCCGCCGCCCTCCCCGACCCGGCGGATCCAGACAGCCCCGGCCGGCCCCGCGGAAGGGAGTCTCCGGGATGGATCCGGTGGGTCCGCTGGGGGTTCATGGCCGCCGCCGTCCTCGCGCTCTGGCGCTGGGATGTCCCGCTGTTCTTCGCCGTGAACCGATACGCGGGGCGGACGCCCGCGCTGGATGGGCTGGCCCGCCTGTTGATCAACGACTACGCAGTCCCCGCCGTGCTGGCCCTGCTGGCCTGGTCCATGTGGCTGAGCGGCGACCCGAAGCGCCAGGCCGCTGCCCTGCGCGCGGTGGCCACTGTCTTTCTGAGTGGCATGATCCTGGAGATCTCAAACACCCTCTACGTTCGCCCCCGCCCCTTCACCGATTACGAGGTCAACCTGTTGTTCTATCATCCTTCGGACTCCTCGTTCCCCAGCAACGCCGCCACGGTCACGTGGGCCATCGCCGTCTCCCTGTGGACCGGCGATCGGCGGATGGGGGCGGTCGGGATGGGGCTGGCGGCCGGCATCAGCCTGGCCCGGGTTTATGGGGGGGTGCACTACCCGCTGGACGTGGCGGCGGGGGCGCTCCTCGGGGCCGCCCTCAGCCTGGGCCTCCACCGCTCGACCCGTCTCCGCGAGTGGAGCCTCTGCGCCGCCCGGCGGATCGGCCCCTGGTTCCGCCTGCCGCAGGACGATGGATGAAGTCCTCTCCCCCTCCGGGCCGGAGGGCCCAGGGGGGCTTCAGGAAGGGAGGAACACCGTCACCCGCGTCCCCTGCCCGGGGGCGCTGGTGATGGAGAGTTGCCCCCCCAGCATCTCCACCCACTGGCGGATGGAGGTCAGCCCGATGGTCTTGCGGCGGGGGGCGTCGGCCAGCGCCTCCTCCACATCGAAGCCCACGCCGTTATCCTCCACCTCGAGGCGGACTCCCTGGGGCTGGAAGGCCAGCCGGACCACCGCCTGGGAGGCCTGGGCGTGGAGGCGGATGTTGGTGAGGAGCTCCTGGACGATGCGGAAGAGGGCGGCCTCCTGGTGGGCGGCCAGGCGGCGCTCCTCCCCGCTGATCTGGAGGGCGAGGGAGAACTTCACCTTGTCCTTCAGCGTCTCGACGTAACGGCGCACCGTGGGGACCAGCCCCAGATCGTCGAGGCTCATCGGGCGGATGTCGAAGAGGAACTCCCGCATGCGCTGGAACGTTTCGGTGACTGCACCCTTCAAGGCGGCGAGCTCAGCCTTCGCCCGCTCCGGATCCCGCTGGAAGAGCCGTTCGCAGATCTCCGCTTGCAGCACCAGATTGGTCAGGGCCTGGGCCGGCCCGTCATGGAGCTGGCGGACCAAGCGCTGGCGCTCCTGCTCCTGCGCCTCGAAGAGGCGCACGATGAGGCCGGGCTCCACGCCGGGTGGGGAGGGGGCCGCCTCCTCCTGCACCAGGGAGAGGGCGGAGAGGATGCGATCCAGCGTCTTCATGTAGCGCTGGAGATGCGCCTCGAGGCCTTGGAATTTCTCCAACTGCCCTCTCATCAACCACAGCCGCTTCTGGACCTCGAGGGCGGACTGGTAGGTCTCGATGACCTCGGACGCGGGCGCGTTCTCCGGTCGGCCCTCCAGCTGCTTGATCTGGTTCGTCAGCTGCAGGCTGCGCTGGGCCAGCCGCTCGACATCGGCGGCGGTCTGCCGGATCAACGCCTGGAGCTCGGCGAGCTGTTGCTGTGCCGCCCGCTGCTCCTCACGGCAATAATCCATCAGCTCCTGCAGGGAGGCGCTTCGCTCCATTACGGCTTCCCCTCCGGGACGATCGGCTCTTCGGGCAAGCGGACCCATCCGCGGCGGATCGCTAGGATGGCCGCCTGGGTCCGATCGCTCAGATCCAGTTTGCGCAGAACCGCCGTCATGTGGTTCTTCACCGTCTGCTCGCTGATCCCCAGCCGCTCCGCAATGGCCTTGTTGCTGTATCCCAGGGCGACGTATTGGAGGATCTCCCGTTCCCGCGGGGAGAGGATATCCTCTTCGCCTTCCTCGATCTGCCCGGTCATCTGTTGGGCCTCCACCGCGCTCAGGACGCGCTGGCCCAGCACATACTGCCCGGCGAGGACGTGGCGGATGCTCCAAAGCAGGCGATCGGGGGAGGCATCCTTCGAGCAGTAGCCGTTGGCGCCGAGGCGGATCGCGCGGCGCATCTGATCTTCGCTATCATATGCGGTGAGGACGAGGATGGCACCTTCGAACCCGTGGGCCCGTACCCGCCGGATTACATCCAGCCCGTTCAACCTGGGCAGATGCACGTCCATCAACACCAGATGGGGGTTCAGCCGCAGGATCAAATCCAAAGCGGTCTGCCCATCGGATGCTTCCCCGATGACCTGGAACCCCGGCTCCAGCATCAGGGTGTCTCGAACGCCCTTGCGGAACATGGGATGGTCATCCACGACCAGCACCCGATACACCATCCTTTCCCTCCTCTCGCATCCGATGAACCCAGCCGCGCCCTGCACCGATAGGCGATTCTAAACATTTTTAAATAAAACCGCAAATCGAATCCGCGAGGTTCTCTGGAGATGGGAGGGAGGCGGGCGCCGCGGGGGCCGCCCCATCGGCTGGGAGAGGGCGCAAACCGCCCGCACCGCCATCCCTGCCCGGAGGGCATGACCAACGAAGCGATGGGGGTTGTTAAAGGCATGCCGGGATGGGTTGCTGGGCTCGAAGGGATCCGCTATAATGGAGAACGTGCCTTGGCCGGCGAACCTCGAGTGAAAAGTGAAAGAAGAGGAGGTTCCCATGTCAAAACGGGCCCAGTGGATGATCCTGCTGCCGGTTATCCTGTCGCTGCTGCTCGCGGCCTGCGCCCAACCCGCCACACCGACCCGGAAGCCCTTCCAGGTGGGCCTGGTGACCGATGTGGGGAAGATCGATGACAAATCCTTCAACCAGGGCACTTGGGAGGGGGTTCAGAAGGCCGTCAAGGAGCTGGGCGTGGAGGCGAAATATATCGAGACCCAGGATCCCAACGACTATATGAAGAACATCGCCCAGTTCGCCGATGCAGGATATGACGTGATCGTGACCGTCGGCTTCGCCCTGGGGGAGGCGACGCGGGAGGCGGCCCAGAAATATCCCAACGTGAAATTCATCGGCGTGGACCAGTTCCAGGAGAGCACGATCCCCAACGTCGCCGGCCTGATCTTTGAGGAAGACAAGGCCGGGTTCATGGCCGGGGCGCTGGCCGCCCTGATGAGCAAGACCGGCAAGATCGGCGCCGTGCTGGGCACGGACGCAGTGCCGCCGGTCTGGCGCTTCGGCGAAGGGTATCGAGCCGGGGCCAAATACGTCCGCCCCGACGTGGAGGTGCTGGTGGTCTACCACAACGACGTGGGGCTGGACAAGACCTTCACCGACCCGGAGTGGGGCAAGTCCACGGCCCTCTCCATGGTGGACAAGGGGGTGGACGTGATCTTCGGCGCCGGCGGCAAGACCGGCAACGGGGCGTTGATCGCCTGCGCCGAGACCCAGAAGTGCCTGGCGATCGGCGTGGACGTGGATCAATACTACACGGTCCCTGAGGCCCGCAGCGTCCTGCTCACCAGCGCGATGAAGGATCTGACGGAGGGGACGTTCAACCTGATCAAGGCGGCCATGGAAGGGAAATGGCAGGGCGGCAACGTGATCGGCCCCGTCCGCCTGGCGCCCTTCCACGACCTCGACAGCCAGGTCCCCCAGGAGGTCCGCCAGAAGCTGGCGGAGATCGAGAAGGGTCTGAAGGATGGGACGATCAAGACCAACGTCCCGCCGGCCAAGCCGCAGTGACCCTCGGAGCCGGCCTTTCATATCACGGCCAGGGCACGCTCGGGGCGGGGCGATCCCGCCCCGATTCGTTTTCCGATCCCGAGCCCGGTTATAATTTCCCTGTGGGGGCGGTTGGCCTCTGGTGAGGCCCCCGGTCTTCAAAACCGGTGTCGGGTCGCGGAGCGGCCCGAGGTGGGTTCGATTCCCATCCGCTCCCGACCAGCGGACTGCATGCGGGCGGGGGCCATCCAACCCCATGCCGTCGCCCCGCAGGCAGCAAGCGGTCCGTCACTCCATTCGCCTACCCTAATCTGGGGGCAGAAGGCCATGCGCGCGGTCCGTATCCACCAGTTCGGCGGCCCCGAGGTCCTTCAGGTGGATGAAATCCCCACCCCCACCCCCGGCCCCGGCCAGGTCCTGGTCCGGTTGCGCGCCATCGGCGTGAACTTCATTGATACCTATCATCGAACCGGCCTTTACCGCATCTCCCTCCCCTTCATCCCCGGCCAGGAAGGAGCCGGGGAGGTCGCCGCCGTCGGCCCCGGGGTGACCGAGTTCCGGGAAGGCGATCGCGTCGCCTACGCCGGCGTCTCCGGCTCTTACGCGGAATATCACGTGGTCCCCGCCGATCGCCTGGTGAAGCTCCCCCCCGCCATCGACTACCCCCAGGCCGCAGCGGTCCTGCTCCAGGGGATCACCGCCCAGTTCCTCACCCAGAGCACGTATCCCCTCCAGCCCGGGGAGACATGCCTGATCCACGCAGCCGCCGGCGGCGTGGGCACGCTGCTGGTGCAGATGGCCAAGCGGCGAGGGGCTCGCGTCATCGGAACGGTCTCCTCCCCCGCCAAGGCGGAGATCGTCCGCTCGCTGGGCGCCGACGCCGTGATCGTCTACACGGAGCAGGACTTCGAGGCGGAGGTCAAGCGCCTCACCGACGGCCGCGGCGTGGATGTGGTCTACGATTCGGTGGGCAAAGACACCTTCGAGAAGAGCCTGAACTGCCTCCGCCCGCGCGGCTATCTGGTGCTCTTCGGACAGTCCAGCGGGCCGGTCCCCCCGCTGGACCCCCAGGTGTTAAACCAAAAGGGCTCCCTCTTCCTGACCCGGCCCTCGATGTGGCACTACCTGCTGACCCGGGAGGAATTGCTCTGGCGGGCGGGGGAGGTGCTCCACCTGGTGGTCACCGGCCAGCTGAAGGTCTTCATCGACTCGACGTTCCCCCTGGAGCAGGCCGCCGAGGCCCACCGCCGGCTCGCCTCCCGCCAGACCGTGGGCAAGGTCGTGCTGATCCCGTGAGGTTCCGCCCAGAGGCCCGCGCGGACCCATGCGCGCGCTCACCGACCCCTCAGGGATCCGCTGGCGGACCCATCTCGCCCTGGAGGCGGCGGATGGCTCCGCTTGGCCATCGGCCGCCTGGCGCCCGGTGGAGGAATCCACGGCGGCCGGACGGGATCTCCACGGGACCTTTGAGGAGCGCCGGGAGGTCTTCCAGGCCGAAGGCTGGGAGGCGGTCCGGGTCTGGCGTCGTTATGGGGAGGCAACCGGCGTCCGCCTGCTCCTGCGCCGGCAGGGCCGGGCCCCCATCGCCCTCCGCCGGGTGGCGATCCTGACCGGCCCGTTGGAGGCCCCTCTCCCGCCCGCGCGCTGGCGGTTCTATCAGACGGGGTTCCACTCCTGGAGTTTCAGCGGGACCACCCGCGCGACGGAGCCGGACGTCAGCACCCGGCTGGGGCGGCTGGCCGCGCCGATGGCCTTCGATGTGGCCCTCCCCCCCGGGCCCCGAGGGGTGCGCCGAAGCGACCTGGCCGCCGCGCTGATCCTCGGGGAGCGGGCGCTGATCCTCGGGCAGGTCACCACCGCCGATCAGTTCGTGAAGATCGAGCTGGATCTGCGGGGCAGCCCCCAGCTCCGCGTCTGGGCCGAACTGGATGGGATCTCCATCGCTCCCGAGGAGGAGATCGCATCGGAATGGATCTGGGTGGAGGGACGCGCGGCGGCGGACCCCGATCCCTTCGGAGGCTATGCGGAGGCCGTGGCCCGGATGATGCGTCCCCGGGCGGTGCCCCAGGCTCCATCCGGCTGGTGCTCCTGGTATTTCTACTACACCGGCGTGCGGGCTCAAGACATCCTGGCCAACCTGGACGCTCTCACCGCGCGCCGGGATCGCCTTCCCATTGATCTCATTCAGATAGACGACGGCTACGAGGCCGCGGTGGGAGACTGGACCCGGTTCCGCCTGGGCTTCCCTGAGGGGGTCGCCCCGCTCGCCCAAGCCATCCGCCAAAAGGGCTTCCTCCCGGGCCTCTGGCTGGCCCCCTTCCTAGCCTGGCCGGAAGCCCCCGTGGCCCGGGAACACCCCGACTGGCTGCTGCGCGACGCGCACGGACGGCCCGTCTCCGCCGGGTTCAACTGGTTTCGATGGCTGCGCGCGCTGGACCCCACGCATCCGGGCGTGGAGGAATGGCTCCGAGAACTCGTCGCCACGGCGGTTCACCGGTGGGGGTTCCCCTATCTCAAACTGGACTTCCTCTACGCGGCCGCGCTTCCCGGGCGTCGCTACGACCGGAAAGCGACGCGGGCGCAGGCCCTCCGGCGGGGCCTGCAGGCGATCCGCGAGGCCGCCGGCGAGGAGGCCTTCCTGCTCGGATGCGGATGCCCTCTGGGCCCAGCCATCGGCCTGGTGGACGGCATGCGGATCGGCCCCGATGTAGCGCCCCACTGGGCGCCTCAGGTGTTCGGGCTGGGCCTCCCCTTCCGCCGGGAGCGGAGCCTCCCCGCCCTTCGCAACGCCGTCCGCAACGTCCTCACCCGCTCCTGGATGCATCGGCGGTGGTGGTGGAACGATCCCGATTGCCTGCTCCTGCGCGCCCGGGAGACGCGCCTCTCGGAGGCGGAAGTGCGCCTGCTGATGACCGCCATCGCCTTGAGCGGCGGGATGGTGCTGGATAGCGATCCCGTGGGGGCGTTACCGGAGGAGCGCCTGGCCCTCTGGTCGGCGATGCTCCCTCCCCACGGGAGGCGACCGGAGATCGTGGACGGATTCGAGCGGGAGTTCCCCCGCATCCTCCGCTTGCGGGGGGACCTCGCCGGCGCGCCGGTGGTCTGGATCGGCCTCCTGAACCCGGAGGATCGCCCCTGGGAGGAGGAAATCCCCCTCGAGGCCCTGGGGCTCCCGGGATCGCTCTGGGGGTTCGAGTTCTGGTCCCGCACGGTGCGACGGCTGGAGGGCCGGCTCCCGGTGGCGCTGCCACCCCACGACGCCGCCCTCTGGACCCTGCGGCCGATCCGGCCGGGCCTTCAATGGGTGGGGTCCACGCTCCGCCTGCCTCCGGGGCTTGAGGTCGTGGAGTGGGAGGAAGGGGAGACGCGGGGGCGCTGGGCGCTGCGGCGGGAGCCGTGGACGGCGGGGCGGGTCTGGTTTCAGATCCCCGCGGGAAGGGTGGTCTTTCGATGGAACGGGAAGCCTGCGGCGGCCACCGCGGTGGGATCCGGGATCTGGGCGGTCGAGCTGGCGTTTCAGGGCCAGGGGGATCTGGAGGCATTCATCGGGTAGCGAATCGGCCTTCGGGGCGAGGGCGTCGGCGGATGGAACATCTATCTTTTTCGGAATATCGGAGGCTACCGATGGAGCCGAGCCGGCAAAGCCCGTGGACGATCGTGGTGATGGAGGGGGATCAGACGGGACAGGAATTGCTGGAGGAGGCGCTGCGGGTGTTGGATCCAGGGGTGATCCGGGTGCCCCTTCAGTTCCTGCGGTTCGACCTGAGCCTGGGGAACCGACGGCGCACCCGCAACGAGGTGGTGATCGAGGCGGCGGAGGCCATGAAGGAGACGGGCCTGGGCCTGAAGGCCGCGACGATCACGCCGGAGGACCCTTCCGATGTAGGCAGCCCCAACGCCATCCTCCGGGAACGCATTGATGGGAAGGTCATCCTCCGGGTCGGGCGCCGCATCCCGGGGGTCCGGCCGATCGGCGGGGTGGTGGGGCCGGTGGCGATCGTGCGCATGGCGGTGGAGGACGCCTACAACGCCCGCGAGTGGCGGGAGGGGGAGGATCTGGAGGAGGCCGCCTACCGGCTGGACCGCATCACCCGGCGGACGTGTCGGGCGGTGGCGGAGTTCGCCTTCTGGTATGCGCGGCGCATCGGGGCCAAGGTCTTCGGGGGGGCCAAGTGGACAGTGAGCCGCATCTACGAGGGGATGTTCAAGGAGGAACTCGACGCAGCGGCCCGCCGGTATCCCGACGTGCGCTACGAGCCCCAGCTGATCGACGCCACCCTGGCCCTGCTCTTCACCCGGGCCGCCGAGCCCTTGGTGATCCCGTGCCTCAACCGGGATGGCGACCTGCTGAGCGATCTGATCTTGCAGATGTTCGGCTCCATCGCCGGCAGCGAGTCCCTGCTGCTCTCGTTCGACGATCGCCTGCGGATCCGAGTGGTGATGGCGGAGGCCCCCCATGGCACCGCGCCGACCCTTTACCGCAAGAACATCGCCAACCCGATGGCGATGATCTTGGCCGGGGCGGCCCTGCTGTCGTTCATCGAGGACGAGCGAGCGCAGCAGGCCAGCCGCGCCATCTACGAGGCCGTTTTTGAGAGCGTCTACGATGGGATCGCCACCGCAGACCTGGGCGGCTCGGCGACCACCACGGAGTTCACCGATGAGGTGATCCGTCGGGTGGTCCGGAAGCTGGAGGTCTGGGATGCGCTCCGGCTCACCGGCGGCGCGGCCCCGGGGCCGTCCTCGCCCCACTAAGGCCAGGGGCCGGCCGAGGGCTGGGCCTCCCAGCCCACCAGATGTCCTGATGGCTCACAGGTTCGCCCCGGATGGATGCCGGATCTTAATAATCATATCCTGAGGCCGGCGCCGGCTTCACGATGATGCGCCCCCGCATGCGGGGATGGATGCTGCAGAAATACTCGTAAGTCCCCGGCTGGTTAAATGTAAAGCGAAAGGAATCCCCTGGGCGCAGCCGTCCGGAATCGAACACCCCGCTGGGGGATTCCGGGCTCCCGCTGGTCACCGTGTGAGACGCGGCCTCCTCTTGGTTGATCCACTCCACCGGGGTCCCCACCGTCACTTCCAGCTCGGCGGGCCGGAAGGCGAAATTCCGGAGGATTACCTGGGGCCGGCCTCCGGCCGGGGTGGGGGAAGCGGCCGGCCCGGGGGTCGGCGTGGGGGGCACAACGGCCGGGGTGGGGGTCGCGGGCACAGCCGGCGCCGCACAAGCCGTGATCCCGAAGAACAGGAGCATACTGAACACCCGAACCCAACGCGACATCCTCCCCTCCTTTCCCGGATTCGCTCCGGTCTGCCAGGCGCTGGAGCGCCTGTCCTCTTTCCGGTTCACCCAGGCGATGAGCCTTCCGTCTCACTCGGCGTCCTCCCTTCGGCGGACGGTCCTCCGGGGCTACCGCTTGCCTGGCGGAGGGCGGCCGGTGTGCTTTCCGACAGGAAGATACGCAGGGGAAGGACGAACGGATCGCTGGGGCGGGGGCGAATCGGCCGCCCCCCGCCCGGTTCAGTTAAAATGGCCTCCGAGGCCGATCCATGGGCGCCTCGGCCGTGGATCATCCCCATCGCGGAGGCCTACCGATGCCGACCTTGCTGCTGCGCAACGCGGACGTTCTGGTGACCATGGATGACGCCCGGCGCCGTATCCCCGGCGGCGGCCTCTTCGCCCGGGACGGGGTGATCGAGCAGGTCGGGCCCACGGCCACCCTCCCCGCCGACGCGGACCTCGTTCTCGACGCCCGGGGGATGGTGGTGCTCCCGGGCATGGTGAACACCCATCACCACCTCTATCAGACCCTCACCCGCGTGATCGCGCAGAACGCCAAGCTGTTCGATTGGCTCCGCACCCTCTATCCGATCTGGGCGCGCATGGACACAGAGGCGGTCTACGTCAGCGCCCTGGTGGGGATGGCGGAGCTCCTCCACTCCGGCTGCACGACCACCAGCGATCACCTGTATCTTTTCCCCAACGGCGCGCGGCTCGACGATGAGATCCGGGCCGCGCAGGAGATCGGAATCCGGTTCCACGCGACCCGCGGCGCCATGTCCCTGGGGGAATCCAAGGGCGGCCTCCCGCCGGACTCGGTGGTCGAGGAGGAGGAGGCGATCCTGAAGGACATGCAACGGGTCATCGAGACGTATCACGATCCCCGGCCCTACGCGATGTGCCGTGTGGCGCTGGCCCCGTGCTCCCCCTTCTCCGTGACCCCCGATCTCATGCGGGAGGCCGCGGCGATGGCCCGCGCGTATGGGGTGATGCTCCACACCCACCTGGCGGAGACGCGGGATGAGGAGGAATATTGCCTCGCCCGCTTCGGCAAGCGGCCGGTGGCGTTCGCCGCCGCGCTGGGATGGGAGGGCCCCGACGTGTGGTTCGCCCACATGGTGCACGTGAACCGGGAGGAGATCGCGCTCCTCGCCCGGGCCGGCGTGGGCGTCGCCCACTGCCCCAGCTCCAACATGCGCCTGGCGTCCGGGGTTGCGCCGATCCGGGCCATGCTGGACCAGGGGGTCAAGGTGGGGCTGGGGGTGGACGGCAGCGCCAGCAACGATTCCTCGCACCTGCTGGCGGAGGTCCGCCAGGCGATGCTCCTTCAGCGCGTGGCCCTGGAGCGGCCCGACGCCCTAACAGCGGAGGAGGCCCTCTGGCTGGCCACCCGGGGCGGCGCGGCGGTCCTGGGGCGGGAGGACATCGGGCAACTGGCGCCGGGCAAGGCGGCGGACTTCGCCGCCTGGCGGCTGGATCGCCTGGACTACGCCGGGGCGCTGCATGATCCCGTGGCCGCCCTCGTGTTCTGCCAGCCCCGCCCCGCGGATCTGGTGGTCGTTCAGGGGAAGGTGGTCATCCAAGATGGGCAACTGCTCACGGTCGAGGAGGGGCGCCTGATCGAACGGCACAACCGGATCGCCCGGCGGATCGTGCGGGGGGAGTAAACCGTTCAGAGATCGAGCCCGGATTTCAACAGCCGCTCTTTCACGAACGCGATTTCATCCTCCCGGGTCTGCACCTCACCATCCAAGCAGGCCGCCCGCAAGGCCCGCAGCACCCGCCCGATGGCAGGGCCCGGCGGGACGCCAAGTTGGCGCAGGTCGTCCCCCCGCAGGATCGGCCGGACCCCCCGCCACCGATGGGCATATTGATGCAGGTTGTCCCGGGCCCGGCCCGGAGGGGCCACGACCCAGACCACGAACAGGGCGACCAAGGGATAGGGATCAAGGTGCTCGGCGATGGCGCTGGGCTTGAGCGGCTCTGCCAGCCGCTCCAGCTTCCCCTTGACCTCATGCACCCCGCGCAACGCCTCTGCCTCGCGCGCCGGGAAGCGCAACCGATGGATCCCCTGCTCCCGCTGCGCCGGGGTCAGGCGATAGACCAGCAGCCCCCAGCCGGCCAGCACCCACCAGCGCTCCGGCGTCCCTTCCAGCGCCTGCCACTCCCCCCCTTCAAGGGCGGAGCGCATGGCCCGAAAGGAGGCCTGCAACCACTCGTCCCCCCGCAGCCCGGGCATCACGAAGGGGATCGCCCGCCACTCCTCCAGACGGGCCAGGATCCGCTCCGGCTCCTTCTCCATCAGGATCAGCTCCATCTCGTGACGGATCCGCTCGCCGCTCACCCGGGCCAGGAGATCCACCGCATGCTGGATCAGCTCCTCCGTCCGGGGCTCGACCCGGAACCCCAGGCGGGCCTCCAGCCGGGCCGCCCGCAGGATGCGCGTGGGATCCTCCACAAAACTTAGGGAATGGAGCACCCGGATCAGGCCCCGCTGGAGATCCTGCAGGCCCCCGTAAAAGTCCAAAAGCTCCCCGAACCGATCCGGGTTCAGGCAAACCGCCAGGGTGTTGATCGTGAAATCCCGCCGGTGCAGATCCTGCTTGATGGAGCTGGGCTCCACCTGGGGCAGGGCGGTCGGATGGGCGTAGAACTCCCGGCGGGCAGTGACGAAGTCGATCGCCTTCAGCCCCTCCACGGGCCCGGCCGGGGTCAAGATCGTTGCCCCCCCCAGCAGCCATTTCGCCGTCCCGAAGCGCCGGTGGGCGACCACACGCCCCCCATAGCGCGCCCGCATCGCATCCGCCAAGGCGATAGCATCCCCTTCGACCACGATGTCCACATCCACGATCGGATGGTTGAGGATCAGATCGCGGACCAGGCCGCCCACGAAGTAGGCCGTGAACCCCATCCCTTGCGCGACCGCCCCGATCTCCCGCACCAGGGCCAGCCAGGCGGGCGGGAACGCGGCCTCCATCGCCGAGGTCACGCTGAGCCGAGGGCGAACCTTCAGGCGCTCCCCCCACAGCTTGATCAGGTCGGTCCGGGTGACGATGCCGACCACCTCCCCATCCTCGACCACGGGGATCTGCCCCCAGCCGGTTTCGATCATCAGGCGCTGCACCTTCTCCGCCGGGTCAGAGGGGAGGACGAAGACCTCCCCTTTCTCCATCACCCGTTCCACCGGCTGCCCCCCGAGGCCGTGCTGGAGCGCCCGGTCCACCGCACGGCGGGTCAGCAGGCCGATGACCCGCCCCTCCCGGACCACGGGGAAGCCCTCGTGGCCCGTCCGCTGCATCTCCTTCGCCGCCTCGTGGATGGGCAGGTCCGGGGAGAGCACGCGGACCCCGCGGGACATGATCTCCGCCACGGTCACCGCGGGCCGGATGTAGCGGGGGAGGACGCGCAAAAGCTCTTCGCGCACGTCCTCCAGCGGGCGGTCCCGGATCACCGCCGCGGCCGCCCGGGCATGCCCCCCGCCCCCGAAGTGGGCGGCGATGCCGCCGACGTCGATGTCGTCCGTCGTGGCGCGGCAGACCATCTGGATATGCCCGTCGAACTCCACCAGCACGAAGAGGGCCGAGGGCTCGAAGAGATCCCGGAGTCGGTGGGCCACCGTGGAGATCTCCTCCAGGAAGCCATCCGCGCGGGCCGTGGCGATCACCACCGTGTGCCCCTCGATCTCCCGGGTCTCCGCCGACTCCACCAGACGGTCATACAGGCGCCGCTGCGCCTCGGAGAGCGGATGGTGGAGGAACTCGCCCAGGACGGCCAGATCCGCCCCGCGCTCCATCAGCCAGGCCGCCGCCCGCAGATCCCGGGGCGTGGTCGAGGGATAGGTCAGGGATCCTGTGTCCTCGTAGATCCCCAGCAGCATGAACGTCGCTTCCACCCACGTCAGGCCGATCCCCCGCTCGGCGAGCCCCTCCACCAAGAGCGTGGTGGTCGCCCCCACCGGCTCGCCGTGGTAAGTCCAGCCTGGGGGAAGCTCCCGCGCCAGCGGGTGGTGATCAATGATCTGCACCCGCGTGTGCGGCCCCACCCCCCGCACAGTCGCCATGGTCTGGGCGTCCACCAGGATGACTTGGTCCACCGGGCGCCGGATGAGCTCGTCGGGGAGCATGAACGGCAGCTGATCCCCATACAGGTTCAGGAAGGCGCGCACGTTCCGATTCACCCGGCGCGGGAGCACGGGGATCGCCCGCGGGTAAAGCTTGGCCGCCGCCAGCTGCGCGGCCACAGCGTCGAAATCCGCGTTCTCGTGGGTGAGGATGAGGATCAGCCCGTTTTCCTGCACACCCACTCCTTCCCCTCAGGGGGAACGCATCCTTCCCCTCCTCGAGCAGGCCGTCGTCCCAGGCGCCCCGTCCATCAGGAGACCTCTGTTCCGAACTGCCGGTCGCCCGCGTCCCCCAGGCCCGGCACGATGAACCCATGTGGGTTCAGATGGCTGTCCACTGCCGCCACGTAGACGGGGATCTCCGGGTGGGCGCCGGCGAAGCGCTCTAGCCCCTCGGGGGCCGCGATCAGGCCGACGAAGACGATGCGGGGAACCCCCCATCGCTTCAGGATATCCGCCGCCGCCACCGCCGACCCGCCGGTCGCCAGCATCGGATCCAGGATGAAGCACCAGGTCACCGTCGGCTGGGCAGGCAACCGGTTGTAATAAGGAACCGGCTGCAAGGTGCGCTCATCCCGATAGATCCCCAGATGCCAGACCTGCGCCTCCGGGAACACGTGAAGGGCCCCCTCCACCATCCCGAGCCCGGCCCGCAGGATGGGCACCAGGCCGATCGTCCCCCGCAGGCGCTGCCCCCGGGCCTCGCCCATCGGCGTGATCACCGATACGTCTTCCACCTCTAAATCCTGGGTGGCCTCATACAGCAGGAGGGGGGTGATCTCCCGAAGCAGCTCCCGAAACCGCTTCGGGGGCGTCTGCCGATCCCGCAGCTCCGTGAGCTTGTGCTGGATGACCGGATGACGGAGGACTCGAACTTGGGCCATAGAGCGATCTCCCGGGTTTTTCCCTGCGCGCCGCTATGGGCTCTATGGTGGGATCGAAACCGCCTCGGAAGAGAGATCCCGGAGGTAGGGCGTCGGGTCCAGGATATCCCCGTAGGCCCCGTTTCGCGCCCCCTCCTTCTTCAACGTCATGTGAACGAACCCTTTGGACCCCGCATAGCCCAGGCGCTGTCCGGATCGCACCGGTTCCCCAACCCGGACCTCCAGGAGGCCGGGCAGGAGGTGGCCGTAGATGGTCACATAAACGCCGTCCGGCCGCCGATGCCGGAGCCGGACCTGGGTCCCATAAGGATGGCCCGGGAGCTCACCGGCCATCAGGACCACCCCATCTGCGGCCGCGTAGACAGGATCCCCGAGTCGGGCCTGGAAATCCAGGCCCTCATGTCCCGGGAGCCCCCAGGTCGCGAAGGAAGCGGGGTCGGCGCCGAAGGGCCGGTGAAGGATCGGCGGCCGGACCGGGGGGTGGAGCCAGCGCGCGGCCGGATACACCGGCAGCTCCCCCCATGTCCCCTGGATCCCTTCCAGATCTGCGGCCGGAGCCCAACCGGGATGCGCCGCATCCGGGAAGGCGATCTGGATCCACCGGTTGTCCTCCGTCCGCCCCAGGGCCTCCCGCTCCGCCCCCGCCGGAAGCCGGCCGATGATCGGCGCCCCCGGATCCGGATCCCGGCGGACCACCAGCGGGGAGCGGGCGCGAACCCGCGGCGGCCGGGCGAGCAGGACCGGCACGGCTTGGGCGATGCCCGCCGTCACCCGCGTGTAGGCGGCCGCGATCCACGCCCGGCTCCGCCGCGCCGGATCGATCACCGCCCACCAGGCCCCATCGGCGCTTCGGCCCACCACTTCCACCTCTACCCTCGCCTCCAGCCGGCCGACGATCGGGGCGGAGGGGCTCGGCCCGCTTCGGACGTTCAGGCGATCCGTAGTGACCACCCGGAGCCCTCGGCCGAGCCGGGCGCCGCTGGCCGTTCGCGCGTCCAGGATCTCTTGAAGGCGATCGGGAGTCGAGGCGATCAGCAGATCCAGCCGGAGGGAAGGGCGACGCTCCCGAAGCCAGGCCGCGGTATGGCCGGGGCGGCCGTCCGGCAGGACCAGAGACACCAGCAGCGGGTCTCCGGGGAGCGCGAGGGCGACCTCCGGATCCGTCGCGGGGATCGCCCGGAACCGCTCCAGGTAGAGGCGCGCAGCCTCCATCCATCGCCAGTCCGCCCCTGCGGGGAGGAGCAGCACATGCCGCACCGGATGCATCGGCCTCCCTTCGCCTTCGCCCCGCACGCCGGCCGTTCACAGCGCCCCGCCGGGGCCCGCCGCCACGCGGGCGGGCCGACGGCGATGCCATGGGGTCGCCTGCTCATAGGCGTAAGCCGCCCGCAGGATTTTCTCCTCCCCCAGGGCCGGCCCCAGGATCTGCAAGCCGATGGGCAGGCCATGGCTGTCGAAGCCGCACGGGACGCTGATGCCGCAGATCCCCGCCAAGTTCGCCGTGATCGTGAAGATGTCCGCCAAATACATCTGGAGAGGATCGGCCGTGCGCTCCCCGAGCCGGAAGGCGGTGGTCGGGGAAGTCGGGCACACGATGACATCCACCCGCTCAAAAGCCTGTTCGAAATCCCGTCGGATCAGGGTGCGCACCTTCTGGGCCTTGAGGTAATAGGCGTCGTAATAGCCGGCCGACAGCGCGTAGGTCCCGAGCATGATCCGCCGCTTCACCTCGGGGCCGAAGCCGCGACCCCGGGTCAACCGGTAAGTGTCCCAGATGGTCTCCCCCTGGATCCGCAGGCCATACTTGACGCCGTCGTAGCGGGCGAGGTTGGCGGAGGCCTCGGCCGGGGCGATCATATAATACGTTGGGAGAGCATAGGAGGTGTGCGGCAGGCTGACCTCCATCACCTCCGCGCCCAGCTCCGCCATGACCTCGATGGCCTCTCGGACCGCCGCCTCGACCTCCGGCTGCATCCCGGGGATGAAATACTCGGGCGGGACGCCGACCCGCATCCCCTTCAAGTCCGGGATCAACGCGCAAGTGTAGTCGGGGACGGGCGCGGGCCACGAGGTGGCATCCCGGGGGTCCGGGCCCGCGATGACTTGAAGCAGAAGCGCGGCGTCGCGCACGTCCTTCGTGATCGGCCCGATCTGATCCAGGGAGGACCCATAGGCCACCAGGCCGTAGCGGGAAACGCGGCCGTAGGTCGGCTTCAGCCCCACCACGCCGCACAGGGCGGCCGGCTGGCGGACCGAGCCGCCGGTGTCGGTGCCCAGCGCCCCGGCGCAGAGATCCGCGGCCACCGCCGCGGCGCTGCCGCCCGACGAGCCCCCGGGCACCCGCTCCAGATCCCATGGGTTGCGCGTGGGGCCGAAGGCCGAGTTCTCCGTTGAGGAGCCCATCGCGAACTCGTCGGTGTTGGTTTTCCCGATGAACACGGCCCCGGCCTCCCGCAACCGGGCGACGGCGGTAGCCTCATAAAGGGGGACGAAGTTCTCCAGGATGCGGGAGCCGCATGTGCACCGCACCCCCTGCACGCAGATCACATCCTTGATCGCCAAAGGGATCCCGTTCAGCGGAGGAAGGGGGACCGTCGGATCCCGACGCCACGCCGCCCATCGGGCGTCCGCCTCCCGGGCCTGGACCAGGGCCTGCTCGGGGGTCACCGTGAGATAGGCGTGCAGGATCGGATCGAGGTCCTCGATGCGCGACAGGTAAGCCTGGGTGACCTCCACCGCCGAGATCTCTCCCCGGCGCATGTGCTCCAGGGTTTCGTGGATCGTCCACTCGTAAGGGGCCATGCGCGCCTCCGCAACCCGGGTCATGCGGGGGACGGCCATCCGCCCCTCGCGGGGGGCTCCGGATCGCCGGCCCCCGGATCACCCTGAGGTCCAGCGTTACTCGAATTCCAGGATCGGCTGCACCTGGAAGCAACCGTCCGCCTGGGCGGGGGCGTTTTGGAGCAACCGCTCCCGGGGCATCGGCTCGCCCGGCTCGTCCGGGCGCAAGACGTTATGGATCGGCAGGACCGTGGCGGTGGGCGGGATCCCCGAGGTGTCCACCTCCTGGAGTTTGCGGAAATAGTCCAGGATGGCCGAGAGCTGTTCGGCGTAGAGCGCCTTCTCTTCCTCCGTCAAGGCCAATTTGGCCAGCTCGGCGATGTGTTCGACCTCCTCGCGGGAAAGGGCCATCGACGCCTCCTGGTCCTCGGCGAAGTCTCACCGACTGACGCCCCGGGAGGGCACAGAGGACGCGCGCGCCAGGCCCGCCCCCATGTTCCCTCCCGAGCCTTGGATCAGCAGCGCAGCGCGTCGAGTTTTTATTATAGTTTAGCGGCGCGACGGAGGGCGGCATGCGCCCACGAATGAGGAGAGGCGCCCATCGCGCCCCCCTTCAAACGGCGCCGGGGGCGGCCTGTTCCCGGCCGCCCCCGGCGAAGCGGGGCACGCGGACCAAGGGGCGAGCGGCTCACTCCGCCGCCCCTTCCTCCTCCGGCGCCAGATCCAGCAGGCCCATCGGCAGGCGCGGCAGCTTCGGCTTCTCCTCCTCCCGGCCGAACCGGATCACCTCACCGGAGTCGGTGATGGCCTCCACCCCCACCGCCAGGGACTGAAGCTCTTTCACCAGCACCTTGAAGGAGGCGGGCAGCCCGGGCTCCTCGATCTTCTGCCCCTTCACGATGGCCTCGTAGGTTTTGACGCGGCCTTGGACGTCATCGGATTTCACCGTGAGCATCTCCTGCAACGTGTAGGCGGCGCCGTAGGCCTCCAGGGCCCATACCTCCATCTCCCCGAAGCGCTGGCCGCCGAACTGGGCCTTGCCGCCCAGCGGCTGCTGGGTGATCAAGGAGTAGGGGCCGGTGGACCGGGCGTGCACCTTGTCTTCCACCAGGTGGGCCAGTTTCATCATATAGATCACGCCCACCGTCACCGGCCGATCAAAGGGCTCGCCCGTCTTGCCGTCGTAGAGGATCATCTTGCCCAGGATCGGCATCGGCTGGCCCGTCTCCAGCATCACCTCGGTGGCCCGCTGGCGGACCCGCTCATCCGGGATGTTCCGCGTGTCCACGCCCAGGCGCTCCATCCATAGGCGCAGCCCGACGAGGATCGCCTTCTCATCCGCCTTCCGGCGCTCCTCCGGGGTCCACGGGTCGTCCTCAAAGACCAGGATCTCATCGGGGTTGTAGCCCCGGTCGCGGAGCCACTCCCGCAGGGCGCTGCGGCGGGCGTAGACCTCATCGGTCGCCAGGCGGTCCACGTCGTAGCCCCGGGCGCCCAGGATGGCGGAGAGATACAGCAGGCGCGCCTCGTCGTCGTCCCGGAGCTCCGAGAGGTTATACCCCTGCGCCTTCAGCCAGCCCCAGCACTGCCGCCGGGCGTCCTCCCAGGCCGTGTCGATCATCCAGGCCCGGGCCAGCTCCGCCTCGATCTCCTGCTCGTCGGCCCCGTCGAACACCGGGGTGATGGCCCGGAAGCCCAACCGCGAGGCCGCCCAGCCCAGGTGGGTCTCCAGGAGCTGCCCGATGTTCATCCGGCTGGGCACCCCCAGGGGGTTGAGGATGATGTCCACCGGGGTGCCGTCAGGCAGGAAGGGCATGTCCTCGATGGGCACCACCTTGGAGATCACCCCCTTGTTGCCGTGGCGGCCGGCCATCTTGTCGCCTTCGGTGATCTTGCGCCACTGGGCCACCGAAACCCGAACCACCGCGTTCACGCCGGCGGGGAGCTCCCGATACTCGTCCCGGGCGAAGAACTTCACATCAATTACCTTGCCGTGCTCGCCGTGCGGCATGCGCAGCGAGGAATCCTTCACATCGTGCGCCTTCTCCCCGAAGATCGCCCGGAGCAGCCGCTCCTCCGGCGTCATCTCGCGCTCGCCCTTCGGCGTGATCTTCCCCACCAGGATATCGCCGGGGCCGACCAGCGCCCCGATGCGGACGATCCCCTTCTCGTCCAGATCCCGCAGCTGATCCTCGCCGACGTTGGGGATGTCCCGGGTGATCTCCTCCGGCCCCAGCTTGGTCTCCCGGGCCTCGGCCTCGTGCTTCTCGATGTGGATGGAGGAGTAGATGTCCTCGCGCACCAGGCGCTCGCTGATCACGATGGCGTCCTCGAAGACCAGCCCCTCCCACGACAGGAAGGCGACGATCAGGTTGCGGCCGAGGGCCAGCATCCCCTGATCGGTGCTGCTGGAGTCCGCGATGACCTGGCCCTTCTTCACCTTCTGGCCTTTGAAGACCAGGGGGCGTTGGTGGATGCAGGTGCTCTGGTTCGAGCGCTGGAAGCGCCGGAGCGGATAGCGATACAAACGGCGGTTGGTCCCGCGGATCACGATCTCGTCGGCGGTGGCCTGGACCACCTCCCCGTCCACCTCTGAGAGGAGGACGTGGCCGGAGTCCCGGGCGGCCACCCGCTCCATCCCGGTGGCCACAATGGGCGCCTCGGGGCGCAGCAGCGGCACCGCCTGGCGCTGCATGTTGGAGCCCATCAGAGCGCGGTTGGCGTCATCGTGCTCCAGGAACGGGATGAGGGAGGCGGAGACCCCCACGATCTGGCGGGGCGCCACGTCCATATAATCCACCCGCTCAGGGGCCTCCAGCATGAATTTGCTCATATACCGCGCCGGGACGCGCGCCTGCTTGAAGTGCCCTTTCTCGTCCAGCTCCACGTTGGCCTGGGCGATGACGTAGCGCTCCTCCTCATCGGCGGTGAGATACACGATCTCGTGCGTGACGAAGGGCTGGACCTTGATCTCCTCCAGGGGCAGGCGGGCGATCTGCTTCGCCAGGGCCGCGTCCACCTCCGTCCCCGCCGAGGCCACCACCTCGCCGGTCCTCGGGTCCACGATGTCCTCCCGCAGGATCCGGCCGATCAACGCCTCGGGCCGGTTAGGCACCGCGCGCAGCACCTTCCGGTAGGGGGTTTCGATGAAGCCGAACTCGTTGACCCGGCTGTAGATCGCCAGCCGGCCGATCAGGCCGATGTTCGGCCCTTCGGGCGTCTCGATCGGGCAGATGCGGCCATAGTGGCTGAGGTGGACATCCCGCACCTCGAAGCCGGCGCGCTCCCGCCGCAGGCCGCCCGGCCCCAGCGCCGAGAGGGTGCGCTTATGGGTGAGCTCCGACAGCGGGTTGGTCTGATCCATGAACTGGGAGAGCTGGCTGGAGCCGAAGAACTCCCGCAGGGCGGCCATCACCGGGCGGATGTTGATGAGCTGAAGTGGGGTGACCGTGGCGGGGTCGGCGATGCTCATGCGCTCCTGAATCACCCGCTCCATCCGGCGCATGCCCACCCGCATCTTGGCCTGGATCAGCTCGCCCACCGTGCGCACCCGGCGGTTGCCGAGGTGGTCCATATCGTCGGGCGGCCGCAGCCCGTTATTGATGCGGATGATCTCCTTGAGGATAGCCAAGATGTCCTGCTTGGTGAGGGTGCGATGGGTGATCGGGATGGATAGGTCCAGCCGGCGGTTCATCTTGTAGCGGCCGACCCGATGCAGATCGTAGCGGTGGGGATCGAAAAGCTGCGCCATGAGGAACGAATGGGCGTTCTCCAGCGTCGGAGGGTCCCCGGGGCGCAGCCGACGGAAGAACTCGATCAAAGCCTCCTGGGCCAGAGTGCGGCTCTCGCGGGGCTCCAGCCGGCCCTCCTGGCGCATGGTGCTCAAAATGTATGGATGGTCCGGATGGGTGTCCACATCCTGGAAGAGCTCGAGCAGCTCCTCATCCGTGCCCTCGGTCAGGATGCGGCTGATCCCATCATCCACCGCCGCCAGGGCCCGCAGGAAAAGCGTCACCGGCACCGTGCGACGCCGGTTGAAGCGGAGGACGAGCAGGTCGTTGCGCCGGGTCTCGAACTCCAGCCACACCCCTCGATCCGGGATCAGCTTCGCCATCGCCAGGGGGCGGCCCAGGGTGGGATCCTCCTCCACATCGAAATAGACGCCGGGCGAGCGGATCAGCTGGGAGACCACCACCCGCTCGGTGCCGTTATAGATGAACGTGCCGTTGCGGGTGATCCACGGGATCTCCCCGAAGAAGATATCCTTCACCATCGGCTCCCGCCCGGCCACGATCAGGGCCACCTGGACCCACATGCCGCGGCCGTAGGTGAGGTCCCGCTCCAAGCACTCCAGCTCGCTGTATTTGGGCTCGTCGAACCAATAGCGCAGCTTCAGCTGCTTGGCGACCGGGTTGTCTCCCGGGAAATACAGGCGCATCTGGCCGTTCAGGCTCTCGATGGGCGAGATCTCATCGAAGAGCTCCTTCAGGCCCTCTTCGATGAACCACTGGAACGACCGATGCTGGATCTCGATCAGGTTGGGCGGTTCCAGGATCTCGGGGATGTGAGCGTAGCGCTTTTCGCCACTGATTCGAATCATGCCGTCCGCTTCCTCCTGTTCAGGCCTGCGGCGCGATGCTAGGCTACATGCCAGGGTTCACCAGCCGCACCGACGCCTCCGGCCCGCTTTGGGGAATCGAAAGCCAGCGAAAGGGGCTTTGAATACCGCAAAAGAAAAGTATAGCAATCCAATTTTGTTTTGTCAAATCGACGCCTATCCGCCCAGGGCTCCCCCGTGCCCCCGATCCCGCGCCCGCCCGTTGATCCCCGGGAACGCCCAGGACCCATCCTTACGTCGTCTCCTCGTCGCGCACCACCCGGATATGGAGCTCCCGCAGTTGGCGCTCGTCCACCTCCGACGGCGCGTCGAAGAGAAGGTCCACGGCGCTGGCCGTCTTCGGGAAGGCGATGACCTCCCGGATGTTCGGCTCGTCCGCCAAGAGCATCACCAGACGATCCAACCCCAGGGCGATCCCCCCATGGGGCGGGGCGCCGAACTCGAAGGCCTCCAGCAGATGGCCAAACCGGGCGCGGGCCTGCTCCGGGGTATACCCCAACAACCGAAAGACCCGCTCCTGGACCTCCCGGCGGTGGATCCGGATGCTCCCCCCGCCGATCTCATATCCGTTGCACACGATGTCGTAGGCCTTCGCCCGGACCGACGCAGGGTCGGCCTCCAGACGGTCCAGGTCCTCATCCATCGGCGAGGTGAAGGGATGGTGCACGGTCTCCCAGCGCCCCTCCTCCTCGTTCCATTCGAACATGGGGAACTCCAGGATCCAGGCGAAAGCGAATTCGTTCGGATCGGCCAGCCCCAGCCGGTCGCGGAGGAACAGGCGCAAGCCCCCCAGAGCCTTGGCCACCGTCTCCGGGGCATCCGCCACCATGCAAACCAGATCCCCCGCCCCCGCCCCGGTTCGCTCGGCGATGGCCGCCTGCTCGCCCTCGGTGAGGAACTTCGCCGCCGGCCCTTTCACGCCGTCCCCGGTGAAGGCGAGGGTGACCAGCCCCCTGGCCCCCAGCCCCTTCACATAGGTGGCCAGCTCGTCCAGCTCGCGGCGGCTGTAGCCAGCGCATCCCGGGGCGCGCAGCGCCTTCACCTGGCCCCCTCCCCAGGCAGCCGCGCGGAACACCTCGAAGGCGCTCTCCCGGAACACGTCCGTCAGGTCCACCAGCTCCATGCCGAACCGGAGATCCGGTTTGTCCGAGCCGTAACGGGCCATCGCCTCCGCGTAAGTGAGGCGCGGGAAGGGCGCGCGGAAGCGCTTGTAGGGGGTGACCCGCTGCACCACCTCGATCAGCAACCCCTCGATGAGCCGGAGGATGTCCTCCCGATCCACGAAGGACAGCTCCAGATCCAGCTGCGTGAACTCCGGCTGGCGATCGCCCCGAAGATCCTCGTCCCGGAAGCAGCGGGCGATCTGATAATATCGCTCCAGGCCCGCCACCATCAGCAGCTGCTTGAGCTGCTGGGGGGACTGGGGGAGGGCGTAGAACTTCCCCGGATGCAGCCGGCTGGGGACGATGAAGTCACGCGCCCCTTCGGGCGTGCTCTTGATCAAAATGGGGGTCTCCACCTCGATGAACCCCCGGGCATCGAGATAATCCCGAATCGCCCGCGTCGTCTGGTGGCGCAACGCCAAGTTCCGCTGCATCCGCGCCCGGCGCAGGTCCAGATAGCGGTAACGCAGGCGGACCGCCTCATCGATCCGGCGGCCGTCATCCTCGATGGAGAAAGGCAGCGGACGGGCGGGGTTCAGGATGCGGACCTCATGAGCCTCCACCTCGATCTCCCCGGTCGGCAGATGGGGGTTCTCCGCCCCCGCCGGGCGGCGGCGGACCAGGCCGCGGACCTGGATCACGTATTCGTGGCGGACCTCAGCCAAAGCGGCATGGGCCGTGGCGGAGCGGGAGGGATCCCCCACCACCTGCACGATCCCGCTGCGATCCCTCAGGTCAACGAAGATCAGCCCGCCGTGATCCCGACGGCGATGCACCCAACCGGCCAGCTCCACCCGCTGGCCGATATGGGCCGGACGCAACTCGCCACACCCGTGAGTTTTCAACATGAAGTCCTCCCGTCCCCAAGCGGATTCCGCCATGCGCGCCGTCGTCAGGTTCCCGGAAGGTCGCCTGGTTGGGCGAGGGGCCGCCTTTCGGGCCTCCTCGCCTCCCAAGCCATGGGCGGCGATGGGATGGCCCGCAAAAAGCCTGGGCCGCCCGCTGCGGGTGGGCGGCCCAGGTTCGCCTTCGCTCGTTCCACCATCGGGTGCTAAAACATCCCCACCGCCCCCCGCGCCCGGCCTCGGAAGGCGTCGTCCACCCCGATATTCGGATTCCAGCCCCGATGGCGAGCCATCTTCCCCTCACTCCTTTCCATCTCGCACCGCGGACCCGGCCTCGCGGCGGAAAGCGGCCACCACGGCCAAAACCTACTTCTAAGGATACCATAAATGGATCGGGCCGCCAACCGCCTCCACCGCCGAAGCGCACCGGCCCCTTCCCCCCATGCCTCCTTCAGGAACTCGAGCCCAGGGACCTGAGACGCCCGATGCATCGGCCGGATCCTGGGATGGGCCTATCGAACCTTTCGCACGACCTCCACCACCTCTGCAAGGAGCGCCTCCGGATCCATGCCGATCTTCTGGAGCAAGGCCTCGATCCGCCCATTGAGCCGCTGGCGGTCTTCCTCGGTCAGAGACTTGGCCGTCAGCACGATGATGGGAATGGATCGGGTGGCCGCATCCCCTTTCAAGGCCTCCACCACCATGAAGCCATCCATCTCCGGCATCATCAGGTCCAGGATCACCAAATCCGGGCGCTCCTGGCGGGCCAGGGCCGTCCCCTCCGACCCGCCGGAGGCCTCCAGGACCTGATAGCCGCCCAGGCGCTCCAGGACGCGCCGGATGAGCTGGCGGTCGGCCTCCGAGTCGTCGATCACCAGGACCTTGAGCGGCCCCGGCCGGCCGTCCACCCGCTGGATCGCCTCCAGCAGCTCCTCCTCCGTGAACGGCTTGACCAGATACTCGGCCGCCCCCAGGCTGAAGCCCCGCCCTCGCTCATCCACGATGGAGCAAACGATCACCGGGATGGAACGGGTCTCCGGGTCAGTCTTCAGCTCCTGGAGGACCGCCCATCCATCTTTATTCGGCATCATGACATCCAACGTGATCACGTCAGGGCGGATATGGCGAACGACCTCGAGCACATCCTGGGGGTCCGTCAGCCCGACCACCTCGAAGCCGTGTTTCTCCAGGTAGCGCCGATACAGGGTGATCACGCCCGGGTCATCGTCCACGCAGAGGACCACGGGCCGGCCCGAGCGGGGCTCCGCGAGGGTCCGAGGCCGGGCGCGGGGGAGGGTGAAGAAGAAGGTGGATCCTTTCCCCGGCTCGCTCTCGACCCAGATGCGCCCGCCCATCAGCTCCACGAGGCGCCGAGCGATGGCCAGGCCCAGCCCGGTCCCGCCGTAGCGCCGGGTCGTCCCGCTCTCCACCTGGGCGAACTCCTCGAAGATCTCCTCCTGTTTCTCCTTGGGGATCCCGATCCCGGTGTCCTGCACGCTGACGGTCACAAACGCATCGTCCGCCCAGGCGCGGACCGCGATGAACCCCTGGTCGGTGAACTTGGCGGCGTTGGAGACCAGGTTGAGCAGGATCTGGCGGGCTCGCTGGGCATCGGCCCAAACCGGCGGGAGATCCTCGGGGACCTGCTGGCGGAGCTCGATGGGCTTGTCGCGGGTGAGGCCGACCGCTGTGGACATCACGCCCCGGATGATCTCCCGCATGTCCACCTCGGCGAAGTGGAGCTCCATCCGGCCGGCCTCGATCTTTGAGAGATCCAGGATGTCGTTGATCAGGCCGAGCAGGTGCTGGCCAGCGTTGTAGATCGCCGTGAGATCTTGGCGCTGGGCCTCGGTCAGGGGCCCATCGATGCCCTTCAGGATCACCCGGCTGAACCCGATGATGGAGTTCAAGGGGGTCCGCAGCTCGTGGGACATGTTGGCGATGAACTGGGTCTTGAGGCGGTCCAGCTCCTGCAGGCGCTCCGCCGTGCGCTTCTGCTCCTGATAGGCCATGGCGTTCTGGAGCGCCACGGCCAGGCTGTCCGCCACGATGCCGAGGACGGTGAGGTCCTCCGGCGAGAAGGCGTGGGGGCGATCCGCCTGGATCGTCAGCGCGCCCAGCACCCGGTCGCCGACAACCAACGGCAGGGCCATCTCCGCCCGGGTGGCCGGGAGCAAGGGGTTCACATAGCGGGCTTCGGCCTCGCTGACGTCCTGGGCGATCGCCGGTTGGCGGCGGGCGCAGGCCTGGCCGATCATGGACTCGCCGCCCACGCGCAGGCGGTGCCCTTGGGCCACCATCCGCCGGCCGGCCTCCCCCGTGCCCGCCCGCAGGACCGCCCATTCGCCTGATGGATCGAGCACGAAGGCCCCCACGTAGTAGTAATCGAAGCGCTCCCGCACCAGATCCACTGCCTGCTGCAAGAGCTGCTCCACATCCAGCACGCTGGCGATGATGTGGGAGATCTCGGCGGCCGTCTGGATCCGCCGGGCCTGCCGCTGGGTTTGCTCGTATAACAACGCGTTCTCGATGGCCACCGCCGCCTGCTGCGCGATGGTCTGCGCCAGGCGGAGCTCCTCCGGGGTGAACCGGTGCGGCTCCCGGAGGTAATCCAAGCCCACGGTGGCGATCACCTCGCCCCGGGCCACCAGCGGGACCACCGCGAGGGACCGGATGCCCAGGCTCGCCAGGAGCGGCCCGGTCGCCTCCAGGCGCTCGTCCTGGAGCACATCCCAGGCCCACTGGGGCTCGCCCGTTTCCATCACCTGGCGGGTGAAGGCATTGTCGATCTGGATCTGAACGCCGACGAACCCCTGGGGGGGATATTCCGCCACCACCACGCCATACCCCTGCCCCTTCGCCCACAATGCCGCCCCGCCGTGATCCGCGCCGAGCACCTCCACATAGGCCCGGCACAACGCCTCCAGGATCTCGGTGACGTTCAGGGAGCGCGAGAACTCCACCGCCAGGCGATGGAGGGTGGCCAGCTCGCGGGCCCGGCCCTGGGCCTGAGCGTAGAGCCGGGCGTTCTGCCAGGCAGTGGCCAGCTGATCGGCCATCACTTGAAGGGCCTGGATGTCTTCCTCGGTGAAGGCCGCCGGCTGCTCGGATTGGATATCCAGGATCCCCACCAGCTCCCCGCGCACGATCATCGGGAGGGCGATCTCGGAGCGAGTCAGGGGGAGCAACGGGTTGGCGAATCGAACCGGCTCGGCGCCGACGTCCAGGGCGATCCGAGCGCGGCGATGGGCGGCCGCCCAGCCGACCATGGACTGCCCGCCGATCTCCAGGCGATGGCCCCGCTCCTTCATGATCCGGCCCGGCTCCCCGGTCCCGGCGGCCAGCACCATCCACCGCCCCTCCGCATCCGGGACGAACCAGCCGACGTAGTAATAATCGAAGCGGTCGCGGATCAGCTCCACCGCCTCGCTCATCAACCGGTCTGGATCCAGGATGGTGACCGCGATGCGGCTGACCTCGGCCGCGGCCTGGAGCAGGCGGGCGCGGCGCTCGGTCTCCGCGAAGAGCTCGGCCCGCCCAATCGCCACCGACGCGCCGTCGGCCAGGGCCACCGCCAGTCGGATCTCCGCTTCGGAGAACCAGCGCTCCTCCCGGCTGTCCCAAACCTCCACGTGGCCGTAATAGCGATCCCCTACCGCGAGGGGGAGCAGCAGCGCCGTCCGCCCGTCGAATCGGGCTAGCAGCGCCGCTTCCGGCACGCCCTGCGCCTCCAGTTCGCTGCGACGGAGCGCGATCGGTTGCTCGCTGTCTCGCACCTGTTGGTAGCGGGGATAATCCTGGTAACGATAGTAAGCGCCGGCCGTCCGCGCGCGCTCCGGGGCGGATGCATCGGGGGCGTGATAGGCGCTCATGACCATGAACCCATGGCCATCGGAAGCCACGCGGCCCACATATACGCTGGTCGCGCGCAGCCCCTGAGCGAAGGCGCGGCTGACCTGGTCCAGCACCTGCTCCAGGCCGGAAGCCTGGGAAAGGGAAGCCGCCATCTCGTAGAGAACGGAAAGCTCTCGCAACCGGTGCTCCAGCTGCTCCAAGAGGCACTGGTTCTGGAACACCACTGCAGCCGTGTCGGTGAGGGCCTGAAGCCGGCGGATGGTCCGCTCCTCCAGCTGCAGCGGATGATGGACACCCTGAGCGATCAGCCAGCCCCAGAAGGTCTCGCCGGCCCAGAGGGGGAAGAAGGCGATCGAGCGGACCCGGTGCCGCAGGTAGAAGGAGCGGCTCACTTCATCCAGCCACGGATCGGTCGCCACGTCCGGGATCACGATCGGCTCCCGCGTGGGCTCCCGAGCGATGATGGGCAGATCGGCCGCCGTGTATCGCCGGGGCTCCGTGAAGAGGCCGCGGTCCCGATCCCAGATCAGCCGGGCCTGAAGCACCCGCTGCTCCGCGCGGGCCTCCGGGTCCTCCACCAGGGTCAACACATAGCGGTCCACCCCCTGGCTCGGAAGATGCGCCAGCAGCGCCCGCGCGGCCGCCTCGATGGAGGTGGCCGCAGTGAGATCCCGGGCGGCCAGATATAGGGCCTGGGTCTCCTCCAGGGCGATCTGCGCCTGCCGGTAGAGCCGAGCGTTCTCGATGGCCACGGCTAATTGATCGGAGAGGATCTGGAGCACCGAGAGGGCGCCTGGATCGAAAACCTCCTCCAGGGTGCTCTGCACATCGAGGGCGCCGATCACCCGTTCGCCGACCTTCAGGGGGAAAGCAGCCTCCGAACGGGTCTCCGGAAGCAACTCGTTCTTGAGATGGATCGGATCCTCCGCCGTGCGCTGGGCCACGCGGGGCCGCCCGTTCGCGGTGACCCATCCGATGAGGCTCTGGCTCCCCACCGCCAGGCGGTGGCCCCGCTCCTTCAGCCGCCGGCCCACCTCCCCCGTCGACTCCCGCAACACGGCCCACTGTCCGCTCTCATCGATCAGGAAAACCGAGGCGTGATAATAGCCCAGGCGATCCCGGATCAGGTTCACCGCCGTCCGCAGGAGCTCGTCCAGATCCAGCATGGAGGCCATCAGGCGCCCCATCTCCGCCGCTGTCTGGAGCTGATGAGTTCGCTCCTGTACCCGGCGCTCCAGGTTCTGGTAGAGATCCTGCAGCCGGAGGGCCATCGTGTTGAAGGTCTCCGCGAGGACGCCCAGCTCATC
>FWWM01001862.1_pt1 | contig 61110 bp, 51 predicted proteins | sample 2228351 | NCBI WGS metagenome assembly FWWM01 (sample SAMEA103939774, study PRJEB20133) | metagenome
GTCTGCGTGTACGACAGCACATGGGAGGCATCGGACGCCTTTGTCCTGGACAATAGCGACGAGGTGGCCGCTTGGGTCAAGAACGACCATCTCGGGTTTGAAGTGCTCTACGTTTATCGCGGGGTGGTGCGCAAGTATCACCCCGATTTCCTGTTGCGGTTGAAAACCGGCGATTACCTCGTGCTGGAGACCAAGGGCCAAGATACGGAACAAGACAAAGTGAAGCGCCGCTATCTGGACGAATGGACCAAGGCAGTGAATGAGCATGGGGGCTTTGGCCGCTGGCGGTGCGAGGTGCTCAGGAATCCTGGCAAAATCCAAGACATTCTGCTACAGGTCGCACAAGCCCGAGCGGGAGGCTAACAACCGTTGGAGCTTAGCCATAAGCTCAGAATGGGGAAGGCCATCGTTTGCCCTTAATTGCTCGAGGCAACGCCCTCCTCCCCCTGCCCCAAACCGCTTCGTCTAGGTTATAATGAACTTTTTTGGAGAGGTGTCCGAGTGGTCGAAGGAGCACGACTGGAAATCGTGTATACCCTAACCGGGTATCGAGGGTTCGAATCCCTCCCTCTCCGCCATAGTCTTTACTACCACACCTACTCGCCTGGGCTGGACAGCCGATTTTGAACCGTCAGGTTGGGGCTGGGGTAAGGCGCAGGATCTGGCCGTTCGCTTGGTCGGTGAGAAGATAGACGGCGCCGTCCGGTCCTTGGCGTACGTGACGGATGCGCACCCCCAGCGGGATGCGCTCTTCGCCTTTCACCTGATGCCCTTCTAGCCTCAGGCGCACGAGCGCCTGGGAAGATAGCCCGCCGATGAGCAGGTTTCCACGCCAAGCCGGAAAGACCTCGCCGGTGTAGAAGGTCATCCCAGAAGGCGAGATCACCGGCGTCCAGTGATAAATCGGCTGCGCCAGATCCGGCCGCGTCGGAGGGTCGGGGATGTCCGTGCCGAAGTAATGCCTCCCCCAGCTCACCAACGGCCAGCCGTAGTTGCGGCCCGGCTCCACCAGGTTAAGCTCGTCGCCGCCGGCTGGCCCGAACTCGACCACCCACAGGGCACCGCTTTCGGGATGGATCGCCGCGCCCTGGACGTTGCGGTGGCCGTAGGACCAGATCTCGGGCCTGGCGCCTTTCTGGCCGACGAAGGGGTTGTCGCGCGGCACCGATCCGTCCGGCTGGATCCGGACGATCTTGCCGAGATGGCCAGAAAGATCCTGGGCGGGCTCGAACTTGAAGCGCTCACCCAGAGTGATGAAGAGCGTGCCGTCCGGCGCAAAGACTAGCCTGGAGCCGAAATGGTATCCGCCGCTGACCTTGGGCTGCTGCCGGAAGATCACCTCCACATCCTCAAGGGCACCCTCGGCAAGTCTGGCCCGCGCCACCGCAGTGGAGGCTCCTCCCTGGCCGGGCTCGGCATAGGAGAGATAAACCAAACGGTTGGAGGCAAAGTCAGGGTCAAGGGCCACGTCGAGGAGGCCACCTTGGCCTTTCGCAAAGACCTGCGGCACTCCAGCAAGCGGCTTAGAAAGCCAACCCCCTAGGGACACGATCCTAAGCCTCCCGGGCCGCTCCGTCACCAGCATCCGTCCGTCGGGCAGAAAGGCAAGCCCCCAGGGATGCTCTAGCCCGCTCGCCAGAGTCTGGACTTCAATCCGCCCGATCTGGGTATCGATCACCCGCGAGCCTGCCAAAGCCAAGCTAACCCCTACAGCAAGAGCGATCGTAATCAGCAACTTGATCTGCATCGGCATTCACCCTCCTCCTGCCCAATCGAACGTATGGCGTCAGATAAAAAATTATTTCACAGAACATCCGGCGCGGAAACTCTTCCAAAGCATACCAGAAGGTGACTCCACGCCGCTTAAGGGCCTCACCTAAGCCCAGCTTCAAGGCAGCCGACAGCCTTTCGTGCCGCAGCGCCAGCGGCTGGAGCCACGCAAGGCCGAGGTGGGGAAGAAGATCCATAGCCACCGCCGCCCGGTGTCTCCAGCACGAACACATCGCCCTCGCCTAGGCTGAATTCGGCGATTCCGGGAAGCGGCAGGCAGGTGCCATCGGCGCGCTCGATCCACTGCCGGCCAGGCAATCCCGGCCCACCGCCGGCCAGACCGAAAGGTGCTACCTCCCGGCGCAGAGCCAGGAGATTGGCCTGCATCGGGGCCAGGAAGCGGATGCGGCGCACTACCCCATCACCGCCCCGGTATGCCCCTGCTCCGCCTGAACCGCGGCGGATGCAGAAAGCCTCCACCCGCACCGGATAGTTGAGCTCTAAGACCTCAGGATCGGTGAGCCGGGCATTGGTCATATGGGTGTGCACCGCGCTGGCGCCGGGAAAACCCTGGCCGGCGCCGGCCCCGCCGCACACCGTCTCGTAATACTGATGCCTGGCGTCGCCAAAGCTGAAGTTGTTCATGGTACCCTGACTGGCGGCCAGCACGCCCAAGGCAGCGTACAAGGCATCCACGAGGTTCTGAGAGGTTTCCACGTTGCCCGCCACCACCGCTGCCGGCGGATGCGGGTTAAGCAGGCTGCCTGCGGGCAGCTGGATATCCAGCGGGCGCAACACGCCCGCGTTGAGCGGAATATCCTCCTCGATGAGGGTGCGGAACACGTATAGTACGGCCGAACGAGCGATGCTGGCCGGGGCGTTGAGGTTGCCCCAGTGCTGCGGCGAGGTGCCGGAAAAATCGATGCTGGCTCGCCCGCTTTGCCGGTCAATTCGGATCGCCACGCGGATGGCAAGCCCGCCGTCCAGCGCCAGGGTGAAGCTGCCATCTCTCAGTTTGGACAGCACGCGCCGGACTGCTGCTTCGGCGTAGTCTTGCACGAAGCCCATATAAGCGAGCACAGCCGAGGCCGAGACTTCTTCTTCAAGTTGCCGCAGCAGCCTGGCTCCCAGAGCGGTGGCAGCTACCTGAGCTTTAAGATCGGCCAGATTCTGGTCTGGGTTGCGCGCCGGATAGCGCCCTCCCAGCCATTGGCGTACTGTTTCCTCCAGAAAACGGCCGGCGGCGACGATGCGCATCCCTTCGCTCAGACAGCCCTCCACCACGATCGACTGGCTGTTGGCTGGCATAGACCCTGGGGCGATGCCGCCTATGTCGGCGTGATGGGCGCGCGCAGCGGTAAAGTAACGCAGCTCTTGCCCGGTTGGGTCGAACACCGGTGCGATCACCGTGACGTCCGGCAGGTGGGTACCGCCGGCATAGGGAGAATTGATGAGCCAGGCTTCGCCGGGACGCAGCTCATCGCCAAAGCGTTCCAGGATGGCCCGCACTGAGTCGCCCATGCTGCCCAGGTGGACGGGAATGTGGGGCGCGTTGGCGATCAGGTTGGCGTGGCGGTCGAACAGAGCGCACGAGAAATCCAGCCGTTCCCGGATGTTCACCGAGCGCGCGGTGGTTTGCAGCAGCTGGCCCATGTCCTTGGCGATGCTCATGAAGCGCTGATTGAACAGGGTTAGCCAAGCCGGATCGGGCCGGCTTGGATTGGGGCGGCGAGGAGACGCGTGGGAGGCGGTGAGCAGCAGGTCGCCGCGCCAGCTCACCTCCAATTGCCAGCCCGGCTCGACTACCGTGCAGGACCCGGCTTCCACCACCAGCGCCGGACCGCACAGGCGTTGGCCGGCAGCCAAGTCCTCGCGCCGATAGACCGCAGCTGCCTGCCAGGCTCCGTCCAGGAACAGCGGACAGGTTGCCAGCGCCTGGCCCGGGTCGGTGGCCAAAACCGGCGCAGCCTGGGCTTCTGCCCCTCCCGCTTCAGCCTCCACCTCCAAGGAAGCGCAGATGATCTTCTGGTCAGGATCAGCAAAACCAAAGCGTTCGGCGTGAAGGGCATGAAACTTAAAGGTCATGCCGTCGCAGCTGCGCTCCAGGGGGAGGGACAGCAGGCTGTCGGCGCCGGCATAGCGCAGCCAGAGCCGGCGGGTGAAGCGGGGCTTAGCGCCGATCACTTGTGCCAGTTCTACCTCCAGGGACTTGGCCTGGTCTGCCAGAACCGCCAGCAAGGAGGCGTTCAGCTCGGATTCCACTGGGTGCTGGCGGAGGCTGCGCTGCTCGGCCAGCCCGATGCCGTAGGCGGAGAGCACCGCGGCAAAAGGAGAGATGAGCACCCGCCCGATCCCCAGGCGCTGCGCCACTCGGCAAGCGTGCTGGCCGCCTGCCCCGCCGAAGGCCACCAGCACAAAGCCCTGCGGGGCGATCCCACGCTTCAGGGTGAGGTGGCGGATGGCGTCTGCTGCATGTTCTACCGCAATCTCCAAGAAACCCTCGGCTAGGCGCGCCGGCGTGTAATCTACCCCCAAGGCAGCATTGACGGTCTTGGTCAAGGCTGCAAACGCGCTCGCTACGCCGTCTACGTCCAGCGGCTGGTCGCCCCGAGGACCGAAGACCGCTGGGAAGTATTCCGGCAGGATGCGTCCCAACAGCAGATTGGCATCGGTGAGGGTGAGCGGGCCGCCGCGGCGGTAGCTCAGCGGACCAGGCAGGCTGCCGGCAGAGTCCGGTCCGACCAGCAGGCGGCTGCCGTCGAAATGGAGGATAGAACCACCCCCTGCCGCCACGGTGTGCAACGCCAGCATCGGTACCCGGATGCGGCTGCCGGCGATAAGCGTTTCGTGGCTGCGCTCCAGTTCGCCGGCATACAAGGACACGTCGGTGGAAGTGCCCCCCATGTCGAAACCGATCAGGCGCTCAAAACCCGCCGCCCGCCCCACTTTGATCATGCCGATCACTCCTCCGGCCGGGCCGGAGAGCACGCTGTCCTTGCCCTGGAAGCGATCCGCCGCGATCAAGCCGCCGCCCGATTGCATGAACTCCAACTTGGTCCCAGCCGGCAGCGAGCCGGCTACAGCATCGACGTAGCGGCGCACCGGCAGGGAGAGGGTGGCGTCCAGCACTGCGGTTTCGGCCCGCGGCAGCAGCTTGATCAAGGGGCTGGCCTGGTGGGACAGGGTGACTTGGGTAAAGCCTGCTTCGCGCGCCAGTTTTCCGGCTAAAAGTTCGTGGGCGGGGTTTCTCCAGCTGTGCAGGAAAGCGATGGCGCAAGCCCTCAACCCCTGGGCCCGGGCCAAGACCAGCTGCTCCAATAGCGCCGCTGCCTCGAGCGCAACCAGCACCCTGCCGGCTGCATCCAGCCGCTCTCTAGCCTCGACTACCCTGGCATACAGAGGTCTTGGCTTTGCGATGCGCAAGGCAAAGATATCCGGCCTGGCCTGGTCGCCGATTTCCAGCAGGTCGGCAAAGCCTTCGGTCACCACCAGCAAGGTGGGTTCGCCGGTGTGGGTGAGCAGGGCGTTGGTTCCTACCGTGGTGCCCATCCGGACCGTTGCGATCACGCCCTGAGGCAGCGGGGCATCGGCGGCAAGGCCCAGGATTTCCCGGATGCCGGCGATGGCCGCGTCCTGGGGGTGATCCGATAACAGTTTGCGCTGGATCAGCCGACCTTCGGGGCTGCGCGCCACGATGTCGGTGAAGGTGCCACCGCGGTCGATCCAAAATTCCCAAAGCATAAGGGTTCGCTTTGGCGCCGATCAGTGCCTGCCGGTCAGGGGCACGAAGCTGACCGGCAGCAGTTGGCGGGTGGAGATTTCCCCTTGTAGGTTCTTTTCCACCAGCATCAGGGACTGGGTGAGAAAATGGCCTCCCACCGGAATGACCATTCTCCCTCCGGGCTTGAGCTGCTGCACCAGGGGCGGGGGAATATGGCTGGCGGCTGCAGTGACCACGATGCCGTCGAAGGGAGCGTGTTCTTCCCAGCCGTAGTAACCGTCCCCCAGGCGTACCTCCACGTTGGCATAGCCCAGTTCCCTAAGCCGGCTGCGCGCCTGTTCGGCCAGCGGCTCGATGATCTCAACGGTATAGACGCGCTGCACCACGCGGGCCAGCACCGCCGCCTGATAACCTGAGCCGGTCCCGATCTCCAGCACGGCGTGGTCGGGTCGGGGTTCGAGCAAGGCGGTCATCAGGGCGACGATATAGGGCTGGGAGATGGTCTGTCCGTAGCCGATGGGAAGCGGCCGATTTTCATAAGCATAGGCGCGATAGGCTGAAGGTACAAACAGGTGCCTTGGCACCTCTCGCAGAGCCCGTTTCACCCTGGGGTCAAGCGCGCTTTTGCCGGTCATGGCAGAAGTGGCGCGGAACTCCTGCTCAATTTCATCTACCAGCCGTTCCCGCGCCGGCGCCTCCCGGCTTTCCACCGCATAAGGGTAAGCCAGCTGAAACAGAAACACCAACCCGATCCACCCGTACATGATTTCCCCCTTCTGGAATCAGCTTGGTGCAAGAGTGCAGGCAGTCCACCTGGTTTGTCAACAAACCGTCATGGTTCTGTCGCACGCCTGTCACAGGGCGGTTTTATCTTTGCCGAAGTGGCAATCGTTATTCGGAGTGATTCATGCAACGGGATTTTTCTACTTCGCAGCTGTTCGACGAGGTCACCCCCAACCGCCGTTATGAGGCATTCGTGGCCATGAATGAAGCGACGCTCAGGGAGGCTTATGCGCTCCGCTGGCGGGTCTTCGCTGAGGAAATGGGCGCGCAGCTTAGGGGTGAGGCAGGTCTGGACCGGGACGAATTCGATCCTTATTGCGATCACCTGGTGGTGCGCGACTGCCGCACCGGCGAGGTGGTGGGATGCACCCGCCTGCTCAGCGAGGCGGGGGCCGAGCGGGTGGGGCGTTTCTATTCGGAAAAGGAGTTCGATCTCGGTGCGGTGCGGCAGCTTCCTGGGCGGCTGTTGGAAGTAGGCCGGACCTGTGTCGATCGCACCAGTCGCGGGGGGATCGTGCTGACTGTCCTGTGGTCGGCCTTGAGCCACTATGCCCGCAACCGCGGGTTTTCCTATCTGATGGGCTGCGCCAGCATTCCGCCAGGCCCGAATGGATTTGCCGTAGAGGCGTTTTACCGCCGCCTGACCCCAGAGCAGCTAGGACCTGCTTGGCTGGCGGTGGCCTCGCGCCGGCCGGTGCCCAAGGATCTGCATTGTATGCGCGACGAGTGCGGCATCCCGCCGTTGCTTCAGACCTATCTGCGCCTGGGGGCATGGGTTTGCGGTGATCCCTATTGGGATGAGGATTTCAACTGCATGGACGTGTTTATCCTGTTGCCGCTGGTCAATTTGCATAGCCGCTATTTCAGACATTTTTTCGAAGCGCGTCCCAAAGATCGTGGCCTGCTTGAAGGTCTGGCTTAAGGGCGCAGCTGTCCTTGCCTGGCTGCTAGGCGGTGGGGGGGTCCTGATCGGCATCTTCCCCTGGCTGAAGCGGTTGAATTTAGCCTGCTGTCTTGCGATCCGGCGCCGGTGGTTCCGGGGGCTGGCGCGTATCCTGAGCCTTAGGATCAAGGTTCGGGGTGAGCCTGCGCCGGGGCCGGTCTTGATGGTCAGCAACCACATCTCCTGGTTGGATGTCGTCGTGCTGGGGGCACAGGCGCCGGTTACCTTCGTCGCCAAGAGCGAAGTGGCCGGCTGGCCGCTGTTGGGTTTTTTGGCCCGGCGCAGCGGGACCTTGTTCGTGGCCCGGGGCAGTTTGCGCGCCACCGCCAAGTTAGTCCAGGCGGTCGCTGGACGGCTGGATTTGGGTGAGCAGGTGGTGGTCTTTCCGGAAGGCACCACCACTGCGGGCGAAACCGTGTTACCCTTTAGCAGCGCGGTTTTCCAGGCGGTCAGCGGTACCGGTGCGCCCATCCAGCCGGTGGCCCTGCGCTATCGGGGGGAGGCAGCGCGGCAGGCCCCGTTCATCGGTGACGACGCCTTCCTGCCCCACCTGATGCGAGTGCTTGGTCTCGATAGCGTGTCGGTGACCGTCCTCTGGTCCCGCCCGATCTCTGCCGGCGAAGGGCGGGAAGTCCTGGCCCAGCGCGCTCGGGCGGCGATTCTAGCCGGGTTGAACGCTGCGGTGGACGGAAACCACACCCAACTCAATCGCGTTGCTTGAGATCAGGATGACCTAGGGGCGTTCCCTGTAGGACTGCTTGCCGTTCGGAAATCGCCGGCAAAGAGGTGAGCGCGGGGATAAAACTGCACGCTTCGATGGGTGGTCGCTGGCCGACCGTTCGGGTTGACGCTAGCACGGTTTATCTCCAATTATACGGGAATTCTCATTGCCTTTAGGATGCCTGCGTGCCACCTGTTCCCCTCCTGTTAGCCGTAGCCCTGGTGTCGGCTGCCGCCCTGGCGAGCGAAATCCTACTCATGCGGCTGTTGTCGATCATCCAGTGGCATCACTTCGCCTACGTCATCATCAGCCTGGCGCTGCTCGGTTATGGCGCCAGCGGCACTTTGGTGGCGCTGGTAAAAGACTTAGCCAGGACATATTTTGGCTGGCTTTTCCCAGGGGTCTGTTTGGCTTTTGCCGCGAGCCTGACGGGGGGATTTCTGATCGCCCAAAAGATCGCCTTCAATCCCCTGGAGCTCCTCTGGGACCCACGCCAATGGCTGCGCCTGGCTGCAGTCTACTTGCTTTTGCTATGGCCGTTCCTGTTTGCCGCTAGCGCGGTCTGCCTGACCCTGGCCCGCTTTGGAACCCACCTCAGCCGCATCTATGCTTTCGACCTCTTGGGCGCCGCCTCAGGTGCCGTGGGGGTGATCGCACTGCTGGAGCGCTACTTTCCCCTCACCGCGCTCGGCATCATCGCCGCCATCCCCTGTCTTGCCGCCGCACTCGCCTGGTTCGGGCTGGGTTTAAGACCCAGGATCGGCGGACTCCCGATCCTGTTGGCAGCCGGCCTGCTGCCTGTTTGGTTTGCCTCAGGTCCCAAGCTCCAGCTTTCCCCCTACAAGCCGCTCAACCAGACCCTGGCGGTCATGGGATCTGAAATCGTCCGGGAACGCTCAGGTCCGTTGGGGCTTTTGACCGTAGTCGAAAATCCAAAGGTGCCGTTTCGCTATGCCCCGGGATTGAGTCTGACCAGTACTGCAGAGCTGCCGCCGCAACTGGCGGTGTTCACCGACGGCGACGGCATGAGCGTCATCACCCGCTTCGAGGGGAGGTTGGAACCATTGGCCTTTCTCGACCAGATGCCTTCCGCGCTGCCCTATCATCTGCTCCACCGACCCCGGGTGTTGGTGCTGGGCGCCGGCGGAGGGGTGGACGTGCTCCAGGCGCTGTATCACCACGCCCGGCGGGTCGATGCGGTAGAGCTGGACCCCAACCAGGTCGCGCTGGTCAGGGAAGAGTTCGGCGATTTTTCAGGTCACCTGTACCAACTCCCCCAGGTCCGAGTGCATCTGCGTGAGGCGCGCGGGTTTGTGACCGCAAGCCGCAAGCGCTTCGATCTGATCCAGATGGCGCTGCTGGACGCCTTCAATACCGCAGCTTCCGGCCTTCACGCCTTGAGCGAGAGCTATCTTTATACTGTGGAAGGGATGGCTACCTATCTGGATCACCTGACTCCCCAAGGAATTTTAGCCATTACCCGCTGGATCCGCACCCCGCCCCGGGAAGAACTGAAACTGTTTGCCACCGCGGTAGCAGCCCTGAACCATTTAGGCGTCGAGGACCCTGCGCGCCATCTGGTATGGATCCGCAGCTGGAACACCCTCACCCTGCTGGTGAAGGCTAGTCCTTTCAGCGCGCAGGAAATCGAAACGGTGCGAAGATTCTGCCGGATTCGCGGCTTCGATCCCGCTTATTTCCCTGGCATCCTCCCGCAAGAAGCCAACCGCTTCCACCGCCTGCCCCAGGCTTATTACCATCAAGCAGCTTTGGCCATCTTAGGTTCTGAGCAGGATTTTTTTGCCGCTTATAAATTCGACGTGCGACCGGCCACCGATGACCGGCCGTACTTCTTTCACACCTTCAAGTGGAAAGCGCTCAAAGAGCTTTGGGCGCTTCGCGCCCACGGCGGGGTCGCGCTGCTGGACAGCGCTTACTTGCTGTTGGTGGGAACCCTGGGGCAGCTGATGCTTTTGAGTGCAGTGCTGATCGCGGTCCCGCTGCTGCCAGGCAGCCTGCGCCGGGGAGCCCTGCCTAAGGGAAGAGTGCTGGGATACTTTTTCGCCATCGGCATCGGCTTTATTTTTTTAGAGATCGCTTTGATTCAGAAATTCATCCTCTATCTCTCCCATCCCCTGTACGCGGTCGCGGTGGTATTGACCGGAATTTTGTTCTGGGCGGGCTTGGGCAGCGCCTCGCTGGAACGGCTGCCAAAGCTGCTGCCGGCATTTTCGCCGTGGTGGCCGGTCCTGGGGATCGGGGGGCTGGCGCTGTTGGATCTTAGGTGGCTCCCTTGGCTGATCCAAACCACCTCGATTGCTCCGGACTGGCTCAAGATCGTCCTCACCCAACTGCTGCTTGCCCCCCTCGCCTGGTGCATGGGCATGCCCTTCCCGCTCGGCATGGCGCGCCTGGTGCGGAACCGGCCGGAGTGGATCGGCTGGGCCTGGGCGGTGAACGGCTGCGCCTCGGTCACCGGCGCCGTCCTGGCCAGCCTGCTGGCGATCCACCTGGGGCTGAGCTGGGTGGTCGGATTGGGGCTGGGCGGCTATCTGGCCGCCGGTCTGCTGCTGCATCGACACTGATTTTGGCCCGCTCCTTGCTAGCCGGCAATGCTTTGGGCTTGGCTGGCGGCGCGCCGGGAAAACTCTCATCCACCCCTCTTGCTTCTGGCTTTTCGGAGTTTATTCAAGTGGTTGTTGCTAAGTTCCCGTAGTTTATCCAAATGGTTGTTGGCTTGCTCTCTCAGCCGACTGAGCCAGCGCTGCGCCCAGGTGAACTCGGCTCCGAGCACCGCCAGCCCCAAGGGAATCATCACTAAGGCAGGGCCGGGAAAGACGATCATCACTATGCCAAGCAGGACTATCGTTCCGCCGATCAGAGCCACTACCAAGCGCCGGGCGGTGACATAAGTCATTCTCAAGACAGATTTTCCCTTGAACATCCGAGCATGCCTCGCCAATAATGGACAGTATGCTAGCGGCCGCCATTCCCACCACCAACTTTACTTGCCCCCAACCGCCTGGCAGCGCTACACTCAAAACATAATAAAACCAAAATAAATATTATGGCGCTTATTTTCGTTCTGATCACCGCTTTTCTGACCTTGGCCTTCGTGGGTACCGGGCTTAAAGTATGGACCGTGGTGCTGGTGGGGATTCTGGCCGCCGGGACCTTGTTCAAGCTCGCAGGTCCGGCCACGCTCGCCGCTGCCTGGCTGATGGTCCTGCCGCCCCTGCTTGTCCTCAATCTGCCGCCGCTGCGCCGCCGCCTGTTCAGCGCCCCGGCGATGAAGCTGGTGCGGAAACTGTTGCCCGAACTGTCCCGGACCGAGCAGGAAGCCTTGGAAGCCGGGGAGGTGTGGTGGGAGGCGGAATTGATGGGCGGCCGACCGGACTGGCAGAAGCTCCTGGATTTCCCCTTAAAGCCCCTGACCGATGAGGAACAGGCCTTTCTCGACGGGCCGGTGGAAGAATTGTGCCGGATGCTAGACGACTGGCAGATCACCCGCCAGCACCGGGATCTTCCCCCTGAGGTCTGGCGGTTCCTCAAGGAAAACCGCTTCTTCGGCCTGGTGCTTCCGCGTGACTACGGCGGCCTTGGGTTTTCCGCCCGCGCCCACTCCCAGATCGTGCTCAAGATCGCCAGCCGCAGCCTGACTGCAGGCGTCACGACGATGGTACCCAATTCCCTTGGGCCAGGCGAATTGATTCTCAAATACGGAACCCAAGCGCAGAAGGATTATTATCTGCCGCGCCTGGCCAGGGGCGAGGAGATTCCCTGCTTTGCCCTCACCGGGCCTGAGGTCGGCTCGGATGCCGGTGCCATGACCGATACCGGCATCGTCTGCCGGCAGGATTTCAGGGGAGAAAAGGACGTTTTGGGCATCCGCCTGAACTGGGACAAGCGCTATATCACGCTAGCGCCGGTGGCTACCCTGCTGGGGCTGGCTTTCAAGCTCTACGACCCCGATCACCTGTTGGGCGTGCTGGAAGATCTGGGCATCACCTTGGCCCTGATCCCGACCGCCACCCCTGGGGTCGAGATCGGCACCCGGCATAACCCGATGGACATCCCATTCCAGAACGGCCCGACCCGCGGCCGCGACGTGTTCATCCCGCTGGACTGGGTGGTGGGCGGCCGCGCCGGGGTCGGGCAGGGCTGGCGGATGCTGATGGAATGCCTGGCGGAAGGGCGCGGCATTTCCCTGCCTGCGCTGGCCTCCGCCGCCGCCAAGGTGGCGTCCCGCACCACCGGCGCCTATGCCCGCATCCGGCGCCAGTTCGACATTCCTATCAGCGCTTTCGAGGGGGTCGCCGAGGCCTTGGGAAGGATCGGCGGCCTTACTTATCTGATCGAAGCGGGCCGGCTTTTGACCCTAGCTGCCATCGACCATGGGATCCGCCCGGTGGTAGCTTCGGCAATCATCAAATATCACCTCACCGAAGCCATGCGCCGGCTGGTCAACGATGCCATGGACGTACACGGCGGCAAAGCCATCATGCAGGGCCCGCGCAATCATCTGGGCACGCTTTATCAGTCGATCCCGATCAGCATCACGGTGGAGGGGGCCAATATCCTCACCCGCTGCATGATCATCTACGGCCAGGGGGCGGTCCGCTGTCACCCTTATCTTTTGGCGGAGATGCGGGCGGCGGCCGCCTCTGACCTGGCCGCCTTCGACCAGGTCCTGATAGCCCATCTTGGGCTTGCCCTCAGCAACCAGGTACGGGCGGTTTTGCTGGGCCTGTCCTCAGGCCTGCTGGCCAAAGTACCGGCCGGCCCTTACCGGCGCCCCCTCCAGCACCTGACGCGCTTTTCGGCCGTGCTGGCTTGCTTGAGCGATATCAGCCTAGGCCTGCTGGGCGGGGAGCTGAAGCGGCGCGAGCGCGTCTCCGCCCGGCTGGGAGACATTCTAAGCCACCTCTATCTGGCTTCGGCACTCCTGCGCCACCACCGCGAGGCGGGTTCACCCAAAGCCGAACAGCCCCTGTTGGAGTGGGGGCTGGCGTGGTGCCTGTCCCGCATGGAGCAAGCCACGGTAGAGCTTTTGGACAATTATCCCATCCCCTGGCTGGGGTGGCTCCTGAAAAGACTGGTTTTGCCTTGGGGGCGGCTTTCCAGATCTCCTTCCGACCAACTGGATCTTGCTATCACCAACCTGGTTCAGACCCCAGGTCCGGTCCGCGATCGCCTTACGGAAGGAATCTTCCTGCCTTCGGACCCGGATGAACCGCTCGCCCGCCTGGAGCAGGCGCTGGCCTTGACCCTGGCCGTCGAGCCCAGCGAGCAGCAGCTGCGCAAAGCGATTAAGGCGGGCCGGCTCCCGCCCGGTCCTGGCGCGATCGATGCCGCGCTCAGGCAAGGCTTGATCACCCCTGAGGAGGCCGAACGCTTGCGGCAGGCAAAAACGCTTATCCGCCAAGTCATCGCGGTAGACGAGTTTTCACTCAGCGAGGAGGGATAGATGGCAACAGATTTCCCTGCAAGCTTCCGCCCGGTCTATGTGGTCGACGGCAGCCGCACCCCGTGCCTGAAAGCGCGGGGAGTACCGGGCCCTTTTACCGCGGCCGATCTCGCCGTGCGCGCCGCGCAACCGCTGCTGGCGCGCCAGCCCTTTGAACCTGCACAGCTGGATCAGGTGATCCTAGGCTGTGCTGCGCCAGGCCCGGACGAAGCCAACATCGCCCGGATAGTCGCCCTGCGCTTGGGTCTAGGCAAAGCCATGCCGGCGTTTACGGTGCAGCGCAACTGCGGCTCCGGCATGCAGGCGATCGACTCGGGCGCGCGCGATATCGGCGCTGGCCGCTGCGAGCTGGTCCTGGCTGGCGGCACCGAGGCGATGAGCCATGCCCCAGTGCTGTTCAACGAGACGATGGTGACCTGGCTGGGCCAGTGGCAGCGAGCCCGTACCTTATCCGCCCGGCTGCGCCATCTAGCCAGGCTGCGCCCCGCGCATCTTCGCCCCATCATCGGCCTGCTGCGCGGTCTGACCGACCCGACGGTGGGATTGATCATGGGCCGCACCGCCGAGATTCTGGCCTGGCGTTTCGGCATCCCGCGTGAAGCAGCAGATGCTTACGCCTGCGCAAGCCACCACCGGCTGGCCGCCGCTCAGGCCGAAGGGCGCTTGGGTGAGGAAATCGAGATCGTCTACGACGGCCAGGGAAATGACTACGACCACGACGACGGGGTACGCCCCGAGGTCACCCTGGAACAATTGGCCAAGCTCAAGCCGGCCTTCGACCCCGAGTTCGGCCTGGTGACCGCAGGCAACAGCTCGCAAGTCACCGATGGCGCCGCATGGGTAGTTTTGGCTAGCGAGGAAGCGGTCAAGCGCTATGATTTGAAGGTCATGGGGCAGATCTTAGACTGCACCTGGGTCGGTCTGGACCCGGCCCAGATGGGGCTTGGACCGGTGTATTCTAGCGCCGCCCTGCTCAAGCGCAACGGTCTTGACCTGGAGCAGATCGACTACTGGGAGATCAACGAAGCCTTCGCCGCCCAGGTGCTCGCTTGTCTTAAAGCGTTTGCCGACGAGCGCTTGTGCCGCCAAGAGCTGGGCCTTGAAGGGGCGCTGGGGGAGATCGACCGCCAGCGCCTCAACGTGGATGGAGGCGCAATTGCCGTCGGCCATCCGGTGGGAATGAGCGGGGCCCGCATCGTGTTGCACCTGCTGCGCGTTCTGGCCGAGCGGGGCGGGAGACTGGGGGTAGCGACCTTATGCATCGGCGGCGGCCAAGGGGGCGCCATGCTGTTACAACGGGCTTGAGCAGGGAGAAAACCTATGACTGCGCTTTGCCACTTGCGGCTGGAAACCGATGCTCAGGGGTTTGCCTGGCTGTGGTTTGACCAAGCCGAATCCAACGTCAACGTGCTGTCTGCCGATGCGCTGGCGGAATTGGGTAGCGTCTTAGAGCGCCTCCAGGCAACCCCCCCGCAGGGGCTGGTGATCGGCTCTGCCAAACCGGCAGGCTTCATCGCCGGTGCCGACGTCAAGGAATTCACCGCGCTTACCGACCGCGACCAGGCGCTCGCCCTGATCGCCGCCGCCCACAGTTTGCTCAAGCGCCTGGAACAGCTTCCCTGTCCTACCGTAGCGCGGATCCATGGTTATTGTCTCGGCGGGGGCTTGGAACTGGCGCTGGCCTGCCGCTATCGGGTGGCCCTGGACGATCCCAAGACGCGCCTGGGAGTGCCGGAAATCCTGCTCGGTATCCACCCAGGTTTCGGCGGCAGCGTGCGCCTGATCCGGCAGATCGGCGCGCCGGCAGCCTTCGATCTGATGCTCACCGGGCGCAGCGTCGATGCCACTGCCGCCGCCCGCCTCGGCCTAGTAGACCAGGCGGTTCCCGAACGGTATCTGGACCGCGCCTGCCGGCATCTGCTCGCCACTCAGCCTGCGCCCAAGCGCCCTTCCTGGCTGCTGCGCCTGGCCGACTCGGCTATGGTCAGGCCGCTTCTGGCCGGTTACCTGCGCCGCCGGGTGACAAGACGCGCTCCGCCCCGGCATTATCCCGCCCCTTACGCCCTGATCGAACTGTGGCGGCGGTTTGGCGCCTGCTCCGAGGCCATGTTCCAGGCCGAAGCCGAGTCGGTGGCTGAACTCCTTCTGAGCGAAACCTCGAGGAACCTGGTGCGGGTGTTCTTTCTGCGCGAGCGGCTCAAGGGTTTCGGCCGCAGGGAGGAAGCTTTCCACCACGTCCACGTGGTAGGTGCCGGGGTGATGGGCGGCGACATCGCCGCCTGGTGTGCCGCCCAGGGGCTCAAGGCCAGTCTCCAAGATCTTGCCCCAAAGTATATCGCGCCTGCAGTCAAGCGAGCTTATCAGCTGTTCGCGCACACTTTCAAGCGCCGTCACCAGGAGATCGCCGCCCGCGACCGGTTCATCCCCGACTCGAAGGGACTTCAGCTAGGTCGCGCTGACCTGGTGATCGAGGCGATCATCGAAAACCTAGAGGCCAAACAGACCCTCTACCGCCAGATCGAGCCCAGGCTACGCCCCGGCGCCCTGCTGGCCACCAACACCTCCAGCCTGCCGCTGGAGGAGCTGGCCAAGGTACTGCAACGACCTGACCGACTGGTGGGACTCCACTTCTTCAATCCGGTCGCGAAGATGCAGTTGGTGGAGGTCGTGCGCGGGGAGGCCACCCACCCTGAAGCGGTGGAGAGAGCCTGTGCGTTTGCCCGCACCATCGACAAGCTGCCGCTGCCGGTAAAAAGCTCGCCGGGCTTTCTGGTCAACCGTATCCTGATGCCATATCTGCTGGAGGCAGTGATCCTGTTGGAAGAAGGCGTTCCCAAAGAGGCCATCGACCAGGCGGCGACCCAGTTCGGCATGCCCATGGGGCCGGTTCGCCTGGCCGACACGGTCGGCCTGGACATCTGCCTGGCGGTGGCTGAGATCCTGACCCAAGCCCTGGGTGGGGAGGTGCCGAAACTGCTGCGCGATCTGGTCCAAGAGGGCAAACTGGGGGTCAAAAGCGGGGTCGGGTTCTACCGCTACCTGAACGGCAAGCCGGTCACGCGGAAGAAATACGCCACCCCCTTGCCGCAGGAAACCATCGAGGACCGGCTGATCCTGCGCCTGATCAACGAATGTGTGGCCGCTTTGCGAGAAGGGGTGGTGGAGGACGCAGATCTTGTGGATGCCGGCATGGTCCTTGGCACCGGATTCGCCCCCTTCCGCGGCGGCCCGATGCACTATCTGAAACAACGCGGGATAGCGGCGACCAGACAAAGGCTGCAAGCGCTGGCAGCCAGCTATGGCCCAAGGTTCAGGCCTGATCCCGGCTGGGATAAGTTAGCATGATCCTCCCCACCGACGCATACATCATTGCGGTGATGGCCAAGGACCGCCCCGGCATCATCGCGGCCGTCACCCAGACGCTGTTCGAGCTGGGCGGCAACGTGACCGAACTGAGCCAGACCGTAATGCGTGGCTATTTTAGCCTGATCCTGTGCGTCGCCCTGCCCAAGGGTCTGGAACCGGAAGTGATTGGCGCGCGCGTTGAAGGGTCCGAACCGGCTTTTGAGCTTTCAGTTTGCGTGCGCCGCTACGACCCCAATCCCCTGTTTGTGCCAGAACCTGAGGCAGGGGTCTATTTTCTCATCCTGCAGGGAAAAGACCGCCCTGGACTTATCGCTCAGGTGACCGGCTACCTCGCCTCCCAGGAGATCAACATCGAAGACCTCTACACCCGCAGCGAGGGGGAAAGGATCACCATGATCTTCCAAATCCACCCTCAAAGCCCACGCAGCGCCGAACGCTTGCACCTTGATCTGGCAGCAAAAGCCTGCGAGCTTGACATCGACCTGCATCTGCTCCACCAGGACATCCTGCGCGCCACCAGCGAGGTGGGTGCAATCCGCCGCCTGGTACGCCGCTCTCAAGGGGGCTAAGATGCTTCGCACCGAAGATATCCTCATGACGCTGCGCATGTTCCGCGACGAAAACTGCGACGTCCGCACGCTCACCATGGGAATCAGCCTGCTCGATTGCGCCGGTCCGAACCTAGACGAGGTGTGCAACAAGGCGCGGCAGAAGATTCTAGACCTTGCCGGCCGGCTGACGGAACAGGGACGCTGTACCTCAGAACAATACGGGATTCCGATCGTGAACTATCGGTTGGCGGTCTCGCCGGTATCGCTGTGGGCCGCAGGCCACGGGGCCGCCGGCATGGTGCGGGTGGCACAAGCCCTGGATGCGGTCGCACGCGAGATCGGCGTGGACTTCGTGGGCGGTTTTTCGGCGCTGGTGGAGAAAGGAATCACCGCCGCCGATCGGGAACTGATCGCCGCCCTTCCTGAAGCCTTGGGAAGCACCGACCGGGTGTGCGGCTCGCTCAACGTCGCCTCCTCGCGCGCCGGAATCAACATCGATGCAATCCTGGCGGTGAGCCGCGCGCTCACGGACCTGGCGGTAAAAACCGCCGACCGGGACGGGTTCGGCTGTGCCAAGCTGGTGGTATTCGCCAACATGCCCGACGATAACCCCTTCATGGCCGGGGCGGTGCACGGCGCCGGCGAACCGGAGTGCGTGATCAACGTCGGTGTGAGCGGACCGGGAGTCGTCAAGCGGGCCGTGGAACGCCTGCGCACTGCGGAGGCCCGGCTGACGCTTGGCGACATCGCCGAGGAGATCAAATGCACCGCCTATCGGGTCACCCGGATCGGCGAGCTGATCGGCACCGCCCTGGCCGAGCGCCTAGGCGTGCCGTTCGGGATCGTGGACCTTTCCCTGGCCCCTACCCCTCGCATCGGCGACTCGGTCGGAGAGATCCTCCAGATGCTGGGCATCGACCGGGTCGGGGCGGCGGGGACGACTGCAGCGCTGGCACTTTTGACCGACGCGGTCAAGAAAGGGGGGGCGTTTGCCTCTTCGTCGGTGGGAGGGCTATCTGGGGCGTTCATTCCCGTCAGCGAGGATGCAATTCTGGCCGATGCGGCCGCATCCGGCGCCTTGTCCCTGGAGAAGCTGGAAGCGATGACCTGCGTCTGTTCGGTGGGTTTGGACATGGTCGCCATCCCTGGCGACACTTCGCCTGAGACCATCGCAGCTCTGATCGCCGACGAGTGCGCCATCGGCGTGATGAACCACAAGACCACCGCCTGCCGCCTGATCCCCGTCCCCGGCAAAAAACCTGGCGACCGCGCCGTGTTCGGCGGTCTTTTCGGCGAAACGCCGATCCTTTCCGTCCGCGAAGGCGGCGAGGCTTTCGTCCGCTTCGGGGGGAGGATCCCCGCGCCGATCCACGCGCTTAGGAACTGAACTTAAAATTTTTTTTGACTATAATCAAAAAAACGAACCACCGGCTCAAAAGCCGAGCCATTGCTTTTAGCCGCAAACCCCTGCCTTGCCCCTGCCGGATAATCTGTGGAGGCAACCATGTCCGCACCTGAACTTTCCCCGCCAGAGCTTGCCGAGCGCCGAGCTTACCTTGATCTCACCGAGCAAGATGCAGCCATTTTGCGCCGCCAGTGCAAGGCTTTAAATCGCCTTGTGGCCAAAATCGGCGAGCAATTTTATGCCCACTTGCTCGCCTTTCCCGAGACGGCTAGATTGCTCTCAACCCCCGGGGCCATCGCTCACCTTCGCAAAACCCAGCACCGCTACTGACGAGAACTCCTAAAAGGACCCTACGACCTTAAGTATGCCGAAAACCGGCTCAAGGTGGGCCTCGCTCACCACCGGGTGGGTCTTCAGCTCAAGTGGTACCTTGGGGCGTATGCTTTTTTCTTAACCCGCCTCATCCAGCCGCTCTGCCAGGAGCAGGATGAGCCCAAAACGCTCGCGGCGCTGGTCAAAGCCGTCTTTCTGGACATGAGCCTGGCGATCGAGGCTTACGCCAAACAGCACGAGGAGGAGGTCTTTCGCCTGGCCCGGCTCGATCCCTTGACCGGTCTTCCCAACCGCACCCAGTTCCTGGACTTTTTGCACCACGAACTGAGCCGCAGCCGCCGCCAAAAGACAATGTTGGCGCTGATCTTTTTGGACCTGGACGATTTTAAAAAAGTCAACGACAGCTTAGGGCATCTTGCCGGCGATCGGCTCCTTCGCGAGGTCGCCTTACACTTAAAAAGCGTCATGCGCGATACCGACGTCCTGGCGCGCTTTGGCGGGGATGAGTTCGTCGCGCTTTTGACCGACCTTGACCATCCAGACAGCCACCTGATCGTGAGCGCCAAGCTGCAGCAAGCCTTAGCTCCTCCCTTTCAGCTGAACGGGCACGAGGTGTTCGTACACGCCTCGATCGGCGTCGCCCTGTTTCCTCACCACGGCAGCGACCCTCAGGTTTTGTTCAAGCACGCCGACGCTGCCATGTACGAGGCTAAACGCAAGCGCTTAGGTGTCTATTGCTATAACCCAGGCTTAGAGCAAGCCGCGGTGGAGAAAATCACCCTGGAAGGCAAGCTGCACCAGGCGCTGGAAAGAGGGGAGTTTTACTTGGTCTTCCAACCGCAAGTGAGCTTGCAGTCAGGTCGCCCGGTCGCCTGCGAGGCGCTACTTCGCTGGCATAACCCCAGCCTGGGGGAGGTGGCGCCTTACCGCTTTATCCCGCCTTTGGAGCAGCTCGGCCTCATCCACACGGTGGGCCTTTGGTGCCTTGAGACCGCCTGCACCGAGATCTTGACGCTTGCGCAAAGGCTCGGCCTTAAGCTTAAGCTGGCGCTCAACCTGTCGGCGCTGCAGCTTACAAGACCAGACTTGGCGGAAAAGATTTTCTCAACTCTCAAGCGCCTTGGGTTTCCCCCGTCGCAGCTGGAACTTGAGATCACCGAAAGCGTGCTCCTGGAGGAAAACGAAATCACGCACGCCAACCTGGAAAACCTGCGCGCCTTGGGCATCAATTTCGCAATCGACGATTTCGGCACCGGCTATTGTGCGCTTTCCTATCTGCAGCGCTTTCCTTGCCACACCTTAAAGATAGACAAGGTCTTTATCCAGAACCTCCACACCGAACAGGAGCTCAAACTGGCCCGTCACATCGTAGACATAGGAAAAGCCTTGGGGCTTGCAGTGGTGGCCGAAGGGGTGGAAACGGAGGCGCAGCTTGCCATCGTCAAGGAAATTGGCTGCGACCTGGCGCAGGGATACTACTTTGCGCACCCTTTAACCGCCGACGATCTGACCGCCTACCTCACTGTTCCGCCAACTGGTTGAGATCGTCGACCCACTCCACCACCTGGGCGGCCAATTCCGCCACTTTGCGCCGTTCGCGCCGGGCGCGTTGGCGCAGCACTTCGTAAGCGGCCAGGCGTGAAAGGCGCAGCCTCTCCATCAGCACCCCGACGGCCTGGTTGATGAGGCGGTTGTGCTCCAGCGCCGCGACCAGCTTGGCCTGCTCGGCTTGGAGCGCTTTTAATTTGCTTTGGACCGCCACGGCCGCTTCCAGCTCAGGCAGAAGCTGAGCGACGGTCAGCGGCTTGAGCAAATAGCCAACGCCCCCGCTCCGCAGCGCCTCTTGGACGGTGGCGCGGTCATCGTAAGCCGACAAGAACAGAACCGCCACCCCGTACCGCTTGTCTAAGATTTCGGCAACCTGCGCCCCCGACATGCCGGGCAGGCACACATCGACCAACGCCAGCTCGGGTTTGAAATCGCTCGCCTTGGCTAAAGCTTCCTCCCCGTGTGCGGCTTCAATCGCTTCAAAGCCGTGGGCAGTTAGCCCTTGAACCAAGGTCGCCCGGACGAGACGGTCGTCTTCGACTACCAAAATTTTGCGCATTGATCGACTACCTTTAGGATATGAACCTGAGCTGTTGCCCGTGCTTGTGCTTTGCCCTCACTGAGGCGGTCGTGCTCTCTCCGGCCGGGAAAATCCTCACCCTCACCGCCCCTTTGGCCGAGCAGCTAACATATCGCGAAGACGAGCTCAAAGGCAAATCGTTCCAGCGCCTGGTCGCCCCCACCAGCCAATCCAAAGCGCGCGCGCTGTTTCAATCCGGTAGCGAGCGCGCGCAACTTAGCCTCTCCTTGGTACGCGCCGACGGCAAGGAAATCCCCGCCCGCTTGTTCGCCTGCCGCCACGGCAAAGGTTGGACGGTGCGGGTCCAATTCGACCAAGACGAACAAGAGCGCTTAAAGCGCGACCTTCTGCTGCGCGAAGTTCACCATCGCATCAAAAACAACCTGCAGGGAATCGCCGGGCTGCTGTACAACCAGGCGCTCGCCCACCCCGAGCTTGCCCCTGTGCTTGAGACCCCGATCCGCCAGCTCAACGCCATCGCCTTGCTGTATGGCCTGCACAGCCAAGGCGAGAGCGAGGTTTTCTTATGCCAATTGTGCCAGATCATCGCCCAGGCTGGACAGGGATTGAGCCAGGTTCCGCTGACAGTCGATATCCCTTACCTTAAAACCATTAAGGTGCGCGATGAAGAGGCGATCACCATCGCCTTGATCTTGAACGAGCTTTTGGCCAACGCCATCAAACACGGCCAAGGCCCCATTCACCTGATGCTGCGCCGCCAGGGAGAGGAAGCCCAAGTCATCTTGCGCAACCCGTCCTGCGCTCAAATGGCGCTAGATTGGGAACAAGGTCAAGGATTGGGCACCGGTTTGCAACTGGTGCGCGCTTTGCTTCCCAAACAAGCTGAGCTGCAGATTGAGCAGGAAAAGGCCGAAGTGATCGCCACCTTGAGCCTACGCCCCCCGCTCATCCGCTTCGTTTAAGAGGCAATGAAGCGCAAAGCGCGGTCAGCCGCGACATTCACCGCCACGTCGCCGGCGTCCATCAAGGAGCTACCCAGGTGGCAGGCGGCATGAAGGGCGTAGCTGCCACCAGCCAACAACTCAAAGGCATCGCCAGTTCCCTGGACGAGCAGGTGGCGCGGTTTAAACTTTAAGCCGAGCACCACCTTCACCTCCAGCTTACTGCTGATGAGGGTCAGGGGATTCAGCCGCCGGTGTCGAACCCGACGTCCTCGTACACATCGGCGAGTTTCAGTTCCAGTTCCAGACAGCGCAGGAGAACGATCTCTTCGGCCGCAGCGTAAGTATGGAGAATCCAGTCATCGTCGGGCAGTCGCCGGTAAGTGTCCAAGCGCATTTCGTTTGACTCGATGAGCCAGTATTCCTTGAGGGTTTTCAACTGTCGGTAGATATGGAACTTCCGCCCTCGGTCGAAATACTCGGTGGCGGGGGAAACCACCTCGGCGATGAACTGCGGCCAGCGTTTGTAGAGCCTTTCCTCCCGGTCCTGCCGGTTGCAGGTCACCAACACATCGGGGTAGAAAAAAGCCTCGGCCTCGTCGATTCTGAGCTTCATGTCGGCCATGAAGGTTTGGCAGCCGGTGCCGCGCAGCTGGCTCTTCAGCCAAGCGGCCAGATTTAAAGCGATGAGGTTGTGCCGGTCGGTGCCGCCGACCATCGCCCAGATCTCTCCGGCCAGGTATTCGTGCTTGATCTCAAAGCTGTTTTCCTCGAAGGCCAGATATTCCTGGGGGGTGAGCCGGGACTGGACTGCGGTGGCCGTCATCTCTTGTCTCCAATGAAACCATCTTTGCCATTGTAGCAACTTTGGCGGAAGATTCGGATAACGCTTGTTGACCGTCGGGCCTTGAGCCTTCCGCCGCAGTAGGGGAGATGCCTACCGAGGAGCAGGCCCAGAACGAGAACGATAGATCTGTTTTGCACGATCTATTCTAATTCGCATCGAAATGCGTTTTCATCAGGAACCTGGCAAAGCAGGTGGGTAGTCTAATTGATTTATGGATCGACCTTATTCAGAGCAGGGGAAAACGGTAGTGGCCGATGAGGTGCGCATCCCCATCAGCTCGGAGGCCGATATCCTGACAGCTCGAAAGCTTGGGCGGGCGCTCGCCGAGAAGCTAGGCTTCTGGTCGGTGGAGAAAATGTTCATCGCTATGGCGATCTCGGAAATTGCGCTCAACATCGTTCAATATGCCGGCAAGGGCGAAATCATCCTGGGCACGGCCGAACGGGGGGACGGTACCCAGGGCATACTGGTCATCGCCCGCGACCAGGGACCGGGGATTGCAGACGTCGAGCTTGCCATGCAGGCAGGCTACGGTCTGTCTGGAGCCAGGCGGCTGATGGACGAATTTGAAATCAGCTCCAAGCCCGGCAAGGGAACCACGGTGATCATGAAGAAATGGGTACGCTAAAGGAGCGAGATGGGACAGGAACTGACCGAGCAATACCAGGAAGTGCTTAAAGACTATCTATCCGGAATCGAGGAAGAGGCTTTGCGGCGCGCCTACCACCTCGGCTGCCAGGCAGCGGAGGGACAAGCCGACCTCGAGGAGCTGGCGGTGGCCCACCATGAGATGCTGGCAACGCTTTTGCCAACCGAAACCCGAAGGCAATTCCTGAGCCGGGCTTCAATACCTTTGGAGAGGGTTTTGCAGGGTTATGCAGAGGCCGTAGCGGCGCTGCGCAGCACCTGCGAGGCACTGGAGAGCAAGGCCAGGCAGCAGATTGCCGAACTGGCCGCAGCCGCATCCACCTTAGAAGCCGAGATCGCCGAGCGCAGGCTGACTGAAATGGCCTTGCGCGACAGCGAGGCGCGGTTTCGCGTGATCTTCGAACGAGCTGGCATCGGCATGGGCCTTGTGGACAAGGACGGCAGAATAAGGCAAAGCAACCTGGCGCTTGAGCAGATGCTTGGCTACAGCAGCGCAGAGCTGCACAGCAAAACTTTGTTCGACCTTACCTATTTGGAAGACAAGCAGCTCAGCGTTCGGCTTTTCAAAGAACTGGTGGAGGGCAAGCACACCCATTACAAGCTGGAAAACCGCTGCATCAGAAAAGATGGTGCATTGCTGTGGGCGCGCAAGATCGTCTCCGGAGTCTATGGAGTCCGGGGCGAGTTGCAGTTCGCCATCGCTATGATCGAAGACATCACCGAGAGCAAGCGCGCGGAAATGGCGCTGCGGGAAAGCGAGGCCAGGTTTCGCCAGATCGCTGATCTGGCCGGCGAGTGGATCTGGGAACAGGATGGGGAAGGCCGCTATCTTTACTCTAGTTCTGCGGTGAGCGAAATCCTGGGGTATCGGCCTGAGGAAATCCTCGGCAAGTATTACTACGAACTGTTTACTGCCGAAGACAGACAGCGCATTGCCCAAACCGCCCGCCAAACGATCGCCCGCAAACAGGGCTTTCGCAATCTAATCAATCGCTACCAACACAAGGACGGTCACGAAGTTTTCACCGAATCCAGCGGCGCGCCGATCTTAGACAGCCAGGGCGAGGTGCTCAAGTGGCGCGGCGTGGATCACGATGTCACCGAGCGCAAGCGCTTCGAGGATGCGCTGCGCTTGAGAGATCGCGCTATCGAAGCCTCCAGCGTCGGCATCATCATCACCGATGCCAAACAGCCAGATCATCCCATCATCTACGCCAACCCAGCGTTTCTTAGGATCACCGGCTATGAACTGGAAGAGATGCTTGGCAAAAACCCTCGCCTCCTGCAGGGTCCGGATACCGATCCCGAGGCGATCGAGGAGATTCGAAAGGCCATCCGGGAAGGCCGCGACTGCCATCTGACCCTGAAAAATTACCGCAAGGATGGCACATCGTTCTGGAATGAACTATTGATCTCCCCAGTGCGCGACGCAAACGGGAAACTGACCCATTTCATTGGCACCCAGACCGACGTCACCGAGCTTCGGCGCGTGGAAGAGCAGCGCCATGAAATGGAAATCGCAAGACAAATTCAATTGTCTTTGCTCCCTCCGGCACCCCTGCGTGCAGACGGCATCCTGGTCGCTGGCTTTTGTCTACCGGCCACCCACGTGGGGGGGGATTATTTCGATTATTTCAGCACCAAAGATACCATAGACCTCGTGATTGCCGACGTCTCTGGCCATTCGGTCGGGGCGGCCATGATCATGGCCGAAACCCGCAGCACCCTGAAAATGGAGACCTACTGGCTGGTGAGGGAGAAGCAGGGGTTGGTGCATAAGGCGGCACAAACCCTGGCTATTTTGAACGACCTCCTGTTCGAAGATCTGAATCGGGCCGATCTGTTCATTACCATGTTTTATGCCCAATACCATCCAACCACCCGCGAGCTTACCTACGCCAACGCAGGTCACAACTGCCCGATGCTCCTAAGGCAGGGGAAAATCCTAGAACTGGATGCCGAAGGCCTCATCCTGGGAGTTAAAAAAGGCGTAGTTTTCGAACAAAAAAAGCTCGTCTTGGAACCAGAAGATGTATTGCTGCTTTACACCGATGGCGTCACTGAGGCTCAGGACAAAGCGGGAGAATTTTTCGGCACATCGCGTTTAAAAGAACTGTTTGCCGCCCATGCCCAAACCCCGCCCCAAGGCATCATCGAGTCCATTGTTTCCGAACTGGAGGCCTTTTGCCAAAGCAAATCCTTTCATGACGATATTTCCCTGGTGGTGCTGAAAGTCACCTAAAGGATTTTTTCTGCATCCTTTCTGTCTCAATGGAAATTGACAAATTGATAGGTAGCCGATGATCACGCGGCCTCAAACCGAAGTATCTGTTATAAAAGGGGCGGTTCGCGAACCGCCCCTGCTCAAGGTGAGGAATCTGGTTCTGGCAATCGCCGGCCTGGCGGTAATTTATTTTGGGGCCCGCTGGTACCAGGCGGTTTACGCCTGGTCGAAGGGGCTGGACGCCTTTGCCCCTGAGTTCGAGCTCTACTGGATGAACTTCCTGTATGTGGAGCTTGCCCTGGAAGCCGCCGCTGCCGCCGTCCTGTGGGGCTGGCTATGGAAGACCCGGGATCGCCATGTGGAGCAATATTGGATGCACTTCCTGGCCAGGGAGACTGCGCTGGAAAGAATCACCGGCCAAGCCCTGAAGGAATTGCTCAGCAAGAAGCTAGACCGCAGTTTGGCGATGTTGACCCCGCGCGAAGAGTTGCAGCGCAACCTGACCCATCTGATCTGGCTGGCTGCCTATGCCTGGGCCTTGTTCTGGGGCTTGAGCTTTTTCACCGAGCAGGACGCGACCTGGCATCAGACGGTGATCCGCGATACCGACTTCACGCCCAGCCACATCGTCGTCTTTTACCTTTCCTATCCCATGTTCATTCTCGTCGGCGGAGGGGCGTTTCTGTATGCGAAGACGCGCGTGCCATACTTCGTCAAGGGGTTGTCCATTCCTTACCTGATGTTGGTGGTCGGGCCATTCATGATCCTGCCGAACGTGGGCCTGAACGAATGGGGGCATACTTTCTGGTTCATGGAAGAGATATTCGCAGCGTCGCTGCACTGGGGTTTTGTGGTGCTTGGTTGGTTCGCCCTGTCGATCATGGGTGTACTGCTGCAGGTCTTTGCCAGCATCTTATATCTGATTAAACCAGATCTTTCTACTCCTCCTGCCCCGGCCGGTACTGCGAAATGAGCTGCTGCTGCACGTTGGGGGGCACTGGCTCGTAATGGCTGAACTCCAGGGTGTAGGAGCCCTGGCCGGCGGTGAGGGATTTGAGGCGTGAGTGGTAGTCGCTCAGCTCAGCCAAGGGTGCGCGGCCGGTCACAGTGGCCATGCCGCCGCGGCCCGCGCCGCGGCCGGTCACCTGCCCGCGGCGCGACGACAGGTCCCCGGTGATGTCGCCGATGGCCGATTCGGGGACGCTGAGCTCGATGTTGACTATGGGTTCGAGCACCAAAGGGCGGGCCTTGGCGATAGCATCTAGAAAGGCTTTTTTTCCGGCAATCACGAAAGCCACCTCCTTGCTGTCCACCGGATGGTGCTTGCCGTCGTAGACTATCACGCGCACGTCCTGCAGCGGATAGCCGGCGATAGCACCTGATTCCAGCACCTGGCGCACCCCCTTCTCCACCGCCGGGATGAACTGCCCGGGAATGGTGGCGCCTTTGACCTCGTCCACGAATTCGAAGCCGGCGCCCCGCGCCAGAGGCTCGATGCGCAGAAACACCTCGCCGAACTGCCCGGCCCCGCCGGTCTGCTTCTTGTGCCGGTAATGGCCTTCGGCCAGCAGAGAAACGGTTTCCCGGTACGGCACCTTGGGCGGGTGCACCTCCACCTCAAGCTTGTACTGGTCGTGCATCTTTTCCAGCACCCGGCGCAGATGCAGCTCGCCGAGCCCGCGCATGATCTCCTCGCGGGTGGACAGATCGTGCTCCACGTGCAGGGCTGGGTCCTCCGCCTTCAGCTTGTGCAACACCTCCGACAGCTTCTGCTCGTCGCCCCGGCGCTTGGGCTTGATGGCAAAACCGAACACGGCGTTAGGAAACTCCAAAGGCTTCAAGTGGATATGATCGTCCTCGGGGGCATCGTGCAGCACCGAATCGAATTCGATCTCGTCTACCTTGGCCACGGCGCAGATGTCGCCCGGCACGCACTGGGTCACCGGAACGCGTTGCTTGCCCTGCAGCATGAACAGATTCCCCACTTTAAAGGGCTTGCGGGATTCGCCGATGTAGAGCTGGGTGTTGGGCGTCACCGTGCCCTGGTACACCCGAAACGCTGATACCTTGCCGATGAAAGGGTCGATTTCCACCTTGAACACGTGGGCCAGGACGTGCTTGGAAGCGTCGGGCTCGGAACGGAAGGGGACGGCGTGCTTGCGCTCGGTGCCCAAAGGCCAGCGCTCGAACAGGGGGGGGTTGCCTTCCGCAGGGCTAGGCATCAGCTTGACGAAGACGTCCAGGAGCTCGCCGACGCCGGCGCCGGTGCGGGCGGAGACGAAGCAAACGGGGATCAGATGGCCCTCGCGCAGCGCCTTTTCGAACGGGGCGTGGAGATCCGCCGGCGCGATCTCCCCCTGCTCCAGGTAGCGGGTCATCAACTCCTCGTCCATCTCCACCACCTGATCCACCAAAGCGGCCTGCGCTTCCTGCACGGAAGAGAAATCCGCCTCGCCGCCGGGATTGAAGAAGCAGTCCACCACCCGCGCGCCCCCTTCGGCGGGAAGATTGATGGGCAGGCACGCCTTGCCGAAGGTTTCCTGGATGTCGCCTAGAAGCGCAGGCAGGTCCACGGCTTCTGCGTCGATCTTGTTGACGATGATCAAACGGCACAGATTGCGCGCCTCGGCCCAGTGCATCATGCGTCTAGCAGTGAACTCGATTCCGTTCTGGGCATTGATGACCACCGCCGCCGTCTCCACCGCATCCAACGCGCACATAGCCTGACCCATGAAATCGGGATAACCGGGGGTGTCGAGCAAGTGGATGCGGGTGCCGCCGTAAAGCAGATGGGCCACGGCCAGCTTCAGGGAATGCTGGTGGGTCTTTTCCAGGGGATCGTAGTCGCACACCGTCGTCCCCTTCTCCACGGCGCCGGGGGTGTTGATCATCCCGGCGCGGTGGAGCAGCGCTTCGGCGAGGGTCGTCTTACCCGCGCCGCCATGTCCAACGAGCGCGATGGTGCGGATGCAATCGGTGGAATGATTCGTCATGGTTCTACCCTCTTGCTTGGCTGTTTTAACCGAAGTGTAGGTGAGCCGGGCAGGTCGCTTCAAGCCCTTTGCGTGATTGGCGCTGCAGCACGCAGAACTTGCAAGCCCTTGAGGATCAGTTGCGCCATGGACAGTCACCGCCACGCCAGTAGCGCCTATGCAGCCAGCCATTCCCGCAGGCTTTAGAGAGCCTTGGCCAACTCCTGCTCCTCGCCGTGCCTTTACGAGAAGCGGCTCAGTTCCTTCCAAGCTAAGCGTTTAAACCAAGCCAGCGCCAGGCGGTCAGGCTTGCCGTACCGCACCTTAAGGTAAGCTAAAACGAATGACTTAATCTGGGAAGCTCGGTCGGGGAAACGCTCAGCCAGGCGAGTGGCATAAGCCCAAGGCCCTTCGCCAGGCTTAAGGGGCACCCCGCCCCTCGAATAGCGGGCGACGAACAAGCGATAAAGCCCCTGAACCCAAGCTTGCGATATACGCCGATAAACCGCCCACCCCCAGACCGCAAATCCTAAGATCAGCAGGGCAACTGCCAAGATGGTTAGATTGGCTTTAAGCCATGCCAACACTTGCGCGCGTTGGGTTTGGCTGTAGCCGATCACCCAGCGTTGCCATTGATAATCTAATTCAGACCAGACAAGGTGCCACCTCAAGCGGCCAGAATTTACTTGAAGGCGGGCGCTGCCCAAAGCCAATTGCGCCGGAGAGCTGTCTTGGGAAATCACCGGAACCGGTAGGTTTTGGCTAAGTTCGACATATTCTTGCGCCACCGCCGTGGTCGGATCGTAGCGTACCCAGCCTAGCCCATCCAGCCACAGCTCAACCCAGGCGTGAGCATTGGCTTGATAGACCTCCAAAAACTCGCCATGGGGGTGGTAATAACCGCCCAAATAGCCGCCGATCACCCTCGCCGGAATGCCGGCTACGCGCATCAGATACGCGAACGCGCTCGCATAGTGCTCGCAAAACCCCTCACGGGTGCGAAACAGAAACTCCTCTAGGGTGGAAAAAGGCGCAGGGGTCAAAGTATAGCGAAAGCCCTGGGTGTGGAAATACTCCAAAGCACGCGCGGCGACCTTAGCTGGGTCTGGGTGCCGCCAGCGGTTGACCAAGGCCAAAACTTCAGGCGAAGGAGAGGAAGGCAGCGCCAAAGCCTGGCGCCGTTCGCCTGGAGTGAGCGGCAAAGAGAACGGTTGGGTATAGGAGAGCGCTTGATAACGCCAAGGCTCGGTCAAAGGGAAAGGAGCGCGCAAGGTTAGCTCGCGTGTAAGATGCACCCCTAAAGAGGCCTGCGCCGGTAGGTTGAGCGCAAACAGCCAGCGCTGGCCGTGGGGAGGTACCGTAATGGTGTAGCGATAAGCTTGACCTTCGCCTGGCAAGGGGGAGGCGATCCGTTCCTCGCCTACAGGCCAGGGCAGCCAGCGCTTGCCGTCGAATTGCCAGAACACCAAAGCTCGCCAATAGCGCTGCTTGGGCGGTGGCAGATCGCCGGCAAATTCTACCCGAAAAGCCAGCTCAGAAGAGCTCGCAAGGCGCGAGATTCCCCCCGGGGCGAGCACCTCGTCTAACCCCAGGCGCGCAGTTTTCTCCAAGGGAAAAGCGAAAAATCCCCCAGGCGGTCTAGGCACAAGCAAGAACATAAGCGCGGCCAATGGCAAGGCAGCGCCTACTAGCGGTAGCGCAAATTTAAGTTGTCGGTTGGGGCTAACTGCGTTCCGGTAATGCAAGCGGAGCAAAAGCCACGCAAAGCCCAAGGCACAGGTCAAGCCGTAGCCTGCCATGACCAAAGAGCGGTCGTGGAGAAATTGCACCGCGGCGACCAAAAGGCCCAAAAAAACGCACAGGTAAACATCGCGTACTCTGCGCAGCTCAAGTAGCTTAAGACCTAGCCCGGTCAAGAACAGGCTAGAACTTGCAGTTAGGGTAAAACCGCCGGCATAGCTTAGGACCCACGCCGCCCCTAGCAAGGCCAATCCGGTCATGAGCAAGCGTTTGGGAAGCAAGCGGGGATAGAAACTGGCCAGGAGGCGCCATCCCCACAGGCTAAGGAAAAACAGGCCGATTTGCAGCGGGAGCTGGATCAGCAGCGGCGCAGCCACCCAAAGCAGCCAGATGAGCAAAACCCTCTGCTCCTTGGCCGCGATTTGGGTTTTAGAAACCTTAGGACTGTCAGCAGGCATGCCCCGTTGAGCGTTGGGTCTGGATGGGGCAGCCGTTTGGCTGGTAAGAAAATGCTTGACCTGTATCCCCCGGCCACAAGCCAAAGACTTCCAATGGATTTGGCTTAACCTGTCCCCTGGGGCGTACGGGCGCAAGCCGGCAAATTCTTCCTCCCGCTCCGATTCGCCTTCAGCTTTGGGCAATGACGATTGGACGGCGGGGGGGATGGCAATCCTACGCACTGCCTTAGCGATGCCAAACGGAAAATCGCAGCTTAGCTCCAGATGGCTTGGCTGACCGGTAAATTCCCCTTCCCAGATCGCCTGGGGAGGAAGCTGGATCAGCCGGAGGTCTCCATCAGCGCTCAGCCGTAAGCTCGGGCAAACGCTGCCACTTAGGTTCTTAAGGCGCACGGCAAAACCTAGATCAGCGGTCCTGGTTTGTGGCCTTATAGTGATCTGGATGGCTTGGATCTTACGCCAGGTCGCTATCACAGAGATGGCAGCCATGGTCGCCAGAAAATAGGTCCACAAAAAACCCATGTTATTGGCATAATTGGCCGCAATCGCCCACGTCAGCCCTAGGGCAACCATCAAACCAAGACCTGGGCGCGTAGGATAAAGCCGCATTAGGGGATCGGAACGGTCTGGAGCAGGCGCGCGCTCAAGCCCTCTTCTGCTAAGCGGTGGCTGGTGACCGGTTCGAACACGGCTTGCAGGTCTTCCGGCCAGACGCTGTCGCGCCCTTGAAGCCAAGCCCAAGCCTTGGCCGCCTGGAGCAGACCGAGGCCGGCGCGCGGCGAAAGCCCAGGGGTAGAGATGGTGCGGCTGGCTTCCAACAGGTCTTGCAGATAATCAAGCAAGGCCTCGGCAGCGTAGACGGCGTCCACCTGCTGCTGGAGCATAAGCAGCGCCTCTGGAGCCAAACAGGGATCGCGCTCAGGGAGCGGGGCCCCAAAGCCTCGGTTTTTGAGGATGGCGCGCTCGGCGGTGCGGTCCGGGTAGCCGAGGCGCAAACGCATCAGAAAACGGTCGAGTTGGGATTCTGGCAAGGGGAAGGTGCCGGTTTGCAGCGGGTTTTGCGTAGCGATGACAAAAAACGGCTTTGGCAGAGGATAGGTTTGCCCCTCGATGCTGACCTGGCGTTCCTCCATTGCTTCGAGCAAGGCGCTTTGCGTTTTGGGCGAAGCGCGGTTGATCTCATCCGCGAGCAGGAGTTGGTGGAAAATGGGTCCTGGGCGGAAGCTAAAGCGCGCTTGGTTTTGGTCGTAGACCAAGCAGCCCAGGAGGTCGGCTGGCATCAAATCGCTGGTGAACTGCACCCGCCGCCAGCCAAGTCCCATTAGTTGGGCCAGCGCTTGAGCCAAGGTGGTTTTGCCGATACCTGGAATATCTTCGATGAGCAGGTGTCCGCGCGCCATCAGGCAACACACCGCAAGCTCGATCTGCTGGCGTTTGCCTAACAGGATGTGCGCTGCCTCATCGATCAAGCGCTTGAGTTGGTCGGTCCCTTTGGATAAGTGAGCATGCGAACCGATGGCGATCTTAGACATAGCTTTTATTTTAGAGCCTGTTCGAAATTCCCTTGTGAGACGAGGTACAAATAGGTACCTTCATCTGGGGCCAATTCTGGCTGTTCGACGCTGGCCCACAGCCAGCGGCCGCGCAGCCGGTCGGTATCCACCTTAACCCGATGTCGGCTGCGGTTGGAGAGCGCCAGCGCCGTGACGGTCAGGTTCCGATAGCCCCAACTGGCCAATGGCAAAGCTTCAAGTTGCGAGGTCAAGCGGTAAAGCTTAGCTGGCGGAGCAGGCAAGCGCGCTAGTTTAAGCTCAGCGTTTGCCACATAGCCGGTCCGCACCGCTTGCCGGGCATACTCGACCAGTTGGGCATACAGGCGCTTAGAACTTGAGGACGACCAGTAACGGCCCTTGCGGATATAGGGATCGAAGCTGTCCTGACCAGGGTAAGTTTTATAGGGCTCCTGAAGCTCATAGCCGCGATGGGTGCCATAAGGATTTTGGTAGATGTTGAGGTTGCGGTTGGACTGGTCCAAAGCCGGGTGGACGCTTTGCCGATTCAATTCGGCAGCGCTGACAGCACCGGCTTCACGCGGGGCATTGATGACAAACGGCCGGATGACGATCACCAGTTCGGTGCGTTGGCGCCTTTGTACCTCGTCGCGGAACAGCCGCCCCAACAGCGGGATGTCGCCTAGCACCGGGATCTTCTCCTCGCTGTCTTGCGCGCTTTCATTGATCAACCCGCCGATCGCCACTTCTTGGCCGTTCTGGGCGATGACCGATCCTGTGTACGTGCGGGTTTGGACCGTGTCCACCGGCACGACTTCCTGGCCGAATTGGGCGGCGCTTTGGGCACGGGGGACCGGGATGCGTCCGCAGTTGGAACAGGGCGTAGCTTGCTCCACCACCAGGCGGATGCTCACGCTGCCGTCGGCGTTGACGGTTGGAGTCAGCAATAAAGTATCGCCGATGTTGCGCGTCTCCACTTGTGGGTCAAACTGACACACCCCCGCGGTCGTCGTGATGACCTGGGCGGTGGTGGTGGTACAGGTGACGTTGATGTCGGTGGTAATGGGCCGTTCCTCGCCGATGAAGATGCGGCTGACTTCCTGGTTGGCAGTAAAGATCATCGGCGTGGCGACTTGGGTGACGCGCCCCTCTGTCTCCATCAGCTGCAGCCGACCGCGGAAATTCTCGCTGACCACGGTCGCCAGCAGCGCCGGATTGCCCAGCGAGGGGGCGGTGGCAGCCAAGCTGTTGAGGAGCGCGGGGCCTAATTTCTCGGCCACCGTGACCTCCTCGGCGGTGCCGTCGGGGTTTTCCCGAATGCCTGGAGTTAAGACCTTGTCCGGGGTGGTGGCGAAGCTGACATTGCCTTTGGAGATCCCGAACTGATGGTCCTTGATTGCAAACTCGAATACCGAGTCATAACCGTCGGACAGGTCGATTTGGTAGACCTTCACCTCGAGCAGCAGGGTGGCCATGTCGGTATCGATGCGGGCGATTAAGTCTTTGATCTGTTCCAAGGCATCAGCGTCGCGAGTGCGCACCACCAGGCGATTTTGGCGGCGGATGTAGGCGAGGTAAATCGGCGCTAGGCGGCGCGTGGTCTCGGTGATGAGTTCGCGCTCTTTAAGCTCGCCGGTCAGTTTCTCAGTGCGCGCCATTTGCTCTTGGATTTCCTCCGGCTTGACTTGGGTTTCGCCGCTTTGCTGGGTTTGGGGAGATTGACCTTGGAAACCAAATCCGCCAAAGCCTCCCCCAAACCCACCAAAGCCGAATCCACCACCGAAGCCACCAAAGCCTCTCCCAAACCCACCAAAGCCTCCCCCAAACCCACCAAAGCCTCCTCTGCCTACGCCTATCCCCCCACCACCGAACAGCCCCAATCGGCTTTGGCTGTCGATGAGGTTGAAGCGCGCAAAGCGCTGCGCCAAGTCAAACAGAATCTGAAAGTCCTGCTGAGAGCTACGGTCAAACACGATCCTCCTGCCATACAGGGCGGTGAGCGCCGAAACCGCATCGAGCACGTTCATCTCGTGCTTTAAGGTAAACACCTCGATCTGTTCGCGCGAGTACTCCACTTGCCCAAGACGGAACTCATCCACGGTATATACGCGCACGATTCCAGAGCTAGGATCGCGCCGATACCAAAGGTTGTAGGTCTTGGCCATCGCTTCCAAAACGTCTTGGGCGGTCACGTCGCGCAAATACATGGTCACCGGGATCGCCGCTGCTTTTTCCGAGGCGACCACGTTCAGCCCCGCCTCCTCGGTAAGGATACGCAGCGCATCCCCTACCGTGATGTGGCGGAAATCGAGTTGGGCAATGCGTCTGTCCCAGCCAAAGCATGAGCAGGAAAAAAGCAGCGCTCCGAAGAGAAGCCCGAGAAAAATTTTCTTATTATCGATGAGCATGGGGTTCGGCTTAGCGTAAGGTCAATACTTGGTTGACAGGCGAAACGAGCACCAAAACCGCATAGTCAGTGATCTCCCGGACAGTGACGGTGACCACCTGGCCCTGATCGAGAAGGGTCACGGAGTCGGATTTGCGCAACAGGAAATTCTGTCCCCCGATGCGCAGCATCGCCTGAGGTTCATGGCCTCGGAGTTTGACTTTGGCGGCAATGTCGATCTTCGGAAGCAGCGGTTGGGCGGCTTGCTGCCCGGTGGCCGTCGGCGCCCCGCGCAGCATGGCCCGAAAAGCGCGTTGAAATTCGGGGTCGGCTTGGGTCGGGTCGGGAAGCGCAGCGGTTGGCGAATTGCCCTCCTGGCCGCGCAAGGTCTGCGTCAAGAGCTGTTTTTTGTGCTCGTACTTTTGCAGCGCCTCCTCCAGTTTGTCTTCGGCTTTGGCCGTCTGTTGTTCGAGCTTTTCGGCGGGCGTCTTGCCGACCTTGAGCAGGTCTTCCTCAGCCAGCGCTGCCGTGCACCACAGGAGCCAGGCCAAAACCCCCTTCATCCCCGCCCCCCCGCAGAGAACATCGCCACCAGGAAAGCGGCGTAGACGAATCCTACGATTCCGCCTACGACCAAAGTCGTGACCGGCTCCATCACCGCCGCCATGGTGCGGATGCGGCGCGCGAGCACGGCTTCATGGAATTGCGTCATTTCTTCTAAAATCTGTTCCAAGGTTCCCGAGCTTTCTCCAACCACCAGCATGCGGTACAGCAAGGGGGGAAAGCCGAAAACCTCGCCTATCGGTTTGGATAGCGCCTCACCGCGCAACACCTGGTCGCGCGCCGCAGCCACCCGCCCCGCAAGGTAAGTGTTGACCAGCAGCGTGCCCACCGTCTCCAGCCCCTCTGCCAGAGGCACCCCGCTGCGCAGCAAGGTATAAACCCCGCGGCAGAAATCCACGGTTCCGTCGAGTTGGGCGATGGGGCCGAACACAGGCACTTTTAAGATAGCGTAGTCCATGGCGTAACGGGTGCGCGGCACCCGTCGCAGCAGCGCGATGACCACCGCCGTCACCACTATCCCAATCAAAATCTTAGGGCCGTGGATCTCTAGCCAATCGGAGGTGTCGATCAGCGCCTGAGTGATGGGCGGGAGCTTGCGCCCCAGGATTTCGAGGAATTTCTTGATCTCCGGCACCACCTTGACGAGCATGAATATCGCTACCCCAATCGCAAACACGATCACAAAGCTGGGATAGGCCAAAGCCGACAGCACTTGGCGGCGGAATGCTCGCCGCGCTTCCAATTCTTTGGAAGCGTGATCGAGAATGAAATCCAGGTTACCGCTTTGCTCTCCCACCCGGACCATGGCCAAGATCAGGCGGTCGAAGATCCGGTGCTCGGCGAGCGCTTCCATGAAGCTGTCGCCTTCGCTGATGCGGCTGGCGACCGTGCGCCAGACCTTTCTGACCGCATAGCGGGCGTGGTCGGCGGTGATCTTGACCGCATCCAGCAGGGTCAGACCGCTTCTTAGCATCACTGCCAGTTGGTGAAAATCGCGCTCCACGTCGTAAAGCCGCATCGGCCAGTATGCTAAGGGGTTGAGCGGCAAAGGCTCGCGGCGGAGGCTGGAAACTTCGGCCACCTGCAGGACTAACAGGCGGTTTTCCCGCAGCCTGGCGACGACTTGATGCGCTGAGTCGGCGGCGAGGATGCCGCTTTGCTGGCGGCCGGTGGGATCGCGAGCAAGATAACGGTACTGCGGCATGGTTTACCAGGACAGCACGATCCGCAACACCTCGCTCGCCGAAGTCTCGCCCGCCAAAAGCTTGGCGATGGCGTCGTCCATGAGCGAGGGGAGCTTGCGTTCGCGCATCCAGGCGAGGATGTCTCCCTCTTTGGCGCCTTCTGCGATGCGTTTGGCCCAATCGCTATCGACCTCGAGCACTTCATACACCCCGGTTCGCCCGTGGTAACCCGTCCCCCGGCAGTAAATGCAACCTGCCCCCTCGTATACCTGGCAACCGGCCAGTTCCGGCTTTCCCAGAGCCAGCGCCTCGCGCTGGCTTAAGGGGTGCTGGATGCGGCAGTGGCGGCACAGTCGCCGCACCAGGCGCTGGGCGATGGCCAGGCGCATGCTGGCGCCGACCAGGTACGGCGCGACCCCCATGTCGATCAGCCGGGTGATGGTACCGGCGGCGGAGTTGGTGTGCAGGGTAGAGAACACCAGGTGGCCGGTGAGCGCGGCTTTGATCGCCGTATCGGCGGTTTCCAGGTCGCGGATTTCGCCGACCATGATGGCATCCGGGTCGTGCCGCAACATGCTGCGCAGCGCTTTGGCGAAGGTGACTTTGTCGGCCGCATCGACTTCGGCCTGGATCACCCCGTCGATTTCGTATTCTATGGGGTCCTCCACGGTCAGCAGGTTGAGGTCGCGGCGTTTGAGCAGGGTGCGGATCGCTGCGTACAGGGTCGTGGTTTTGCCCGAGCCGGTCGGGCCGGTCAGGATCATGGTTCCCTGCTTGCGCTCCAGAAAGCGCTCGATGGCAGCGCGCTGGCTGTCGGACAGACCCAGGCGGTCCAGGGTCAGCGTGTCGGTGGTCAGAGCCAACAGGCGCAGGGTCAGGCGTTCGCCGTAGCGGGTGGGCAAGGTGGCTACGCGCAGGTCAATGGGGCGGGCGCCGCTGACGAAGGTTTTGGTGAAACTGCCGTCCTGGGGAGCGCGCTTTTCAGCAATGTCCATCCCCGCCAGGATTTTGAAGCGATTGACCAGCTCGCTCTGAACCGCGCTCGGCAGTATGGCGTAGGTTTCCAACTGGCCATCCACGCGCAGGCGCACCCGCATCCCGTCGCGCAACGGGTCCAGGTGGATGTCTGAGGCTTGTTTGAGATAGGCGGCGTACAGGATTTCCTCGCTCAACTCGACCACGTCCAGGTCGAGATTCTGCAGCGGGTTGGTGGGGTTGCGCGAGAACAGCGGCGACAGCTCGCGCCCGTCGCCGAAAATTTGGCGCAGGATGGATTCAAGCTTGTCGGGCTCGGTCGGCCAGATTTGCACCGGCGCTTTGAACAGCTTTTCCATCACCCGCACGGTCGAGCGGCAATCAGGTTCGGCGCAGGCCACATGCACCACCCCGTCCATACGCGCGAACGGCATCGCCTTGCGGCGCAGGGCCATGGCCGCAGGTACCTTGAGCACGCAATCAGGGTCGAGGCGCACCTCCTCGAGCTCGAGCTGGTGGGTTTGGGGGTCAAAGCGCTTGGGTCTTAAAAATTGCAGACCGGCGCGCAGTACGGAACCCTCTTGGCGCACCCAGCAGACGCGCGCGCGATGGGTGGTGGTGCCGAACTTAAGCGTGATCAGCTCCCCGGACTCCAGGGAGGCGGCGTGCACCTCTACCTGCACGCCGGCGCCGTCTTCGGACAGATCGCGCAATTGACCGGCCAGCTCGGCGGTAGAGACCGCCGGCAGCATTTTCACCCCAGCCTGGGCCGCCGCCAGTTGGCGGGGAAACCGGCGCCGCTCGTGCTCGGCCGGGGCGGCAAGCTGAGTCTTGGTCAGATCCATACGGTCAAAGTCCATAGCATCCTCGGGTCACTGTCGTCTTCCGGCGGGTGCATGGCGAGGGCCAAAACCAGCACGATTTGGGCCTCCTCGACCAGGGTGTGCAACGCGCGAAACACCTCGCCATAACGCCCAAGCAGCGTGAACTGCCAGGCGCGGCGGGGGATTTTGTCGCGGGGCCCCTCGCTGTCGAGCAGGGCGATGAGGCTGGCCTCAGCCGCCCCAGTTTCGGCAAACGCTGAAGGCGCTTCGGCCTCGGCCAAAAGCGCCAGATCGTTTTGGCTCAGCACCTGGTGCACGCGCTCTAAGCTTGCGTTGATGTCAGCCGGCGCGCTGCGGTTGAAGGCTTGGAGCAGGAGTTCTTCGGCGCGGGCGCGCTTTGCCTGGGTTTCGGCGAGCTTTTGGTCCAGCTCGGCGATTTTCCGCTCCAGGCCGGCCAGCGCCGCGCGGCTGATGCCTTTCTCGCTCAGCTTGCGCCAGGCTTCTTCGGCCCTGCGCGTGCTGTCTTCCAAAAATCCCTTGGCAAAGGTGAAATAGGCCACGCAGATCGCCAGAGCCGGCAGCAGCCGGCGCAGGAAAACTTGGCGTTCTTCAGCGGCCCAGGCCATCGCCCACCTCCTCCAGTCCCAAATCCGCAAGCTTGAGCTCAAAACGCCAGGGGCCGCCGCTGGGCGCGTACTTGAGATCGCTCTTGGTCGGCGCGGCGACCTGGTAGCCAAGCCGGGCGAGCTTTTCCTGCAGGGCAGCGGCATACGCGTTGGGGGCGCTGAAATCCACGCTCACCCCGGCTATGCTCCAACCCTCGCGGTCGGTTCTAAGTTCGGTCAGCACGATGGTCGGCGGCCGCGTCCACGCCAACGTCTCCAGGATCCCGATAGGACGGGCTTGGATCTTAGCAATCAGCGCCGACCATTGTTCCCAATCGTCGCCGAACAGGGCGATCGCTTGGCTTAAGGCATCCAGTTTCTCGGTGCGCGCCTTAATTCCCTGGTTGTATTCTTCCATGCGCTTTTCGATCGCTTGGAGTTCCTGGGTTTTACGCTGGTAATCCCATTTGAGATAAGTCTGCCAGGAGGCGTGCATACCCACGATCACCACGCCCAAGGCACCGGAGGCCGTAAGATAGACGATCTCGCGTGCCACCTTGGGGGTGGTGCGAATCAGGGGAGTTTGCCCGCTTTCTGCCGTCAGGACTTTGGCCCATGCGCTAAGCCAGGATTTTAGGGTTTCGGGCTGGCTGAGGTCGACGGCCGCGCCTTCCTCCAAGCCGAACCCCAGCTTGTGATCGGCGTACAGCGCCTCACGGGCAAATACACTGGCGGGATGGTCTTCCACCCATTCATCGAATTCCTTTTGCGCGGCCCTGGTCAACCCTTCGAGCGGGATGATCACCACCTCCGGCGGCTCGTCGCGGCGGCGGACTGCCAGACACAGCTTTTGTTCCGGCCAGTGCTCTATCCTCAGCCAAGGCGGCTCGAGGGGCGCGGTCACAGGCGCGGGCAGACCGCCCGGGTGCAGCACCCCCTTGAGGCGCGCGCCAAGCTTATGCGCCGTCGTCACCAGGCGGTCGAACAGGCGCTGCGGCAACAAAGTCACCCAGAAGCTGCGCATCTCCTCGTCGGGCGAGGTAGTGATCGTGTAGCCGATGCTGCGGTTGACCATAGAGACGCCGGTGAGCGCTTCGATCTCGAAAAACAGCGCCTGCGTCAAAGCTGCCCCGCCGATACCGTGGACCTGGGCAGCCGGCAGCGTCAGCGAGTGGGTCTCGATCCCGGAATACAAAAGCCACAGCCGCCTGCCCGGCGGACGTTGGTGAAACGCCACCTCCACCACCTCAAGCAGGTCGTCCACCGCCGGGCATAGCTTGTCCACCGCCTCGACCTCGCCCACCGCTTGGCCCTGGCGGTCGGTGTCGAGACGGACAGCGCGGCTAGGGCTGACATACAGCAGGGTATTGGCGGCGCGCTGCGTCCTAGGCAGGGCAGCTAAAAACTTTGACCAAAGCGTTGGCATGGATTGGGCGGCTGTCACCAGTCAATCACCAGCGAAGCCGTGCGCGGTTTGAGATGCAGCCTGGTTAAGCCGTGCTGGTCGGGGTAGATGATTCGGTTCCCCGCCACAAAGGCGGCAAGATTTGGCGGCGGGCAAGTAGGATAACTGTCGCAACGAAACAGGCCAAGCAGGATAGGACCTGCCGGCAAGGAGCTGCTGACATTGAAATTTAAGGACGTGGGCGCGCCATTTTCAGCGACCGCCACGCTGTTTGTGCTGAACGCGGCGGTCAAGTAGTCGGATGGATTGTTAGCGGAGCGGGCAAACAGGGCGAGAAAGACGGTTGGGTTCCCGCCGGTATTAGGCGGGGTGAGGCGTACGCTGATCGGGTTTGCAATCGATAGCCGGAAGTGGCTGCGGTAAAGCTTAAGCGCGCAGTCTTCCTCGTAGTCGCTGTCCTGACCGCAATACCCGCTTGGACCCGGATTATGATCAGCGCCGAAGCTGGTGATGACCAGGGAGGCGGCATCGAAGGCCAAGCCAAAGCCGTAGTCAGTCGTGTTGCCAAACGTGCCGTCCAAGCCGCCGAAACCGTCGCGCAAGGCGTCGGGGTCATCGGGGCTGGCGGTGGTGGCAAGATACGGCCCGTTCCAGCCATAACCCAAGGCCGCGGTGGTGACCGGCGCAGCAGGCGCCATACGATAGCTGACCGCCGCCAGGGCGGGGTTCCACGCCATCGGATTGTCCGCGTCGCTGCCGTTGCAGGCGTTGCAGGTCAACAGTTGGCGCAGGTTGGGCGGGAAAGTCGCAAGATCAAACCAATAGCCGCGCATCTGGTCATCGCCAGCGATGGCCAGGCGAAACTCCTCTAGCAAGCGCTGGCCTTTCTCAAAGCGCGCAAATTCCTGAATCCCGCTCACCGAGCGGATGGCGACGCTAGTTAAGATGGTCAACACCAACAGGGTGACCACCAGTTCCAGCAGGGTCAGGCCGCGTTGCGTTACTGGGCGCATGGGGCGTTCTGATGGGGGTCGGGGACGAACACAAACAACACCCGGTCGTCGCCGCGGGAGCTCGCGTCCGGGTCGTCTATCCTGGTGTCGAGTTGGCCGTTGGGGCCGGCCGAGACCAGCCGCGCGCACCGCTGCCCGTCTAAGGTGCCTGGGTGGGTGGGGCAGTCTTCGCTTTCTGGCGGCACCTGCAGGACGATGGGATTGCGGTAGCGGTAGTGATCCAAGACATAGAAATCGTCCGCATGATCCTGGGGTTTGGTGTGGACGTAAGTTACGTTGTTGAAGCTGGCATCCAGCGCTTGGGGCAGTTTGGCGCCGCCTTGAAGATAAGGCCCGCGCCAGCCTAAAGCGAGCTTTGAGCGAAAAGACTGCAGCTCCTTAGGACACAAGGACTTGGCTGGACTGCCGAAGGTCGAGACGGCGAACAAAAAATGCAGATGGTAACGGGGCGTGCCTCCGGAAGCGTTATCGTCGTCGTGGCAATCCTCGTTACCCCCCGCGGCGCGATAATACGGCAAGCGCCGGTCCAGGTCGCTGTAGTAGCCTGGCCCTGGGCTTCCCCCTGCGATTGCCTCGCGCACCGCCGCCAAAGTCGCGTCGGTGGCCTGGCAAGCCGACTGCGCCACCGTGGTGGCGGTATACGGCAAGATCAGCCCCGCCAGCACGATGAGAAGCAACAGCACCAGCGTCAGCTCAAGCAGGGTAAATCCTAGCGTTCTTCGCATACTTCGCATAGCGGGAAAAACCAGCAGGCGCTCGAAGGCGCCTGCTGCCAAGGGATTAATTGTTGCGGTCAGCAATATTCTCCCAGGTGTGCGCTTGGGTGTGCGCGAGGCCGAACAGATGGTTAGGCATCATCAACATGGCCGAGCCCACCAATTTGGCCGGTTCGGTGGTAGTCGAACAGCCTGCTGTGGTGTTGTCTTTGTCTACCTGGAACACCGCCACGAACCGGTTGTATTTGTTCTCCGGCCCCATGCCTCCGGTGGCGGCAAAGTGCAAAGGCGCATCGGACATCACCGTGCCTTTCATCTCGCTCTCCGGCCCAACGCCGAATACCACGTAGTCGTAGCAGGTAGTGTTAAAGTTCGCCGCGTTGGACGTGCTGTTGTTATAGAAGGCATAGGACAGGTGCCGCGCAGTGCTAGAGAACTCTGATGCTACATAAGTGACCACCGCCAACGGAGTCGTCGAGGTCTTGGTAATAGATTGCAACGCAGAGACGGCATCGAAGGTCGCACTCCCGTTGCTGGCCGCACTCTTCATACTCCATACGCTATTGATGCCAGCCATCCCCAAGGACATATTACGGATCATTCCCGGAGTGAGGCGGACCGCCACAAGCTGCGTATTCATCAAGTCGCCATAGATGCCACCATCAGCATCACTCTCAACCAGGCTATGGAACTGTTCCGGGTATTCCAGATACTTGGCCTGGAACAGGTTGATGGCGTTATTGAGCTCCCACAGGTTGTCGTTGCCGGTCGAGTCGTGGGTGCGCTGCAGGTAGCCTTGCGCATATGGCAAGATTAATCCCGACAGCCCGATCAGGATGAGCAATACCACAGTCAGCTCGAGCAAGGTCAAACCTTGCTGGTGTTTACGCGTACGTGTCATTGAGTGCGTCATGGTCTATACTCCTTATTGCTAGTTGATCACAAGTTTCTCTGCCCAGCCGCCTGCAGGCGGCTGTTTTTTTGTCCCTTAAATGAAGCACGCTTTTCCATAAGCTCAATGGCTTACTGCAAGCCTTGTACCAACTCTAAGCACCCAGTTTTTGCGGGCTTGCAGGGGGGCGCAAAAGCGTGAACGGGATCACAACTGTGGCAAATCCCACACTTTTGTGGGATTTGCCATAGCACGGTAGCCAAGCTCTCAGCCGGGCGGGGGTTAAGCATGGCATGAACCTTGATTTAAAAACCCCGATGGCTGAGCAGCTCTACCAATCAAATAGGCGCTGGCTAGGGGTGGGCGTTTTGTTCGCAGCCGTAGAAACAGCGGTTTTTATAGCCTATTGGCCTGGGTTGTTCGGCGGGTTTTTGTTCGACGACACCGTCAATCTCACCCTCAACGCAGCGCTCAAACACAGCCGCCCGAGCTTAGATTCGCTGTGGCAGGTGATGCTGTCGAGCGACGCCGGCCCTCTCAAGCGCCCGCTGAGCATGGCAAGCTTTGCCGTCAACGTGTGGCTGGCGGGGATGAACGGCTTTTGGTTCAAGCTCACCAACGTCCTGATCCACTTGGGCAACGGCTGGCTGGTCTATGCCCTGGCGCGGCAACTGCTGGACGCGCTGGCCGAGACGCATGCCGCAGCGCTGTCGAACGCGCGCCGGCGCTGGGTGGCTGCCGCCTTAGCCTGGATGTGGCTGGCCGCCCCCTTGCAGCTTACTTCCGTGCTGTACACGGTGCAGCGCATGACCAGCCTGGCGGCGACGTTTACCTTGCTCGGCCTCATCCTGTACGTTGCCGGGAGGCGGCGTTGGCTGGCCGAACCCAAAAGGTGGCCAGGCGCGCTGATCTGGATGCTGGCCGGCGTAGTCGGTTGCGGGACACTGGCGGCGCTGGCCAAGGAAAACGGCGCGCTGATCGTGCTGTACGCCTGGCTGATCGAGTGGCTTTTGTTTGGCTTTCGCGCGCCTACAGCTACCGCGCGGCGGTGGCTGGTGGGCGCCCATGCGCTAGGGGTCGGGGTGCCGGTCGCAGGCGCGGCGCTGTGGTATCTGGGGCTGAATCTGGATCAGCTGGTGGCAGGCTACCACAATCGGCCGTTTAGCTTAGAGGAGCGCCTCCTCACCCAACCTAGGGTGCTGTGGTGGTACGTGTACTGGCTGCTGGTGCCCGATATCCGCCAGATGGGGCTGTTCCACGACGACATCGCCATCTCGCACGGTTTGCTCGACCCGCCCACGACCTTGACCGCGATCATGGAGTGGGGGCTGGTGGTGGGGCTGGCCATCGGGCTTAGGCACAAGGCGCCTGGGCTTGCCTTTGGGGGGTTGTTTTTTCTGGCCGGTCACGCGATGGAATCCACCATCTTCCCGCTGGAGATGGTGCACGAACACCGCAATTATCTCCCTTCGTTCGGGGTGTTTTGGACGCTTGCCTATTCCCTACTCCACCCGCGCGTTGGCGAGCGGCTGCTCTGGCTGCGGGCGGCGATCGTGGCCGGGTTTATCGGGCTGTCTTTGACCGCTACCTGGGCGCGGGCGCTGTCTTGGTCCGATCAGCGCCGGCTGGCGGTGGCCGAGGCAACCTACCACCCATACTCCCCGCGATCTAACATGACTGCCGGCCGGGTGATGCTCGAAGTCGCCGAGCGCTACGGGCGCGACACTCAAGAGGCCAAGGAGCTGTGGCAACTGGCGCGGGTGTTTTTTACCCAGGCCAACCGCCACGACCGCTATTACCACGTCGGGCGCTTTGGCCTGTTGACCCTGGACGCCCTGGAGAAAAAACCGCAGGACCGCCAACTGCTGCACGAACTGCAAACTTATCTGCACCAGGGCTTGCTGTCGCCCAATGCGATCTTCACCTTGACCCAGTTGCTCAAGGATGAGCGCCATTCCCGCTGGAGGCTGCCCAGCGAGGTCTTGTTTGGCGCGGTGGACGCCGTGCTGGCCAATCCGCGGCTAGACCAGAAGCTGCGCCAGGAGATGTTGATCCTGGCCGTGAACACGGCGTTTGCGCGCCAGGAGTACGAGACGGCTAGGCGCTATGCTAAGGCCCAGGTCGACTTGGATCCGGCCGACCCCGCCTACCGCCTCAATCTAGCCCAGGCGCTGTTTTTAAGCGGCGATCGCGCCGGCGCGGAACGGGAGATGCAAGCATCCGCGCGCCTGGACCGCGAAGGACGCCTGGCGCAGGCGCGTCGCTTCATTGAGGCGAATATGCGCTAAATTTCGGCGGCCTCGACTACACTTTCCAGTAGGAGAGGCAGACGATGACCGAGCAGTTTGAGATTGTATTTTTCTCGTTGCAGCCGGGCTGCAGACTACAGGAGATTTTGCCGACCTTGGCGGACCTCTTGGGCCGGCGCATCAGCGAGCTTGAGACAAAGCTCAAGCGTTCGGGAAGCGTCTTGGCCAGCCACTTGTCGCTGGCGGAAGCCAAGTCGCTGCAAATCCGCCTGGTGGCAAGCGGGCTGCTGTGCAATTACCGGCCCTGTTCTGCGTCGCTGGAGCTCGATCTTCAGCCGCGCAGCTTTAGCATGACCTGTCCGCATTGCGGGCGGCCCAATCCGATCATCGAAAACGAACGCCGCCGCCGTTGCCGCCACTGCCGTAAGTATTGGAGCCTGTGGGCGATGCACCGGCAGGAGGCCAACAGGCCGGCCAGGCAACGCGCTTCCTCCCCTTGGCTGGTATGGCTGGCAGTGGGATTGCTCGGCATGTATGGCCTAGTGGAATTGTCCCCGGCGGTGGTCAATCTGGCCAGGGCGGGCTGGCACAAAGTCCAGCTGGCTTTGGCGGAAGAAGTGCAAGCCTGGGGGGAAGCGGTAGCCTTGCATGTAGCGCAGCAAAGCGGAAGCCTCTCTGTGCTGGTGCCGGGGCAGCCAGTGGTAGATCCGTTTACCCAAGTATGGACAGCGGTTCCTCAGCCAACGTCGCAAGCTGCTTGGCCCACGGTGGAGGAGCTTTTACCAAAGATAGATCCAGCGCCGCAGTGCCAGCCTACGGACTGGGCTTGGCTGCTTAAGCTTTACGAAACCAGCACCTCGCAAGGCAGGTCCATGAAACCTCATAGGCCGGCTTTGACCCCCTAGCACCAAGGTCCAGCGCATCACGCCCTGCTCTAAGACCTGGCAGATCTTAGCGCAAACGGGCTTAAAGCAAACCGCCGATTTCGCCGTCCACGCTCATCCACAGGTGGGGAAGCCTAAGGTGCTCAAGCCAGGCCGGGCCTTCCTTCTCCTTGAGGATGGCGATGGTAGCGGCTGAACCTGCCACCACGCACCAATCGCCCAATACCGTCACCGCGGCCAGGTAGTGCACCGGCCAGCCGGTTTTGGGGTTTAAGATATGGCCGAAGCGCTGTCCGTTGAGGATTAGACAGCGCTCATAGTCCCCGCTCGAAGCGACAGCCCCTTGGCTGACCAGCAAGGTGGTAAGCTGCCCCGGCTGGCGCGGATGGCGGATGCCCACCCGCCATGGGCTGCCATCGGGGCGCGGGCCGATGATCTTGATGTCCCCCCCTAGGTTGACCACCCCGTGGCGAACGCCGGCTTCCCGGGCCAGGGTCGCCGCGCGATCTACGGCGTATTCCTTGACGATGCCGCCTAAATCAAGCTCCATTCCTGGGGTTGAAAACTCGAGCACCGGCGGCGTCCACTTAACCCTATGCCAGCCGATTTTTGCGCGCAGGACCTCGATCTGCTCTAGGGTAGGCACCTGCCCGGAATCGAAGCGCCAGGCGCGGCGCAGGATCCCTGAGGTGATGTCGAACAAGCCTTCGCTCTGTTCATAGCAGGTGTTTGCGTAGTCGAACAGGCTGGCGGTCTCCGGGTCCACTTCGATCTTCCCGCCACAAGCGGCGACGCGGTTGACTTCGGACAGGAAGCTGTCGCCACGATAGCGGGAATAGCGCCGTTCCAGGCGCGCCACCTCGGCGACGATGGCGCGCGTTACCTGTTTCGCCAGCGCCGTGGTCTTGGCGAACAACTGAATTTCGCAGGCAGTCCCCATCGCCTTGAAGGTATGGTGGTAGAAACGCATCAGAACGCATAGCTCCAGGTGAAGCTCAAGGCGCCTTCGCGCTCGAGCTGGTAGCCGTAGAAATCGTCCAGCACCGGCTCAAGCCACTCAAAGCGCAAGGTGTTGCCAGCAAAGGTCCCAGAAGGAACGTAAGCGCTCAGTCCAAGGCCTAGGTCGAAGAATTTACCCCCCAAGTTTTGCGGAAAATCCATAGGTCCTAGGCGCTGGCTGAATCCATCGAAGTCTTGGGCGATCTTGCCTTGGAAGGTATACACCCCGCGCACCGAGACCCCTAGCCACTCGGTCAAGCCATATCCCCCCCAAGCGCTGGCTTGGGCCAGATGGCCGCGCCGAAAGCCGGCGTCGTTTTCTTCCAGACGCACCGCACCCACAAGCTGGCTTCCCCAAAAAAAGCGGCCAAATTCCCCGGCATAGGTAAGGCTAGGGATGAAGTCGAAGGTGCCGCTTCCGGTCTGCATGTCGAAGTGAAACAGCCCCATCTCCTGCTGATGCATGCGCCGCATCTTGAGGTGCACCTCGCCAGTGGGAACGCTCAAGCTAAGCCCTAGGTGCAAGTGATGATGCTTGGCCTGCCACAGCCGGATCAGGGCCGCAAGCAGCGTGTCGCCTACTCCGCCGGTGGTGTGCTTGCCGCCGTGCTCGAACACGGCAGGGTCGGGCGGCGGACGCCCGAAAAGCTCGTCGATGTCCATCTCCATCGCCACAAACTGCGGCATGATCATCAAGTTGAGCCAGTCGTACGGAGCATACATGAGCTCTACCATGTGCATGGTCATTTCCATCTTCTTCGGTGCGAACCGGCAAAGCATGGGACCGCAGCCTTTGGCGACGACCAATTCATCGCGGGCGCGGCGCGAACCGTGCAAAAGTCCGCCGTTCTGGCTTTGGTGCATGAAGCGATAGCCGACCATCAGCGGGGTAGCGGCCGGCATCATGTGGGCATACATCAGTCCGGCAGGGAGAAAGTGATGGCCGTGCAGGCCATGGTGATGAGCGTGGTGGGCCAGACCACTCAAGTCCACAGCGTCGAGGTCGACGTTGAGCGCAGCGTTGGCAATCAGGGCTTGGAATCCGGTATAAGCGTCTTCCCCGCCGCCGCCCAGTTTGAGCGAGCCTGCGTGGGTATAGTATTCAACCCCTGCCTCCAGCGTCACGCCCTTGGCGAAGGCTTTGCTCACGGTAATCCCACCGCTCAAGGCGCCAAAGCCAGATAAGCGATGGTCACTGGAGAAATGCTTAGGCAGCCGGCCGCGGTCGAAACGAATGCGCCTTGGGACAGCATCGTCCGGCGGGGTCACAGGGTTTCCGGCCGAATCGAAAAAATCCCGGCCGTCGAAGAAAAACTCTTGCCCGCCACTCACCCAGATCTCTCGTCCCAACCGGTCTTTGGCGATGGTCTCGAAGGGCTGTAGAGAGAGCAAAAACGGCCGGTAGAAGCTTGCCTGACCTTGAGAATAATAACGAATCCTAGGAGCGATGCTCCAACCACCGCCTAAAGGCTGGATCCACTGAGCCTGGAAGGTGTGGGCGGAGATCCCCCAGTCGTCGCGCGAGAATTGGTAACTTAGGTGCAAGGCGGCATCCAGTGGGGCAAGGTAATGCGTCCACTTAAGCCCCAAGGTCCCTTGGTTGCGCTGCGCCGGTCGTTCCTCAAGCAGCGCCCGGCGATCGCCGATGAGCACCGCTTGGCCAAATTGAGCTGGATCGATGAAGATCACCGTCACGGCTTTGTAAGGGTTTTCCAAAAATCCTAGGCTTTTGGTATACCCCAGGTTGAGGCTCAAGAGGTCATCGCGGCTTAATATTTGGCTCAAACCCAGGTTGAAGGCAAAATCGCGCCGCTCACCCAGAAGTTGATCTAGACCTAGCCCACCTTTTTTAAGCTGGCGCAAACTATGCTGGAAGCTGTCTTTGACGAGGTAGGGGGAGGCGTCGTGGTCTAGGATCGCCTGAATGTCGCTGTGGGTGAAGTTAAAACCGTAGCTGAGCGTGGTCAGCTTTTGGTTAAAATCCAGCCGTCCGCCAATTCCGCCGTAGGCGGAGCGGTAGTCGTTCTCGAACGAAAACCCGCCGAGTACGGAAAGCTCGGCCTCGTCCCATTCGTAACTTAGACGAAGGTCGCTCGCCCGCCGCACCTCGGGCGAGGCCTGGGCGAGGATATGGACCAGGCGCGATTCCTTGACGCCTCCCCGCAAGGGGTTGAGGTCGGCGTCGAAGGCCACTGGGCCAGTCAGAAGCGGGGAGGCGCCGGAGGTGGCATCGGCAAGCGGCCGGTTGGGCCGGGCGGCCAAAGGGGCGGTAGCGATCGGGGTGGCACCGGACCACAGGTCTTCGGTGTAGGCAAAGCCAAGGTGCCAGCGGTCTAGGAATTCCAACTGGCCGGCAAACCGGCTGGTGTCGACTTGCAGGGGATCGAACTGGCTCTTGACCTCGAATAGGTTACGCTCGCCTTCCTGATAGCGGCTGTACTGCAAGCTCACTTGATTTTTTTCCGCCGCCAGTCCGGGCAGCAGCAAGGCCGCCGAGGTCAGTGCCAACAGCGTAGGAACGCGCGCCACGCTATAGGCCAGCTTGCTCTAGCCAGTGGCGTATGGTGCCTAGATCTACGATGCCTGCTTGGGGGTTGTTGGCATCGTAAAAGTACACCCGTCCGTCTTTGGTCCCTACATAGATGTTGGTGGCCGAATAGTAACGGTAGTAATAGCCCTCCCAAACTTGGCTAGAGGCTGGCGGAGTTAAAAGATTGGGAAAAGCGTGCTCCCCCCACTCAAACAAGCGGTCAGAATCGTTGGTGTTTGGGTTTTGTAAGTACGTGGCGATGTCGCTGATGTCGGTTTGGGTAAGCACCGAAGCAAGAAAAAGCATTTCTCTAGTTTTAGCAATAGCTTTATTGATTTGGCTTGCCGTTTTTCCCCAAACTGGTTTGTTGACGTGGCAAGCATAGCAGTGGTCTTGATACAGCACCCGCCCGGCATCTACGCTTCCAGCCAAAGCCGGAAGCCTGATAAGGCTGAAGATGGCAAAAGACGCACACCATACCAACTTCCTAGAGTTTTGGAACATATCACCACCCTCCTAGCGTTGAACATTAATAGGTTCAGTAACACCCACAACCTCCACCTACGCCCTTGACGCTTCCCCCCGCCTCGCGGCTGCCGTAGACGTGCTCCTGGATGGCGCTTTGGGAAGGAAAAGGATCTAGCGCCATCTGCGGTCTGGCCAGATGGCCGCGCTCCCAGGGGGCGACTTGGACGCAGCCGGTAACAAGCAGAATCAGCACAATCCCTGCGCGGTACATGGTTCATCCAGACTCGGCGAGCAATTCCACCACCTTGGTTTTGAGTTCGCCCGTGTCCCCGGCGCGAAACCCAAGATGCCGGTAGCGCACCTTGCCCTTGCGGTCGATCAAGTACGCCGCCGGCATCCCTGCCACCTCGAAAGCGCGGGCGCAGTCGCCGTGAGGGTCCAAGAACACGGCAAAACGAACCGGATGACGCTCCAGGAAAGTTTGGGCTTGCTTGGAGTCTTCGTCCAGGTTGACGGCCACTACCATCAGCCCCTGGCTGCTGAGCTCCTCGGTCAAGTCGTTGAGAAAGCGGAAAGAACGGGCACAGCTACGGCACCAGGAAGCCCAAAAGTCCAGATACAGCACTCTTTTTGCCTGGAGTTCGTGGAGGCGGTGCTCCTCCCCGGTAAGTGAGCTCAGCCTACAGTCGGGAAATTCAGCCCCAGCGGCAAGCCCCAGCCAGCCCACCAGAGCGATGAAGCTCAAGATTTTCCTGCTCACTGTACCTGCCGGACCTGGATTTCGGTTCCGGTATGTACGCCTTCCTGGGTTAGGCAGTGCCAGATCAGGGAGAACACCCGCTGGCCAGGACCGGTCTTGTCGACCAGCATCCGGTAGACACCGTCGCCGCCGGCCAGCACGATAGGCTCGCTGTACTGACCGTCGCCGGAGATCGGATCGGTGACGTTGGCGGCCTGGTTCCCCTTGATCACCTGAGCATTGACCATAACCCCCGGCATGGGTCCGGTATCGTCGCGCACCTGCACAAACAGAAAAGCGGCCGGTCCGTGGCCGTCGTCGCCGCAGGTCACATCTGCCATGTCGGTAGCCTGGGCGTCGGGGCTTTCGGGAAACATCGGCAGGGGGATGCTAGTGACGTCGTGGGCGAGGCTATTCCCCGCCCAAGCCAGCCACAAACTCAATAACAAACGTTTCATCTGGTTCGCTTTTAATTCAGGGTGCCGGCCAGATCTGCTGGTTATTCCAATAGGCTTTGAAGTTCTCTTCGAGCTGGCGCATGGACGGATAAATCCGAACGTCCACCCCCTGGCCGCAGCTCGCCAGCAGCGGGTTGCTCTCCCCGCGCGTGACCTTGAAGGTGGCTGGCGAGTCGCAGGAGTGCGTGCAATCGCCGAAATATTTGGCATCTACGCTAGCGGGGTCGACCCCAGGCACCGCCTTCACCCAAAAATCGACCGTATCGTAGTTGAAATCGGCCGGGCTGGTGACCTGGCACACATCGGCGATCGCCGGCATGAAGGTGATGCTCTTGGCACAGCCTTCAGCCTTGAACACCACCGCCTGGATGCGGAACGGCATGGATGCCACCCAATTGCGGGGAGGAAGCTCGCCGCCGGCGGCCCAGTAGCCGATGGGATTGCCTAAGGAGTCTGAGATTAACTGCTGGGTGTCAAAGGTATCTCGGTTTTTGATCACGCGGATGAAACCGCCGGCGTCGATGAAGTCCGAAACCGGCCCGTTGTAGGCGACCCAGGTCTGACCGCCGTCGCTGGAGGTCTCGACGATAGAATCGGTTTGGTCGGGCATGAACAGGATATGGCCGATGACTGGGTTTTCGCCACAGCCATGAGTGATGTTGGCGAAGGTGGTGTAAGTGGCGTGCCTTGCTTGATTTTCTTCGGCGGTGGCCGGGGATAGGCGGGTGTGGGCGAGCCCCTGAATGGCCCAGACAGCCCCCACCATGGTCAGTAAGATTGCGTTCTTTCTGTGCTTCATGTTGCCTCCTTCGATTTTCGAGTACGGTTTGCCGCAGTTTTAAAGCGTTCTAGCTTCCTCCAATCTCGGATTGCTTTTTAGAGGCAAAATACGTTCCATCATTTTTAAACAACGACTTACGGAGACTCCCATCCCAGAACCTGCGGCATTTGACACAGCACTGTGGCAAATGCCTCACAAGAAGAAATCGCTTCCCACCTGCTCGAACAGCATGGCGCGATAGGCCTTGGCTGTTTCAGCCTGAAAGTGCTCCAGGGGATTGTGGTCGTCGAGTCCCGGTCCCGGCGGGAGGACAAACCTGCGGGCAGAAAGACGTGCGAGAAAATTCCGGAAAATTTTCTCAGATTCCGCTATGCTCTACCCAGGCGACGGATTTCCGCGGATTACCTTCGATCTATGCACCCGTTGATCCCGATTCTTCTGGCGATGGTATGGGGCGGCGCGGCCGCCGAGGCACGAGCGTTCGATCCTGCGCTCGCGCGGAGTATGGTGAAGGTTATGGCGTATTCCAAAGAGGGCCGGGTGGCCGTGGGTTCGGGCGTGGTCGTGGGAACCGGCCGGGTGGCGACGAATTGCCATGTTACCCGCGCAGCTCACTCGATCGCCCTGTTTCAGGGCGCCATGCGCTATGAGGTCCTCGCTCAGGCGGCCGCCCCGGAACTGGATCTGTGCTTGCTCCACACCGCCTCGAAGCTTCCCGCAGTGCAGCTCGGCTCCGCCGTGCCAGGCGAGGCGGTGTACTTCTACGGCTATCCTAACGCCATCGGCCTGAGCGTGACGAAAACCGTGGTCAGGCGCCTGCATCCCTATCGGGGCGGCCAGATCATCGAGATCGAGGCGGGTTTCATGCACGGCTTCAGCGGCGGCGGTCTGTTCAATGAGCAAGGCGAACTAATCGGCCTGACCACCTTCATGCGCAACCGCAACCCTCCAGCCTTTTATGCCATTCCGTCGAGTTGGCTGATAGAGGTGTCGGGGCGTCAGGCCGGTCCGGTCGGTCCTTTGCTCGGACGACCGTTTTGGCAGACCGATCCAAATTTCCTTAAGGGCAAGCTATGAGTCGGCAGCAAGGCCGAGGCGGCATGGGTAGCCGCAAGCACGGGCGCTCGGGCCGGTCAGGACCGCCTCCGGGATTAAAACAGTATCTGGCGCGCCTGGAAAACGAACGGCACAAACAACCCAAACGCAAGCAGGAATTATTTGCCTCCGTGCTCGCTCTGTTGCGCGCGAGGAAGACGCATTGAGCCTGAACGCCGATTTTCTCATCCGCCTGGTCGGGCTGGCCGCAGTGCTCGACCAGCACGCCACCCTGGAGGAAGGACTTAAGGAACTGGCAGGCCTGACCGCCGCCCATCTGCGCTGCGAGGGATGCTCCATCATGCTGCTCGAGAAGATCTGCGAAGGCGAGCCGCCGAGGCTTAAGGTGTACGCCAGCCACGGTGAACTGCCTCAGGCCGCCTACCGGACCAGCCAAGCGCTAGGCGAGGGTATCGCCGGCTATGTAGCCGAGACGGGACAGCCGCTGTTGATTGCCGATCTTGCCCAGTCGCCTTTGGCTGCTGCGGCGCGCCGACCCACAAGCCAAAAAGGCGGCCTGATGTCGGCCCCGATCCTGGTCGGCGGACAAGTGATCGGGGTCATCAACGTCAAACATCCTGCCGACAGGCGGGAATTCGACCAGGTGGACTTGGACACGCTGCGCCTGTTTGCGCTGTTCGTGGGGCAGTCCATCCAAGTGGCCCAGCTCCAAAACCTGCTGCGTTCCCGTTTTCTGCAACAGGCGGTGGCGGCCGAACTCAGAGGGATCCGCGGCGGGCCGGATAAGATCAGCCCCGATCCGACCCAACTGGCCCGCATCGTCGCCAAGTCTTTCTACCGCGAGCTCACCAAAGCCGGCTTCAGCCCCAGGGACATCATCAGCACCGCCACCGAGGTCATCAGCCTGCTTCACGAGCAGCTGGATCGCCACAAAAAGCGCCTTCAGGCCTAGTCACACCGCTTGGAGCCTGGCGACTGCTTGTTTCAGGTTGTCCAAGCCGGTGGCGATAGACAGGCGCAGATGGCCTGGGGCGCCGAAGGCCGATCCGGGCACCAGCGCCAGGTCGGCACGCTCGAGCAAGTATTCGGCAAGTTCCAGATCGTCTTTAAGGTTTAAACGCGCGATCAGACCGGTGACTTTAGGAAACAGATAAAACGCTCCTTCGGCAGGCAGGCACGAGATCCCGGGGACGGAGTTTAGCGCTTCGACCATAAAATCGTGCCGCTTTTTGAACGCTTCGACCATAAGTCGGATGCAGCTTTGATCACCTTCGAGTGCCGCCACCGCTGCTGCCTGCGAGATCGAGGTCGGGTTGGAGGTGCTTTGCGATTGGATGTTCTTCATCGCCGCGATCACTTCTTTGGGCCCTGCCGCATACCCGATCCGCCAGCCGGTCATGGCGTAAGCCTTAGAGACGCCGTTCAAGACGATGGTGCGCTCGTACAGCTCGGGACAGGCGTTGAGAATGTTGCAGAAGCTGCCTGCTTCCCAAACGATGTGTTCGTACATGTCGTCGCTGGCGATGATGACTTTAGGATGTCTCAGCAAGACCTGAGCAAGGGATAACAGCTCCTGGCGGCTGTAGACCTTGCCGGTGGGATTGGATGGGCTGTTGAGGACAAACAGCTTGGTGCGGGGACCGATCGCCGCCGCCAGTTGCTCAGGGGTAAGCTTGAAGTTCTGGTCCTGACCCGCTTCGATGAATACCGGCCTGGCACCGGCCAGGAGCACCATATCGGGGTAGGATACCCAGTACGGCGCCGGGATGATCACTTCGTCTCCTTCTTCCAGGATGGCTTGAGCAAGGTTGTAGAAGCTCTGCTTGCCGCCGCAGGAGACCAACACCTGGTCGAGCTGATATTCCAAGCCGTTGTCGCGGCGGAACTTGGCGGCCACCGCCTGTTTCAAAGCAGGAATCCCGTCCACCGGGGTGTACTTGGTCATCCCGGCATGGATCGCTTCGATAGCGGCTTGTTTGATATGCTCAGGGGTATCAAAATCCGGCTCTCCCGCCCCCAGGTCGATGACGTCGCGCCCCTTAGCTTTGAGGGCAGAGGCTTTGGCGCTTACCGCCAAGGTAGGGGAGGGTTTGATCCGTCTGACGCGCTGAGAAAGAGAAATTGTCATGTTATTCAATCCACTGGCAATTTAAGCCAGATACAAAGCTTGTTAAACTGACTGTCTATGATAACCGAACCCAAGCGCCGCCCAAAGCCTTCTGCGGCGAAAAAATTCAGCCTCCAAAGCCAATTTAAGCCAGCCGGCGACCAGCCGGAGGCGATCCGCCAGCTCGTGGCAGGATTAAAGCGCGGCGAACTCCATCAGACGCTGCTCGGAGTCACCGGCTCCGGCAAGACCTTCACCATGGCCAAGGTGATCGAGCAAATCCAGCGCCCGGCGCTGATCCTGGCCCCCAACAAGACCCTCGCTGCCCAGCTCTATGGAGAGATGAAAAGCTTTTTTCCCGAGAACGCAGTCGAGTATTTTGTCTCCTATTACGATTACTACCAGCCTGAGGCCTATCTTCCCGCCTCCGACACCTATATCGAAAAAGATGCCTCGCTCAACGAGCACATCGAGCAGATGCGCCTTTCGGCCACCAAGGCGCTACTCGAACGGCGCGATACCGTGATCGTTGCCACCGTCTCCTCGATCTACGGCCTGGGGGAGCCGGCTTCTTATTTTCAGATGGTGCTGCACCTGGTGCGCGGCGATCTGATCGATCAGCGCCAGATTCTGCGCCGCCTGGCCGAACTCCAGTACACCCGCAATGACACCGAGCTTAGGCGCGGGACGTTTCGCGTGCGCGGCGAGGTGATCGACGTGTTTCCGGCCGAATCGGAAAAGGAGGCCTTGCGCATCGAGCTGTTCGACGACGAGATCGAGCGCCTGACCCGGTTCGATCCTTTGACCGGCGAAGTGATCTCGCCGGTCGCCCGCTACACGATCTACCCCAAGACGCATTATGTCACCCCCCGCGAGACGCTGCTTCAGGCGGTCGATGCGATCCGCGAGGAACTCAGACAGCGTCTGGGAGAACTTCGCCGGGCCGGCAAGCTGGTCGAGGCCCAACGGCTGGAACAGCGCACCCGCTTCGACCTGGAGATGATCCTGGAGGTGGGTTATTGTTCTGGGATCGAAAACTATTCCCGCCACCTTTCCGGCCGTGCCCCCGGGGAACCGCCGCCGACTCTGTTCGATTATTTGCCCGACGACGCCGTCGTTTTTATCGACGAAAGCCACGTCACCTTGCCCCAACTTCGGGCCATGTACCGGGGCGACCGATCGCGCAAGGAAACCTTGGTGAAATACGGCTTCCGCCTGCCTTCGGCGCTAGACAACAGGCCTCTTACCTTCGCTGAATTCGAGGCGCGCGCAGGTCTTAGGATTTATGTCTCCGCCACTCCTGGCCCATACGAGCGCAAGCACTCGGGACGCTTCGTCGAACAGGTGGTGCGGCCTACCGGCCTGGTCGACCCAGAACTGGAAGTCCGCCCGGCGCTCACCCAGGTCGATGACCTTTTGTCGGAAATCAACTTGCGCGCAGCCGCAAACGAGCGGGTGCTGGTCACCACCCTGACCAAGCGCATGGCCGAGGATCTGACCGATTATCTGGAAGAGCACGGGGTCAAAGTCCGCTATCTCCATTCGGACATCGACACCGTCGAGCGGGTCGAAATCATTCAGGATTTAAGGCGCGGCGAATTCGACGTGCTGGTGGGCATCAATCTCCTGCGCGAAGGGCTAGACCTGCCGGAAGTCTCGCTGGTGGCGATCCTAGACGCCGACAAGGAAGGCTTCCTGCGCTCCACCGTTTCCCTAATCCAGACCATCGGCCGCGCCGCTCGCAATATCCACGGCAAGGTCATCCTCTACGCCGATCGCCTGACCCAGTCGATGCAGCAGGCAATCGACGAGACCGAGCGCCGAAGGGCCAAACAGCTCGCCTACAACGAGCAGCATGGCATTACTCCTAAAAGCGCCACCCGCGCGCTGGACGATATCCTGGAAGTTCCGGTGCCGGGGCGCAGTCCCAACCCCCCCAGGACCAAAGTGGCCGAGGCAACTGCTGACTATGCGGTCAAGCTCAAATCCCCCAAGGAGGTCGCCAAGCTGATCAAGCAGCTGGAGGAGCAGATGTACCGGCACGCGCGCGAGCTGGAGTTCGAACAAGCTGCCAGGCTAAGGGACGAAATCGCAGCGTTACGAGAGCGCCTTGCCCGGACGGGTTGAGCGTTGCGTGACCCACATCTCACCTTTGCGCATCGGGTTTCATCTACCCTTCAAAACGCCTTAATCAATCACCCCAAGGAGGTTTGGATGAAAAAAATCGGACTGTTGTTGCTTAGCGCGGGCCTGCTTTTGGGCCAGGTTGCTTTCTCCGCTCCTGTCGATCTCAACTCCGCCAGTGCCGACGAGATCGCCCAATCCTTAACCGGCATCGGCAAGGTCAAAGCCGAGGCCATCGTGGCCGAGCGCACCCAAAACGGCCCCTTCAAAGAGCTGAACGAAGTGGCCGAGCGGGTCAAAGGGATCGGCCCTGCCACCCTCGAGAAAAACAAGGACAATATCGTTCTGGGGGCTGCCCAGGCACAAGTCGAGAAAAAATAGCTTGTCAAATTCCCCTTACGGCGGGCATGCTAATGCCCGCTTTTTTTTATTCCTCTAGCCATGAACAAAAACCTGCGCTGGCACCACGCCACCGTGACCCGGCAGGACCGCGAACGGCTCAACGGCCATAAAAGCTTTATTCTATGGTTCACCGGGCTGTCTGGGGCGGGCAAGTCCACCCTCGCTCACCGGGTGGAGGAACTCTTGTATCTGCGCGGCTGCCGCACCTACGTGTTCGACGGCGACAACGTCCGCCACGGCTTGTGCTCGGATCTGGGTTTTAGTCCCGAAGACCGGCACGAGAACATCCGCCGCATCGGCGAGATGAGCAAGTTATTCATCGACGCCGGGGTCATCGCGCTGACCGCTTTCATTTCCCCTTTCCGCCGCGACCGCGAGATGGTGCGCTCTCTGGTCAAACCGGGCGATTTCATCGAGATCTATTGCAGCGCGCCTTTAGAGGTGTGCGAACAGCGCGACGTCAAGGGGCTGTACCAAAAAGCCAGGCGAGGGGAAATCAAAAACTTCACCGGTATCTCCTCCCCCTACGAACTGCCCCAGAACCCAGAGATCGTCGTCAATACCGGAACCGATCCTTTGGACATCTGCGCCGGTCAGATCTTAAATTATTTGGAGCGGCACGACAAAATCGCGTTGGTGCCTGAATCTGAACAACGCTGGGAGTGGATCCGTGAGAATTAAAAAAGCAGTCTTTCCCGTCGCAGGGCTTGGAACCCGCTTTCTACCTGCCACCAAGGCAAGTCCCAAGGAGATGCTGCCGATCGTGGACAAGCCATTGATCCAGTATGCGGTAGAGGAAGCTGCCGCAGCCGGGATCGAGCTGATGGTGTTCGTCACCGGCCGGACCAAAAACGCCATCGCTGACCACTTCGACAAAGCCTACGAGCTGGAGAGCGAACTTCAAAGCCGCAAGAACCTCGCCAAACTTGAACTGGTGCGCAACATCCCCCCGCCTGGGGTCAACTGCGTCTATATCCGCCAAGCCGAAGCATTGGGATTAGGCCATGCCGTCCTGTGCGCCAAACCAGTAGTCGGCAATGAACCCTTCGCGGTCCTGCTGGCCGACGACCTGATTGAGAACGGTGGATGCCTCAAGCAGATGGTAGAAATCTATGAATCCCACGGCCGCTCGGTGCTAGCAGTAGAAGAAATCCCGCTCGAGGCCAGCGAGAGCTACGGCATCGTTGCCACCTCCCAGCTGGTCGACAACGTGGCCCGGGTGGAGAGGATAGTGGAAAAACCTAAACCCCAAGAAGCCCCCTCTAACCTGGGGGTAGTAGGCCGTTACATTCTGACTCCGCGGATCTTCGACCTGCTTGAGACCGTCGGCCGCGGCGCCGGCGGCGAAATCCAGCTCACCGACGCGATCGCCAAACTGCTCGACTACGAACTGGTCTATGCTTGTCGATTAAGCAAAAAGCGCTACGATTGCGGCTCGAAACTGGGGTATCTCGAAGCTACCGTCGATCACGCTCTAGAGCATCCGGAGGTGGCGGAGGGCTTTCGGGCTTATCTCAAGCGCCTGCATCTTCAATAAACATGAAACATGGCCAGCGTCCCTGTCCCGCAAAACCTTGCGGAAGTGGTCCTGTCTTTGGCTGAGCTTTGAGTTGAGGCTTGATTCAGCCGGCGTCTCGATCAGAAGACCTCACCCTGATTATCTTAGAACCTGGTCCCTGGACAATAGTCAGCCGGCGAATAATGTGATATTTTTGAACCTCCTTAGACACAAGACCAAGAGGAAACCACAATGAACCGTTGGATCTGGATCCTGACTTTGGGCCTTGCCCTGGGAATAACCGCCTGTGGCAAGAAAGAAGAGCAAAAGCCAGCCCAGCCACCGGCTGCGCCCGAACAGCCTGCCACCCCGCCTGCTCCGGCTGAACCCACCCCGGGACCTGCCCCCCTACCTGCTCCGCCGGCTGAACCTGCTCCCGGTCAATAACCTTCAAGCCGCTGCCCTAAGAGGGTAGCGGCTTTCCCTCATCCCCTAGCGGCACACCAGCGGTCGATCCCCGCGTGCGCGGGGGAGCCACAGACAGGCACAAAGAATGATTTTTCATTAACGGTCGATCCCCGCGTGCGCGGGGGAGCCGCTTCGAGTCGACCGGCTGGGCTGAATACACGAGGTCGATCCCCGCGTGCGCGGGGGAGCCTAACAATATGTTCTCAATGGAAGCTGAAACAAAGGTCGATCCCCGCGTGCGCGGGGGAGCCCGCAACCGGCGCCTTGCGGCTTTGGCATGCACGGGTCGATCCCCGCGTGCGCGGGGGAGCCGTACCCGCTGCGGGGGAACCTGGGCTTGTTCGAGGTCGATCCCCGCGTGCGCGGGGGAGCCAAATGTCTCGGTCGCGGAAACTGTGGTCGGAGAGGTCGATCCCCGCGTGCGCGGGGGAGCCCCAACCTCCACGCCGCGCGCGACCAGACGCGCGGGTCGATCCCCGCGTGCGCGGGGGAGCCTTCGCGCTGGAAAAGCAGCCGGCCGTGATAGAAGGTCGATCCCCGCGTGCGCGGGGGAGCCGTGGTCATCCTCAACCAAGGCGAAGACACGACGGGTCGATCCCCGCGTGCGCGGGGGAGCCTTGGTCTGTTTGAGAGTGTCCGCCAACGATTTGGGTCGATCCCCGCGTGCGCGGGGGAGCCCGTGGCGGCCAGGTAATTGTGGCAGATCGTTGGGGTCGATCCCCGCGTGCGCGGGGGAGCCTCGCCGACCGCAAAAATCAAGCACTGGCGCGGGGGTCGATCCCCGCGTGCGCGGGGGAGCCCCAGCGCCCGCGCGGCTTCGCCTATGCTAACCAGGTCGATCCCCGCGTGCGCGGGGGAGCCACGAATTGAATCCGCTCCTTGGAACCATCCTGGGGTCGATCCCCGCGTGCGCGGGGGAGCCTGCAGAAATCCGCCGATGGGAGTGGCGGGAAAGGGTCGATCCCCGCGTGCGCGGGGGAGCCAAGCCCGGACAGGGTTTATCAGCAGCTTACCGAGGTCGATCCCCGCGTGCGCGGGGGAGCCTGCCGCTGTGCCTTGCCCAATACAATGCCTGCAGGTCGATCCCCGCGTGCGCGGGGGAGCCCGTATGCGGCAGCCGTCGAGGCTGAACCGGTCAGGTCGATCCCCGCGTGCGCGGGGGAGCCCGGATGTTACCGATGTTACCGATGTTACCGATGGGTCGATCCCCGCGTGCGCGGGGGAGCCCCTACATGCTAAATGGTTGTTCTATTTTGTCAACAATGCTCAGACCGGACGCCTGGCCAAGACCAG
>FWWM01001837.1_pt1 | contig 60962 bp, 47 predicted proteins | sample 2228351 | NCBI WGS metagenome assembly FWWM01 (sample SAMEA103939774, study PRJEB20133) | metagenome
TCTGACGAGGAGCGCATCGAGGCCCGCTACCACAACGGTTTCCTCACGGTGACGCTGCCCCGGGCCAAACCTCAACCGCGACGCATCCCTATTGACGTGAGAAGTTAACGGCAAGCCATGCCGAGCGCTAAAGGCCGACTCACGGTGGACGAAGTCTTGCGGTCGTCCCCCGTACACGCTCACGCGTTGTGTCACGCATCCGCGGCCAGCAAAGGCCCGCGTGCGTCGCACTGATGCGACGTCGTTTGAACCCTGGAGGCATACTGATGGATAAGCCAGACAAGGATCCGGCTGTGAATCGCGTGCCGGCCGTCTTCCCGGCCGAAACCGGCGAAGAGAAGCTGGTAATCCCCACCGAGTTGGCGATCCTGCCCCTCCGAAACATCGTGGTCTTCCCCTTCCCGGTTCTGATCCCCTTGGTGGTCAACCAACCTCGCTCCATCAAGCTGGTGGACGATGCCTCATTGGGGAATCGCATCATCGGCCTGGTGGCGATGAAGGACCAGGAGGTCGAGGAGCCAGGGCCGGATCAGGTTTATCGCGCGGGAACGGCTGCCCTGATCCACCGCATGTTCCGCGCGCCGGACGGTTCGGTGCGCCTTTTCGTGCAGGGGCTAGAGCGCATCAAGGTGCAAGAGTGGACGGCCACAGAACCCTACCTCAAGGCCCGTGTGGGGGTGTCCCCGGAGGAAGTGGACGAGAGCCTGGAGACCCAGGCCCTCATGCGCAACCTGGTGGAGCTGTTCGGCCGCCTGGTGAAGCTCGTGCCACACCTGCCGGAGGAGCTCACCATGGCGGCGCAAAGCGTCACCGACCCCCGGGCGCTGGCCTACCTGATTGCCAGCAGCATCCGCATGGAAGTGGCCGAAGCACAGGAAGTGCTGGAGATTGACCACATCCGGGAGAAGCTGCGCAAGCTCACCATGATCCTGACGCGCGAGCTGGAGGTGCTGGAGCTGGGCAGGAAGATCCAGTCCGAAGCCCAATCCGAGATGACCAAGATGCAGCGTGAGTACTTCCTGCGCGAGCAGCTCAAGGCTATCCAGCGGGAGCTGGGAGAGACGGACGAGCAGACGCGGGTCATCGAGGAGTATCGGGAGAAGATCGAGGCCGCCGGCATGACCGAGGAGGCCAAGAAGGAGGCCCTCCGCGAGCTGGATCGCCTGAGGACCATGCCGACGGCCGCCGCCGAGTACTCGGTCATCAAGACCTACCTGGACTGGTTGGTCAGCCTGCCGTGGAACAAGACCACCGAGGACAACCTGGACATCAACCGCGCCCATCAGATCCTGGACGAGGACCACTACGACCTGGAGAAGATCAAGGAGCGCATCCTGGAGTACCTGGCGGTGCGCAAGCTGCGCAAGGAGCGCGAGCAGGAGCTGAGCGAGGAGGCGCCAGAGGCGGAGACGGCCCGGGAGGGCGAGGCCATGGGGGCCATCCTGTGCTTCGTGGGGCCTCCGGGCACCGGCAAGACCTCGCTGGGGCAGTCCATAGCCCGGGCGCTGGGACGCAAGTTCGTGCGCATGTCCCTGGGCGGGATGCGCGACGAGGCGGAGATTCGCGGTCATCGCCGCACCTACATCGGCGCGCTGCCGGGCCGCATCATCCAGTCCATCAAGCGCGCCGGGTCCAAGAACCCGGTGATGATGCTGGACGAGATTGACAAGGTGGGCCAGGACTGGCGCGGCGATCCGTCGGCGGCGCTGCTTGAGGTGTTGGACCCGGCCCAGAACAAGAATTTCCGCGACCACTACCTGGACGTGGACTTCGACCTGTCGCAGGTGATGTTTATCACCACTGCTAATCTGCTGGAGCCCATCCCGGCGCCCCTTCGGGACCGCATGGAGATCCTGGTCCTGGACGGATACACCGAAGAGGAGAAGGTCAAGATCGCTCAGGGCTACCTGATCCCACGCCAGATCAAGGCCAACAGCCTGCGGGAAGGCGAGATCAGCTTTGACGAGGAGGCCATCCGGGAGATCATCCGCCACTACACCCGCGAGGCCGGGGTGCGCAACCTGGAGCGAGAGATCGGGAGCATCTGCCGCAAAGTGGCGACGAAGATTGCCGCCGGCGAGGTGAAGTCGGTGCACGTCACCAAGGAGATGGTCCGCGAGTACCTGGGCCGGCCCAAGTACTACTTTGAGGCCGGCGAGCGGACGGAGATTCCGGGCGTGGCCACCGGCCTGGCCGCGACAGCGGTGGGCGGCGACGTGCTGTTCATCGAGGCGACCCGCATGCCCGGCTCCAAGGGGCTGGTGCTCACCGGCCAGCTGGGCGACGTGATGAAAGAATCCGCCCAGATCGCCCTGAGCTACGTGCGGTCCAAAGCCAAGGAACTGGGCATCCCCGGAGACCTCTTCCAGACGAGCGACATCCACCTGCACGTGCCGGCGGGCGCCATCCCCAAGGACGGCCCCTCGGCCGGCGTGACCATGGTCACAGCTCTGACCAGCTTGCTCACAGGCCGCTGCGTCAGGCCGGACGTGGGCATGACCGGCGAGATCACCCTGCGAGGGCAGGTGCTGCCGGTGGGCGGGATCAAGCAGAAGGTGCTGGCGGCGCACCGGGCCGGGCTCAAGACAGTCATCCTGCCCCGGCGCAACGAGCCGGACCTGGACGAACTGCCGGAGGCAGTTCGCCAGGAGATGAACTTCATCCTGGTGGACACCGTAGACCAGGTCTTGGATGCGGCGCTGGGCGACCATCGGGTCCCTGAAGAGAAGCCGGCCCAAGAGGAGCGGGTGCCAAAGTTGGTGGCGGAGCCGGCGGGATAGCGGCGGGGGATCAGGCCGGCCAGACGAGCATCACAACTGTGCGCAGGGCATGGCCCACGCGAGCCAGGAGCGGGGCCGGAGCACCTCGGCCGAGGGTGTTGCTTTGGTTTTGGTGATAGTCTTGACAAGTTGAGCCCCTTAATGCAGCCGCTCCTCGAACACCGGCCCAAGGCCGTGAATCACCTTCAGGTCGTCGGTGCGCTCCTCGCCGGCCCCTTCCTCCACCACCAGGGGAGGCTCCGGCTCCTCCGCCAGGCTCGCAACGGCGGGCGCAGGTTCGGCGCCCGGCTCCCGCGCCGCAGCCGGTGGCGCCGGCCGGCCCTCGGGCCCCCTGCTCACAGGGGGCTGTCCCCCGCTGGCGGGGGATGGAGGACCCTCCGGCGCCGCCGGCGGCGGGCCCGCAAACGGCATGGGGTAGCGCTGAGTGCCCAGCCGGGTGAGGATCACCGCCCCCAGGCCAATGCTGCCGGCCACCACCGAGAACACCAACCCCACACAGGGCATCGCCCCCAGCAGCGACAGGAGCAGCACCCCCAGGCCGGCTGCGATCCACGGCTCCGGCATCCCCACGCCCAGGGCGTTCAGCAACCGCTCGCCAACCATCCACCCCAGCGCGATCCAGCCAAACACCCACGCTGCGGCCAAGGCCAGGACAACGAAGGCCGTCACCACGTACCCGAAAAGTCCAATGCACACGATCAGCAGCGCCGTGGAGATGAGGACCAACAAGGGCACCAGCAGGGCCGAAACCGCCAGGGTTAGAAAGCCGACCGCCAGGCTGATGACCGGGGCTTCAACCATGGCCCGGCCCACCCGGCGGGTGTGCTCCGGGATGGACAGCACCACCAGCACGGCCAGCACCGCCAACCCCACGGCGATGAAAACCGCCCGGAACAGCCCGAAGATGAAATCCAGCACGAACGATCGCTCGGCGGCCAGCGTGAGGCCAGGCGAGATCTCCACGGGCCCCTCGATGCGGACCGGCCACAGCCGGCCAAACCGCAACCCCTCCATCTTCTGGCCGCGCACGATGGCCCCTTCCTCCTCCGTCAGGCGCCCGCCCAGGATCGCCAGGTCACCGTGGACCTGGGCCGTGGCCGCCAGGTGGACGTCGCCGCCCAGCGCCACCACATCGCCCCGGATTTCCCCGGCCAGGTCAGCGTCTCCGCCGACCACCGCCAGGTCGCCCCGCACGTAGCCGCCGTCCTCGACGATCACATCCCCGCCCATGACCAACAGGTCCCCGGGGATGACGTCGCCGGAGCCAACCACGAAGTCCCTGCCGAAGATGGCCTGGCCGTCGCCCTCCTCCTGAGCGTAAGCCGGCGCCGGCACCATCAGGAGCACTACCACCAACAACAAGCATGACCACGTCAATATGCATCTCATGAGATTTCTATCTCCTCACCTGATACCAGCAAGAAGAAACGGTCTCTCTTGTCATTCTGAGCGGAGCGGCCTCTTCCACAAAAGACGGGGAGGCCCCTTCGCTCCGCTCGGAGTGACGGCATGATAAGTACCGAGAGCGGAGCACCTGCCCCGTTGGACAGACGGAGAAAGCCTGTCCTGAGGCCTTCGGCCGAGGACCTCAGCCCGAGGGCCAGGCCGAAGGGAGTCTCCTCATCGGTTGCCAGCAAGCCCGTCAGTGGATGGCCGGGCTGCATGCAGCACCAGCAGCCAGGCGGTCGTCAGTGTCAAGATCAGCCACAGGTACACGACCAGCAGGGGCAGCGAGATGAGCTGCATCACCGCGCTCAGGATCAGCCACATCGCCCGCAGAAGCGCCTCCCCGACGGATACCAAGCCGGGCAACACCTCCAGGCCCTGCCTCACCGGGTCAGGCTCCCGAAGCAGGCCCACCAGCACCCCGGCCGTCCCTATGAACGGCGTGACCACGAGGAGCGTGATGATGGCGCCACCCAGGAGCAACAGCAAGGCTCCCAGGGGCCATCGGGTGGTCCGCTGCTCCATCCACTGCGTCGTCAGCCGCTCCAGCAGTCGTTCGGTGAAGTCCTCCGGCGGCTGCACCATGCGCGCCTCAGCGAAGAGCGCCGACATCTCCTGCATCAGCTCCCAGACCTGCCGGCACTCGGCACAGGTGCCCAGGTGCGCCTCCAGCGCCCTCACCTCGGCCGGCGATATCTCGTTGTCCAGCCGCAGCGACATCAGCTGGCCAGCCCGTTCACAATCCATGCTCGCAATCCCTCCGTTACACGGCCATCGCCGGAAGCAGAAGCCCACCCGCCCCGCCCAGGCCGAACCTCTTCAGCCTGCGCCCGGTCATCGCCCGGCACGCTTCGGCCCCTGGCCAGCATCAGCCGTGCGCGATGCAACCGGGTCTTCACCGCGCTTACCGTCAGGCCGGTCACCTGTGCGATCTCCTGATACGACAGGTCGTGCCAGTAGCGCAGCACGAGGGGCACCCGGTAGGCCGGCGGGAGGCGCTCCAGAAGCCGTTGCACCTCATCGCGGGTCTCGCTGCGCAGGGCCGCGCCTTCGGGGTCCATCGGCCCGCCGGCCAGCGCCGGCTCCGGCTCCAAATCTTCCCACGGCATCACATCCACCCGACGTCGCCGCAGGAGATCAATGCAATAGTGAGAGGCTATGGACAGGATCCACGACGAGAACTTACGGCCCGGCTGGTACGTGTCCAGGTGGATGTATGCCCGCAGGAAGGTCTCCTGAGCCGCATCCAGGGCCGCCTCGCGGTCACCCAGGATGCGGTAGGCCAGGTTGTAGACCGGACCCTTGTAGGCATTCACCAGACGTTCAAAAGCCTTCTTGTCCCCTCCCAGGGCAGCTTGAATCCAGGCGTGTTCCTGTTCCATCCCTGCTCTCCTAACCACCTATACGCACTTACAGCGTCCGGGGTTGCACAGTCTAACGATCAAATCTGTGGCGCCTAGCGGCCAGGTCAGGTGCTCCGCAGTCCGTGCCTGCATGCACAGGACTAACTCAGCGCCTCGGCGGGTCACGGACCCACCCATAAGAAACCGGGTTTCTCAACTTCCGGGGCCCTTTTGGCTTGACTTTTGGTCACGAGTGGGCTATCCTTGTGGCGACTTCTGCGATTGAGGAGGTGCGCGTGCGCCAGTATGCCTTTATCGCCATCGAAGGACCCATTGGCGTCGGCAAGACCACCCTCGCGCGGCTCATCCACAAGGACTTTGATGCCCAACTGTTGCTAGAGGTTTTCGAGGAAAACCCCTTCCTGCGCGATTTCTACGCTGATCGCGCCCGTTACGCTTTCCAGACCCAGATTTTCTTCCTCCTGAGCCGCTTCCGCCAGCAGCACGAGGTGGTGCCCAGGATCCTGGAACGCAGCTCCCTGGTTAGCGACTACACCTTCGCCAAGGACCGGCTCTTCGCCCACCTGAACCTGCACGGTGACGAGCTGGCGATGTACGAGCGGGTCCACGACATCCTGGCCGAGAGGATTCCGGTGCCCGACCTGGTGGTGTACCTGCGCGCCCACACCGACGTGCTGATGGAGCGCATCGCCATCCGCGACCGGCCCTACGAGCGGGACATGGACCGCGATTACATCGAGGCGCTCAACCGGGCCTACGAGGGCTTCTTCGCCGCCTACTCCGATGCGCCGGTGCTGGCCATTGACACCGACAACCTGAACATCGTCGGCAACCCGGACCACCTGGCCGACGTGATGCAGCGCATCCGCAACGCCCTGGGAGCCGGCGACCATCAGCCGCCGCTCCCGGAGTTCACCCCGGCGCCCGTCAGCCTGGAGGCAGGGCCGCGGACCCTCTCCACGCTCCAGCAGTGGGAGCGGGCGCTGGACGCCGAGAGAGCCTCCCTCACCGACCTGTACTTCAACTTCATTGGCCTGCAATCCGAGATGGGTGACCTGGCGACCGAGCTGCAGGCTGCCTGGCGTGAGACCGAGCGCCTCCAGACCGTCACCGGAAACCGCCATGAGGCCCAGGAGCAGGCCCTGGCCAGGCACCTGCCCGGGCTGCGCCGCGAACTCGCCGACTGCCTGACGTACATCATCAAGCTGGCCAACTACGTCGGCATTGACCTGGAAGAGGCCTACCTGGATCGGGCGCGGGCAGAGCAAACCTGACCGGTTCGAAGGAGAAAGGATGACGATAACGAAACATTTCATCACCATTGCCGGCAATGTGGGCGTTGGTAAGTCTACCCTCACCGCGCTCCTCAGCCAGCGCCTCGGCTGGGTGCCCTTCTACGAGGCCGTGGATGACAACCCCTATCTGGCCGATTTCTACAAGGACATGCGCCGGTGGAGCTTTCACTCGCAGATCTTCTTCCTCTCGCGCCGGCTGCGGCACCATCGCCAGATCCTGGACCAGTCCCGCCCGGCCATCCAGGACCGCTCGGTCTACGAAGACGCCGAGATCTTTGCCAAGAACCTCTACCTGCGCGGCTACATGAGCGCGCGTGACTACCGCAGCTACCGCGAGCTATACGAAGCGGTGGCCCTGTTCCTGCCTCCGCCGGACCTTGTGGTGTACCTGCGCGCTTCGGTGCCTACTCTCCAGCACCGCATCGCCCTCCGCGGCCGGGACTTCGAGCGCGAAATACCCACCGAGTACCTGGAGCAGCTCAACGAGCTTTACGAAGAGTGGGCACAGACCTTCAACCTGTGCCCGATGTTGACGGTGCCGGCCGACGACCTGGACTTTGTGAAGTGGCCGGAGCACCTGGAACTCATCGCCACCAAGGTGCTGGAGAAGCTGCAGGGCAAGGAAGTGGTGGCGTTCGATCTGCAAAAGAGCTTGTGGGAGCCCTCTTGATGGCCATAGGTGGGCCGGATGCGCGATGTGCGGGACTAGGGTGCCGCGCGAGCAAAGGTCAGGAGCGGCAGGAAAAGGGGCCAGATGGTCCTGTCCGGCCCGCCGGGCGCATCCCCCACGGCCACCTCATCCACCCAAACCCGCGTGGCCCGCTCCCCCGATGACTGCCACACGTTGAGGATCAGGATCACCGTCCGACCCCGCCACGAGCTCAGGTCAAACCAGCGGAACTGCCAGTCGGCCGACGGTCCCCACTCCCTCTCCAGCAGGTCCGTGCGCTCCACCCCATCTATGATCAGCACTTCGAACCAGTCGAGCCCGGGTTCCACCTCCTCTGTCTCCCGCCGGTAGACCAGCGAGAGGGTTGGCGAGAAGACCACCGGCACGGTGATGACCTGGCTGACGGTGCTGTTGCCGCCGCCACCGAGCTCCGGCTGGCCCACGAAATGGTCACCCAGCAGCAGGGAGGCGGTGCCGCTGTGGGCCAGGCTGTCCACCACTGCCCGTGTGCTCCCGCTCAGGGTCCAGCCGGCCAGCCCCTCCTCGAAACCGCCGTTGCTCACGGCATTGTCGGCCGGGGGCAGGTTGAAGTCAATCTGTGACGTCCCTGTGAACACAGGGTGTATCTCCCAGCGTTCCGACCAGGCGCCAAGTCCATCGGCTGTCGCTTGAGCCGAATAGTCCACTCCCAAGGGCACTCCCGTCACGGTGTAGCCTCCGTCTTCGCCGCTCACCCCCTGCCAGGTGCCGCCGCTGAGGTCACGCAGCACCACGCGGGCGCCGGCCACCGGCCGGTCCCGGTTGTCTGCCACCCGGCCCGACACCTGCCCTACGCCAGGGCTCACCACCCTGGTCCAGGCCTTGGGCGCCCATGTGTTCTCGCGATTGCCCGCCCGGTCGTAGGCCAGCGTGCCAAAGTAGTAGGTGTGGCCGGGCTCTCCGACGAAGGTGGCGCAGTTCTCAGTGGTAAAGGCGAACCACAGCCGGCGGTCGTTGGTGGGCGAAGGGGGACCATCGCTCCACCACACGCGGTACCCGGCGATTCCCGACAGGTCATCGGTCCCGTCCCAGCACACCTGAAAGGTCGGCGGGCTCTCCGCCGGCAGGGGCTCGATCCACGATATGGGCGGTGTGGTGTCGGTGATGGGCGTCGTCTCGACCAGGATTAGCGGACGTCCGCCGATCATCACCGTACCCGGCCCGCCGAAGGCGTTGGTGTTGGTGGCCGGGGCCAGGGTGAGGGTGTAAATCCCCTCGGAGGCGATCAGCGACTGCGACGCGCCCAGCGGGTTGATGACCGTTACATTGCCTGTGGTGGCAGTGATGGCAACCGTCCGGGTGACGGTCTGCCAGTTCCAGACCACCCGTACCTGGTCACCGGGCGGCCGGGTGAAGGCCAATTGCTCCACCCCGTCGGCCAGCCGGCGCCAGGCCGGCGTCAGCTCCTGGAACTGGCTCGCGGCCACCTGGTAGGCGGTGTAGGCGGGCCGCGGCACGCCGGGCTGCAAGGGGTGTGCCGCACAAACACCGCTGCCCTCAACCCACGGGTTGTTGCGTACCAGACCGTAGGCGTCCCAGGAGGTCGGCCCGTTGCCGCAGTCGTCGTAGAGCTGGAAGACGAAAACCCGCTCCACCCCGGCCGCAAAGGCGTAGGCCAAAGCTTCGATGATAAAGTCAGCCTGTTCCTGGATGGTCGCCCGGCCGGGGCTATAGGGATCCCAGGTGGGGCCGGGGTACTCGTCCCAGATGGGCACATTGGTCTCGTTGACCCAGATGGGTTTGCCGGACAGGCCGTAGTTGGCCAGGAGCGACTTAACCCAGGTGGTCTTGTCGTACAGCAGCCGGGGGTCGCTGTACAGGTGAAGGGCGATCACGTCAAAGAAGCTGTTGTGCTCGTGGCGCAGTTCCTGGTCGGGGTCATCGCGCATCACGTCCAGCAACCGAGGTAGCCAGCCGGGATCGGCGAAGTGCATCAGACCGCCCAGGATGATGACGGCCTCGGGGTCGGCGGTCTTGGCAGCCAGGTAGGCTACCTTGAGGAGGCGATAGTAGTCGGCCACGGAGCCTGACCAGAAGAAGGACCAGTCCGGCTCATTCCAGATCTCCCAGTGGCGCACGCCCACCCCCTCGGCCCAGCCTCGCTGGGCAGCCAGGACCCCGCCGGGCTTGTAACGGTTCACGGTCTTGTAAACGAAACGGGCCCAGTAGTTGCTGGGGTTGATGCGCTTGCCTGGCCCGGGCTCATCGGTCCCGTCGTCGAACACCGGCGCGTAGAGGTTGGCGGGCACCGAGGTGAGCTGGCTCGGTCCCAGGAGCTGCTTGCCGACGGGGCGCTTCTGGCCTACTCGTGGCCCGGGCACACCGGCCAGACCACCGGTGGCGTACTGGCTGGGAGTGCGCAGCAGGATGGCGTCCACCTGGAAGCCGTGCTCCACGTCGGCGGCCATCACCGCGTCGGCCCGGCTGTAGTCAAAGCCAGCTGCGCTCTCGATCAGGTCCCAGTAGACCGGCCACCGGCTCCACCCGGCCCCGGCATCCAGGGCCTTCTGATAGCGCACCTCAATCCCTTGGGGCGGCTCCGTGATCTCCGTGGAGTTTATGTGAACTAACCCCAGGCGTTCGTTGCGGCCGTCGTCGGCGAACGCAGACCGCCACCCCATCGTGATCAGCAACCCACAACTGATCACAACGGACACCGCCAGCAGAGAGAGCAGATCGCCGATGGAGAATCGCAAACCCCCTGTTCTCTGCTCTCCCCTCCCTGTTCTCCTACACCTCATGATGGGCTGCCTCGCCAGTCGTGGTGTCGTAGAGGGCAAAGGTGGACCTGCCGAAGCGCCCCATCACCTCGCCAGGGTTGACGAGCAAGGTGGAGCCCTGCCGGGTGATCGCAGCCTTGTGGTCGTGGCCGTGACACACGAGGTCGAAGTGGCCTCCACTGGCCAACTCCCGGGCGATCTCCGGGTAGTGGTTGATGGCGATGCGTCTCCCGTCCAGTTCCAGCCTGGCTAGCTCACCGTGGAGGGTGACGTGGCTGAACTTGCCGGCCACCTGACCGAGGAGGAACTTGTCGCCATCGTTGTTGCCGAAGACGCAGTGGATCTGCCTGGAGAAACCCTCGGCGATCTGCGCCAGGGTGAAAGGCGCGCAGAAGTCGCCGCAGAACAGGAGGACCTCCGCGCCGGCCTGATTGACGGCCTTCAGCACCTCCTCCAGCTTCCAGATGTTGTCGTGGATGTCGGATAAGATCGCGATTCGCATGGGCATCCTCCCAGCCCTGGCCACCCGACACTTTATCCAGCAGTCCTTTTTCGCCACAAAGTGGCGTCCTCGACTTTCGCTATAAAGTGGCGTCCTCGACTTTCGCTACAAAGTGGCGTCCTCGCCACGTCTAGTCCCGCGCGAAACAAGGCGTGGACGCCCCTCTGCAGCAATTGAAAGGGACTTTTACCTTGCCTTGGAAGAAAGTGTCAGGTAGCTAGCTCCCAGCTCAAAGTTGACGAGGTTAATTTTACCACACTCGGATGCGTACGTGCAACATGACGGTCTGGTTACGCTCCTCCCTATCGCCCCTTCGCGGCGCGGGGAGGGGGACATTTGGGGGATGAGGAGGGGTTCAACCGTCCCAACGGCGAAAGTCTCAAGCCCGATTCGATCAAAACGGACTTCTGGGTAATCACCACATGACAGTGCGTTGACGAGGATGGCATCTTGCGCTACACTATCACCGAGATGACCAACCAGGACAACCACCCAAACCGCTTGGCCTTCTTCCTGCTCAAGCGGGTCAACAAGGCCATCCGCGATTTCGGCATGATCGCTGACGGTGACCGCATCGCCGTGGCGGTGTCGGGCGGCAAGGATAGCCTGAGCCTGCTTGCGCTTGCTGCAAGTGCGCCTGCGGTCGGCGCCGGAGCGCTACGAAGTGGTAGCCATGCACATCCGGGGCGACGGGCGGGGCCCCGATACGCCGCTGCACGGTCCCCCAGTGGATTGGCTGCACGAGTCGGGGGCGGAGGACATCCACCTGCCGCCCGGCGAGCCGCTGCCCATGCCCTGCCATCGCTGCAGTTGGAACCGGCGCCGGACGCTGTTCGAGGTTGCCCTCCGGCTGGGCTGCAACAAGGTAGCCTTCGCCCACCACCTGGACGACTTCGCGGAGACCGTGCTGATGAACCTGCTGTACACGGGCCGGGTGGAGACCATGACACCCGGGCCAGCTACTTCAACGGGACCTTTGAGCTGATCCGCCCGCTGGTGTACGTCGAGGAGAAGGACACGGGTCGATTCGCCCGGGCCTGCGGGTTCCCACCGCCGCCTGCCCCTTGTCCCCGCCGAGAGACCTCCCGCCGCAAGCAGATGAAGGACATGCTCCGGCTCATGGGACGCGCTGGCCGCCAGGCAAAGGTCAATCTGCTGCGGGCGGCACTGGGCCGCACCAACTCACCCAGCCCCTCCTAGGGAACTTCGCCTTCCGCCACCGGCCGGATTTCCAGAGCTACCGCCCCCAGAGCCTCTTTCTCCGGCGGGTAGATGCGGCGCATGGCCTCCAGCAGCTCGTCCCGCGGCAGGCCGGGCGCGATGGCGCCTGGGTCCTCGTGGGCCAGCAATTCCTCAAAGTCCCGATAGCGCCCTATGCGCCGAATCTCGAACAAGTGCTGATCGTTGAGCCGCAAGAGGTCGCCCGGACGCAGCCGCAGGATGTTAGAGTAACCCACGCGCACCTCAACCGTCTTCCGGCCCGCCAGGATCTGCTGCAGGTACTCGTCCTTGACCCACAGCGTCTTCATCCATCTCCCGCCTTGCTCCACTTCGCTCCTCCCTGGCAGACCGCCCGTAGCGCCGGCGTAGGGTCTCCCGCGAGATCCACAGTTCGTAGCGTTGCATGTGCCGAAGGCCCTTCCCGCGCAAGCTGGCCGGATTGTAGGCCCATATGAGCATCAGGGAGTAGAAGTTCTCCCAGAACTCGACAAAGCGACCCCACCGGCTGGAAGCGTACGGGACGCGCACGAAGTCGAAGCCGGCGGCCCGCATTGCCTTTTCCAGGCCCGATCCCACGTCTGAAGAGGCGAAAGCCGTCACCCCGCGCAGGGCTGGGACACCGTTCAACCGCGAATCGCCGTCCATGTAGTCGGCCAGCAGCCCCAGGGACCGCACCAGGCGCCGGTACAGCCACAGCCCCCACGCCAAGTCAGGACCCGCTGCCCCCGCGGGTGGAATCCTCTCGTTCCACAGGTGTAGCTCCACCAGAGGGTCGCCCCGTTGGATCACAGTCCCGTCCGAGAGGGTTTGATCTTCAACCGCGTGGCCGAAAGCGATGCGCAAGAGGCAGTGCTCGTGGTGAGAGAACTCCTCGATGCCATAGGCCCAACGTAGCAGCCTGTCCAGCCCGCGCACGAACCAGCGCCCGAAAGCCCCAGGCCATCGGGTCGGCCGCCGCCACAGACCGTCATGGTGTCCCACGGCGGCTACGCCCCCCGGCAGATGAGCACGATGCCGCTGGCCACCAGGGTGACGCCCAGCCACTGGGTGTCGGATATGGTCTCGTGGAAGATGAGACGTGCACCGACGACCTGCACCAGGACGAAGCCCAGGCCGGCGCTGAGGGCGTAGGCCAGGTGCATGGGGATTTGACGCAGGAGGGCGGTGAGGGTCAGGACGCTGGTGAAGCCGGCCAGGTTGCCAATCACCTGCCAGGCCAGGAAACCGCGCCAGCCCGGGCTCTGCGCCGAGAACTTGAAGCTCACATTGGATGCCACCACCAGGGCCAGGTTGGTGATGATAAGTGCAGCTACGATCCAGCTACGCATGGGTTCCTCCCGGCTGCGACGTAGATGGATGGATTGTAGCACCGGATGCAGAACTGGTCAAGCAATATAGTAGCGAGGACACCTGATCGAAGACTACTTTATGGTTTGACAAGCACAGCATCATTGGGTATAATCGTCATTGACCTGGGCGGAGGTGCACGCAGGTGACCGCGGCGGCGAAAATTCGGCCCTGTTCGCGGAATCTGGATGCGCATGCTGCTCCCGAGAACCACCAACCTACAGAAAGGAGGAGAACACGATGAAAGGCAAGCTTCCTGGGGAGAAGGGCATGGCGGTATTCAGACTGGGGATGATCACCCTAGTGCTAGCCGTAGTGGTTGTAGGAGTGACAACGTGTGCACCAACACAACCGCCGCCTACGGAAGTCGTCAAGGAAGTTGTAAAGGAGGTGAAGGCAGGCGCCACGCTGGCCATCGAGCACTTCAGCATCATCGAGGGAACAACCTGGTCCGGCGCCCACCATCGGGCAGCACAGCGCATCGCTGAGAAGTATCCCACCGTGGACTACGTCTACCGCGAGGAGGTTGGCCCCGACTCGACGGTCCCCTACGCTGAGGAGCTAATTGCAGACGGCGCCGACATCGTGGTGGGCAACGCCGAGTTCATGGGCCTGCCCCTGAAGGACATCGCCGATAAGTACCCCGACGTGTACTTTGCATCCGTCATCGCCAGCGACCTGACCACCAAGCGCAACTTCATCCGCTTCTTCCCCCGCCAGTACCAGGCGCTTTACCTGGAAGGGCTCATCGCTGGCGCGTTGACCCAGTCCGGCAACATCGGCATCGTCTCAGCCTTCCCGTCGGTGCAGGTAGCCCGGCGCCAGAGCGGCTTCTATCTGGGCGTCCAGGACGCGGCCAAGCTCCTCAACAAGGACGTTACGGTTTACGTCAAGTACGTCGGTGACTGGTACAAGCCCACAGAGGAGCGCGACATCGCCAAGACCCTGGTGACCCAGTACAACGTTGACGTCCTCACCCAGCAGACCGACTCCGGCTCCCCGCTGGACGTGGCTACGGAAGAGGGCATCTGGTTCATCGGGAAGGACATGGACATCGTCGGCTTCTACGGCTGGTCCAGCACCGACACCGTGGCAATCTCCTTCGACACCCGCTGGGAGGTCATCTACGAGAAGATCGTTAAGGACTGGCTGGCCGGCGACAAGACCCCCGAAACCGTCCTGTACCTGGGCATGGACGACGAGATGATCCTGGCCGATGGCACCGAGGTAGCCACCGTCGACATCATGAACGACAACAAGGTTGGCGTTGACGCCATCAGCCCCAAGGCGCGCCCGCTCATCCCGGACGAGATCATCCAGCTGGTCGAGCAGCGCAGGGATCAGATGCTCAAGGGGGCTTGGGATCCGTTCTTCGAGCATGAATTCGTAAGCAACGGAACCGGCCTCGCGCTGGAAAACCTGCCGGTCCCGCCCAAGGGGACGCTGGTCAAGCCGGCCGGCGAGATGCCGTCCGACGAGTGGCTGCTGGGCCAGTTCAACTTCGACCTGGACGGCATGGTGATCCTGGAGTGAGCCAGACCTTGATGGCCTGGTCGGATCGCGCTGAGCTATGACAACCTTTAGCAGTTGAAGGCATGGGGCTCCCATTCCTGAGAGCGTCGCTCTCACAGGAGGGAGCCTCATGCCTGTATGCTGGCGTGGGGAGGAGCAGATGCAACCCGGTCTCCTTGACGGGATAAAACGTGGTGAAACGGCCCTGGAAGCGAGGGGCATCACTAAGCGGTTCCCTGGCGTGGTCGCCAATGACCACATAGATTTCGAGATCAGGGCCGGCGAGATCCACGCCGTCCTCGGCGAAAACGGCGCCGGGAAAACCACCCTCATGAACATCCTCTTCGGATTGCTGCAACCCGACGAGGGCGAAATCTACATCCGCGGCCAGCGGGTCAGGTTCAGATCGCCCCTGGATGCCATTGACCTGGGGATCGGCATGGTCCACCAGCACCGCAAGCTGGTGCCGGCCCACACCGTGATGGAGAACATCATCCTGGGGCACCCGAAAGCCGGGACTATCCTAAGCCTCAAGCGGGCCGAGGAAGAAGTCCAGGAACTGTGCGAGAAATACGGCTTCAAAGTCGACTTCCGGGCAAAGGTCTGGCAGCTTTCCGAGGGCGAGAAGCAGACGGTGGAGATCCTGAAGGCCCTCTATCGAGGGGCCAAGGTGCTCATCCTGGATGAGCCCACATCTGCTCTCACGCCTCCGGAGACCAAGAAGCTGCTGAGCTCCATCAAGGCCATGGCCAGCGACGAACTCGCCATAGTGCCGTTCATCACGCACAAACTGCCCATCGTGTTGGCCATCAGCGACCGGGTGACCATCCTCAGGCGTGGCAAGGTGGTGGCCCGCATGGAGACGCGGAACGCGACGGAGAAGACCCTGGCCAAGCACATGGTGGGCCGCGAGGTCATCTTCAGGGTAGAAAGGGCCAAGGTTGAAAGAGGGGAGCCGGTCCTGGAAGTCGAAAACCTGTCCGCTCGCAGTGACAAAGGGGTCGTGGCCTTACACGGCGTCTCCTTCTCCATCCACGAGGGCGAGATCTTCGGGATAGCTGGCATCTCCGGCAATGGCCAGCACGAACTGGCCCAGGTGCTGGCAGGACTGCGCCCGGCAGAGGCCGGCAGGGTGATCTTCCAGGGCAAAGACATCACCAATGCCCCCATCGTGGACAGATGGCAGATGGGCATCGGCTACATCCCGTCCGAACGCATCGAGGTGGGTTCGATTGGCGACTTTTCGCTGGTCGAGAACGTCATCATGAACTTCCACTTTGACAATGACTGCGTCCGGCGCGGGCTCCTGGACTACAATAAGATGCGCAAGCTGACCCGCGAACTCATGGCCGAGTACGACGTGGCTGCGCCCAGCCCGGACACCCGAGCCAAGAACCTGTCCGGCGGCAACCTCCAGCGCCTGATCCTCGCTCGCGTGCTCTCGCGCAAGCCGCGCCTGCTGATTGCCAACCTGCCCACGCAGGGCCTCGATGTGGGGGCGACGGAGTTCGTGCGCAACAAGCTGATAGAGGCCAAGAAGCAGAAAGCCGCCATCCTCTTGATCTCCGAGGACCTGGATGAGATCCTGTCTTTGAGCGATTGGGTAGCACCCATCTACGAAGGCAGGTTCATGGGCATCATCCCGGGTGAGGAGGCCAAGAGGGAAACCGTCGGGGCCATGATGGCCGGACTTGAGCTCTAGAGGTGAGGACCCATGCGAATCGGCGGCTATGAACTCAAAGTCGGGAAAAGGCTGACGGTGACCGGCTGGGTGGCTGCGGCCATCTCGATGCTGGCCATAATCTTCGCTCTTGTCCTTTTCAGCTCCATCTTCATCCTGGCCGGGGTCAATCCGCTGTCAGCCTACCGCGAGATCTTCTCCTACGCTTTTGCAAACCAATATGGGCTGCCGCTGACCATCAACAGGTTCGTCTTCCTGCTGCTGTGCACGTACGCCTTCATCATCCCCTTCAAGGCCGGGCTCTGGAACATCGGGATGACGGGCCAGCTCTACGTGGGGGCTCTGGGGGCGTATGCTGTGCTGTTCGCCCTGGGCGTGAAGGAGTTTCGCACATCCACCCTTCCGCCGGCCATCGTCATCTCGGCCATGGTCATTGCCGCGGCTCTGGCCAGTGCCATCCTGGGCGCCGTCGCCGGCTTCCTCAAGGGCAAGTTCGACGTCAACGAGATCGTGGTGACCATGATGCTGAACTTCGCCACCTTTTGGCTGGTGTCCCACATGATCAAAGAAGGCGGGCCTTTCATGAACCCTGGCGGGCGAGGTGAGAGCTTCGAGTTGCCCAGTTCCCTGTACGCCCCGCTCATCAACAACGTGCCCTTCACGATCTTCCTGGCCCTGGGTGTGGCCGTCCTGCTAGAGTTCCTCTTCGCCAGAACCCGGCTCGGCTATCAGATCAAAGCCCACGGGCTGAACCCGGCTGCAGCCAGGTACGCCGGCATCAGCCCGGTCAGGATCGCCTTGTTGGTGTTCATCATCGGTGGAGCGGTGGCCGGGCTGGCCGGTTACCACTACTTCGCCGCCGTCCCCGGGGTCTACAAGATCTCGCGGGACTACGGCTACTTCGGCGACCTGGCCTTCTACGGGATCATCTGTGGGCTCATCTCCCTGGGTAACCCCCTGGCGGCGATCCCGGTAGCTCTGCTCTTCGGCGGGCTGTCCATCGGGGGGCGCTTTGTGCAGGGCAAGCTGCACCTGGGCTTTGGGGTTGACTACGCCCTCCTGGGCGTCCTGATGATCACCCTGGTGGCCTTCCAGTTCTTCTACCGCTACAGGCTCACGGTGAGACGAGCTGCGGCGCCGGCTGTGGGTGAGGAGCGGCCGGCGATGGAGGAAGGTCTCTCCCGCCTGACCACCAAAGGAGGCGCGGCCGTGCGCAGCAGCGACGCAGATGGCCCAGACAGACGAATGCAAGACATGTCCTACGAACCGCACAGCTAGAGGACAAGTGGGAGAGGTCAAATGTGGCAGTTTCTCGTCAGAAGTTTGGAGGCATCAACCATCTTCACCTTCGCCGGCCTGGGCGAGCTGATTGACCAGCGCTCGGGGACCCTCAACGTCGGCGTAGAAGGGGTGATGTTGTTCGGAGCCACCCTGGGCTTCATCACCACCAAGGTGACGGGAAATTACCTCCTTGGCTTCCTGGTTGGGATCGCCATCGGCGGCCTGCTGGGATTCCTCCACGGGTTCTTCTCCGTGACGCTGGGCGTGGACCAGGTGGTGAGTGGCATGGGTGTTTGGATCCTGGGCTTCGGCCTCACCACCTACATCGGCAACCCGTACACGGGCCCCCTGGGCATGGAGAGAATCTCGACCATCTTCGGGCTCTCGCCATTCTTCTACGTCGGCATCGGGCTGGTGATCACCACGTGGTTCGTGCTGTCGAAGACCAGCCTGGGGTTGAGGATTAGGTCGGTGGGAGAGGATCCGTCGGTGGCGGAAGTTTCGGGCATCAACGTCACCAGGACACGCTACCTGTGTGTCACTGTGGGCGGAATGCTGGCCGGGTTGTCCGGTGCCATCTACTCCCTGTTCTACAATCCGGTGTGGAACTACAACTTCCTCATGGGCTGGGGGTTCATCGCCCTGGCCCTTGTGTTCTTCTCCATGTGGAACCCGTTCATCTTGCTCGGCGGATCGTTGCTGTTCGGCATCCTGTGGCAGCTTTCTCTCAACCCGCAACTGGTGCTGCCCGGTGTTCTGTCCCGGTACCTCTGGCGGATGGTGCCCTTCCTCATCACCATCGGTGTGCTGCTGATCATCTCGACCCGGTGGTTCAGGAGCAGATGGGGAGCCGCGAAGCCCGAATCCCTGGCGCGTCCCTACGTGAAGGAGTGACAGAGGCATCGCTGACCGGCCTGTGTGCTCCCGGAGCACAGCCTCAAACCACTGAGGCCCGTGTGGAAGCAGGAGGGTAGGCTCAACAATCGCTGGTCAAGCGCTGTGAGAGGAGATTGATGAGAGAAGGCCCGCCGATCTTTGATCTTGAGTTTCCCCGGAGGCAGCGCCGGCTGCCGCGCCTGCGTGCCGTCTGGTGGATCATCGCCCTGCTGGTCCTCATCATCCTTCTCACCCTCTCCAGCACCCTGGTCAACTTCTACACCGACCTGCTGTGGTTCCAGAGCCTCGGCTACGCCAGCGTCTACTGGACCACCATCTGGGCGCGGTTTGGCTCCTTCGTGGCCGGCTTCCTGGCAACCATCGTCATCCTGGGCGGAAATGTGTGGTTGGCCCGCTTCCTCACCCGGCGTGAACCCCTGTACCTGGGCCAGCAGCGCCCCCTGGAGCACGGCGTGGTGAATCTGGTGCTGGCCGGGATCGTCGGCTTTTTCGCCCTCTCCTTCGGGGGAGCAGCCGGCGCTCAGTGGGAGGAGTTGCTGCGCTTCATCCACCAGAAGCCCTTCGGGGTAGCCGACCCCATCTTCGGCCGCGATGTGGGCTTCTACGTGTTCAGCCTGCCCATCCAGCGCTTCGCTCGGGGCTGGCTCTTCGCAGCACTGTTCCTGTCCCTCATGGCCGTGGCTGCCATCTACACCCTCAGCCGGCTGGCCCAGCTACAGCATCGCATCTTCACCCTGCCACGCTACATCCACACCCACCTGGCAGCCCTGGCGGCCCTCATCCTGCTGGTCATCGCCTGGGGGTATCGGCTCGACCGCTACGACCTGCTCTACTCGAGGCGCGGCGTGGTCTTCGGCGCCGGCTATACCGACGTCCACGCACAGCTTCTGGCCCTCAACCTCCTCTTCGTGGTGGCGGTGATGACCGCCTTGCTCATCCTGGCCAGCATCGTCACGCGAAACCTGTGGCTCCCCGGCATCGCCATCGCCGGGTGGCTGGCCATCGCCTTCCTGGTGGGCGGAGTGTACCCGGGGCTGGTTCAGCGCTACCAGGTGGAACCCAACGAGTTCATTCGCGAGCGGCCTTACATCGAGCACAACATCGAGTTCACCCGGCGGGCCTACGGGCTGGACGCCGTGCGCGAGCAGAACTTCGTCCCCGAGGACGCAATCAACCCCGAAACGCTCCGAGATAACGCCGCCACCTTGCAGAACGTGCGCCTGTGGGACTACCGCCCATTGTTGCAGACCTACGCCCAGATCCAGGAGATCCGCCCCTACTACGAGTTTGTGGACGTGGACATTGACAGGTATCGCTTCGACGGCGACTACCGTCAGGTCATGTTAGCTGCGAGAGAGCTGGCACCGGAGCAGTTGCAGAGCCGCACGTGGGTCAACGAGCACCTGGAGTTCACCCACGGCTACGGCCTGGTGATGAGCCCGGTCAACGAGGTCACCCCGGAGGGTCTGCCGGTGCTGTACGTGCGTGACCTGCCGCCGGAGGTCAGCGTGGACCTGCGCATTGACAGGCCGGAGATCTATTACGGGGAGAAAGGCGGCCGCTACGTCTTCGTCAAGACGCGCGTCCAGGAATTCGACTACCCCAGAGGCGACACCAACGTGCGCACCACGTACCAGGGGAAGGGTGGTGTCTCCGTGGGTTCGCTTCTCAACCGGCTGGCCTTCGCCCTGCGTTTCGGTGACAGCCAGATCTTCTTCACGGACGCCCTCACGCCGGAGAGCCGCATCCTGCTGTACCGCAACATCCACGATCGGGTGCGCCGGGTGGCGCCCTTCCTGGCCTACGACCGCGACCCCTACCTGGTGGTGGCCGGCGGCCGGCTGGTCTGGCTGCAGGACGCCTACACCCTGACCGACCGCTACCCGTACTCGCAGCCAGTGGACAGCCGCTTTAACTACATCCGCAACTCGGTGAAAATCGTCATTGACGCCTACGACGGGACCCTCACCTTCTACATCGCCGACCGGCACGATCCCCTCATCCAGACCTACGCCTCCATCTTCCCCGGGCTCTTCCGCCCCATTGAGCAGATGCCCCAGAGCCTGAGGGCTCACCTGCGCTACCCCGAGGACCTCTTCCGGGTGCAGACCCAGGTCTACGCTACCTATCACATGAAAGACCCCAATGTCTTTTACAACAAGGAGGATGTGTGGGCCCTCCCGGCGGAGGTCTACCAGGGCGATCAGCTCCCCATGGAGCCCTACTACGTCATCATGCGGCTGGTGGGTGAGGAACAAGAAGAGTTCGTGCTCATCCTGCCGTTTACGCCGGCTGGCAAGAACAACCTCATCGCCTGGATGGCGGCCCGGTGCGACGGTGAGCATTACGGCGAACTGGTGGTCTACAAGTTTCCCAAGCAGGAGCTGGTCTACGGCCCGCTGCAGATCGAAGCGCGCATTGATCAGGACCCCACCATTTCGGCGCAGCTATCCCTGTGGAACCAGCGGGGTTCTCGGGTGATCCGGGGCAACCTGCTGGTGATCCCTCTCGGTGACTCGCTGGTCTACTTTGAGCCGCTGTACCTGCAAGCGGAGGCCAGCCAGTTGCCGGAACTCAAGCGGGTCATTGTGGCCTTTGGTGAGAAGGTGGCCATGGAGGAGACGCTGGACGAGGCCCTACAGGCGGTGTTTGGCGGCGGTCCAGCTATCGCCCGCGAAGGGGAACCGCTGACGACGGAGGGCGGCGAAGGAGGAGCAGTGAGCCCAGCCCTGGCCGACCTCATCCGCGCCGCCCGCCAGCACTACGACGCGGCACAGGAGGCCCTGCGCCAGGGGGACTGGGCGACCTACGGACAGGAGCTGGAGGCCCTCAAAGAGGTCCTGAATGAGATGGCCCGGCTGACTGGGCTTGGGGAGTAACGAGACCGGCGCGCAAGCAACCCCCGAGTTGCGGCCATGGAAGTCCGAGGAGCTCAGGGGGCTCGGGGGGCGAATGGTTATCCAGGCGGCCCTTTAGAACCGTCCGAAAAGTGTTCGTAGAGGGCGCTTCCCCCTGCGGGGACTACGCGGCGGGCTAAGGCGCGCACACCAACCCTACGCGGTTCGGATAGGCTCTTACTCTATCCCCGCCTCGCTGACGTCGAAGGTCAGCGTGTCATCAAAGCCCCACGACCCGCTTTCCTGATCCACGAAATTGGTGGTCACCGTGTAGGTGCCGGAGGCCAGCACCCCCAGGTCCACATCAACCGACCAGGTGGTCACCACCATGGCGCAGAAGTCCCCGCCACTGCTGATAGAGCCCTCGATCTCGATGCTGGGGCCGCTGCTGAGCACGTTGTACTGCACGCTGGGGCACGAACTGCCGTACTGCCCGGAGATCCGCAGCCGGATGGCGTCTTCGCTGTCGGGGCAGGGCGGCTGGACCTCGAGGTGCTCGCTGCGCTTGAGGATGCACATGGCCCCCAACACGGTCCAGATGTTGGGCCGGGACTGTTCGATGGCCGCCACCATCCACGGGGCCAGCTTGCCCTCGTTCTCCGGCCGGGGACCGTACTCAGGATGACAGCCATATCCCAGGAAGCGATGATAGCGGTCATAGATCGGGATGCCGCACCAGAACCATTCCTGGAAGTCAGACAGGGACACCACCATACCCAGGTAGTTATAGGGTCCCACGGGCTCATCCGGGTTCCAGTTCCGGGCCCATTCGTTCTTGGGGAACAGGTACAGGTCAGATTCAGACGCATCCAGCCACCAGTAGTTAGCCGCTCCAAAGCCGGAACGCCACTGCCACTCGGCGCTGGAGAGCGTGCCCGGGAGGCTGCCGGTCAAGTAGAGGAAAGCCCACTTGTTGGTGACCCGGTACAACCCCGCCGACTCCGGATCCAGGTCGTTGATGGGGCTATTGACATTCAGGACCGCCTGCTCCGGCGCCACATCCCGGGCCAGGGCCAGCCCCCCAAGGGCCAACGCGCAGGCCACCGCCGCGGCCAGCGCAATACCTACCAAGCGTTCCTTCCCGCGAAACAGACCCAGCCCCCCAGACCGTCTGATTGCCGAGGCGGAGCCTGTTGCGTGAAAAGGCACCAACCATCCCGTCCACATGCCCTCGAACCCCTTCACCTTTGCACCTCCTCGATAGCATCCTGTCAATCGGCACGATGATAGCTTGTAGGTCGTATCCATTTTATTAACGAACGGGCGAAGCAAATGTTATTTGCCGTACAACTCACATCCCTCTCAGTTCCTCCACGACGCGCACGTACTCCTCAACCAGCTCGGCGGCCTTGCCGTTGGAACCGGCTTCGGCGCACACGGTGAACGAGGGTCGATCCGGGTCAGGTAGGATCAGGACCCACGCATCGTCCAGGTTGATCTTGACCCCATCCACGGGTTCGGCTTCAGGCCCGTGGTAGCGTTGGTGCAACTGCCGCATCACCGCGCCCTTTTGCTCCCAGGGACATGCCACCGTCCTCCGCTCCACGTGACAATCGGGCAACTCGCTGACGACAGCCGAGAGCTTCGTGCTCTGGATCGCCAGGAACTCCAACAGCTTGGCCACGGCGAATAGCCCATCAACCGCCGGCTGGAACTGGGGGAAGATGAAACACCCCTGGCCATCGGCGCCAATGGTCACGTCCTGCCCGGCGCACACGGCCATCAGGTCCTGCAAGTCCACCCTGGTGCGCACCACCCAGCCGCCGTGACGCGCCGCCAGGTCATCGAACAGCCGGGGCAGGTCTATCGGCACAGCCACCGTTGCTGCCGGTCGCGCCCGGAGCGCCAACTCCACCAGCGCCGCAGCCGCCACCACATCGGGCAAAAGCTGACCTCGATCGTCCACCAGGTAAATGAGCTCACCACCCACATCCAGCCGGACGCCCAGGTCTGCTCCCAGAGCCTGGGTGATGACGGCAACCTTCCTGAGCCCCTCCTCGAACTCCTCCTTGGGGATGGACATCTTGGCTTCGTCGAGGTAGGCGTTGAGAGCAGTAGCCCTGCAGCCCAGCTCGCTCAGAATGCCGGGCAAGACGAGCGCCGTCGGCCCGCTGGCGTAGTCCACCACCAGCTGAAACCGGGCAGCCCGGATAGCCTCCAGGTCGAGGGCGGCCAGAAAGCCTTCCTGGTAGCGCTCCACGACGCCGGGCGCGTAGCTGATGGTGCCGATCTCGTCCAGGTAGACCCGGCGGAAGTCCTCGCGGAAGAAGACACGCTCGACGCTGCGCTCGGCCGCCTTGCTCAAGTTGAGCCCATCGGCACCGAAGAACTTGATGTCCACCACCCGGTTGTCGAAGGGCGAGAGGCGCACGTGCACCCCGCCGGCGGCATCGGTGACCCGGGTGTAGTAGCGCGCCACAGGAATGGGCATGCTGCGCGTGTCCAGCACGTTCACCCCCGCCGATGGCAGGCCGGAAATGATGGCGCGCTTGATCATGCGCGGGCTGCGGTGGAGGTCACGATTGATGATGACCGTGGCACCCTTTGGCAAACAGGCGGCGAAGGCAGCGCCCAGCTTTGCCGCCCGCTCCGGGGTAAGGTCCACGTTGACCTGGCCGGTCACCCCGAAGCGTCCGAAGAGCACCCGGCGGCGCCGGGACTCCCAGATGACGCTGTCCCGCACCACCGCGCCGGGCTCAATCTCCTTGTCCGGCCAGATCTTAACGTTGGCGTGCACCTGCGCCCCGTCCCCCACGATGGAATTGTCGCCTATCACCACCCCCTCGAACAGCTCCGCCCGCGATTTGATGTTGCATTGGCGCTGGATGACGGCCCCGCGGATCTGAACATCCTCGCCGATGTAGCAGTTGCGCCAGATGATGCTACGTTCGATGTGAGCCCGGTTGTCCACCACGGTGTAGTCCCGGATGACGGTAGGACCGCGGATCGCCACGGCACCCTTGATCTTGACGCCCTGCCCCAGGAACACCGGCCCGTAGAGCTGGGCGTCGGGGGCGATCTCCACGTCCTCCTCAACCCATACCTGCCCCCCGATGTGCCGCCCTATCTCAGGTAGGCTTACCCGCCCCTCCAAGAGGTCAGCCGTAGCTCGCATGTACTCCGGGATGTCGCCGATGTCGCACCAATAGCCGTCGGCCACGTAACCGTAGAGCGGTGCACCCAACTCCAGCAGCTGTGGGAACAGGTCCTGGCTGAAATCGCAAGGTACGCCAGGTTCAACATGCTCAAGGGCTTCCGGCTCAAGCACGTAGATGCCTGTGTTCACCGTGTCAGAGATGACCTCGCCCCAGGTGGGCTTCTCCTGGAAGCGCTCTACACGGCCCTCCTCGTCCACGATGGTGACCCCGTATTCGAGGGGGTCAGGGACCCGGGCCAGCACCAGTGTAGCCAGCGCCCCTTTCTCACGATGGAACTCCACCGCGCGTGGCAGGTCGTAGTCCGTCAGGGCATCGCCGCTAATGACCAGAAAGGTGTCCTCAAGGTGCTGCTCTGCATACTTCACGCTGCCGGCCGTCCTCAGGGGCACCTGCTCCACGGAGTAGCTGATTTGCAGCCCGTAGTCGCTGCCGTCACCCAGGTAGTCCTGAACCAGTTCCGGCATGTAGTGCAGGGTGATGATGACTTGCTGGAACCCGTGACGTCGGAGCAGGTCACAGATGTGAGCGATGACGGGCTTGTTGACGACAGGCACCATGGGCTTTGGCCGTCCAAAGGTGAGAGGACGGAGACGAGATCCTGATCCACCCGCCATCACCACCGCTTTCATCTGTGCCCTCGCCGCTCACCTGTGCCTAGAGGAGAGGCTAAAGCTGCACCACGGACACCCCGCCTGGCCCACGAGTGAGACGCTCGGCCGAAGGAGGCCCATCTCCCCGCTTCGGGGACGGGTGCTGTGTCACAGGTCACCAACGAGCCCGCGGCTGGAGGAGCCACTAACTCGCTCAAGAACTAACAAGTGGTCATGAACGAGCACCTTGTCAGGAGCCCGCTATGCATGGGTGAGGCCCCTACTCAAGTGGCCAAGGGCGAAGGATTCATGACCATCTGTTTATATCTTAGCACAAAAGGGATGACTTGTAAACCCCTCAGGGCGGCTTTTTCGGCATCCCGCCAAAAGTTTAAGGTGCAGCGCACCCCTTAGATTGGGCTTTGGGGAAATTAGCTGGCGATCAGAAACCCGGTTTCCGGGAAGTCGGCTATTGGCGGCTCTTGATGAGCACGTGCCACTGGCCGCGTTGCACGACGGTGCCTTCCTGATTCAGGAGGGCCACGTCGAACACCACCATCCCGCCGCCCAACCGGGGCATGGCCCGCTTCTCCGCCACCCTAGCCTTGAGGTGAAGGGTGTCGCCGATGAACACGGGCTGGCTGAACTTCCACGAGAGCTCACGAAAGGCGAGCGCCGTGCCTTCGATGAACCCCAGCCGGCCGGCGAGCCCGCTGGCGACGGAGAGGCACAGCAGGCCGTGTGCGATGCGCTGGCCAAAGGGTGTTGTGGCGGCGAACTCGGCGTCGGTGTGTAGCTGGTTGTAGTCGCCGGACAGCCCGGCGAAGGTCACGATGTCAGCCTCGGTAATGGTGCGCCCCGGGGACTCCACCTCGTCGCCAACCTCGAACTCCTCGAAGAAGAGACCCCGAGGGGAGGATTGAGAGAGCATCTTGTTGGCCATGTTTGCCTCCAGCTGATAGATTTAGCGGCCTATACGGAAACCGCTGAGGAGGGGCGCCCTCGCCCCTTGCTAGCATTTTCCGGGCTGGCTTGAGAAACCCGGTTTCTTTACAGGCCTCGTCTCAGACCAAAGTTTCCAGCCAGTCGCCGATGGTCCGGGCGACGACGGCCTCGTAGCCCATGTAGTTGTGAGGGGCGCCGGGGATCACCCGGGTGTCAAAGCGTGGGCACCGGGTGGCTTTGGCCTTGACGATGGCCACCGCCTCCTCGGGGCGCACGCTGATGGGCTCCAGTTCGGTCCCATAGAGGAGCAGGGTGGGCACCTGGATGCGGCTGATCTCGGTCCAGGGGTGATCCGGGTTGCGAAAGTCGAACACGTCCGTGCCAGCCTGCCCGCGGAACCCATCCAGGATACGTTGAGCAGCCAGGGGGGTCAGGCCTTCGACGAAGACCAGTTGATCGCCCTGCCCCTGAGCCACAAGGGCCTGCGCTTGTCGCCAGGCCTGGGCGAACTCGTCAGCCAGCACCACCGCGAAGTAGCCGCGCTCGGCCGGCGAGAGCAGGCTCAAGGCCACCACCCGGGGATCTGGATGGCGCCCCATGTAGTAGGCGGCCTTCATCGCACCGTAGCTGTGGCCTTCGAGCACGATCCGCGACCAGCCGCGCGCCTCCAGCAGGTCCAGCCACGCGGCGATGTCGTGGACGCAGTCCTCGAAGCGCTCGTAGGCGTTACCTACCCGCGCGCCCTCCAGGGGCTTGCGGGTGCGCAGGATGTTGACGATGTCGTGGCCCCGGGTGTTCACCGTGAGAAAGGTGAACCCCCGGGCGGTCAGCTCCTGGCCGATGGCCTCGGTGGAGTGGCTGCGGTAGAAGTTGGACGTGGCACCGTGGATATGAAGCACAGCAGCATCGCGGGCCGGGCCGGCCGGTTCGCACAGCAGCCCGCACAGTTCCAGCTCATCGGCGGTCCAGGTCCGCACCAGTTCGCCTTTAAGCCCCATGTGCAACTCCTTGAGCATCCAACGTCCCTTCAGAGGGAGGGTGGGCTTTCTCTTGAGGAGAGCCAACCTCTCCCCGGCCCCCTGCGACTTCGCGCAGGACAGGCTCCCCCTCCATAAATGTTAACAAATGAACTCGGATGTGACTGGCAGTTTATGCCTACCCCACCCGCTCGGAGGTGAATGTCCGAGCTCAGTTTACGAAGCCCTGACGGGCTAATCTCAGCCCCCTAAGAGCCTATCCGAAAAACCAAGCTACCCGACGGCGTCCTCGCCGTCGGGCGGGGCGAGGACGCCCCGCTTTAGCGTTTTCCGGATAGGCACTAAGGGGACATCGTTGAGTTAGCTCGATGGTTCACCGCCGAGCGGACAAGGGCGAAAGTCAAATTTCATCCAGGGGGAGGGTGTGAGCGGCCACTGGATCGTAAGCGTGCTGCGTATCATCCGGAGGTGGTCTCAGCCGGCCACAGGTCATGTACCACGTCGTCCAGCCCCAAGTGGCGGAGCTTTTCCGGCGTGGGCCGGCCGGTGGTCGCATCCCACCCGCGCACGGCGTAGTACTCTTCCAGCATCAGCTCGAGGTCGGGCACGTGGCCCTCCGTTCCTCCATCGGGGAGGGGCGTCAGCAACCCCTTGGGCAGCCGGTCGTTGGCCCGGGTCAGCCCAAGGCGGTTGTTGATGGCCCGCTTCAGGTTCCAGGCCCGCTCCCCGACCTTCAAGGCCTCCTCCAGGTCTACCTCCCAGCCCGTCGCTGCCGACAACATATCCACAACGTGCTGGGGTGAGGGGTTGGAGAAGATGCACATCACCAGAGAGTTGTATAACGTGCGCCAATCCTGGCAACGGGCGACGGTCGCTGCCTTGCCCGCCGACTCGAACCGATCCGTAGCCTTGATGCCCAGCTCCGGCATGCCACGGCCCAGGTCCACGAAGTACATGTCACCCTGGTTGTGGCAAGCGCCTCGCGGGGACGTGGCGTAGATCAGGGCCATGGATGACAGGGCCCGGGGATCGTGCATGGGCACCTCCAGCCCGTTCACCTGGACGGCCATGCCGGCGGCCCCAAAGTGGCTCTCCAGCGCTCGCGAGCCCTCCGCCAGCAGCTCGCCGAAGCCCTCGCGCCGGGCCATCATCGCGATGAGCCGTGGCAGCGGGCTGGGGTCGCCCCACCTGAGAGCCAGGCCGCCCGTGTCCTGTTCAGTGACCAGCCCCTGATCGTACAGAGCGTAGGCGAAGGCGATGGTGGAGCCGGCGCTGATGGTGTCCAGGCCGTAGGCGTTGCAGAGGTGGCCGGCGTACGCGATGGACTCCAGGTCGTCGTTGAGGATCAGGGAGCCGAAGGCGGCGATGGTCTCGTACTCGGGGCCGTCAGCGTGAAGCGGCTGACCACCGGCGGCAGGATCGGGCACCCGGCTGATCCGCCAGCAGGCGATGGGACAGCGGTAGCAGTTGCCGTTCTTGACCAGGATGCTCTCTGCCAGGGCCGGGCCGCTGATGCGGTCGGCACCAGCGAAGCTGCCGGCCGACCAGTAGCGCGCGGGCAGGTCACCCACGATGTGCTGGTACTCCAGGCCGCCGGCGGTGCCCAGAGCACGGAACATCTGCACGCTGAAATCGTCCTTGAGCTCGCGCAACGCGGCTCCCACCACCTCTTTGAAGCGCCGCTCGTTGGCCAGAGGGACCTGACCCCGCCCACCCACGACCACGGCCTTGAGGCGCTTGCTACCCATGACGGCGCCGAGGCCAGTCCGCCCGGCTGCCCGGCCCTCGTCGTTCATCACCGCTGCCAGCTTCACCCGGTTCTCGCCGGCCGGGCCGATGCAGGTCACACTTGCCCGGGCGAAAGCCGGGTGCGACTTGATGCGCTCCTGCACGGCGTAGGTGTCCAGCCCCCACAGCTCCGTGGCGTCGTGGAGCTGGGCGTGACCGTCCATCACGGTGATGTGGACCGGCCGAGGGGCTTGGCCGGTGATGATGATGCCGTCGAAGCCGGCCAAGCGCATCCGGGCGCCGAACTCGCCGCCGGTGTTAGCCTCGCCCCACAGGCCGGTGGCCGGCGAGCGGGCACAAACCACGTGCCGGCCGCAGGCCGGTGCAGACGTACCTACAAGCGGCCCGGCCATGAAGACCAGAGGGTTGTCCGGACCGAGGGGATCTGTGCCAGGCTCTATGCGGTCATACAGGTAGCGCGCAGCCAGGCCGCTGCCCCCGACGAACTGCCGGGCCCACTCCGCACTCAGCGGTTCGACGACGATGTCTCCGCTGCTCAGGTCCACGACCAGCACTTTGCCGTTGTAGCCGTCCATGAGATGCACTCCTGGCAGCCTGCATGGGTACGTGGCAGGATTATACAGATTCCCCCCAGCTTGTCAACCGGGGACGCCTTTTCCCGCGCGTAGTGGGCGTTGCCGCATACCCTCGACGACCTCTGCTCGCAGCGGACTGGCGTCCGCCGCCCGTCAAAGGTGCGGGCTGGAATCCGGAACGAGCGCAGTTGGGCCTTGACAGGGGTGGAATTCGAGAGTAGAATTCCGTCCAGCTTTTCCACAGGCAAAGGATATCACCATGAGTGCAATCCGAGAAAGTGCAGCTCCTGTCCTGGAGGAAGTTACTCTCAGCCGGGACCTGGGCATTTTCACCGTCACGATGATCGGCGTGGGGGGGATGATCGGGGCCGGCATCTTCGCGCTGACCGGGATCGCCGCCGGCGTGGCCGGGCCGGCTCTGGTGCTTGTTTTCGCCCTCAACGGGTTCGTAACGCTGCTGACGGCCATGGCTTACGCCGAGCTGGGGTCGGCGTTCCCCAAGGCCGGCGGAGGCTACGTGTGGGTCAAGGAAGGGCTGGGCGGTACCCAGGGCTTCCTGGCCGGCTGGATGAGCTGGTTCGCCTACATCGCAGCCGGGAGCCTGTACGGGCTCACCTTCGGGCGGTTTGCCGCTGAGATGTGGCTTATGGCCGGCCTGCCCAGCTTGGGCCTGTCGGTGCACCAGATGACCCTGGGGTTCATGGTGCTCATCATCCTGGCCTTCACGGGCATCAACTACCGTGGCGCTTCGGAGACGGGGACCACAGGCAACATCATCACGATGACCAAGGTCGTTATCCTGGGCGTTTTCGCCTTCTTCGGCTTCACGGCCATGATGCGTACCCAGGCGTGGCAGGTTCGTTTCACCTCGGGCTTCATGCCCAACGGCATCGGGGGGATCGTGGCGGCCATGGGTTTGACCTTCATCGCCTTTGAGGGCTACGAGATCATCGCCCAGTCGGCCGAGGAGGTGATAGACCCCAAGCGCAACATCCCTCGCGCCACGTTCCTCTCCATCATCATTGCCGTCACCATCTACATGCTGGTGGGCATCGCGGCCATCGGAGCCACCACTCCACCCCCGGGCATGAAAGCCTACGAGTACCTGGGTCTCAAGAAGGAAGTGGCCGTCGTCGAAGTGGCCCAACAGGTCTTCCCCTTTGGCGTCGGAGGGGTTATCCTGCTGATCAGCGGCCTCATTTCCACCATGTCGGCTCTGAACGCCACCACTTACTCGGCCTCGCGTGTGTCCTTCGCCATGGGGCGCGATCACAACCTGCCGGCCTTTCTCGCCGCCGTCCACCCGCGACGCCACACCCCTCACTGGGCGGTGATCTGCTCCGGCTTAATGATGATCGTCATGGCGCTGGCGCTCCCCATCGAGAGCGCGGCCACGGCCGCGGGCATCATGTTCTTGCTGCTCTTCGTGCAGGTCAACCTGGTGGTCATGATCCTGCGCAACAAGATGCCCGAGATGGAGCGTGGGTTTGCCATTCCGCTCTTCCCGGCTATCCCGGTCGCCGCCATCCTGTGCAACTCGGTGCTGATCGTCTACATGTTCACCTTCAGCCCCATCGCCTGGTACCTGGCCATCGGCTGGGTGGTCATTGGGCTTCTGGCGTACTACGCGTACTTCTCCAAGATCGAGGAGATGGAGAAGCCCAAGGAGATCTTGCTGGAGGAGGTACTGGTCACCCGCGACTACTCGGTGCTGGTCCCGGTGGCCAACCAGGAACAGGCCCGCATCCTGGGCCAGATTGGAGCCATCCTGGCCCAGGTGAACAACGGCGAGGTGCTGGCATTGCATGTGGTCCGGGTTCCACCCCAGCTAACCTTGGGCGAAGGTCGTCTGTTCCTGAAGGAGGGACGGGCCTACCTGGAGACGGTCATCCAACAGGCCAAAGCCCGTGACGTCCCGGTCCATACCATCATCCGGTTGGGCCGCAATGTGGCCGAGGCAGTGCGCAAGACGGCGACGGAGAACGCCTCTGACCTCATCCTGTTGGGATGGCCGGGCTATACCCGCTCGTCGGGCCACACCTACGGCTCGGTGATTGACGCTATCGTGGATAACCCGCCTACAGACACCGCTGTGGTGCGCTATCGCCGTCGCCGGCCAGTGCACTCGGTGCTGGTCCCGGTTTCCGGGGGTCCCAATAGCCGTAGAGCGGTGAAGATGGCCGTTAACATGGCTCAGGCCGGCGAAGATGGGCCGGCGAGCGTAACCCTGCTGCACGTCGTGCCTGTGGGCGCCAGCGAGAGTGATCTGATCCGAACTGAGCAGGTCTTCCGGTATGCCCTGGAGGGCGTTGATTACCCCCGAGTAGACACGCTCATCGTGGAGGGATCCAACCTCGTGGAGGCAGTGCTCGAACAGGCCAGGAGCTACGACCTGATCGTCGTGGGAGCCACGGAGGAGCCGCTGTTCAGGAACCTGCTCATCGGCAACGTCGCCGAACAGATCGCCCGGCGAGCGGAGGTGACGGTCATCGTGGTGAAACGCCGCAGCAGCCCCCTGCACTCCTTCCTGCGACAAACGATCCTGGGACCCAGCACGGGGAGGCCGATCAGCCAGCGCTGACCTGATAACCCAGCGGTCCGACAGTTCTTGTTGGACGGGCTTTCCGGCCTGTCTACGCCGTGCCTGAATAGCCTGAAAAGGCTGTCCTCGAGCTCAGACACCGCATGCGAAGGAACGCTTCGCAGAAGTGTCAGGCAATCTAGCCCACCCGACACTTTACCCAGCAGTCCTTTTTGGCTACGAGGAACTGCCCCGGGTCGCTGCCGGCGCTGCCGAACTCCAGGATAAGTGCCTATCCGGAAACCGCTCAGGAGGGGCGTCCGCGTCTGTGCGACCCCTGTGCCAGGGACTGGCACGCACAGGCTCGCCCCGGGGTGCGCGACGGGATTGCCGTCGCCCGAGGACGCCGTCGGATAGCGGGGTTTCCGGATAGGTTCTAAGCTGCCCATTGGGATTGAAGGCCCGGACCCGGTGGTTCAGCCTATCCACGGCAATGACCCGGCCGGCCCCGTCCACGGCCACCTCGCGCACAGCCAGGCGTTATCCTGATCGTGGCTGTAGCCGAACTGCCCCACGAACTGCCCCTGGATGTCGAACTTCTGGAGGCAGTAGCCCGCTATCCCTCTACATGCGGACGGCGTCCCCAACGCACCCGCACGCCGGCAGGGCCGAGGTCCCGGCTCAAACGTCGTCGGCCAGCGGACGCCGTCTCCAGATGCGGGCCGGTTAGAAGTCCACCGACCGGCCTTCGTAAGCGTATTCGAAGAGCCGGCGCAACTCCTTGCCGTCAGGGATGCGGGCGCCGGCTACGATCACCGTGTCCCCCTCGGCGTTCTCCGCCAGCTTGTCCAGCTCAGCTCGGAAGGCCTCCTCAGGGATGTCCAGGTCGGCGATGGACTGGGGCTGATTGATGCGCCGGGCCAAGTCGCGGATGGCCTGTACCAGGCTGCGGGCGCCCTCGGCATCGTCACCAGCCGGCAGCCCCAGGAAGCGGGCGATCTCGGCGAAGCGCCCCGGCGCTACGGCCGCGATGTACTCGATGGAGTACGGGAGGAACAGGCCCACCGCCCGGCCATGCGGCGTGTGGAACACACCGCCCAGCGAATGGCCCATGCTGTGAGCCAGGGCGGCCATGCTGTTGATGAAGCCCAGGCCGGCGATGGTGGCGGCGTTATGCATGTGCTCCCGCGCCTCAGCATCGCTGCCGTCCTCGTACGCCCGGGGCAGGTACTCGAAGATCAACTGGATGGCCTTGAGGCACAGGCCGTCGGCGAAGTCGTTGTGCCAGGTTACGGTGTAGCCCTCCACGGCGTGGGTCAGGGCATCCATCCCGGTGTCGGCAGTGAGTTGCGGGGGCATGTCCATGACCAGGCTGGGGTCCACGATGGCCAGGTCCGCCAGCGCCTCCCTGCAGGCCAGCCCCAGCTTGCGGCGCTCGGCTGTGTCCGTGAGCACGATGCCCCAGGTGACCTCGGCGCCGGTGCCGCTGGTGGTGGGGATGGTGATGAGGCGCGCTTTCCGACGCAGGCCCATGGGCTCCATGGGGTTGATGGCCTCCGGAGACACGTCCGGGCGTTCGTACAGGATCCACATGGCCTTGGCCGCATCCATGCACGAACCACCACCCAGGCCGATGATCCAGTCCGGCTCAAAGGCAGCCATGGCCTGGGCACCACGTCGCACCGTCTCCAGGGAGGGCTCCGGCTCCACGTCATCGAAGACCCCCACCTCCATGCCCGTAGGGGCCAGCGCCTCCTTCACCCGATCCACGAAGCCCAGGCGCACCAGGTTCTTGTCGGTGACGATGAAGGCTCGCCGACCCTCAACGCTGGCCAGGTAGCTCAGCGCATCTTCACCGAACACCACCTCGGGACTGTTGAAGAACCACATGGCGGCCTCCCAGGCAGACTACCACTCGGTGGGCACCCGGGTGCAGCACTCGACCAGCTCCTGGGCGGCCTTGACGTTCTTCATGATCATGGCCATGTTGCCCTTGAGCTTCAGCTGCCGGGTGAGGAGCCCCTGAATGGGGTCGAGTTCCTTGCGGATGACCTTGCGCCACACCTTGAGCGGGGCCTCCATGCGAAAGGCCGGATCCTTGACGCTCTCGTCGGTGGTCAGGAAGGCCTCACGACACTTGCCGTGCCACAGGTCCATGTAGAGGTAGACTTTCTGGCCGGATTCGTCCTCCGTGATGAAGTAAAAATCCCCCTCCCAGTTTCTGGCTGCTTCGGCGTAGCGCTCGCTGGCGTTGACTTCCTCCATCAACGCCTTGATCCACTCATCGGACGGGAACTTGTACACGGCGATGCCTCCTTGAATGCCTCGAAGGTTCTCAAAAAGCCGTGGGCAGCGAGATGCCAACTGACGTGAGGAGTGGTACTGCTACCCAGGGCTTTTCTCGGTAAACTCATCTATGTATGTTCCGGGATTTTCTCCCTCAACCAGGCGTTGATAAGCGCCTCGGATGAAGTCCGCTTTGACTTGGCAATTTGGGTCAGCTTGCCGGCAAGCCCAGGGTCCAAGGCAAACAAATTCGATTCTCATCGAATTTCCCCCAGGTCAGTAATTGAATTATACCAGTGACATACTCTGCTGTCAATGAGATCCGGATAGGCACTGAGTAGGGGCAGGCCTTGCACCTCCTCTGGGCCTACATCCACTCTGAGCCTCGAACCCGCATCCGGGTTTGACACGCTGACGGATTCGGAGTATAGTCCCTGCACAAATAGCGCAGAACCGACCTTCTGATCACCAGACACTTCTTGGTAACGCACCTGCTCGCAAGCATCGTGCCTGGTGAGGGCTTCAGTCGGTGAGGTGGTTTTTGGCAAAGCTCGAGCGAGCAGATGCGTTGGGTGAAGCAATGCGTAGAACCTACCTGGGCATCCTGCTACTATCAGCCGGCACGCTGGCCTTCGAGCTCACCCTCACACGGGTGTTCGCCGTCGCCCAGTGGTACCACTTCGCCTTCATGGCCGTGAGCGTGGCCTTGCTGGGCTTCGGCGCCAGCGGCACGGCCCTAGCCCTCTTCCCCGGCGCGCTGAAGCCGCCAACGGGCCTCCGGCTGGCGACCGTGGCCGTCCTCTTCTCCACCACCCTGCTGGGCAGCTACATGGTCGTCAACTACCTGCCCTTCGACTCGTACCGCATCGCCTGGGAGCGCCGGCAGCTCCTCTACCTGGCCATCTACTACCTGGCCCTGGCCACGCCCTTCTTCTTCAGCGGGTTGCTGGTGGGCGGGCTGCTCAGCGCCCGGCCCAGCCACGCCAGCACCATCTACGCCTTCAACCTGGCCGGCTCCGGCCTGGGCTGCCTGTTGGCCATCGTCAGCCTCTCGGCCTTCGGCCCAGCCGGCGCCGTCCTCCTGACTACTGTCCTGGGTATGGCTGCTGCGACCGTCCTGGCGATGCAAGCGACTGCCGAGCGCCAACCGCCGACCGCCGTTGGTGGTTCAAGCAGTCTGCGGTCTGCGGGCCGCGGTCCGCGGTCGTTCTCGCGCTGGGCAGTCGTCTTGGCACTGGCCCTCGCAACAGGTGTCCTGGCCATCCTCACCCTTCGGCCGCCGGCCTGGCTCGACGTCCGCATGTCGCCCTACAAGACCCTGAGCACGGTGCTGCGCTTCCCCGACGCCCGACTCACCAGCACCGCTTGGAATGCCTACTCACGGGTGGATACAGTGGAAAGCGGCGCCATCCGTTCGGCGCCCGGCCTCAGCTTCACCTACCAGGGCCCCATGCCGCACCAGGTGGGCCTCACCGTGGACGGGGACAACCTGACCCCCATCACGGGCGAGACGCCTGACGCCGCCGCTTTCACCGACTACCTGCCCGTGGCCCTGCCCTATCAGCTGCGGCCGGGGGCGCGGACGCTGATCATTAACCCGCGCGGGGGGCTGGACGTGCTCGTGGCTTTGCGGCACGGTGCCGGCCAGGTGACCGTTGTCGAGGACAACCCGCTGACGGTGAGGGCGGTGCGTGGGCGCTACGCCCAGTTCAGCGGAGGGTTGTACGATGACCCTCGGGTGACGCTGGTGGTGGAGAACGGCAGGACCTACGTGCGGCGACCCGGCCCTCGCTTCGACCTGATTCACCTGTCACTCAGCGACAACTTCAAGGTGGTGAACTTCGGCGCCTACAGCCTGACGGAGGATTACCTGCACACCGTGGAGGCCTTCCAGGACCTCTACCGCCGGCTGACCGACGACGGCTTGCTGGTCGTCCCGCGCTGGCTGCAACTGCCGCCCAGCGAGAGCCTGCGTACGGCGGCCATCGCGCTGGAGGCGCTGCGCCGGCTGGGGGTGGAACACCCAGAGGGGCGACTGGTTGCCTACCGCAGCTTCCAGACCATGACACTGCTGGTCCGGCGGGGACCGTTCACCGAGGCCGAACTGGCGGCCACGCGCACCTTCTGCGCCGAGCGCGGCTTCGACCTGGTCCACCTGCCGGGCATGAGGCCCGAGGAAGCCAACCGCCACAACGTGCTTCAGGAACCCAGCTATTACCTGACCTTCCAGCAACTGCTCGGCCCCGGCGCCGCTCAGTTCATTGCCAGCTACCCGTACGACGTCAGCTCCTCGACCGATGATCGCCCCTTCTTCTTTCACTTCTTCCGCTGGAGCCAGGTGCCGGGCATCATCCGGGCCTTCGGCAAGACCTGGCAGCCCTTCGGCGGCAGCGGCTACCTGGTGCTGGTGATCTTGCTTGCGCTGGCGACGGCTGCCTCGGTGGTGCTGATCCTGGCACCGTTGCGCCTCCTGCCACCGGTCACCGGGGGCTCCCGCGGCGCGACCTTCGTCTACTTCGGTGCCCTGGGCATCGGGTTCCTGCTCCTGGAGATCCCCCTCATGCAGCGCTTCATTCTGTTCCTGGGCCACCCCACCTACAGCTTCGGGGCGGTGCTCTTCGGCATCCTGGTCTTCTCCGGCCTGGGCAGCTACCTGGCGCCACGGGTGCCCTGGCCGGCCAGCGTGCTGGCGTTGGTCGCCCTGGGCGCCCTCTACCCGGTGGCGCTGCCGGCCCTTTTCACCCCGCTACTGGGTTGGGGATTCCCGGTCCGGCTGGCCGTCACGCTGGCGGTGTTGGCACCGCTGGGGCTGCTGATGGGGATGCCTTTTCCCCGTGGGATTCGGGCCCTGGAACGCCAAGCCCCAGGCCTCATCCCCTGGGCCTGGGGCATCAACGGGTGCGCCTCGGTGATCAGCGCCATCCTGGCCACCATGGGGGCGGTGTCCTTTGGGCTGTCGGCGGTGCTGGGGGCCGGATGCGCCGCCTACTTTGCCGCCTGGCTCACGGCACGCCGGGCGTGGGAGCTGACGCCGCGAGCAAACAGCACATGACTTGCTCCGGTCGGACCCTATCCGACCGCCTCCCGGCAGGCCGCGGGAATAGTGCCTCGCGCGAGCGAACAGCACGTGAAACGAGCAGACCGACACCGCTGCACTCAGTGGCCGCCGGTGAGGGGCACGAAGATGACGCCGGTGATGTTGCGCGACTCGACTTCCTCGCCCCGCTTAATGATCTGCCACAAGGTCTGGTAACCGCCCGGCGGCCCCACCGGGATCACCAGCCGGCCCCCGTCCTTGAGCTGCTGAATCAGCGGCTGTGGCACGTGGTCCGGCGCAGCCGTCACGATGATGGCATCGTAGGGCGCGTGCTCCTTCCAGCCGTAGTAACCGTCGGCGTTTTTCACCTGGACGTTGGTGTAGCCCAGACGCTTGAGGCGCTCGGCGGCGCTCTCGGCCAGCTCCGGGATGATCTCCACGGTGTAGACCTCGTCGGTGAGCTCCGCCAGGATGGCAGCCTGGTAGCCGGAGCCTGTGCCGATCTCCAACACCTTGTGGCCGCGCTTGATCTCCAGGAGCTCCGTCATGAGGGCCACGATGTACGGCTGGGAGATGGTCTGACCGTAGCCGATGGGCAGCGGGTGATCGCCGTAGGCGTACTCCTGGTATTCCGGCGGCACGAACTCGTGGCGTGGGACCTTGGCCATCGCAGCCAGGACGGCCTCGTCCTTGATACCCCTGTTCCGCAGGTGGAACTTGAGCATGATTTCCCGGTCCTTGGCGAAAACGTCAAACGTGGGGGTGGGGGATGGGCCCACACCGATGCCGGCCAACGTTGGTGGCGGCGTGGCGGACGGGACGAGGGTCGCCGGTGCCGGCAGGCTCGGCGTGACCTGAGGCGGCTGGGAGAGACAAGTCGGGGCCAGTGTCCCCAGAATCACTGCCATGAGCACGACCCACCACCTGGACCGCATTTGGCAGTTCATCATCTCCTCCTCGACTCATCACCCCCGGAGGGGACCTTGTGTTGCAAGTCGGCGAGGTCAGGAAGGCCAAAGACGTCGTGGTAGGAAGCCCACGTACCATGCCACAAGTCAGCCCTGACTTGGCATCTAGCCACCTGACACTTTATCCAGCAGTCCTTTTTCGTTACAAAGTAGCGTCCTCTCCACGTCTAAGCAGGTAAACACAAATTCTTTGAACTTCTCCGCCGCTACCAAGGGGCGTCCCCGTCCCGTTCTTCAGGGTCAAACAGCCGCTGGACGGGGCGAGCCTGTGCGTCGTACAGACGCGGACGCCCCTTGACAGCCGCAAAATCTGAGAAACCCGGTTTCGTTTCTGATCACCGGCTGATTTGTCCAAAGTCCAACAGGAGAAAGTGCAAAGCACTTTTGGCAAGTTGCTCAGTCCGGCGCGAAACGGGGGTGGATGCCCCCTCTATAGCAGTTGAAAGGGACTTTTACCTTGCCTTGCAAAGTGTCAGGCAGCTGGACTCCGCATTTGACTTTCGACTGTGTCGCGCCTAGAATTTCCTCACCAGCGTCTCATGGGCACCTGAACCATTCGGGGCGGTTGACGGTTTATCAGATAGAGCCGGATAGCGTGTAGACGGGAGAAGGCCCATGCGCATGCATTTGCGACCCCGAGAAGGCTGGTCTACGCTCATCATCCTGTTGGTGATGCTCCTGAGCGTGGCCTGGTCCATCCAGGCCGCCGACTGGGCCGAAGGCCTGTGGACCCTCCAGCCGGTCATCCTGGGTGCCGTGATCGTCGGCCTGATCCTGGCATCCATAAGGTGGATCCCCGGCTCCCTCGCTCACACCCTCAGCGTCCTCCTGGGCATCGGGTGGACGGTCTTCACCACCGCGTGGCTCCTCCCCTGGGAGTACACCTGGCCGCAAGCCATCAACGAGATTTACACGCGCTTCATGGCCTGGCTGGAAACCGCCAGGGGGCAGGGCGTCAGCTCCGACAACCTGGTCTTCGTGATGCAGCTCGAGTTCCTGATGTGGCTCATGAGCTACATCTGCACCTGGTTCTTCATACGGCTGCGCAACGTGTGGGGAGCCATCATCCCCAGCGGCTTCGCCCTCCTGGTGAACGTCTACTACGCGCCGCCGGACGTGTCCGACTGGCTGGTCTTTTACGCCCTGGCTGCCTTGCTGCTGATCGTGCGCTCCTTCTTGACCATCCAGGAGGAGGAGTGGCGCATGCGGCGCATCCGCTACAGCCCGGACATCGGCTTTGACTTCCTGCGCGATGGCACCATCTTCGCCATCCTGGTGGTGGCGCTGGCGTGGTTCGCGCCGCCGACGGCCTCCCCCAGGGTGCACGCCTTCGTGGACCGATTCGAGGAGCCGTGGAGCCGGGCTCAGTCCCACTTCCAGCGCCTGTTCTCGTCGTTGAACTACCGGGCGCGCCCTGGCCCGGCCTACTTCAGCGACACCCTGGCGCTGTCGGGCCCGGTGAACCTGGGCGACACCCCGGTCTTCGACGGGGTGACCACCGGAGGTCGCTACTGGCGCAGCATGGTCTACGACGAGTACACCGGCCGAGGCTGGATCAACACCGATGAAGACACCGCCACCCTCAACCCCGGCGATCCGCGCCTGTCACGCCTAACCTTTGAGGCCCGTGTGCCCGTCACCCAGACCATCCGCGTGCTGCAAGCCGGCACCACCCAGCTCTACGCCGTGCCCCAACCCATCCAGTTCAACATCCCGGTGCGTGTCCGCTACAGCCTGATCCCCGAGTCCGAGGAAGACACGCGCATCCTGCCGTTCAACGTGTCCGTCGTGCGCAGCCGCACCAGCCTACAGCCCGGGCAAACGTATCAGGTCATTTCGTTGATGAGTAACGCCACCGTGCGCCAGCTTCGCGAGGCCGGCACCGACTACCCCCAGTGGGTCACCGAGCGCTACTTGCAACTGCCGGACGACCTGCCCCGCCGGGTGATCGAACTGGCGCAGCAAATCACCGCACGTTATGACAACCCTTACGACAAGGTTGCGGCCATCGAGTCCTACCTGCGCCAGCTCAAGTACAACGAGCAGATCCCGCCCCCGCCACCCGGCCGGGACGGGGTGGACTACTTCCTCTTCGACATCCGCGAGGGCTACTGCGACTACTATGCCTCAGCGCTGGTGGTGATGGCCCGGGCGGTGGGCATTCCGGCCCGGCTGGCGGCCGGCTACTCTCGCGGCGAGTACGACCCCCAGATCCGCGCTTACCGGCAGCGTGAGTACGACGCCCATAGCTGGCCCGAGGTCTTCTTCCCGCGTTACGGCTGGATCGAGTTCGAGCCCACGGCGGCCGACCCGGTTATCCAACGGCCTCTGGACACCGACGAGGAGGAGTCCAACCCGGCTGCCATCCCGCCCGGCCTCAACCGCGAACCCAACATCCCCGAAGAGGAGGACCTGCCGGAGGACCGCTTTGGAGCGCCCCCGGTGATTCCGGCTCCCCTGGCCTTCGTGCAGGGCGCCTCTCGGGCAGCCTTCCCTCTGGTAGTGGTGGTGCTGGCCGTGGGCGTGTTGGCCGGAGTGGGGTGGTTCCTGTGGCAGTGGGATCTCAGAAACCTGCCCGTGGCCACGGGGCTGTACGAGCGCATGATCCGCCTGGCCCGGCTGGCCGGCGTGCGCGAAACCCCCTACCAGACGCCCTACGAGTACGCCGGCACCCTGCGCCGGGCCATCCCGCAAGGTGAGGCGGAGATCAGCCAGATAGCCGATGGTTATGTTAAAGAGCGCTTCAGTGGGCGCCGCCTGGGTTCAGAGGAACTGAAGGTGTTGCAGGCAGCCTGGCAGCGCCTACGCCGCATCCTCATGGGTGGCTTCGTCGAGCGCGTCCTCCTGGGGATCACCCGGCAAGCACGTGAACGCGAAGGGCGATAAATCGGGCACTACCCACGCCCTCGCACGGAGCCCCTCGCCTTCGCTCAGGGCAGGCCCTAGTCCCGCGCGGTTGCCCATTCAGCATGCATCAGGCATGAGCACGCCAGGAGCGCCTGTACGCGATCAAGCACGTGCTCCGCCAGTTCGTCCTTGGGCAAAGGCGGGAGCTCTTCCAGCCCACCCTCCCGGTCTATGATCGTGGCCTGGTTGAGGGCATCGCCAAACGCCTGGGGCACCGGGTTGGCCACGATCAGGTCCATCCCCTTCCTCTCCAGCTTCGCCCGGGCGTTGGTGATCAGGTCCTCCGTCTCGGCCGCAAACCCCACCACAACCAGCCCCGGCGCCGGTTGTGAGCTCCTCCACCCGGCTACCTCGGCCAGGATGTCCGGCGTCCGCTCCAACTCAAGGGTCAGCGCGCCCTCCCCCTTCTTGATCTTGCTGGCACGAGGGCTGGCCGGGCGGTAGTCGGCCACGGCCGCGGCCATGAGCAGGGCCGAGGCCCCGGGCAGGGCGGCGAAGACCGCATCCCGCATCTCCTGGGCACTCACCACGCTCACGTCCTTCACGCCAACGGGCGTCTTGAGGGCGGTGGGGGCGTGGATCAGGGTGACCCGGGCACCGCGATCGCGGGCAGCTTCGGCCAGGACGTAGCCCATGCGCCCGGAGGACCAGTTGGAGATGAAGCGCACTGGGTCTATGGCCTCACGGGTGCCACCGGCTGTCACCAGCACATTGTGGCCGGCCAAGGGGCCGCCACGGCCCAACACCATGCGGGCAGTTCCCACGATCTCGTCCACCTCCGCCAAGCGTCCCACCCCCACGGCGCCAGAGGCTAGGCGCCCTTCACCCGGCCCCACCACCACCACATCCCGGGTCTGGCGCAGCCGGGCCACGTTGGCCTTGGTGATGGGGTTCTCCCACATGCCCGTCTCCATGGCGGGGGCGATGACGATGGGCGCGCGGGTAGCCAGGGCGGTGGCCGTCAGCATGTCGTCGGCCAAGCCGGCGGCCAGCCGCGCGATGGTGTTGGCAGTGATAGGGGCGATGAGGACCAGGTCGGCGGAGCGGGCCAGGGTCACGTGGCCGATCTCGGTCTCGGCCAGGAGGTGGAACATCTCGGTGACCACGGGGCGATGGGTGATGGCCTGGAAGCTGAGGGGCTGGATCAGTTTGGTGGCGGCCTGGGTCATGATGACGTCTACCACGGCCCCGGCCCTGGTCAGCTCGCTGGCCAGGGTGATGGCCTTGTAGGCCGCGATGCTGCCGGTCACCCCCAGGACGATGCGCTTGCCCTGCAACACCCTTGGTGCCATGTCGCCCTCCGGAAAAGTCAACTGACCCCTGAGGCGGCTCTCAAGGGTCAGTTTACCACAGTTTCGCCCACTTTGCAACGTCTCACCTCTCGACTGGGGCCTGATTCATCTCCCACACCAGGCGCAGCCCTTCGAGGGTGAGCTCCGGGTCCACCACCTGCACGGTAGCGGTGCGCGGACCCATCAGCCGGCTCAGCCCGCCGGTGGCCACCACGGTGGCATCGCTGCCCAGCTCTTTCTGCAGGCGACGCACCATCCCGTCCACCAGCCCCAGGTAACCGTACAGCACCCCTGCCTGCACGGCGGATTCGGTGTCTCGCCCGATGACGCTGGGCGGGAAGACCAGGTCCACGCTAGGTAGCCGGGCAGCCACGCTGGCCAGAGCCCAGGCCGCAGTGCCCACCCCAGGGGCGATGGCGCCGCCCAGGAACTCCCCCTCGGCCGAGACCACGTTGAAGGTGATGGCCGTCCCGAAGTCCACTACGATGACCGGCGCACCATAACGATGCACGGCAGCCACCGCGTCCACCAGCCGGTCGGCGCCCAGGGCTGTTGGTGGGTCGTAGCGGATGCGCAGGTCGGTGCGGACCCGTGCGCTCACCACCAGCGGCTCTCGCCCCATGAACCGCCGGCCCAGCGTGACGAAGACCCCGGTGAGGGGTGGTACCACCGAGCAGACGGCGCAGCCCTTCAGGTCGTCCCAGCTCAGGCCGCCCTGGGACAGCAGCGCGGCGATCAGGACGCCGTACTCGTCGGCCGTTTGGGTCGGGTCGGTGGCCAGCCGCCACCGGCCCACCAGGGTTTCGCCCCGGAAAACCCCCAAGGTGATGTTGGTATTGCCGATGTCTACAACCAGAAGCTGGCCTGCTGCCATGGTCATCTCCTCAACCTTGACCAAGCCTCACCCTCTCCCAGCTCCTCCTTGAGAGGAAGGGGAACACTCCCTCCTCCTTGCAGGGGGGAGCCTGTCCTGCGCGAAGTCGCAGGGGGTGAGCTCTCCTCAGGAGAAAGCCCACCCTCCCCCGGCCTCTCCCTCATCGGTAGCCGCATGCCTCATGGTAGGAACTCGTTGGTGAACAGCTTGCTCACCTCGACCTCGGTCTGGATGAGCCCCACCTGTTTCATGAAGCGCTGGGAGGCCTCCCAGGCCGCCGGGTCGGAGTACCCCAGCCTGTCACTGCGCCAGAATTCCAGAGCGCTCTTTAGCACCGCCATCTGGGTGTCGCGGTTCGGGCCGCCGGCCTCCGGCGCGTGGCGCAGGGACAGCTCAAAGGCCTCTTCGGGGTTCTCCAGTGTGTCCCGCAAACCCCGCACCGACGCCCGTACCATTCCGCGCACCAGCTCCGGGTGCTCGGCGATGGTTTGCTCGTTGGTGATGAGACCGTTGGAGACCAGGTCAATGTAGTCGGACACCAGGATGAGGTGCGGGGTCTTGCCTTGCCGCTCGAGCTGTACGGGCTCATTGACGGCGTACACGACGGCGGCATCCACCTGCCCGGTCAGCAAGCTCTCCACCTGCGTATAGCCGATGCTCTCCAGTCGGACCTGGCTCTCGTCCAGGCTGGAGGCGTAAGCCAGGGCCTTCCAGCCGATGAAGCTGGCGCCGTAGAGTCCAGGGATGCCCACGCGCTTGCCGGCCAGGTCCTGGGGCTTCTCCAGGTCCTCCAGTGCCACCACGCCCACGGGGAACTTGCGCCACCAATTCATCACGTATACCACCGGCAGCCCCTGGGAGCGGGCCAGGATTACCTGATCGCCGCTGCCGATGACAAATTGCAGCTCGTTGGTCCCCACGAGCTTCAGGAGGTCTGACTCCATGCCGTAGTCCAACTGCAGGTCAATCCCCTCCTCGCGGAAGTAGCCCTTCTCCACCGCCACGTAGAAGGGGGCGAACTGGATGTTGGGGATGTAGCCCATGGCCAGGGTGACCGGGGTCAGCTCCCGGGGTACCGGGCCTGGTGTGGCTACCGGGGCGCTCGTTGGGCTGCACGACACCACCAGCCACAAAAGCAACACGGTCAGCCCGGGCAACCTACCCTGGCTCATCCATTTGGAAGAGTTGCGCCTCATTGACACCTCCTTTGCTTTTGAGTAGATATCTATCCGCTAGCACACAAGAAGTACGCAATGCGCAGCACGCCCCACACCAGATGCCCGTACTGCGTAGTGCGTACTCCGTACTCACCTCGGCCAGGAGATGAGGGCGCGCTCCAGCAGGGTCACCGCGCCGTACAGCGCCAGGGCCATGGCCACCAGGGTGAACAGGGCGACGAACATCAGGGGCGTGTCGTACAGGCCCCGGGCCACGTTCACCAAAAAGCCCAGGCCGCGGTCGGCGCCGACGAACTCGCCCACCACCGCACCGATGACCGACAGGGTCACGCCCACGCGCAGTCCGCCGAAGAACACCGGCAGCGCCGCCGGCACCTCCAGCTTGGTGAAGACCTGCCAGCGCGAGGCCGAGAAGGAGCGCATCAGCTCGTGGTAGCGGCTGTCCACCCCCCGCAGCCCCACCACGGTATTCACCAGGATGGGGAAGAAGACGATGAGGGCGCACACCAGCACCTTGGAGGTCAGGCCGAAGCCGAACCACAGCACCAGCAGCGGCGCCAGGGCCACCGTGGGGATGGACTGGGAGGCGACGATGTACGGGGAGAGGAGGCGTTCCAGCCCGGGCGACTTGGCCAGCAGGTAGCCCAAGACCGTAGCCACGGCGAACCCCAGGGCGAACCCGGCCAGCGCCTCGGACAGGGTGACCAGGGTATGCTGCCACAGGCTGCCGTCGGCGGCGACGGAGATGAACCGGCGCGCCACCATGCCCGGCGCCGGCAGAATGAAGGGCGGATACCCGGCCGCCCGCACTGCGGCCTCCCACAGGCCCAACAGCACCAGCAACCCCAGCGGCACCAGCAGCCCGTGGATGTACGGCGAGACCGCGCGCCCCTCAATCCGCAGGATGCTTCGCAACACGGGCTGGCCCAGGTGCCCCGACCTGGCCTCTGAACCCATGGAACCGGCTGTGCTCATCAAACCCTCCTGGCGCGTCTGCCGGCCCACCTAGCAGCCTCGCCGCCAATCGCGGGGGCGGACGCACTTCAACCCGGCACGGCCACGAAAAAGCCCCGCCGGACAACTGTCCTCGGGGCATGGTGACTCGCCTGCAACCGCCGGCTCGACAAACGGAAACCCCGAAGGCTTGGGACCTTCGGGGTATCAACGCAGCCGGGCCGGCCTTCGCCATCAGGCGGACCGCGCAGACAACCTTCTCCCATCCGGACTATACCGTCGGCTCTGGCTTTTGACCAGATCTGCCACACCCGGCCAACGCCGGGAGGGCTCGCGGGCTCGGTGTCGGGCGATGGCCTCGGCCATGTCACCCGCACCCTACCGCCGGTCGGGAATTGGCACCAATCACAGCGCCTCACCCTGCCCCGAAGGTTTCCGTTCAGTGTTCAGTTTTGCGGTAAAAAGTATAAGTGAAAGCCCGCTCTTTGTCAAACCACCATCCACAGGCCGTCGCGCCGCAACAGGTCACCACAGATGGGTGATCAGGATGCGCAGGCCGATGCCGATGAGGATCAGCCCACCCAGGACCTCCATGCGCTTGCCGATGGCCTGCCCCAGACGGTCGCCCATCATCAAGCCTACTATCGAGAGGCCGGCCGCCACAACGCCGATGGTGATGCTGGCCTGCAGGACGCTCAGGCGCAGCATGGCCAGGCTCAAGCCCACGGCCAGGGCATCAATGCTCGTAGCCACGCTCAGAATGATCAGCATGTAGCCACGGGAAGGATCCTGCGTGTACGTAACTCCGTCGGCGTCAAGCCCGGCGCGGATCATGCGCCCCCCGACGAAGGACAGCAGACCCATGGCGACCCAGTGATCCACGCCGGCGATGAGCTCGACGAAGCCGCGTCCGGCCAGCCAGCCCAGAACCGCCATGAGCCCCTGGAACAGGCCAAAGTGGAAGGAGACGCGGAAGACGGTACGGGTAGCACCCGCTCGTCCCGCGGAGCTGATGCCCAGGGAGACGGCAAAGGCGTCCATCGCCAGGCCCACGGCGATGAGCAGTATCGTAGCAAGTTCCGTCACAGAGCCGCTCCCTGCCGGTCTTCAGCCTCCACATCCCCCACCGTGGCTCCCCAAGTAGCCTCTCGCTCCCCGGTCTCCAGCATCCGCAGGTAGAAGAAGACCTCCACCTCCACCCCCTTCGCCTTCGCGCAGGACAGGCTCTCGCTACCAGGGGGAGGGAGCTGAGGCTAACCCCCGGCTTTCACCAGGGCCAGGTGCTGCAGGGCGATGACAGTCTTGGCGTCGCAAATCTCGCCCCGGGCGACCATCTCCATGGCCTCCCGGAAGGGCAGCACGACGATCTCGATGTCCTCGCCTTCGGCCGCGACACCGCCCCCCTCGCCGGTGCGCTGCTGGTGATCCACCTCGGCCAGGAAGAGGTGCATGCGCTCGGAGGTGCCGCCCGGGCTGGGGTAGATGGTAGCGATGGGCTGCAGCTCACCCCGCACCCGGTAGCCGGCCTCCTCCAGCAGCTCCTCCCGCGCCACCGCCTCCAGCGCCCGGCCGGGCTGCACCACGCCGGCCACGATCTCCAGCAGCCAGGCCCGCCGAGCGCCCTCGCCGGCGCGCTCCTCGGGTGGCAGGCCGGCGTAGACCGGGTAGCGGAACTGGCGCACCAGCACCACCGCGTCGTCCTGGGGATCGTAGAGCAGGACGGCCACGGACTCGCCGCGCTCGAAGTTGATGCGCGTCACCAGGTCGCTCAGCGAGCCGTCGAAGCGGCGGACCCGGAGCCGGGCCCGGGTGATGCGGAACAGGTCGCCGAAGCGGTAGTCCTCCACCTCGTCGAGGACCTGGACCCACGGGCCCGATGGGGTTGATCGCGATAACAACATGGAAACTCCTCAGGATCCGGGCTCCTCACCTTGAGAGAGAGCCTGGAGGCTCAAGACCGCACCTTGCTGTCGGTTGCGAATTATACCATAACCCGCGCCACCCGTCCAAAAGCGCAGTCGGCACGCAGCCATGGCTGGTGATTCACCCATATCCTTCTGGGCGTCGTTCTTGAAGGGGGAGGCTCCCTTCGGCCTGGCCTCAGGGCAGGCTTCGCTCCTCTCAGTCGCTCAGAGTGGCACCTTTGGACTTGGAGCTTATCCGGAAAAACCATGTAGGACAGCCTTTCCAGGCTGTCGGGGCAGGCTGGAAAGCCCGCCCTACCCTTTTCGGACAGATTCTTATGCGCAATCACCAGGCTGTGCCAGTTGACTTTCTGGGTTTTCGTGGTATATTTTCGTCGGGCGTAGTTGAATCGGCGATCAGAAACCCGGTAAGAAACCGGATTTCTCGGACTTTGTCCAAAGTCCAGTTAAACCCCTTCAAGGCTTTGAGCGTTCTTGACCGCCGGGTTCATCGTCGTCCGGCGGTCCTTTTTTTATACCACCGCTCAGGTGGCCAATCAGAACAGAGGAGAAAGACATGAGTGTGTCAGAAGTGCAAGATGGCGTGGTAGTGAGCCTGGAATACACCCTTCGCCTGGCCGATGGGGCTGTTCTGGATACCTCCGTGGGAGAAGCACCGGTGCAGTTTCTGCAGGGGCGGGGCAACATCATTCCGGGTCTGGAGAAAGCCTTGTACGGGATGAAGATCGGGGAGACGAAAGAGGTGGTCCTCTCACCAGAAGAGGGGTACGGTGAGCGCGATCCCAACGCATACCAGCTCGTTCCCCGATCCAGCTTCCCGGATGACCTGGAGCTGGAAGTGGGCATGGGTTTCCGCATGCGCACGCCCTTCGGCAGCTCCATTGATGCCCACATCGAGGAGATCCGCCCGGATGGCGTGTTGCTGGACCTGAACCACCCCCTGGCCGGGGAGACCCTCTACTTCACGGTGAGGGTGGTGGACCTGCGCCCGGCTACGGCGGAGGAGTTGGAGCACGGCCACGTGCACGGCGCCGAATAGACCAGAGCCAGCTATCATACTGGGGCGAACCCCGGCCCCTCGCTGACGAAGCAGGAGGCCGGGGTTTTGCATCATGGGGAAAATCGCCGCGCCGACGGAGGCCGGGGCCCATGCCCCGGAGGGCCGGCGCGCCAATGATATCCCCTTCCCCGTTCACCACCCGGGCCACGCCGGGCTGCTTCACGTCGCCGGAGACGGTCACCCGCAGGCCGGCGCCCTCCGGTCGGGGCACCAGCGCCTCCCACATCCAGGAGGCGCCCGGCTCCCGCTCCACGTAGCCAAGTGCCTATCCGGAACATGCTAGAAAGGGGCGTCCGCTCCAACTCGGCATTGAAGATGGGGTGCTGGTTGGGCTGGCCGCTCGTGACCCTGGGCTGGACGTACTCGAGGAGGTCGAAATGCGAATGAGGCTGCCTTCGCTGGCGATGCCGTCCTTCAGCCCGGCCAGGAGATGCTGGGTGAAGAGGCTGTTGGACGCGCCAGGCATGAGGCAGGAGTACTCGGTGCTGCGGGACGAGGCCAGAATGGGCCGGCCGATGCCGGATTCGAGGGCGTCGTAGTAGTCGTCGGAGAAAGCGGTCCCCGGCGTAGCTCCGCGCCCGGGAAGAGAACGGCGTTGTCCTGCACGATGTTGCGATGACGTAGCCAAATGGCGTGCGGAAAACGATGGTGACGACTCTCAAGGGGCAGAAGTCCCTCCTGGACCTTGTGGAGTGAGGGTTGAGGCAGACTCATGAGCGGGCTTGTGTCCCAAAGCACAGCAATTCAGGTCACATGCGTGCGGTTGTCAAACACCCGCAGCACTACTCGCGCGAGGCTCCGGCAAACGGGGGACAGCCACGTGCCGCCAACAGCCAACGCCGGGGGACACGCCTACATCTCGTAGAACTCGAGCAGACGCTTCTCCGCCTCACCCCCGATATGGGCTATGACCTCGACGTAGGTGGCAATGCTGGAGTGGCGCAACTTGCGCTTGAGGAGTTCGTCCACCTGGAAGATACCGGCCGAGTTGCTCATGGCGATCTCGATGCGCACCGGCTTCTCGGTCCCGGGGCGGATGTTGACGGCGTCAATGGCCATGGCGGACACGGAGTGGATGTTGATGGCGCCGGCCTCGAAGGGGATGCGCGACCGGCCGGCAGTCATGTCCAGAGCATCGGCAACCTTGAGAACGCCGGCCTCAATCGTCAGGCAGGGTATCTCCCAGCTGTGGGCATTGATGGCATGGAGGGTCTCGGCGACGAGAATGGTGCGCTCGGTCACGGGGTAGATGCCGTCCAGCAGCTCGCGGGCCTTGGTCCAGGCGAGGAACAGGCTGTATTCCTCGTGATTCTCCCGGTGGATGGCGATCCCCAGGTCGTGGAGGCAGGCGCCCAGCACGACGATCACCTCGGCGTCGTCGTTGGTGAGGCCGTGATCCTTGACGACGCTCATCTCGACGCCGGCGTCAACCAGTAGCCGCAGGATCTTCAAGGCGCTGTTGGCGACGATCTTGATGTGGACCTCGCCGTGGTCGCTCATCCCCAGCCGGTCCACCACGTTGACGTTGCCGCAGCGCCAGAGCTGCTGGAGTTCCTCGTCATCGGTGATGCGCTTGACCACACGCGCCAGCTTCTCGTTTCGCCTGGTTGGAACGCTAAAAACCATATTGCCTCCGCAGACCGCTGACCGCAGACCGTGGTTGGTTATGGTTTCGGCGCACAGCCCCTGCCCCCGTGGACGAGAGATCGGCGGTCATCTAGTGCACGTCGTCCAGCTCCGGCTCCACGTTCAATTCTTCCAACTGGCCCGTGGTCATGAAGACAACCCGCTCGGCGATGTTGGTCGCCCGGTCGCCGATGCGCTCCAGGTTGTGGGCCACCCACAAGAGATACGTGCCCTGGGTGATGCGCTTGGGGTTCTCGATCATCAGCGCCAACAGCTCGCGGAGGACCTGTTGGTACAGGGCGTCAATTCGGTCATCGTGCCGGGCCACGTCCTGGGCCAGCGCCACGTCACCGGTCACGTACGCATCCAGGCTGCGGCGAATCATGCTGCGGGCTTCCTCGGCCATGCGGGGAATGTCAATCAGGGGCTTCATGAGGGGCTCGTCGCCCAGCCGGATGACGATGCGGGCGATGCCCTTGGCGTAGTCGGCGACGCGCTCCAGGTTGTCGGTGACGCTGAATGTGCCAACGATGGCACGCAGGTCGCTGGCAGCCGGCTGCTGCGTCGCCAGGATGACCAGGCACTGCTCCTCGATGGCGTAGCGCAGGTCGTTGATGCCGCCGTCGTCCTGAATGACCTCCCGGGCTGCCGCCTGATCCCGCTCGACCAGGGCGATCACCGCCCGGCCGATGGCCCTGTCCACCAACCCGGCCAGTCGTAGCATGTTCTGTCGCAACTCATCAAGCTCACGAGTCAATGCGCCTCTAGGTTCCATGCCTACTCTCCTGATCAACTAAACCGGCCTGCGAGGTACTCCTCGGTCAGCTTCTCGCGTGGCCGGGTGAACAGCGTCCCCGTATCGCCGAACTCCACCAGCTCACCCAGCCACAAAAAGCCAGCCAGGTCAGAGACGCGCGCCGCCTACTGCACGGTGTGGGTGACGATGACGATGCGGGAAGGGTTTTGGACGCTGGAAGACCAGCCCCACCCGTTGGCGCAACCCCACCACGTCCACATCTGGCGGGTAGATGCCCTGACCATCCAGGAGCACCTGACCCTCCACCCGGGTGTTGGGGTGCGAACTTCGATTTTGGTGGTCTTTGTATCGGTCATGGCAATCCCACAGGCACGCTAGTCTGACAGGCATCTAGAGCGATTGTAGCATCTGCGGTGGGAGATGTCAAACAGGGTCGTGTGGGGGCTCGACGATAGGAGCCCATCCCAAAGACCATGTAGGACAGCCTTTCCAGGCTGTCGGGGCAGGCTGGAAAGCCCGCCCTAGACTTTATCCGACGGGTTCTTGGTGCGGAGCCCTTCGGACCAGTCGGTTGACGTGTCAGCATCCCGATGCTATAATCAACCTGGTAAAGGTCCCTGTACCTGGCTCACCTTCGGGCTGGGAAACAGCGACGCAATGGAGGCCATGCCATGCCCATTCCTCGCTTCAGAGTAAGTCATCGCGTGCATCACGCATTGCTGCTGAGAGCCATGTTGCTTCTCGCCCCCGTGTTCGCCGGCTGCCGCCGAACCACATCCGACACTGAAGCCGCCACCACCGGCGGCCCCCACCATCCAGAACAAAGGCCCCGACACCGCAGGGGGCTGGGGAGGGGGTGGGACCTGCTCAGCACATACCCCACCCTCCCCCAGCCCCCCTCAAAGGGAGGGGAGATGCCCCCTCCCCTCTGAAGAAGGACGACACCATGGTCATCGCGCCGCACAACGTGCGGCAGGCCGCCCGGGTGGCCGACCGGGCCGCCTTCTTCCTGATGGGCCAGCTGGTGGAGCACGATGTCCGCGAAGCGGGCGATGTCAGCGCCCGGATCTTCACTGCCCCCCGCCACCAGCGCACCAATGAGTACGTGACGGGGAGGTTTGGCTAGCAGAAATCCAACCGTGATCCGGAAGAGGAGCGCTATGGCCACGGAATTGTCTGCAGAGCAGTTGTGTCGGACCTGTGACCCGGCGGAGTTCAACTTCAAATCCACCGCCGAGCTGGAACCGCTGACCGAGATCATCGGACAGCCGCGGGCCACGCGCGCCATCGGCTTCGGCATCGAAATCCCCAGCTACGGCTTCAACGTGTTCGCGCTGGGGCCGGCCGGCGCCGGCAAAACCACCACCGTACGCCAGTTCCTAGAGCCCAGGGCCGCCATCCAGCCGCAGCCGTCGGATTGGTGTTATGTCAACAATTTCGCCAACCCCTACCGGCCCAGGGCGCTGGAGCTGCCGGCGGGACGAGGCACGGCCTTCCGCCGCGACATGGCCAACCTGGTCAAGCGCCTCCAGGACGAAATTCCCCGGGCCTTCGACACCGAGGCCTACCAGGACCGGCGCCAGCAACTGGTCCGCGAGTTCCAGAAACAGCGGTCCACCAAGTTCAGCCAGCTTGAAAACTTCGCCCGCGAGCGCGGCTTCACCATCGTCCAGTCGCCTATGGGACTGATGCTGGCGCCCATGCTCCAAGGCCGGATCCTCGACCAGCAGCAGTTCGAGGCCCTGGACCCCGATCTCAAAGAAAGGCTCCGCGCCCAGGAGCAGGCCATACAGGAGGCCCTGGAGCGCACGCTGCGCGAGGTACGCGATCTGGAGAAGGAAGCCCAGGCCAGGCTGGAGCAGTTGGACCGGGAGGTGGCCGCTTTCGCTGTGGACCATCACCTGGCGGACCTGAAGGAACGCTACGCTGACTGCCCCGGCGTCCTGGCCTACCTGGACGAGGTGCGCGAGGACATCATCGGCAACGTGGAAGATTTTCGCCGGGCCGAGCGTGACCAAGAAGCAGGCCCCGGCGCTGGGCGCCCCGATTTGTCGCGCTACGAGGTCAACCTGATCGTGGACAACGGCCAGACCAGGGGGGCGCCCATCGTGGTGGAGCGCAATCCGACGTACAGCAACCTGGTCGGCCGGGTGGAGCACAAGGTGCAGTTTGGCGCCCTGATCACCGATTTCACCATGATCAAGCCCGGCGCCCTTCACCACGCCAACGGCGGCTACCTGGTCGTGGAGGCCGCCGAGGTCCTGAAGAACCCCTTCGCCTGGGACGCCCTCAAGCGCGCCCTGCGCGACGGAATGGTGTGCCCGGAGGAGATGGGGACAGAGATGCGCGTGATGCGCACCGCCACCCTGGACCCGGAGCCCATCCCCCTGCGGGTCAAGGTGATCCTCACCGGCGATGCCCGCACCTACTACATGCTTTACAACCTGGACGACGAGTTCCGCGAGCTGTTCAAGGTGGTCGCCGACTTCGACGTGCAGATGGATCGCACGCCGGAGGCGCTGGAGCAGTACGCCCGGTTCATCGCCACGCGTTGCCAGGAGGAGAACCTGCGCCATCTGACGGCCGACGCCGTGGCCCGAGTGGTGGAGTACAGCTCGCGCCTGGTGGAGGACCAGCACAAGCTCTCCACCCGCTTCTCGGACATCGCCGACATCGTGCGGGAAGCCAGTTACTGGGCCGGGCAGAACGGCCACGACGTGGTGACGGGTGACGACGTGGCACAGGCCATCAGGGAGCGCATGTACCGCTATAGCCGGCTCGAGGAGCGCATCCGCGAGCTCATCGCCGACGGGACAATCCGGGTGGACACCGAGGGCGCGGTGGTCGGCCAGGTCAACGGCATCTCCATCCTGCGGATGGGCGACTACGAGTTCGGCAAGCCGTCGCGCATCACGGCGACGACGTACGCCGGCAAGGATGGCGTGGTGAACATTGACCGCGAGGTCAAGCTCAGCGGTCCCATCCACGACAAAGGTATGCTCATCCTCATCAGCTACCTGGGGAGCAAGTACGCCCAGCAGCAGACGCTGACCTTGTCGGCCAGCCTGGTCTTTGAGCAGGCGTATGAAGAGGTGGAGGGCGACAGCGCGTCGTCGGCGGAGCTGTACGCCCTGCTGTCCAGCCTGTCCGGGCTGCCGCTGGATCAGGGCATCGCGGTAACGGGGTCGGTGGACCAGGCCGGCAACGTCCAGCCGGTTGGCGGGGTGACGCGCAAGGTGGAAGGCTTCTTCGACGTGTGCCGGGTGAAGGGTCTGACCGGCAAGCAGGGCGTCATCATCCCCCACCAGAACGTGCGCAACCTGATGCTACGCGAGGACGTGGTGGAGGCGGTGCGCCAGGGAAAGTTTCACATCTGGCCCATCAAGACCATTGACGAGGGCCTCGAAATCCTGACCGGCGTGCCGGCCGGCGAGTTGCAGCCGGACGGCACCTACCCCGAGGGCACGGTCAACGCGCGGGTGATGGGGCGCCTGAGCAAGTTGGCCGAAGCCGGCAGGGAAGAACGAGCATCGGGCGGAAGCGAAGAGTAAAGGGACGTTCAAGGGAAAAGGCCGGCGACCGGGTTCGGCGCACAGGCCGGTCGCCGGCCTGGCACAGCGCGCTCTCGGCTAGAGGTACTTCTCCCACACAGCGTTGTGGGCCGCCCCCTCTAGCAGCACCAGCGCAACGTAGCGCGGCCGGGTGGGCTTGGAGAGGAGCCGCATCCCGGCCTCCTCCGGGGTGCGGTCGCCCTTGCGCCGGTTGCAGGGCGCACAGGCGATGACCACGTTCTCCCACACCGTCTTCCCCCCGCGTGACTTGGGGATGACGTGGTCCACGGTGAGCTGGGCCTTGCCGGGCTGGCTGCCGCAGTACTGGCACGTGTAGCGGTCGCGGGCCAGCACGGTGCGGCGGGAGACCGGGAGGGCAAACCGGCGCGGCACCCGGATGTAGGTGACCAGTCGGATGACCAGGGGCACTGGCAGGCTGAGATGCTCAGAGCGAATCACAGCCTCCGCTGCCTCGACGATCTCCGCCTTCTCCTTTAGCAACAGCACAATGGCTCGCCGCACAGGGACGACGCTGAGGGGTTCATAGGTTGCGTTGAGCACCAGTACTGACGACATAGGCATCCCATTGGGCGATTCCGCCCGCGATGAGCTGAGCGCAGTACGCACGGCTCAGTGCTTGCTCATGCCTTGCTCCGCGGTATTATACTACAAGCAGAAGCGGGGATGCAAGTCCAGCCAGACCCACTGGCAGGTAGCCTGCTCTACCCACTACTCATCGGCGTCGCGAAGCAGGCCGACAAGGGCTTGCAAGCCCAGGAGGTAGCTTCGCCAGCCGAAGCCCAGCACCTGACCCACGCATACGGGCGCCAACACGGAAATGCGTCGAAACTCCTCCCGGGCGTGCACGTTGGACAGGTGCACCTCGACCGTCGGCAGATTCACCGCGGCGATGGCATCACGCAGGGTGTAACTGTAGTGGGTGAGGGCGCCGGGGTTGATGAGCACCCCGTCAGCCCACCCGCGCGCCTCGTGCAGCGCGTCAATCAGCTCCCCCTCATGGTTGGATTGCCGGAAGCGGAGTTCCACCCCCTGCTCGGCAGCGTACTGGCGAAGGCGCTCCTCGATGTCGGCCAGTGTCAGCCGGCCGTACACCTCCGGCTCCCGCTCCCCCAGGAGGTTAAGGTTAGGACCTTGTAGTATCAGCACTCTCATTTCGGTAGCCTGCCTCTCTCAAGGAAAACACACAAAGCCAACCCGGGTGAAATCTTCATCCAGGGCAAACGCCTCGTGAATCCCCTGCCGGCGCATGATGGCAAAGCTGGTACTATCTGTGAAAGCTATTGTCAAGCTGCACGCGTCTGGCGCAGTGCTTGCAGGATGACCTCCCGGGGCACGTCGTCCCTGATGACCACGTGCCCCAGGCGAACGGGCAGGACGAAGCGCAGACGCCCGGCGCGGCGCTTCTTGTCGTGAGCCATGGCCACCAGCACCTCGTCCGGGGTCGAGCCCGTCCACGTGACGGGCAGGCCCAGCCGGCCAAGGAGGGCGGCCACACGCTCCTCTAGTTCCGGCCGGCACAGCCCCATCATGCGTGCCACCCGTGCAGCCACCACCATGCCGATGCTCACCGCATGGCCGTGGGGCAGCGCGTAGTCGCTCAGCAGCTCCAGTGCGTGCCCGAAGGTGTGCCCCAGATTGAGGACTGCCCGGCGGCCCGTCTCCCCTGGGTCCTCCTCCACCACGGCCACCTTCACGGCGACGGCGCGCTGAATCACCCACCCAACGGGCTGCCAGCCCCGGGTTTCCAGGTGCTGGAACAGCTCCGGGTCGCCGATGATCCCGGCTTTGACCACTTCGGCCAGCCCGGAGACGAACTGACCCTCCGGCAGCGACTCCAGCGTCTCAGTGTCGGCGACGACCAGGCGTGGCGGGTGAAAGGCGCCCACAAGGTTCTTGCCCTGAGGCAGGTCCACCCCCACCTTGCCCCCCACGCTGGAGTCCACCATGGCCAGCAGGCTGGTGGGGAGCTGGACCAGTGGCAGGCCCCGCATGTAGGTGGCGGCGACGAAGCCGGCCGTGTCCCCCACCACCCCGCCACCTAGCGCGGCCACGATGCTGGTCCGGTCGGCGCCAAGCTCCAATAGCCGCCCGTACAGCCTCTCGACCGTACGCAGGTTCTTGCTGGACTCGCCGGCCGGGAAGCTCACCAGGTCCGCCTGCAATCCGGCCGAGGTCAGCGCGCCAATCACCCGTTCGCCGTACAGCTGGGCAACGGTCTCGTCGCTGATGACCACCACCCGGCCGTCCAGTCCGCATTCAAGCAACAGTTGACCCGCCTGCGACAGCAGCCCCGGACCAATGAGCACGTCGTAGTTGCCGGTTGCCGTACGTACTGGGATACGTTCCATCGCTACCCATTCCCCCGCTTGTAGCCTGCCCTGGCGGCAGGCATTCGGCCGAGGGCCGCCTCGCCCGAGCCCTCGGCGTGGGCCTCAGCCCCAGGGCCAGGCCGAAGGGCAATCTCCCGCCTCCAAATGCAAGCGACGGTGGAGATTGCTTCGTCGCCCCGCTCCCACAATGACATTTGGTCCCTAATTTAACTGTGAAGTTAGGCCAAACGCCACTACACCATGAAACGGTGTAACTTCAGAGGCAAATGTCCTGTTCAGCGCCGAAGGGTAGCGCAGGCTACAACTTTCAAGCTGCAGTGTCACAACTAGCCACCCGACTTTATCCAGCAGTCCTTTTTTCGCTACAAAGTGGCGTCCTCGCCACGTCTAACAGGTCACCATAAGTTCCTTGAACTTTTCCACTGCTACAAAGGGGCGTCTCTGCCCCGTTTTCAGGGTCAAACAGCCGCTGGACGGGGCGAGCCTGTGTGCGCCAGTCCCTGGCACAGGGGTCGCACAGACGCGGACGCCCCTTGATAGCCGTCTTGATGCGAGAGGAAAGTGCAAAGAACTTTTGGCAAGTTGTTTAGTCCGGCGCCAAACGGGGCGCGTACGCCCCTCTGTATGAGAGGGACTTTTACCTCTTGGAACAAAGTGTCAGGTAGCTAGAAAGCGCATTCAAGTGGGCGCTTGTGTATACTGGACCTACAAACCAGCAATCGTTCGCGGTGCGCCCTTCAGCGCGCGCCCGTGTAGCCGAAGCGCCAGGGCACATTGTCCATGGGCAGGTCCTCCAACCGGGCCCGTCGCAAGGCCTCGAACCGCGGCCGCATTTCCTCCAAGCTGTCGCCGCCCAGCTTCTCCAGCAAAGCATCCGCCAGAACCCAGGCCATCACCGCCTCGCCGACGACCACGGCCCGGGGCACCGCGCAGAAGTCGGAGCGCTCGTAGCGGGTCTCGGCCGGCTCGCCGGTCGCCAGGTCCACGGACCGCAGAGGCCGCAGGGTTGTGGAGATGGGCTTCATGGCCGCGCGCACCACCACCGGCTGCCCGGTTGTCACCCCGCCTTCGAAGCCGCCGGCACGGTTGGTCCGCCGCACCAACGCGCCGTTTTCGACGAAGATCTCGTCGTGCACTTGGGTGCCGTAGCAGGCGGCGTTGGCAAAGGCCGGGCCGACCTCGACGCCCTTGACGGCCGGGATGCTCATCACCGCCCAGGCCAGCCTGGCGTCCAGGCGACGATCCCACTGAGCGTAGCTGCCCAGGCCCGGCGGCACGCCCACCGCCACCAGCTCCAATACCCCACCCAGCGTGTCGCGCCGTCGGATGGCCTCCTGGATCGCCGCGACCATTTGCTCGCTCGCCTCCGGGTCCGGACACCGCACCTCCGACTCCTCCGCCAGGGCGAAGAGCTCCGGGTACGGCAGCTCGGGCAGCCCAGCCTCCACAGCACCAATGCTGACCACGTACCCTCCCACGGTTATATCAAACTCGGCGAGCAGACGCCGGGCGATGGCACCTACGGCCACCCGGGCCGCCGTCTCCCGGGCGCTGGCCCGCTCCAGCGCCAGGCGCAGGTCGCGATAGCCGTACTTGATGGCACCCGTCAGGTCAGCGTGGCCCGGTCGCGGCACGGTCATCGGGGGCACCTCACGCCCCGCCCAGTTGGCCCAGTCGCGGTTCTCGATGCGCAGGGCGATAGGGCCGCCGGTTGTGCGTCCCCTCATCACCCCGGCCGAGATTTCAGCACGATCCCCCTCGATGTGCATCCGGCCGCCGGACCCGAACCCTCGCTGCCGCCGGGCCAGGTCGCGGTTTATGTCATCTTCTGACAGGGGCAAGCCGGCCGGCATCCCCTCTACGATGGCCGTCAGCGCCGGCCCGTGGGATTCGCCGGCCGTTAGGAAACGCAGTCGGAACATCGGGCAATCCTTTGTCTAGCGATGGCGGATTAATCTCCTCGTGAACAGGAGGGCAGCGGACGCTAGTCCACTAGGACCCGAAGGGAGGAGGCGCAGTCTAGGCATGGCTCTCCCCTCTCAGGGCAGCTGCCGCAGCCTGCCGCATGACGTCCACCGGCGGTTGGACGCCGGTCCAGAGCTCGAAGGCTAGCGCCCCTTGATGGACCAGCATCCCCAAACCGCTGATGACTGCGGCGCCGACCTCTCTCGCCTGGCGCAAGAGGGTGGTCTCGGCTGGGTTGTAGACCAGGTCGCACACCGTGAGCCCTTTAGGGATGGTGGTGCCGCCGGGCAGCGGGCTGCGCAGCACGTGGGGCGCCATCCCCACCGAAGTGGCGTTCACCAGCAGATGCCCTTTAGCCAGGTGAGGCGAAAGGTCAGCTGCGGTGAGGGCCGCGGCAGCCACCGGCACCTCCGGCGGCAGGTGAGGCTTGAGTGTGCGCACCAGGCGCTGCGCCCGGCCGGGCGTGCGGTTGAGGACCACCACCCGGGCGCCGGCGTGGGCCAGGGCGTACACCACCGCCCGGGCAGCACCGCCGGCTCCCAGCACCACCGCCCGCCGGCCCTCCGGGTCGTAGCCGGCCTCGCGCAGCGCACGCATGAACCCCTCCGCGTCGGTGTTGTAGCCCACAAGCTGGCCTTCGCGCACCACGATGGTGTTCACCGCGCCGATGGCCTTGGCTTCCGGCGACAGCTCATCCAAGTGCTTGATCACCGCCTGCTTGTGGGGCACGGTGACGTTGGCGCCTGCAAACCCCAGCCCCCGCAGCCCGCGGACCGCATCCTCCACACGCGCGGGTGGGACAGGGAGGGGCACGTAGGCCCAGTTGAGCCCCAGGGCGGCGAAGGCGGCGTTGTGCATGGCCGGGGAGACGCTGTGGGCCACCGGCCAGCCCATCAGGCCCACCAGCCGGGTTTCGGCGTTGATCATCGCCAGCTCACCCCCAGGTCAGCAAACCGCCGGGCGAAATCCGGGAACGACTTGCTCACACATTCGAAGCCCTCGATGTGGGTCTCGCCGTCGGCCACCAGCCCGGCCACCGCCAGGGCCATGGCCAGCCGGTGGTCGTCATAGCTGTTCACCACGGCCCCCTGGAGCCGGGTCGGCCCCTCCACCACGAACCCGTCCTCCCGCTCCTCGATGCGCGCACCCATCTTGCGCAGCTCGGTCACGATGGCCTTCACGCGATTGGACTCTTTGACGCGCAACTCCTGGGCATCGGTCACCACCGTCTCCCCCACTGCCTGGGTCGCAGCCACTGCCAGGATGGGGAACTCGTCAATCATGCGTGGGACCAGATCGCCGCCCAGGTGTGCCGCGCGCAACCCGGCCGGTCGCACCACCAAATCGGCCAAGGGTTCGGGAGCAGAGGCTTCCTTGAGCTGCACCTCAATCCCCGTCCCCATCGCCTGCAGGGCATCCAGGAGGCCGGTGCGGGTGGGATTGACGCCCACGTCCCGCACCACCAGCTCCGAGCCAGGCACCAGCAAGCCCGCCACCACGAAGAAGGCAGCTGACGAGAAATCGCCGGGTATAGCCATGGCCAGGGGCTTCAGGGGGCGTGCCGGAGGAGTCAGGATTGTAGCCTTGTTGCCTATACGAAGGTCGGCGCCCATGGCCGCCAGCATGCGCTCGGTGTGGTCCCGGGTGGGCCCTCCCTCGCGCACCGTGGTCTCGCCCTCGGCCAGCAGCCCGGCCAGCAGCACCGCCGACTTCACCTGGGCGCTGGCCACCGGCGGCGCGTACTCGATCCCTCGCAGACCACCGCCCTGGATGGCTAGCGGTGGAAGACGACCACCTTCGCGGCCCAGCACCGTGGCGCCCATCGCCCGTAGTGGCACGGCGATCCGCTCCATGGGCCGGCGGCGAAGCTGCCCGTTGCCCGTGAGCACGGCGCACAGGTCGTGGCCCGCCAGCAGGCCGGCCAGCAGCCGCATCGTCGTCCCTGAACCCCGACAGTCGAGCACGTCGTCTGGCTCGGCCAGTCTGCCCAGCCCTCGACCGTGCACCACCAGTTCGGGTCCCTCGTCGCCGGCTGTCCAGCGCATCTCCACTTGAACGCCCAGC
>FWWM01001800.1_pt1 | contig 60899 bp, 61 predicted proteins | sample 2228351 | NCBI WGS metagenome assembly FWWM01 (sample SAMEA103939774, study PRJEB20133) | metagenome
TCTCTTGTGGGCTTAGGTTTTCAAGGTATTTGAGGGCTTCGGATAGTTTGCTTATGGCTTCCTTATAATCTCTTCTTGAATAGGCAGACATGCCTTGTGAGTAGGCTTCAAGGGCCAGTTTAGCCCTATTTTCTTTGGTCATCTTGGCACAACTAAAGACAAAAACAAGTAATAAAAATATAATCTTCTTACTCATGGCTCATATTAAAGTTATTTACACCAACATCATAACTACTATCAACTTGCACATAAGAATAGCCTTTTGATTGCATAGCCTTTTTAACCTTTTCATACCTAATAGGATGTACTTGAATCTTTATGGCTTTGTGAGCATGTTCTTCTATTTCTTTTTCCAATTCAAAAAGGAAGAAAGAGGAACTTTTGATGTAGCCTTTGCCAGAACAGTAAGGGCAGGATTCTGTAAGTAGTTTACTAAGGCTTCTTCCAGATTTTTTCCTTGACATCTCCAGTATGCCCAGTTTTGTAAAACCATGTATGTTAATATGGCACGCTTCTTCTCCAAAGGCCTGTTGCATGCTTTTAATTATAATCTCTTTGTTCTCCTGCTTTTTCATATCAATAAAATCTATAAGAATTATACCACCTATGTCCCTAAGAATGATTTGTTTTACTATTTCCCTCACAGCTTCAAGGTTTGTTCTTAGGGCGTTCTCCTCATGGCAAGAACCAATTGGGTCTCCGCTGTTCACATCTATTATGGTAAAGGCTTCCGTTTCTTCTATGGTTATGTACCCACCACCCTTTAGCCAAACCACTTTGTTAAGAATGCTTCTAAGGCTATCTTGAAGCTTGTATTTATGCACATATGCGCTTGGGTCCTTTATGTATAGATTTTTCTTAAGCAGGTCTGGCTCAAAGACCTCAAGGAAAGAGGCTATTTCGTTCCATATAAGGGGGTTGTCCGATATTATTTCTTCCATATCTTGCCAATGGTCTCTTATTAGTCTTATGTATGATGGGTATTCTTCCAATATGGGTTGGGGTTTTTTTAGTACCTTAGCCCTCTTTTCTATCTGATGCCATAAGCTTCTTAACTTTTCAAGTTCCTCTTTTATCTGTTCATGTGTGGCCTTTACTGCTGCGCTTCTTAGAATCACACCTTCTTCTTTTAAATCTTTTTCCAATAAACTACAAAGCCTATCCTTTTCCTCCGACTGTATTTTGCTGGAGCATTTTATATCCTTGCCTCTTGGAAAATATATAAGGTACTTTCCTACCAGTTTTACGTTGGTGGTGAGCTTGGCTCCCTTTTCTCCTTCTGGCTCTCTTACCATCTGGACTATAAGGCTTTCTCCAACTCGGTAGTTTTCACCTTTCAAAGGAAGAAAGGCATCTCTTCCTATACCCACATCTACAAAAACACCGTCCATACCTTTTGCAAGCCTTTTCACTTTACCCTTAAATATGCTGTCTGTTAGCCTTTTTGAACCTCTTTCTTCCGCGCTTATTTTATACACACTTTCCCCTTCTATAAGAAAGGAAAGTATAAGCTCGCCAGAAGACAAAACAACCAGTCTTTTAGCCATACACTTTTATTATACACGTTCTATAAGGCTTTTAAGTATTTCTCTCTCTAAGGGTGAGCTTACCTTTGGAAGTATGGTATCTATCACAAGCGCCTTCACATCGGAATACTTGTTTAGCCTTCTGGCGCATCTTATTGTATCCCTTATGGAAAAGACAAAGTCTACTGGTTCTTCCGATTGTTGAGTTTGATAGGCTCTGTAAGCCTTCCTTATGGCGTTGGCTATTTTTATGAGTTCAAAAAGCTTCCATATGTGTTCTTCTAATCTTTCAATGCCTTCTATGTTCTTGACCTTTATTCCATTTACCACATGATGCCACAGGTAAAGGAAGTCTTCTGAGCTTAAAAGTGAAAGTTCCGGCACCTGGTCTCTTAAAATGAGAGCTTCGTCCGCACTGTAAAGGCCTCCCTCTTCTTCAAAGGGTGGATAGTCTATGAAGAGTATGTCTGCTCTGGATTTTATGTCTTGGGGTAGTTCGGATACACCTAAGTAGTTTTGGGGGTTCATACCTCCCACCAAGATTACTTCTTTGTGCGCCTTTATAACCTCTCCAGTGGGCAATGTTAAATACCTTCTGTAGTCAAAAAGAGGGTTAAAAAGCTTTACCATACCAGCTGGTAGTGTGTTTATCTCGTCAAAGTATATGACTGCACCTGGTGTTTGCAAGGCTTTTACCAAGTCTGAGTAAACTCTCCTCGTGCCTCTTTTGGGGTCAAACTCATACACAAAGGTTATGTCTTCCCTTTCCATCTTGGAGTTGCAAGGGACTATATATAGTGGCCTGTTGGTAAGGGCAGAAAAGACCTCCACTAAAAAGTTCTTTCCAACGCCCGCATCACCCTCAAGTATGAGTATACCTTCCGAGTATAGCACTTGCTCTTTTACGATGGAGGTGAATTTTTCAAGGTTCTTTACAAACCATGGCGTTTCCTCGTAAGATACAAACAGGGGAGTTCTTGGTGGATCATAGGCAAAAAGGCCATTAAGATGTCTTAGATATTTTTTTACCCATTGGGGCAAAGACCGTAAGTCTTTTTGAGAAAGCAGGTTAGAATACCTTTTGGGCTCCAAAAGGATGCCATCTTCTCTCTCAAAGGCTATCTTTGCATAAACCTCATCCTTTATAAATACTCTATCTTCTACTTTTAGCCTCCACTTTAGCTTTTTCCTTTCGCCAGAAAAGCGTGGGAACTCCTCCGACCCAAAAAAGACCCTTGTATCTTCAATTCTTATCCTATACCTTTTTAGTTTGTTTTCAAGTAGTTTTTCTTGGACTATTCGGGAAAGCTCCCTTTGTCCTTCCTCTCTTAGCTCCTTTGGGAGTTTGTTGAGAAATTCCCTTGTATTTTTTATCTCTTCAAGGCTTTCAAAGTCTCTTAGGTCCTCGCTGTTTAAGGTAGCTATGCTGGTTTTCACCTTTTGAAGGTGTTCCTGTAGCTTATTTTGTAAGTGCTTTTCAATCTCTTCCTTTAGCTCCTTTAGTTTTTCAGCCCACTCATCCCTCTCTATCCTTATCCTGTTTTCCACCTCCCTTAGGTCCTCTGCTGTAATGCTATCCTGAGCTATTTTTAGCCTTATGCTTTCTAAAAAGGCCTCAAACTTGGCTTCTTCAACTATTCTGTTTGCTTGAAGTATAACCTCCCTTACCCTCCTTATGGGCATGTCCATAGCCATTAATCTCTTATACTCCTCCAACTCCGAAGGGTCTGTGCTTGGGCTTATCTTTTTTAGACTTCCTTTTAGCTTTTTAAGCTCCTCTTCTGCCCTCCTTAACATCTGGGATTGGCGGTCCGCATCAAAAAGGAATTCGGTTAAGTTGGTTGTAATAGCCCTAAGGTTGTAAAAGTCCTTATCATCCCTGTAGGTATGGGTGCATGTGTAAATAGTTCCATCTGAAGATACTCTTACCACAGAATATCCAAAGCCTTCAAAGGTATGCACATGCACAAACTCTGGAAGATAAACAAGACCAAGTTGATTTTCTTCTGCATCTGCAAGGAACAAAAAGTCCCCATCGGGGGATATATCCATATGGTTTATGTTTATGGCTGTGGTAAGGTTTTTTAGCGGAGATTCAAGCTGAAGGTCGTAGAAGAAAAGTTCCTTGCCCTCCGAAAGAAGTATGCCATCCTTTAGCACAAGGGCACCCTTTCCAGAAGGATGGTTTAGTCTTTTTATAAGGTTTCCTCCAAGGTCGTAAAGGGCCACACCCTTTGTGCCCGAAAGCAAAAGCCTTGTGGAACCCACAAACCTAAGAAGCTTTAATTCTCCAATGTTTGCCTCCGAGTAAGAAAATACCTTTTTAAACTCCAACCCTTCCGTTCCAAAGCCTCCAGATATATCTATTACATAAACCCTTTCTCCTACCACGCCGTAGGCAAGCAGATTTCCGCTTATATCCAGGCCAGCAGAGGCTCGCACGCCCTCCTGGGTAGTTCTAAAGCTTTTCCAGGTTTGGGGGGTTCTCTTGTCCTCAAGGAGATAGACAACCAGGTAGGGCGGTGTCAAGAGGGCTAAGTAGGAGCCTTTAAAAAGGGCTTCTGTAATAACTTGTGCTGGTGGTCTGGATGGAAGCCTATGAAGCTTTCCACTCCAATCGTAGAGCTGAAATACTCCATGCCTTCTTCCCACAAGGAGCCAATAGCCATCCTCCGAGACATCTATAGCGTCCACCCAAAACTCTTCTATCCTTGCGTCTGGGTCCTTTTCAAGGAAGTCTTTGGGATATAGCCTTAGGTCGCCTTTTGGCGTTCTTATTTCTAAAACACTTATCTCTTCCTTTTCCTTTTTTCCAAAAATCCTGTCCAGAATACCCATAACCATAAAATATTAATCTGTGGAAGGTAAAAAAGCTTATGATTTAGCTTACCTTGAGGTGCTTAATGGAAAGGAAAACATGGAAAGGGATTGGAATAACCTTCTTATAACAGAAGAAAGCCAAAGGCCCTGCTTTAGAATATACCAATGGAAGGAAAAAACCCTTAGCTTGGGCTATTCCCAAGAGCCTATAAATCTTTCCATTCCTGTGGTAAAAAGGCCTACTGGTGGCGGAGCCCTTCTTCATGGTTGGGACCTGTCCTTTTCCTACACAGGCCTTAGGAAGGATTGGGGAGGTAGCTTTTCAAAGATATACATAAACTTTATGGGTTTGTTGCTTGAGCTTTTAAAAAAGGTGGACCCTGCCTTTGATATGAGTAGGTATAGGGGAGGTTATGAAGGCTATTTTTGTTATTTCTATCCAACCCTTGGTGAGATAAGCTTTAAGGGTAAAAAAGTGGTTGCCTGTGCTATGAGAATGGGTAAAGAGGCCTTTCTTTTACATGGAAGCTTATTTTTGGATATGGATTACACATATTTTGAGAACCTTACTGGCATAGAAGGAAAAAAGTTAAAGGAAAGGATAATTACCTTTAAAGAGTTGGGCCTTGGCTTTGAAGAGGCCGTAGAGCTAATGCATGGTCTAAAAATGCTTTGTAATACTTCTAATGTCTAAAATGTCTTGTACCAGTGAACACCATAGCCATATTATGTTGGTTTACAGCCTCTATTACCTCCTTATCCCTTATGGACCCACCTGGCTGGATTATAGCTCTTATTCCTACTTCCTGTGCCAGGTCCACACTATCCCTAAATGGTAAAAAGGCCTCTGATGCCATAACACTACCTTTTAGGTCAAAGCCAAACCTTTGGGCCCTTGCAATGGCACAGCGTAAGCTATCCACCCTTGATACATTACCCGACCCTATGCCCAAGGTTCTACCACCCTTGGCTATCACTATGGCGTTGGACTTTACATACCTACATACTTTCCAGGCAAAAAGAAGGTCTTGCATTTCTTCTTCCGTGGGATGTCTTTGAGAGACTACTTCAAGCTTTTCATAATCAATGTTGTCTTCTTCCTGCAACAGATATCCACCGCTTACCTTTTTTATATCAAAGGAAAAGGAGTAGCCAAGAGCCTGAACAAGCCTTAGGTTTTTCTTCTTGGAAAGCACCTCAAGGGCTTCTTCCGACCATTCTGGTGCAATAATAACTTCAAGGAATATGTCTGTAAGCCTTTCTGCAAGCTGTTTTTCTACTCTATCGTTGAAGGCTACAATACCGCCAAAGGCGGATTCTGGGTCTGAGGAAAGGGCCTTTTCAAAGGCTTCCAATAGATTCTTACCAAGGGCCACACCACAAGGGTTGTTATGCTTAACAATAACACAGGCAGGGTTAGAGAATTCACTTACAAGCCTAAAAGCGGAATCGCTATCAAGATAGTTATTAAAGGACATCTCCTTACCCTGCAGTATGCGAGACCTTGCTATGCCAAGGTCCTCAAGAGGGTTATGAAATAGCCAAGCCTTCTGATGAGGGTTTTCTCCATACCTTAAGCTTCCAAAAAGCTTCATAGGTAATGAGAAATAGGAGGGGATACTGTCCACTTCCCACAGCCTTTCCAAGGCCCTGGAAATGAGAGCATCATAGTAAGCCGTTAAGGAAAAGGCCTTTATAGCCAGTTTTTTCCTATCTTCAAGGCTAAGGGTGCCCTCCTTTATCTTATTGGCCACCCAAGCATAGTCTTGAGGGTCCACCACAACAGCTACTCTATAAAAATTCTTAGCGGAGGCTCTGATTAAGGTAGGCCCACCTATATCTATAAACTCCATGAGTTCTTGTTCCTGTAGGTCTTCTTTTAGTTTTTCCTCAAAGGGATAAAGGTTTACCACCACTAAGTCTATTGGCTCTATGCCAAGCCTTTTTATCTCTTCCTTGTCCTTTTCTACCCAATCTCTGTAGAGTATGCCGCCATGTATGGCGGGATGCAGGGTCTTTACCCTTCCGTCCAATATTTCTGGAAAGTTTGTGATTTCTTCCACCTCCTTTACTTCATAGCCAAGGCTTTTTATAAACTTGGCTGTACCACCGGTGGAGATTATTTCGTAGCCCTTTTCTTTTAGAGCTTCCAAAAGCACATCAAGACCTTCTTTGTAATAAACCGACAGAAGAGCCCTCATGGAATAAAGATTTTACACCAATTTAAAGCTTCTAAGAAAGTATTAAAATTTTAAGCCATGCATGTGCTTTTGATTGGCCTTGGTAATATGGGGAATAAGTATTTTTGGAAGCTGGAACAGATGGGTGAAAGGCTTGTGCTTTGTGATATAGACCCATCTAAGGAGAAAAAACCACATCCTTTTTATTGCCACTTTGGTGATGTGAAAGAGGATGTGCGGGCAGTTATTGTGGCAGTGGATCCAAAGGACCATGTAAGTATAGCAAAGGAGTTTTTGAGTAAGGATATTCCTGTGCTTTTGGAAAAGCCACCAGCCCTTAGCTCAAAAGAGTTTGAAAGTATAAAAAACTATGAAAAACTCTATATTTCTGAGGTAGAAAGCTACTCCGTATGCGCCCAATTTCTAAGAAAGCCTGAAAAGTTTATAAAGATTGAAAGGTTTGGCAAAGGTAGAGGCTACATCTCACCCCTTTGGGACCTCGCCTGGCATGACCTCTATTTACTTCAAAACATATCTGAAAACATAAAGGTTGAAGCCTTGGAAATAGATGGAGAAGTTTGGACCTTGAGAGGCAGTTTGGATGGCCTTCCCTTTAGTATAAGCGTGGCTTGGGAGCATCCACAGCCAAGAAGGCTTTGGTATATAGACGAGGACCTTCTTCTTGACTTTGGTGAGGAAAGGGTGTATGAAAGGGGAAGACTTTTAAAGGAAGAAAAGAGAGACAAGCTAAGGCTTATGGTGGAGGACTTTTTAAAGGGGAGCTTTGACAAAAAAAGCGTGCAAAGGGCCTATATAAACCTTAAGATCCTTGAAAGCCTCTCTTAATCGTATTTTTCCTTTTTTATCTGCTCTTTATCCACGCCAAGTTCAATCAAAATACTGGCTATATCTTCCACAAACTGGGGTGGGCCACAAAGATAGTAAAGGTTTGTAGGTATGTCTTCCACTTCTTTTAGGATCATGTCCGTGTTTATCCTGCCCGTGTAGCCCTTCCAGTCTGGTGGCCAAGAACGTGTAAGGGTATGAACCACCTTTATGTTTGAGTGTTTATCCATCCTTTCAAGCTCTTCTCTGTATATGATCTCCTCGTAATGTGTGTTGGAATAAAGCAAGGTAGCTCTGACATGGTCAAGACCTGCTGAAACTATATACCTTAGAATACACATAAGAGGCACTATTCCACTGCCTGCACCGATGAGAACAAGGCTCGTGCCCATTTGAGGAACCCATACGAACTTTCCGTAAGGGCCCTTTATCAAAAACTCATCCCCTTCCTTTACCTTTTCTGTTAAAAAGGCAGAGGCTCTGCCGTTTGGAACCTTCTTTATGGTAAGCTCAAGGGAGTCCTTTTGAGTGGGTGGGCTGGCTATGGAGTAAGCCCTTTTCAAAACTTCTCCCTCGTAAGGAACGTTTAGCATCACATATTGGCCTGGATAAAAGTCAAAGTCTACTCCTCGTAGGTCAAAGACCAAGGTCTTTGTGGTAGGTGTTTCTCTTTTGACTTCAATAACTCTACCTTTGAACTCCCTTATGGGCTTTTTTTCAAGCTCCATCCTTACCTCCTCAAAGCTGGGAAGAGTATAACTTCCCTTATAGAGTCCACATCTGCCAGTATCATAACAAGCCTATCTATGCCTATGCCTTCACCACCAGTGGGGGGCATACCATATTCAAGGGCCGTTATAAAGTCCTCATCCATGGACATTGCCTCCTCATCTCCCATCTCCTTCTCCTTAAGCTGTTCTAAGAACCTCTCCTTTTGGTCCTCTGGGTCGTTCAGCTCTGTGTAGGCGTTGGCAAGCTCCTTTCCTGCCACAAAAAGCTCAAACCTTTCCACTAGGTCTGGGTCTTTTCTGTGGCTCTTGGCAAGGGGCGATAGGATTTTGGGAAAGTCCAAAACAAAGCATGGTCCCCAAAGCTCATCTTCCACAAGCATATCAAAGACCTTATCTATTAGCTTGGCATGGGTTAGGCTTTCGGCCTTTGGCACACCTATCTTCTTTGCAAACTCCCTTAGACCTTCCACATCTCTCAAGAAAAAGTCTTTGTCCTTTCCAGTTTTTTCTTCCAAAAGGTCAAAGTATTTGTACCTCTTATAAGGTGGTGTAAAATCAAGCTCCTTTCTTCTGTATCTTATCTTAAGAGTCCCCAAGGTATTTAAAAGCACATGGGAAAGTAGCCTTTCGGTGAAGTTCATAAGGTCCTCATAGTCCCAATAGGCAGCATAAAACTCCACCATGGTAAACTCAGGGTTGTGGGTTGTGTCCACTCCCTCGTTGCGGAAATTTTTGCCAAGTTCATAAACTCTGTTAAAGCCCCCCACTATAAGCCTTTTGAGGTATAGCTCTGGTGCTATCCTAAGGTATAGGTTCTGCTCAAGGTAGTTGTGGTATGTAATAAAGGGCTTAGCATTAGCACCTGAGGCCACATGTTGCAAAATGGGAGTCTCCACCTCCAAAAAGCCCTCTGAGTTCAAAAAGTTCCTTATCTCTTGTATTACCTTACTCCTTAGGATGAATATCTTCCTTGCATGTTCGTTGGCTATAAGGTCCAAGTATCTCTGCCTGTAGCGGACTTCTACATCCTTTATGCCGTGCCACTTTTCCGGCATGGGATGAAGACTCTTTGAAAGTAAAGAAAAGCTTTCCACCTCAACGGTTAGCTCACCAGTCTTTGTCCTAAAGAGCTTGCCCTTTACTCCTATTATGTCCCCCAAATCTACCAGGTCCTCAAAATCTTTAAAAGCCTCTTCTCCTATGAGGTCTGCCTTTACGTATATCTGTATCCTTCCTGTGGCATCTTGGAGATGCCCAAATATGGCCTTTCCCATACTTCTTAGTGTGATGAGCCTTCCTGCCACAGAGACCTCTTCAAAGTTTGGTTCAAGGTCGTACTCGGCCTTTAGGCTTTGTATATCAAGGCTATTGTTTTCTTGCGTAGGCACGGCGGAAAAAAGGCATAACTTACCCTCATACCTGTCCAGCTTACCCCTTAGAGTATATTCCTTACCGGCTTGTAGCTCTTGTTCTGTTATGGCAAGTATTTCAACGCCGGAGGCGTCTGAAAGCCTAACAAGATAGCCCTTTTCCAGCTTGGAGACCCTTTTAGCTATTCCCTTTACGCTTACCTCCTTACCATCCGTTGGCTTTTCATACTTGTCCCTTATATCACCTATCTGATGGCTTACCTCAAACTTGTGAGGATAGGCTAAATTCCTCTCTCTTAGCTTTTTAAGTTTTTCAAGTCTTGACCCTTCCATAAAAAAAGGATTATAGCACTTTTGGAGTATAATCTTCTTCATGAAAACAGGCTTTGTATATAGCCACATATACCTTGAACACCATTGGAAAAACCATCCAGAAAACAAAGACAGGCTTATAGCCATAGTGCAAGAACTGGAAAGAAAAGGACTGTTAAAGGAATTGGTGCATATTGACCCAAGAAGGGCCTCCGCCCAAGAGGTCTCTTTAAACCACGACCCTACTTACATACAAGAGGTGGCAGACTTTTGCGCAGCAGGTGGTGGCTACTTGGACCCGGATACTTATGCAGTGCCATCTTCTTATGAGGTAGCCCTACATGCGGTGGGTGGCGTGCTTGAAGGCATAGACAGGCTTTTAAAAAAGGAAGTGGATGTGGTATTCTGTGCCGTAAGGCCACCTGGCCATCATGCCGAATATGCAAAGGCTATGGGCTTTTGCCTCTTTAACAACATAGCCATAGGCGCCCACTATCTTCTTCAAAAGGGCTTTGATAGAGTCTTTATAGTGGATTTTGATGCCCATCATGGAAATGGAACACAAAAAAGTTTTTATGAGGATGACAGAGTATTTTACTTTTCTTCCCACGAATACCCCTTTTATCCCGGCACAGGTTCTCGTGAAGAAAAAGGTGCAGGGAAAGGCTACGGCTATACCCATAACGAACCACTTCCAGCAGGCGCAGGAGATAAGGAATTTAGCCAGATATACTTGGAAACCCTTCCAAAGATTTTTTATGAATACAAGCCACAATTTTTGCTTGTATCGGCAGGCTATGATGCCCACAGGGATGACCCCCTTACCTATTTGAACCTTTCTACAGAAGGCTTTGGTAGAATAGTGGACAGCCTTCTAAGCTTGGCAAAGGACCTATCCATACCCGTGCTTTTCGCCTTAGAGGGTGGCTATAACTTGCAAGCTTTGGCCCAGTGCGTTAGCCTAAGCATAGAAAGGATGTTGGAGGCATGATGTTAAAAAGGATAAAACACTACATATTTCAAGCCATTTCCTTCATCTTTGTGGTATACGGCTTTTACCTGCTTTTTCTCTTCCTTCTGGACACATCCCTTAGAGTAAACAAAACCTTAGCCTATCCCTTTTCCATAGGCATCACCCTGCTTTTGGCAAGCTTTACTCTTTATTATTGGGTAAAGAAAGGGAAATTGCCTTTATAATATTATTTGAGGGCGATTAGCTCAGAGGTAGAGCGCCATCCTCACAAGATGGAGGTCGGAGGTTCGAGTCCTCCATCGCCCACCATTTGAAATAGATTTAATACTATGAGTAGTCTAAAGGAAAGCCTCATTAAAATTGATGAGTTTGTTTACAAGCTACCGGAGAACACAATTCAAGGGCAAAAAGTACCAGTCTACTTTTACCTTAGCGATAGACTCTTTGAACTTTTGGAAGAGGATGCTATAAGGCAGGCGGCCAACGCCGCAACCCTTCCAGGTGTGGAAAAAGCCATTTATGTAATGCCAGATGTGCATGTGGGCTATGGCTTTCCTGTGGGTGGTGTTATGGCAACGGATATAGAAGAGGGTATAATAAGCCCCGGGTCCATAGGCTACGATATAAACTGTGGTGTAAGGCTCATAGCCACAAACCTCACAGTGGATGATATAAAGCCTGTAAGAAAGGAGCTTATGCAAGAAGTTTTAAAGAACGTGCCTGCTGGCGTTGGTTCCACTGGAAAGATAAAGCTTTCAAAGGCCGAGCTTTCTGAGGTGGCCATAAAGGGCGCAAGGTGGGCCATAGAAAGAGGCTATGGCTTTGAGGAAGACCTTGAACACATAGAGAGCAAGGGAGCATTACCCAATGCGGATCCTTCCAAGGTGTCCGACTTTGCCTTTCAAAGAGGCTCTGACGAGCTTGGAACGGTAGGCTCCGGAAACCACTTTGTAGAAGTGCAGTATGTGGATGAGATATACGATGAAGAGATAGCCAAAAAACTTGGCCTTGAGCTTGGACAGGCTACCATAATGGTGCATTCTGGGTCAAGGGGCTTTGGCCATCAGGTATGCGTTGATTATCTTAAGGTGGCAAAGGATGCCCTAAAAAAGTACAATATAGACATACCAGACATGCAATTGGCATGCATGCCTTTTAAATCCGTAGAAGGCCAGGACTATTTTAAGGCTATGAACGCTGCAGCCAACTACGCCTTTGCCAACAGACAGATATTGGGCTATTTGACCGCAGATACGGTAAGGAGGTTTTTCAACCTATCTTGGAAGGAGTTTGGGTATAGACTGGTCTACGACCTGGCCCACAACATAGGAAAGGTGGAAGAGCATAAAGTAGATGGCGAGGTTAAAAAGCTTTTGGTTCATAGAAAGGGGGCCACAAGGGCCTTTCCACCACACAATCCAGATGTTCCGCCAGCTTACAGGGATATTGGCCAGCCCGTCCTCATACCCGGAGATGTGGGAAGATACTCTTTCCTTCTAGTGGGTCAAGAAAAAAGCATGCACATGAGCTTTGGAAGCGCATGCCATGGTGCTGGCAGGCTTATGTCAAGGACAAAGGCAAAGGAGTTTGTCAGAAAGGAGGGCCTTGAGAAGGTCCTGGGAGACCTGGTGGTGGTAGCAAGAGGAAAAGGAACGGTGGCAGAAGAGATACCGCAGGCGTATAAGGATGTTTCCGAGGTTGCTTTTGTGGTCCATTCCCTTGGTATAGCAAAGTTGGTAGCAAGGTTTAAACCCTTAGGTACTTTGAAAGGATAAGTGATATAATAAAAATTTCTGGAGGAAAGAATGGGTGAGTTTGAGAAGCTCTTTGAGAAGAGTCTAAAGGAAATAAGAAGGGGGGAGGTAATAAAGGGAAGGGTTGTGCAGGTTGATGACAGGAACATTTACGTGGACATCGGCTACAAGGTGGAAGGTATACTTCCAAAGGAAGAGCTACCAGAAGCAAAGGTAGGAGATGAGATAAAGGCTGTGGTCCTTAGGTTTAGCAGAAACGGCTCTCCCATACTTTCCTACAGAAGATACTTAGAAGAGAAGCTTACAGGGTTTTTAAAGTCCTGTTATGAGAAGGGCAAGTTTGTAACAGGCACGGTGGTAGGTAAGGGAGAGGATGCCTATGTGGTGGATATAAGCGGTCTAAAAACCCTTTTGCCTTTCAAGGAGGCGAGCAAGAACCTAAGGGAAGGCAAAAAGATAGTGGCAAAGATAATAGAGTTAAAAAGGGAAGAGGGTGGTCTTAAAGTGGTCTTATCCCAAAAAGATTACATAAAGGCTCAGGAAGAAAAGAAGAAGGCAAGGCTTCTTGCAAGGCTAAAGGTGGGAGATATAGTAGAAGGCCGTGTTATAAAGATAGACCCAGACAAGGGTATAACCCTTTTGATAGGGAATGCCTTGAGGGCCTTTTTACCCCTTGATGAACTTAGCTGGGGAAGGGATAGAAACCCTTACAACTACGCAGAAATTGGTGAAAGATTAAGGGTAAAGGTAAAAAGAATACCAAAAGATGGCCAGTTTATATTTGTTAGCTTAAAAGAAATGAAAGAAAACCCATGGTTAAAGGCGGAGGAGAGCATTAAGAAAGGGCAAGTGCTTAACGGAAGAGTGGTTGAGGTAAAAGAAAACGGGCTAATAGTGGAGATTATGGAGGGTGTAGAAGGTTATGTTCCAAAAGAAGAAATATCTTATGATGGTACCACCTTTAAAAAGGGCGATAAGGTATCTGCTTTGGTGCTTGACTTTGACCCCAAAAGGCGCAAGCTCATTCTTAGTATAAAAAGGACTCTTCCAAAACCATGGGAAGAGTTCCTTAAAAAATACCCTGTGGGAAGTAAAGTTGTTGGAACGGTTGAGAAGATAGAAGGTGCAAAGGCTTTTGTAAAGCTTGACCAAAACGTTTATGGAATGATCCACAGAAGCGACCTTGACTGGGTAAAGCCCGGCAGGGTGGAGGATGTGCTTCAAGTAGGGCAGTCTTTGGAGTTTGCGGTATTGGGCCTTGATGGAAAGTTTGTAAAACTGGGGCTAAAACAGTTAAAAGAGAACCCATGGGAGAAAGTGCTAAATAGCTACAAGGTGGGAGATAAGGTAAAGCTAAGGGTAAAAAGCCTTCATCCTTTTGGTGCTTTCCTTCAATTTCCAGAGGGCGTAGATGGTCTTTTGCCCATCTCAGAAATACCAAAAGGCACCAAGCTTGAAGAGGGTCAGGAGGTAGAGGTTAAAATCATAGAACTGTCTCCCGAAAAGATAACCCTTAGCATGCGAGAAGAGGAGAAGAAGGAAGAGATTATAACCACCAGTAGCTCGGATAAGGGCTTTACTCTTGGAGACATACTAAGGAAGAAGATGAAAATATGAAAAGGAAAGCCCTTGTACAAAGATTGAAACAAGACCATTTTACCAAGCTTTCCAAAAAGAAAATATCCCACATGGTTAATTTTCTTATAAACAATATAAAGGGGGCTATCCAATCTGGAGAAGATGTTAAAATCTCAGGCTTTGGCACATTTAGAAGGAGGCAGAAGCGTATAGTTTTCAAACCAAGCAAAAAGCTTCTTTGGAAGTTGAAAACTGGCCTAAAGCATTCTAAAATGTAATTTAACGGGGTGTGGCGCAGGCGGTAGCGCGCTGGCATGGGGGGCCAGAGGTCACGGGTTCAAGTCCCGTCACCCCGATTTTAAAAAAAGGAGGTGGAACATGGTAGTAATTGCACAGCCAGTAGAACAAGACTTAGAAGCCTTAGTCTTGAGAGTTTTCTTAAAGTCCATTGACGTGCTTGGTGGACTTTCCAAGCTTGCCGATTACAAAACTCTTACTTGGCTACCTTCCCTGGCAAGAGCCGTCTATTGCGTTGTATTGAGGGAAGAGTATTTCAAGACAGAAGAAGAAATAGCTCAAAGAGTTGGTCTTACCATTCAAACGGTTAGGAACATACTAAGGGCAGACCCAAACAAGGTTCTGGAAAAGCTAAAGAGCATTGAGGAACTTATAGAAGAGGAAAGAAAGGAATTAAAAGTGCATACCGCCGGTGGAGTGGCAAAGCTTGCATACAAGCTTGTAAAAGAAGGACATGAAGAACCTACCGTCTTTCTCCAATACTGTGAAAGAGTAGCTTACGCTTTGGATGTGCCTTGGGCTTATATGGTCCTAAAGAGGCTAAAGGGAACAGACTTTCCTATAAACTCTGCGGAAGCTATACTGGACAAGCTTGAAAACGTCTATATAAAAGGTAGGAGTGCAAAGGAGGTAATCCAAGAGCTTGAATTTCCAATAAAGAACCCTGCAGAGCTGTTGCATAAGATAAAGGAAAATCTCAAGATGCACGGTCTTGAGTGATACTTTCCTTTAAGATTCTCTTCTCGTATATTAGGGCAAGAGTAAAGAGTGTAGTAAAGATAAGGGGGCCGAGGAAGATGCCTACAAAACCAAAGGTAAGTAGGCCCCCTATTATAGAAAAGAAAAGCACTATATAGGGTATGCTTATGCCCATCTTCATTATGATGGGCCTTAAAAGGTTGTCTATGGTTGAGATTATAAATGTTCCATAGAGGAACATAAAAGCACCATTATATACGCCTTTGGTTGCAAAGGTATAAACAGCCACTGGAAACCACACAAAGCCTGCACCAAAGGGTGGTATAAAGGAACTTATAAAAGTAGCAATGGCAAGCAGTATGGCATAGTCAATGCCAGCTATTTTGTAGCCTACAAAACCAAGTATACCCTGGACTATGGCAACGCCTATGGAGCCATAAACGGTGGCAAGAACAGTTTTGTATATGGTAATGGATACTTCCTCTATGTCCTCTCTATGCATGGGAAGGAATCTCTGCGCAAACTTTATAAACCTTGGACCATCCTTTAGGATAAAGAATAGGGTGATAAGAAAAACAAAGGTCTTGAAAAGAAAGCTTGCTACAGCTGGAACCAAAGAGGCAGCCAAGTTAAGCCCCTTTTGAGCTAAATCCCTTAGACCTGCAATAAGAAAGTTCTTAAACTCCTCCGATTCTATGTAGGCTATAAACCTTTTTATCTCTTCCTCCGTAAAAAGCCTTTTTATGTATGGATGGTTTTGTATCTCTTTTATAATGTCCAAGTAGGAGCTGTTTTGTGTAAGATTTATGGCGAGTTGGAAGAGGTCTATGGATTGTCTTACCGCAAGGGCAAGAATAAGGCTAAAGGGGATAACTACTAAAAGTAGGATTATTAAGGTTAAAATAAGCGCAGAAGATAGGTTCCCTATCCTACGGGAAAGCTTAAGATGTATTGGATACAGAACTAAGGAAAATATTATGGCCCAAAGGATAGGTTTGAGGAAAGGGAGAAGCATAAGCAATGCCAAAGCCATAAAAAAGCCTGTTAGCGATAAAAGGAAGTAAAGAAAAATTTTCTCCCTCACAAGGATAAATTATAAGGTATGGAAAGGTGTCCCAAGTGTGGTGCCTTGCTTGAGGTTATAGAATGCTGTGGTGGTGGCATATACAGATGCGATGCCTGTGGAGAGTTTTATTTTTATGGGGAACTCATAGAGTCTCAAAAGGACTCTGAGGAGGCCTCCTTAGAAGTTCAAGAGCCACCTCACCAGCCGGAAGACCTTCCACCACAATCTTGTAAACGGCAAGGCTAATAGGAGCGTGTATATTTAAGGATTCTGACAGTTCATACACGGCTTTAACCGTATGCACACCTTCTACAGTCTGATTTAGCCTTTTTAGAGCTTCCTCTACAGATAGGCCCTGACCGAGCATATAGCCAAGGCTTCTGTTCCTTGACTGGGGAGAGCTGGCGGTCAAAAAGAGGTCGCCCACGCCAGAAAGGCCATAAAAGGTTTCCCTCCTTGCTCCAAGGCTTACCCCTATCCTTACCATCTCCGCAAGCCCCCTTGTTATAAGGGAAGCCCTGGCATTCTCCCCAAAGCCAAGGCCATCCGATATACCGCAAGCTATAGCTATAACATTCTTTAAGGCACCACCGAGTTCCACACCCACAAGGTCTGTGGAAAGATAAACCCTAAAGCTTTCCGAGCTTATCCAACCTCTTATCCTTTCCATCTCCTCCCCATTATTTCCAGCCAAAACTAAAGCCGTAGGCAGTCCTTTTGAGACCTCACTGGCAAAGGAAGGTCCAGAAAGACAAAAAACCTCCACTTCTGAGTCTATTTCCAAAAGGACCTCTGAGACCCTTTTCTTTGTGCCTATCTCAAGGCCCTTTGATGCAGATATTATCTTTTTACCCTTAAGGCTTTTCCCTTTAAGCACTTCCCTTATGACCTGGACGGGAAGGGCAAGGATTATGTAATCGGAAAAGCTAAAGGCTTCCTCAAGGTCGTGGGTAGCTTGCACGCCTTTTAGTTCTACTCCTTCTACGTAAGGATGCTTACCTGTGTTTATAAGGTCTATGATGGCAGGGTTTTTTTCAAAGATAAGGATTTTATGTCCCAACCTTCCGAGATGGGAAGCTAAGGCACAGCCCCAACGACCCCCGCCAAGTATGGAAAAATGCATGGAAATATTATATTTTTCTTTAAAAGCATAAGGAGGTGGAAGATGAGAAAGGCTTTACTTTTAATGAGCTTGCTTTTTGGCTTTTCCTTTTCACAGCAGTTAATTATGAAAAAACCACCCAAATCCCTTGAAAAATACTACCCTCCACAATCCCAAAAGATGGAGTTTCTCTCCAATATGCATACTATGAGCATTGCCTTTCATGGGATAAGCCTAAACATAAACGAGGGAAGATGGGACAAGGCTCTTGAGTGGGCAAATCAGTTAAAAAAGGCTTATGAAGAAAGCGCAAAAATGGTTCCCGAGTGGAAAGACTACTATAAGCCTGCCTTGGCGGAAAACTTGGTAAAGGCGGTCCAATCAAAGAATGCGGATGCGGTCGTAAAAGCTTCAAGGGAGCTTGGCCAAACCTGTAATAAATGCCATCAGGAAAACCAAGCGGTGGTAAAGCTATACTATCACTTTCCAAGGTATGACAACATAAAGCTTGAGGACCCGGTAGAATTGCAGGAACTAAAGGTAAAAGACTATATGAAAAAGCTCTCCGATTCTATGAAGTCCCTTAGGGTATTCCTTATACAAGGCGATGTGGCAAAGGCAAAAGAGCATGGAGACAACTTTGTGGAAAGGGCAAAACAGCTAAATACCATGTGTACCAAATGCCATACTTCCAAAGTATCCATAGAGGCCCTTGCGGGTAAAGATTATCTTACTTCCCTTGATAACTTACAAAAGGCCTTAAAGGCTCCGCAGGTAAATAGGGAGGCTGTTTTTAAGCATCTATCGGAAATAGGCCAGTATTGTTATAGGTGCCACAATGTGCATCTCATACCCACATTGGTGCAGAATGCCCTAAAGTGAAGTATCCAAAAGGAGCATAAGCAGTAATCCTACAAGAAAAGCTATTGTAGCTTGAGTGTGTTTTTCTTCTGAGTAGGCCTCTGGGAAAACTTCCTTGGCCGTTATGTATATCATAGCACCGCCACCAAAGCCAAGACCTATGGGCAAAAGGCTGTTAAAGTGTTCAAAAAAGGTATAGCCAAAAAGTGAAAAGATGGCCTCAATAAGACCACTTAAAAAGCCTATCCATAAGGGTATAAGCACCTTCCCGCTTATGACCATAAGTGGAAGGCTTACTATGAGGCCCTCTGGCACGTCTTGAAGTGCTATGGCTATGGCAGTCTCAAGCCCCTTATCCATAGAGTAGGAAGAGGCTATGCCAACGCTAAGACCTTCAGGTATGTTGTGTATTATCACAGCAAAGACTATGAGATAAAGCTTGCCTATCCTCTTATGGGAAAGGCCTTCCTTACCCTTTATGGTATGTTCGTGAGGCACAAGGTTTTCTATGAGGGCCATAAGGATAAAGCCCAGCACAATGCCCAAAGCCACAGACCAAAAGCCACCTATCTCTATACCCGGCAGTATAAGGCTTGTAAAGCTGGCTACAAGCATAACACCACCGGTAAAAGAGAGGGCTGGCCCCACGCTTATAAAGGACCTTTTAAAAAGCACAGCAATAAGGCTTCCAAGAAAGGTTCCCAAAAGGAGCAAAGAGGAAAGAAAAATTATGTTCATAGTAGGTCGGAGACCTTAAAAAGGGAGAAAACCTTTAGCCCTTCCCTTTCCAAGTTCTCCCTTCCGCCCTCTTCCCTGTCTACCACCGCATAAACGCATAGAACCTCATAGCCTTCTTTTTGACAGGCTTGAACAGCCTTTAGGGCAGAGGCACCAGTGGTTATAACATCTTCAAAGACCACCACTCTATCCCCAGCCTTCAACAATCCTTCTATTTGTCTTCCTGTGCCATGGGCCTTTGGCTCCTTTCTTACCACAAAGGGCTTTATGGGACTTCCTTCCAAGTAAGATATCATGGCTACAGAGTAGGCTATAGGGTCTGCGCCAAGGGTAAGTCCACCCACCCCATCGGGCCTTAGGTCCTTTATGCTTTCATACATCACTCTACCGAGTGTATACAGGCTTTCCGGGTCAAAGGTGATCTGCTTTAGGTCTATGTAATACCTGCTTAGCCTTCCCGAAGATAGTTTAAATATGGGTTCTTCAGCAACCTTTAAGGACCTTTCCTTTATAAGATTCTTTAGCCTTTCCTTATCCATTAGCCTTTAGCTTCTCTTTAGCATACTCCATAAGGCCACCGGCTTTTAAGATGGCCATAAGGGTTTCCGGGAACTTTGTGGCTTGGTATTCTTTTCCTTTAGTGAGATTTCTCACTATACCCTTTTCCAAGTCCACTTCCACCTCATCACCTTGGTCCATTTCATCCACCGCCTGTGGAGCCTCCACTATGGGAAGTCCTATGTTTATAGCATTCCTAAAGAATATCCTTGCAAAGGACTTAGCAATAACCACAGGCACGCCCGCATACTTTATGGCGATGGGTGCATGCTCTCTGGAAGAGCCGGAGCCAAAATTCCTGCCAGCCACTATAATATCGCCTTCCTTGTGTTCCTTGGCAAAGTTGGGATGTTCTGAGTCTTCCATCACATGCTGGGCAAGCTCATATGGGTCTGAAGTGTTTAAATATCTGGCAGGAATTATCTGGTCTGTGTCCACGTTGTCTCCAAACTTCCAAACCCTACCTCTTACAATCATAGGAAAATTATAAACTAAAAACACATGCTGGGTATGAAATTGCAGTGCTTCAAATATTTTGAAAACTTTATCCCTTTACCACCACCCTTACAATCCTATCCTCTCCTATCTCCCATCTTTTCTTTGCCCTCTGGTCAAGCCTGCTCAAAGGTAGGTCTTTTTCCTCCAATCTATCATAAAATACCTTACCTTCCTTTGTGGCTATCATAAGCTCTACAGAGCCTTTTATAGGAACCACATCCACAAGCCTTTCCCTTGAAGAGCCAAGCACCTCCACGCCCTTTGTGGCCCTTCCCCTTTGTGGCACCTCTTGGAGCGAAATTTTCTTTATCCCGCCCTCTTCCGTTATCACCAGCAGATACTCTGCATCCCTCAAGGCTCTTATGCCTACCACCATATCCCCGCTTTCCAACTTTATGCCTTGCACACCCTTTGAACCAACTGTGGCGGGTGGTACCTCTCCCACTGGGAACCTTAGCAACCTTCCTCTATGGGTAAATAGAAGCACATCCCCCTCTTCTGGCGCTTGCACCACCTTAACTATTCTGTCTCCTTCTTCGGAGAACTTTATTATTTGCATACCTTGAGACCTATATTCAAAATCCACAAGGGGAATCTTCTTTACATATCCCATCTGGGTTGCCAAAAGGATCCTTCCTTCTACATGGGACCTTACAAAGGCGCCAACTATTTTCTCTTCCGCTTCTTTTAGAGATACATGGCTACCCCTTAGGGCTTGAGAGCCTGCTATCCAATAGACCCTTCCCTTATCGGAAACCATAAAAAGACCGCTGGTAAAAGGCACATCAAGTATATTTACTACCTCTTCACCTTCTTCCATGTCCTCTACGGGTAGAACTCTACCCTTTACATATACAACTACAGTGAGGGCACCCTCTTCTTGGGATTGAAGCTCTTCTACAAGAGTTTTCCTTGGTGCATTAAAGCTTTTGACAAGCTCCTGCATTTCTTCTATAAAGACCTTTATCCTTTCCTCTTCCTTTTCCACAAGACTTGTGTAATACTCTATCTTCTCCTTTAACTCTTTCTCTTCTTCCTCCAGTTTTCCCCTTTCAAGGGATGTGAGCCTTTGAAGCTTCATATCCAAGACCGCATTCGCCTGAGCTTGGGATAGCTTATACTTATTCATAAGCCTTTCTCTTGCCTCTTGAACATCGGAGGAGCTTCTTATATCCTGTATAACTTCATCAAGGTGCTTGAGGGCTATCAAAAGACCTTCTACTATATGGAGCCTTTCCTTTGCCTTTGAAAGGAAAAACTTAGACCTTCTTAGTATTACTTCAAGCCTATGGGCCATAAATTCCTGAAGAAGGGTCTTTATACCCACAAGCTTTGGCTCACCCCTTATTAGCACTACAAAGTTAAGAGGGAAGTTCTTCCTTAAGGCGGTGTGTTTATAAAGCTTTTCAAGGGTTTTATTGCCATCCGCATCACGTTTTAGCTCTACTACTATCCTTATACCCTCCTTATCCGACTCATCCCTTATATCGGATATCTCTTTTAACTTGCCCTCCCTTGCAAGCTCTGCCATACGTTTTATTAGCTCCGCCTTGTTTACCTGATAGGGAAGTTCTGTTATTACTATCTGCTCTCTTCCACCAGAAAGCTTTTCTATGTGGGCCTTTGCCCTTATCTTTACCTGACCCCTACCCTTGTCGTAGAACTCTATAAGCTCAGAGTAGTTTTCCACTATGCCACCGGTGGGAAAGTCTGGGCCTTTTATATACTTCATTATCTCTTGAGTGGTGAGGTCTGGGTTTTTGGCAAGCTCCACAAGGGCCTGGCATACTTCTTTGAGGTTGTGGGGTGGAATAGAGGTGGCAAGGCCTACCGCTATACCGCTGGTTCCATTACACAAAAGGTTTGGAAATTTGGAGGGTAGCACAGAAGGTTCTAAGGTAGAACCGTCAAAGTTAGGCACAAAGTCCACCGTATTCTTGTCAATGTCTTCAAGGAGCTTTAGGGCATACTTGGAAAGCTTGGCTTCCGTATACCTCATGGCCGCAGGCGGGTCTCCATCCACAGACCCAAAGTTCCCTTGGCCTATTACAAGAGGATAGTTCATGTTAAAGTCTTGGGCCATACGCACCAGGGCTTCATAGACCGCTTGATCTCCATGAGGATGGTAGTATCCTAAAACTGCACCCACTATCCTGGCGCTTTTTACAAAGGGCTTTTCTGGATAAAGGCCCATTTCATACATGGCATAGAGTATTCTTCTCTGGACGGGCTTTAGACCATCCCTAACGTCTGGTATGGCCCTGCCCACAATAACGGACATTGCATAGTCTATGTAAGACTGCTTTACTTCTTCTTCTATGGGAACTGTTATGATCTCCATGGTGCTGATAGATATAGTATAACATAACTAAAAGACAGACTTTTAGCCGTTGGACGTGTTTAAAGAACTAAAAAACTTCCTTACCATTTCCTTCCAATCTTCTTTTCCTTCTTCTACTCTATCTAAGCCTTCTTCCATCTGGCTGGTAAATTTATAATCTACAACCTTTGGAAACCATTCCTTTATGAAATCTACTACTTCAAAAGCCAAGTCTGTGGGCTTGAGATAACCCTTCTCTTCTACCACATAACCCCTTTCTTTAAGAGTTTTGACTATAACCGCATAAGTGGAAGGCCTGCCTATGCCAAGTTCCTCAAGCTTTTTAACCAAGCTTCCTTCTGTATATCTCGGCGGTGGTTGTGTTTGCCTTTTTTCAAGGGTTATCTTCTTGGGCTTTAAAATTTCACCTTTTTTAAGCCTTGGTAAGGCTAAAAGTTCTAAGCTTTCTGGATAGACCTTAAGGTATCCATCAAAAAATAGTTCACTACCCTTTGCTACAAAATACATCTCTTCTCCCTTTTTCTTTTCATAAAGGGGTGTTAGTATGGCTTTTTTCTTTATCAAAATGGCTGGGGCCATAAGGCTTGCCAGAGTTCTTTTGAAAATAAGCTCGTAAAGCTCCTTTTCCTTTCCTTGCAGAGGTGGTTTTTGTAAGCTTGTGGGCCTTATACATTCATGGGCTCCTTGCGCAGTCTCCTTTTCTTTGAATTTTCTCAAAGCTCCCACATACTCTTTACCGTAGGTTTTTTCAATGAACTTCATAAACTCTTGAGCCTTTTTTGGGTTCATCCTGTGGCTATCTGTTCTTGGATAGGTAATATGACCTTCTTCATAGAGCTTTTGGGCTATCCTTTGAGTTTGTTCCACGCTAAGCTTTAGGAGGCTGTTGGCTGTGGCCTGTAGGCTTGAGGTTATAAAGGGTGCTGGGGGTTGCCTTTTTTCCTTTTCTTCTTCATACCCTGCTACTTCAAAGAGAGCATCTTTTATCTTTTCAAGGTAGGGTTTGGCATTCTCTGGTTTCTCAAACCTATAGTCCCAAAGGGCAGAAAATTCCACACCATCCTTTTCAAAAATGACCTTTATATAGTAATACTCCTTTTTCCTAAAGCTTAATATCTCTCTTTCCCTTTCCACAATAAGCCTCAAGGCTGGCGATTGGACTCTACCTATGGATAGGGTGTTTTTCTTAAAGGCTTTCCAAAGGTGTGGAGAGAGCTTATAGCCTATAAGCCTGTCAAGGATTCTGCGTGCAAACTGCGCCTTTACAAGGTTTTGGTTTATCTCTGTGGGATTTTCCACGGCATCTTTTATGCTTTCCTTTGTTATCTCATAGAAGACTACCCTATTGATTGGTTTTTTTAGTTTTTCAAGCTCCTTATAAACAAAGTAGGCTATAGCTTCTCCTTCCCTGTCTGGGTCGGTGCCTATGAATATATGGTCAGCCCTTTGTGCAACTCTTTTTATATCATCCATTATCTTCTTTTTGCCTTTAACCCAAGTAAAGGTAGGCTTTAGGGTTTCCTCATCCACTCCCAAGCTATCCGGTGGTAGGTCCTTTATATGCCCAAGGGTAGCCTTTACAATCCAATCTTTCCCAAGGTATTTGGCTATGGTTTTAGCCTTGGTAGGACTTTCCACTATAAAGAGCTTCACAAAGAAAAGTATAAATTAACACAAGTAGGATAAAACAGGCGGGAAGACCCCGCCCAATATTAGGGCTATCTTTTTACAGCTCTCCATGTGCCTTCGGCCTTGGTGGTTTCATTTGGATTGTTAGGGTCCATACAATAATCTCCAGCTGGCACACCATCACCATACAGGCCTGTTATGGTGTTATTTGCGCCATTGTATTCGCCAAAGAAGGTTGCATATTCGGCAGGAGGACATGTCCCATTAATGCATTTATCATTGCATATAATTACAGGCACTCTAAATATACGCCGAGTGAGAAATTAATCAAAAGAATGTCTTACTACTACTCCTACCCTTGCAAAAAATAAATGAGACAAGCAATGTAGGTGCACGGCATGCCGTACCTCAAAAAAAATCCAAAATGTAGGGGCGGGTCTTGGACCCGCCCGATGTTTTATAATTTGGCAGGTTTAAAACCTGCCACTACAAAGGATGAATTTCTCACCCAACGTATACGTAGCTGTTATTGTTACCGATAAATGTTATTTTAAACATAGGAAATTAGTAAAGATTTAAGGCTAAACTGCTTAGTCTAAGTTAAGTTGCAATTGGAAATTTTTATTAATCTCCCAGTATGAGTATATATTCTCCTTCTTTTTGCATTTGCATATACCTTCTGGCAAATTTCTCTTTAAAATACTCCGGATGCTCCTTTACTAGTTTTAAAAGTTGTTCTGTTTTGTCGTTTTCTACCTTATATTGGTTTATTTGAGCTTGAATATTCCTCAAGGATTTTCTAAGTTCTAAGACTTTAAATATATTGTATTGACTCATAAAAAGATTATAAGAGGTATATATTAACATTAAGAAGAAAAGCCCTTTTATTAACCAATCAGGCTTTAAACTTGGAAAATTCCTCCCACCCTCCAAACTCCGCTTCATTGCTTAGCTCCTCCTCTATCCTTAAAAGCTCGTTGTATTTGGCTATCCTGTCTGTCCTAGAAGCAGAACCCGTCTTTATCTGACCTGCATTCGTGCCTACAGCAAGATGGGATATAAAAGTATCTTCTGTTTCACCAGACCTGTGGGAGATTATAGTCCCATAGCCGTGCCTTTGTGCAAGGTCTATCGTTTTGAGTGTTTCTGTCAATGTGCCTATCTGGTTTAGCTTTATAAGTATGGCGTTGGCCAGTCCTTCCCTTATTCCTTCTTCAAATATGCTTGGATTGGTTACAAAAAGGTCATCACCCACAAGCTGAACTTTTGAACCAAGTTCTTTTGTAATCAACCTCCACCCTTCCACATCATCCTCAGCCATGGGGTCCTCTATAGAAACTATCGGATATTTTTCCAAAAGTTTGGAATAAAACTGGCACAGTTCTTCTGAGTTTAGCCTTTTACCTTCTATATGGTACAGTTCATCTTCATAATAAAGCTCCGAAGATGCACAATCTAAGGCCAAAAGCACATCCTCACCAGGTTTATAACCAGCCTTTTCTATGGCAAGCATTAACATATCAAGGGCTTTTTCTGTGCTTTCTATGTTTGGTGCAAAGCCCCCCTCGTCTCCTACATTGGTAGAATAACCCTTTTCCTTTAGTATGGCCTTTAAAGTATGGAAAACCTCTACACCACACCTAAGAGCTTCAGAAAACCTTTCACCATATACAGGCACTATCATAAACTCTTGAATGTCTAAGGGGTTGTCTGCATGTACTCCACCGTTTATAACGTTCATTAAGGGAACTGGAAGCCTTTTAGCCCTTATACCACCTATATACCTATAAAGGCTTATGCCAAGTTCATTGGCCATTGCTCTGGCTACCGCCATGCTCACTCCAAGGATGGCATTGGCTCCAAGCCTGCTTTTATTAGGCGTGCCATCAAGTTCTATCAATACTTTGTCTATTAATCCTTGATTTTCTGCGGGTAATCCCGCCAGTTCTTTGGCTATTATTGAATTCACATTATCTACAGCCTTTAGCACACCTTTACCTAAGTATCTTTTTGGGTCATGGTCTCTTAGTTCAAGGGCTTCCTTCTCCCCAGTGGAGGCACCACTTGGCACAATAGCCCTTCCTTTTGACCCAGAAGATAGTATAACTTCCACTTCAACCGTTGGATTTCCACGGGAATCAAGCACTTCTCTGGCCTTTATCTTTTCTATGCTTGACATGTGTTAAATTATACCACAATAATATATAGGTGATGATAGTGTTTTTATTGACTATCCTTTTTTCCTTTGCCTTTTCGGAAGGTTTGTGTATAAGAGAAGTCTATAATCCATACTCGGAAGTATATCTAAGCTATGTGTTTAGAAAAAACGTGGAAAGACTTGTTTTGGAAAGTGGATATAAAATTGATTGTGGTGAGGGCTCAAAAGAGATAAAGCCAGAGGTGGAGCTATTTAAGGAACATCCTATAGCTTACACACCGCAACAAAGAGTTAGTGCCTATAATCTGGAACTTAGAGTGAGCCTTTCTATGGATGGTAAAAAGAAAAGTTTTAGCGTTTTTGTACCCTATACACAGCAAGGTGGCATGGTAGGCGACCTACCAAAAAGGAAGGCTATAGAGGAGGCATTTAGAATAATATACATAGATATGCTTGAATTTATAAAGATGAGGTGAGTTAAATGAAATGCCCAAGGTGTGTAGATGTGGACCTTTTGGAAGTAAATAAGTATGGCGTGCTGGTGGATGTTTGCCCGTATTGCGGCGGTATATGGCTTGATAAAGGAGAACTGTCAAAAATAATAGAAGCCATACGCAGGGTAGAAAATAGCTTGGATGAAGAGATAAGGGTTATATCAAAGGACCATCCCGAGGTATATAGAAAGTACGAAGAGTACAAACACAAAAAGAAGAAAAAGTCTATCTTTGGCGAGCTTTTTGATATATTTGACTGATGAGTGACGTTGAGTTTATGAAAAGAGCCCTTGACCTTGCCAAGGAGCGCAAGGGACTTACACACCCAAATCCAACTGTAGGTTGCGTGATAGTGAAGGATGGACAGATAGTGGGAGAGGGCTATCATGAAAAGGCTGGCATGCCCCATGCAGAGGTGGTGGCACTACAACAAGCTGGAGAGATGGCCAGAGGAGCTACCCTTTATGTAACCCTTGAGCCTTGCACTCACTATGGTAGGACTCCTCCTTGCACCGATGCCATAATAAGAGCCGGGCTAAAGCGGGTGGTTATTGCCACATTGGACCCAAACCCCCTTGTTTCTGGCAAAGGTGTAGAGAGGCTAAAAAGGGCTGGCATTGAGGTATCTGTGGGTGTGTTAGAAGAAGAGGCAAAAAGACTAAACGAAGACTTTTTTACCTACATAACGCAAAAAAGGCCTTACATAACCCTAAAGTGGGCCCAGAGCATAGATGGGTCTATGGCTACAAAAACGGGAGATAGCAAATGGATAAGTTCTCAAGAGTCAAGAGATTTTGCTCACAGGCTAAGGGCGGAGGCAACGGCCGTGCTTGTGGGTATAAACACAGCCTTAAGAGATGACCCTGAGCTAACCATAAGGGCCTTTCCTTGGGAAAGACAGCCCATAAGGATAGTCCTTGACCCACAGCTTAGGATAAGGGAAGACTTAAAGCTGATAAGGGATGGTAAGGCATCTACCATAATAATAACGGCCAGTGAAAACAGGGAAAAAATACAGAGGTTGGAAGAGATGGGTGTAAAGGTCCTTTTGGCACCTTCAAAGGATGGGAGGTTGGACCTAAGGGAAGTTTTAAGGGAGCTTTACTTTATGGAGATTATGCACCTTCTGGTGGAAGGGGGGTCTATTACCCATACCACTTTTATAAGAGAGGGACTTTTTGACAGGCTTTGGGTATTTGTAGCACCCCTTTTGATAGGAGAGGGCAAGAGGATAGGAGAACTTAATGTAGAAGCTTTGCAAGAGGCCAAAAGGCTACGCCTCAGGGAAATAAAAAGGTTTGGAGAAGATGTAGCCTTGGAGTATCTTAATCTTTGAGCATCCTTATCGCCTTCTCATAGCCTACCCTTTCAAGCCAGCCCTCAAAGGTAAGGCCCTCCTTTATGGCTGTAAGAATGGAGCTTTCTAACTCTGTTAGGTCCTTTGGCACAAGGTCCGGCCTTAGCCTTAAGGTCCTCTCTACGGAATGCCAAAGCTCCCAAAGTCTTATAAGCTGGTGGTTTCCGGAGAGGAGAACATCCGGCACCCTCATTCCTCTAAATTCCGGGGGCCTTGTATAAACTGGAGAGCCAAGCCATCTTCTAAAAGAATCTCTTTTTATACTTTCTGGCTCACTCAAAACGCCGGGCAAAAGCCTTGCAATGCCTTCCAAAAGCACAAGGGCAAAAAGCTCTCCCCCTGCCAAAACAAAATCTCCCAAAGACAGCTCCTCATCGGCAAGAGTGCTTATCCTTTCGTCCAAGCCTTCATACCTTCCACATATTACGGCTATACTTTCAAGCTCTGAAAGTCTATCTAAATCTCCCTGATCTATCCTTTTGCCCCATGGCTGTGGAATTATGGTATGTGGTCTTCCATGCGTTTTTAACAACTCTTCGTATGCCAAGAAGACAGGTTCGGGCTTTATAACCATACCGGGATGACCGCCGTAGGCCGTATCGTCCACTTGTCCCTTATGTGCATACCTTCTTATGTCTACGGTATAAAGCTCAAGCGATCCCTTCTTTATGGCTTGCCTTACTATGCCATACTCTGCATAACAATTTATCACCTGAGGAAAAATAGTAAGCACAAAGAACTTCATCTAAGAAAGCTCTTTACAAGGTTTTTGGCCCTGTCTTGGCTAAACCTATAGTATATGTCTATGGTGGTCTTTACGTTAGAGTGGCCGGCGAACTCCTTTACCACCTCCGCAGGAAAGCCAGCATTAACAAGGTTTGTTATGTAGGTATGCCGGAAGCTATGAACTGAGAAAGGAATACCAAGCCTTTGAGATAGCCTGTTGGTAAAAACTTGTAAGGACCCTGTGTTTACTTTTATGTATTTTTCGTAGTCTTCAAGCCAAAGGTCAAGCTTTTGGCTTATCTCTAAGCTTTCTTCCTTTGTGGGGCCAATCAAAGGTACCATCCTTTCCTTCTTCCTTTTGGTGATTTCCGCGGGAAGCCTCAACCAGTATATACCTTCTGAATCTTTACGGAAGAACTCACTACTGAGCTTTGCATACTCGGATAGCCTAATACCACTATACAGGAAGAGTGTATAAACCCGTTCGTATTTTGTGTTCTTTACAGATTGAAATATTCTTTGGAGTTCTTCCTTTGTAAGCGCCCTTGGGCTCCTTTGGAGCCTTGAAGTAGAAAACTCATCCCTAATATCCTCTATTACAGACTCTATATCCGAATAGCGTTCTTTATCAAGCCAACCCCTTCTAAAGGCAAACCTGTAAAAGTGCTTTATGGCAGATAGATGTGTAAGTATGGAAGACACAGAAAGGTTTGTGGAGTCTATGTAAGAGTATATATCTCCTTGTTCCGCCTCAAGCAGGCTTTTACCCTCTCCCAAATGCTTTTGAAAGGTGCTAAGGCACGTTTTGTAAGTTATTATGGTCCTCTGGCTTTTTGCCCTGCTTAGACTTTTAAGCCACAGGTCCAAAAGCCTATCCATACTTAAAATTTTATTCCTTCTTCTTCCTTTTCTCTAACTCCATCCTAAGAGCTGATAATTCCATCTCTTTACTCAAAAGCTCCTTGTCCTTATCCAGTATAACCCTTTGAATTTCAAGCTCTTTTTGGTTAAGTATATAGTCCTTTTCCCTTAGGGCTTCTTCAAGCTCCCTTATCCTCTTTTCTTTTTCACCAAGGCTTTCTTTTAATTTTTCGCACTCCCTTTCTTTTTCTAAACACTTTTCCTTTACGTTTGCTAACTCCTTTACAAGGAACTCCATCTCCTTTTCTCTTATAGCAAGCAGAGTGTAAAGACTGGAAAGCTCATGCAGGAGCTGTTCCTTTTGTTGTTCCTTTTGCATAAGTGCAGACATGTAGGTAGCGATAAGGCTTCCTTCCAAGGTAGATTTGAGACCCTCAAGGTTTGACTGTAGCTTTTTATCCTTTTCCTCTTGAGCCTCCTTTAGATTTCTTAGGTGGTCCAATTCTTCCTGAGTGAGATAAACATACCATATACCGTCTTCCTCCTTACCACCCTTTAGCACACCGGCCCTTATACGGTTCTTAACCGTGTTTAGAGATAGGTCTGTTAGCATAGCGTACTCGGATGCCTTCACTTTGACAACATCTTTGCCACTTTCCATGATAGCCTCCTTTCAAGCTTTTGACAGTATTTTATATCATCTACTATTAAGTGTCAATGACTGTCAAAGGATAGGGGAAGTAGGTGTTAATATAATAGCAATTATATTAACATTATGGATAAAAAGATGGGGGCATATTAGAGCCTCTTGTGTTAGAGTGATTGATTTCTTATTCCTCTACTTCCTTCAAAACTTCTTCAAGATAAGCCTTTAAGCTTTTTAAACCCTCAGGATCAAATTTCCCATCCACTACCACGATTATTTCATCATCCACAATGACCACTCCCACGTTTGAAACACTAAAGTTTTTCTTTATGTAATCCATATGCTCTAATAGAAGAGTTTTAGCTTTTGAAAGCTTTTCCTCCTTAGTCATGAAAGACTCTCTTTATAACGGTCCACCACCACCCTCCTTATCTTTTCCAAAAGCTCCCTATCCTCTATCTCCACTATAGCCCTTCTACTCTCTGGGCTAAACTCAGGCATAACTATAAAAAGCCCTCCGTTTTTGGCTTCATATAGCCTTATACCCCTTATAAGTATTTTGCCATCAAGCCTTACATCCGCATAGGCCAATATCCTCGGCCTCTTTGAAGATACTTCAAAGGGATAAAAATTAACCAGTTCTACCTTCACCTTTGTTTTTGAAGTTTGGCATACCTTTCAAGGGCCAAACGCCTTCTTAAGCCATTTACCCTGTCTATAAAGGTTATACCTTCTAAGTGGTCCATCTCATGCTGGAAAACTATGGCTGGGAAGCCTTCCAGATGGTATATATGCTCTTCTCCATTCTCGTTAAGGGCTTTTACCTTCACACTCTTATACCTCTCCACCTCTACTGTAAGGCCCGGAAAGGAAAGACAACCTTCTTTATACTTTGTAGTACCTTGGGCTTCTATAACTTCTGGATTTATCAAAACCAGCTTTAAAGGTGGGCTTTCTTTTTTTGGAGTGGTATCTATTACCATAACCCTAAGGCTAACACCTATCTGGTTTGCAGCAAGCCCAACGCCTTCCGCGTGGTACATAGTTTCAAACATATCCCTAATAAGGTCTTTTATCTCCTTATCTATAACGTCCACCTTCTGCGTGGGCGTCTTTAGTATGGGGTGTGGAAATCTCACTATGTCCCTTACCATAGGAATAAAAGTTTATACCTTTACTTTTACCTTTCAAGTGCTTTAATGGTTGCAACAGTGTTGCAACATGCAACTCAATAGACTAAACCTTCACTTAAGAAAAAGCTTGAATTTAAGCCAATTTAGAAAAAAGAAAAGAATGGCATGCTTATTGCATATATAGAAATTGAAAACCTTTAAAGGAGGTGTAGCGATGGCCACACTTAGCAAGCTAAAAGAGCTTATGTCCATACCAGGGGCGATTGCCGCAGGAGAGTTTTCCGATGATGGCAGGCTTCTTGCCTACTATGGCAACATTGATGAGAAGTCTGCAGAGATAGCCGCTATGATGTGTGCGGCCAACAAGCTTATGGGTAGTATGCAGGCAAAGGGCTGGAGCGCATATACGGGACAGGGTGGTTTTTATCCTGTTTGTGGCTTTGCTGTAGCGGGTGGCAAGTATGCTGCTTGCATAATGGGCAATGTGGGAGTCTTTGTAGAAATGGCTAAGGCGGACTTTGACAAGACCTTTGAAGTTCTTTCCAAATACATCTAAAAGGAGGTAAAAGCCATGGCAAACCTTGACAGGCTTATGCAAATTAAAGGTGTTTGGGCGGCAGGTGAGTTTACCAACGACGGAAAGCTTGTAGCTTATAAGGGCAACATATCCGAAGAGCAGGCTGCAATGGCCGCTGAGATGTGCGCAGCCAACAACGCTATGGCAAAGATGCAGTGCGACGGATATACAGCCTTTTCTGGCCAGGAGTGGACACCACTGCATGGGTGGGCCCTTACCGGTCCCAAGTACTCTGTGTGTGTAATGGGTAATGTGGGTGTGTTTGTAAATAACGACGAAGTGTCTTTCAACGAAGTATTTAAGGCGTTGAGGGAAGAGGCAGGGAGGTAGGCCGTAGGGGGAAGGCTCCGAGCCTTCCCCTTTTTTTATTACTTTTTGGGAGGCAAGAATGTATAAATTTCTTTCTGAAGATTGGATAAGAGCTTACGCGGAAGAATGGAACAAAAACGAAAAATTAAAATCGGACCTTAGGGATTTTTCCGCAAGTATAAAATACTATGTGGAGGGGAAGGAAGGAGAAGCTGTAGAACTCATTGTAGAAAAGGGCATAGCAAAATCTGCAGGGAAGGCCAACTCTCAAAGCTATGATTTTGAACTTTGGGCAAGCCCAGAAAACTGGAAAAAACTCGCCACCGGAGAGATGGGGCCACGTGCTGCCATGTTAACAAAAAGGCTGAAGTTTAAAGGTTCTATGATAACAGCTATGAAATATATGTCTGCTTTTGAAGAAAGCCTTAGGATGATGTCTAAGGTGCCAACATTGTGGTAGTTTAAATAGTGGCAGGGTGTTTCTTCTGTTCCATGTGCATATTTTACAGGTGTCCGTTTGGTTAAGCCCTGCCACTATACGCCTTCTTCAATCATTAAGGTATTTGGCCACTTCTTGCTTCAAAGATGGGTTTATACCAAGCTTTTTTAAACTTTGGTCGTCCGCCTTTATAAATTCATACAGATTTTCAAAGTTCCTGTAGATTAGCCTCTTTTTCACCTCGCCTATGCCCTTTATCTTATCCAACACATCCTGCATACTTTCTTTTAGTCTAAGCTTTCTGTTATATGTCAAAGCAAACCTATGAGCTTCATCCCTTATGAGGCCAAAAATCCTGTAGAGGATGGGATATTTTTTAAGCTCTATCTCTTTCCCATCCTCACATATTAGAATTTCTTCCTCCTTTGCAAGGGCAAGGACCTTTATAGGTAGAGAAAACTTGTCCCTTACCCTTAATGCCACATTAAGCTGTCCGTAGCCACCATCTATGAGCCAAAGGTCTGGCATCTTCTCTTCACCTTCTTTTAGCCTTTTTGCCCTGCGGGAAAGCACTTCTTCAAGAGCTTTGTAATCGTCTATGCCTTTAAAGGTCTTTATCCTATACCTTCTATAAGCCCTTTTATTCATATCTCCCATTTCCCAAACCACACAGGACCCAACCGTATAATCTCCATAGAAATGGGATATGTCAAAGCCTTCAATCCTTTCTGGCAAGGCCATATTCAAAAGCCTGTTAAACTCTCCCCTTAAAAGTTCTGGGTCCAGCTGGTGTCCCAAGTTTTCCCTTATTAACTCCTCCAGATCTCTATCTATTTCCTTTATAAGGTTAAAGCTCCCTCTTTGTCTTAGCCACCAAAGGGCCTCTTCTGATATTTCAAAATTTACCATAAGATTCTTTGGCAATGGGCTGGTGTAATAAAATCCCAAAAGAAACTCTTCCAACTCCTCTTCCTTATCAAGGGTTATTACCTGCTTGTCCACAAGCCTTCCAGACCTTATAAGGAATAGACCGACAAGCCTTCCCATCTGGTAGATTATGTCCGCATTGGAATACTCAAGCCCCGAGACCCTTTGACCCCTTGATAGGTTTTCCAATGCTTGTATTTGATCCCTAAGCATGGCACATCTTTCAAAGCTTAGGTTTTGCATCTCTACTTCAATCCTTGAATACAACTCCTCCAACACCTGGCTAACATCTCCAGAAAGAAGTGCTATTGCAGACTTTACAGAAAGATTATAAGAATCCTTATCTACGAGACCACAGCAGGGTGCAGAACATAGACCCAAATGGTAATCCATGCAGGGTTCCTTTCTTATAGGCATCGGGTCGCAGGTGCGAAGCTTAAAAACTTTATGAATTAACCTTTTTACCCTTCTTGCCTTGGATGTGCTGAAGAAGGGACCAAATAGCTGTCCCTTGTGGTCTGTGCCTCTTACTACCTTTATGGTAGGGAAGGTTTCATTGGTTATAAGCAATAAGGGATAGCCTCCACCGTACTTATGAAGCACATTGTAGCGTGGTTTGTGAAGTTGTATTAGGTCCACTTCAAGGGTTAGGGCTTCGTAAGTGTTGCGTGTTATTATCCACTCCACATCCGTTGAGTTGTTTATTATGGCTCTCTCTTTGCCATCCTTTTCTGCTAGCTTATAGTGTTGCAAAAGTCTATCCCTTAAGCTTTTTGCTTTGCCTATGTATAAAGCCTTTTTACCCTTTTTAAAGATATACACGCCAGGCTTGTCTGGTGCTTTTTGAAGCACATCAAGGCTTATCATAGAGAATAATATAGGCTAACTGAAAAATCAAAAGCCTGCTTTATTACATAGTATTTTTAGAGTTCAGGCATCGTCCTAGGCCCTATACAGTTTAGTTCAATGCCCTATTTACTAAGCTTATCAATCAATTAACCACTCCTACAGTGGCTGTGTGGATGTAAAGATAAAACTAATAAGGATAGATTGACTTACCTATTGACAAAGTGACAAAAGAGTCTTATAATGAGTAAAGTGATTTAAATCATCAAAGGAGGTGAGCTATGGGTGGTCTAAGCAGAAGAGATGTGCTAAAAGTAGGTGGCTTATCTTTGGCAAGCCTTGTAAGCCCATCCTTTGCTTTTAGGGTTATGGAGCCTGTAGTCAAGGTAGAAAACCCTATGCTTTATTATCCCAACAGGGACTGGGAGAGGTTTTACAGAGATATATATAAGTCGGAAAGCACCTTTACCTTTCTTTGCGCTCCAAACGATACCCATAACTGTCTTTTGACCGCCCATGTTAAGAATGGAGTAATGACAAGGATTGAACCCACCTATAAGTTTGGGGAGGCAACGGATATTTACGGCCTCAAAGCATCTCACCGATGGGACCCAAGGTGTTGTAATAAGGGCCTTGCTCTTATGAGGAGGTTTTATGGTGATAGAAGGGTTAAGGGACCCATGGTTAGGATGGGTTTTTATCAGTGGTATAAGGATGGCTTTCCAAGGGACCCAAAGACGGGTAAACCACCAGAGAAATATTTCCAAAGGGGTAAAGAAAAGTTCATAAAGGTAACCTGGGATGAAGTGGCAGACATAATAGCAAAGGCCCTAATAAATATAGCAACCACTTATACAGGCGAAGAAGGAAGAAAAAGGCTTGAAGCTCAAGGATACCCCAAGCCTATGATTGATGCCATGGAGGGTGCTGGGACAAGGGTTTTGAAGTTTAGAGGTTCCATGCCTTTCCTTGCAGTTGTTAGATACACATCTCCCTACAGAATGGCAAACATGATGGCCCTTTTGGACAGCCATATAAGGGAAGTGGGTCCAGACAAAGCCCTTGGAGGAAGAGGCTGGGACAATTATGCTTTCCATACAGACCTTGCGCCAGGCCATCCTATGGTAAGCGGTCAGCAGAACGTGGAGTTTGACCTATGTATGTGGGAGCACTCAAAGCTTATCATCCTTTGGGGAATGAACCCATTTACTACCAAAATGCCAGACTCTCATTGGCTAACGGAGGCGAGGATAAAAGGTTCCAAGGTGATAGTTATATCCAACGACTATTCTCCTACTGCAAGGTCTGCGGATGAGGTAATCATAGTAAGAACTGGAACGGACACCGCTTTAGCCCTTTCCATAGCTTACGTGATAATGAAGGAAAAACTATATCAAGAAAGGTATGTGAAGAGCTTTACCGATATGCCACTCCTTGTAAGGATGGACAACGGCAAGGTCCTAAGGGCAAGAGACATAATACCCAACTATCAACCCAAAGAGCTCAAGAAGGCGGTGGTTTTCAAACCGGGCGAAACACTTCCACCCTTTTTCAAACAAGAAAAGCAGTATATTCCAGAACCTATAAGAAAGGAAGATATGAACGACTTTGTGGTGTGGGACAAAAAGAGCAACTCTCCAAAGGTGATAACAAGGGATGATGTGGGGGAGGACTTTTGGAAGCTTGGTATAGACCCAGCACTTGAGGGAACTTATAAGGTAAAGACTGTGGACGGAAAAGAAGTAGAGGTAAAGCCCCTTTTCCAAGTTTACCTTGAATTCTTTGAAAAAAGCTACACACCAAAGCAGGCGGAGATAATAACGGGAGTGCCAGCCAAGAAGATAGAGAGGTTGGCAAGGGAGATAGCATCACATCCAAGGAATATGAAGCTGGCGCAAGGCATGGGTGTAAATCAATACCAGCATGCAGACCTAAAGGACAGAGCCATGTATATGATATGCGCCCTAACAGACAATATAGGCCATGCCACAGGAAACATAGGATCCTACGCTGGAAACTTTAGGCTTGCACTCTTTAATGGCGCACCTCAATATTTGGCAGAAGACCCTTTCAACGTGGAACTGGATCCAAACAAGCCTGCGAAAGTTAGGTTTTATTGGAGGCCAGAGTCTGCCCACTACTATTCTCATGACGACCATCCCCAATATATGGGAGAAGAGCTCATTACTGGAAAGACCCACATGCCCACTCCTACCAAGTTTATATGGTTTGTGGATGCCAATTCTGCCCTTGGCAACGCCAAGTGGAAGTACAACATAGTTATGAACACCCTTCCAAAGATTGAGTGTATAGTCACCAACGAGTGGTGGTGGTCTATGACCTGCGAGTACTCAGACATAGTGCTTGGAGTGGATGCATGGAACGAGAACAAATACTGGGATATTGCAGGGTCGGTTACTAACCCCTTTGTGTATGTATGGCCAAAGACTGGACACAGAAGGCTATATGACACAAAGAACGATGCGGAAACCTTTGCCCTTGTGGCAAACAGGCTTACAGAGCTTACGGGGGATGAACGATTTAGGAACTACTGGAAGTTTGTACTTGAGGGGAAGCAAGACGTGGTCTATGTGCAAAGAGTTATAAACGCCTCTTCAAACTTAAGGGGCTACAAGCTTGAAGAGATAGCGAAGAAGGCCCATGAGGGCATACCATCCCTCATAATGACAAGAACCTATCCCAAGTATGTAGGGAAAGACCAAACGGAGGAGAGTATGCCATGGTATACAAAAAGTGGAAGGCTTGAGTTTTATAGGGAAGAGCCAGAGTTCATAAACGCAGGAGAAAACCTGCCAGTTTATAGAGAACCAATAGATTCAACCCATTATGAGCCAAACGTAATAGTAGCCAAGCCACATCCACTCCTTAGGCCCAAAAAACCAGAGGACTACAAGGTTAAAAGCGAAGATGCCCTTTTAAACACAGAGTGGAGACAGGCAAGGAACGTTTTAGTATCTCCTGAGAAACTTCCTAAGACAAAGCATCCCCTTAAAGTCACCTTTGGAGCTACGCATATAGTCCATACACCTAAGTATAGACACTCAGCCCATACCACAACGGGAGATACGGATATTACTACCCTTCTCTTTGGTCCTTTTGGAGACATATATAGGCACGATAAGAGAATGCCCTTCGTTTCAGAAGCTTACATAGATATAAATCCAAAGGATTTGGAAAAGCTGGGTATAAAGGATGGGGACTACGTGTGGGTGGATGCAGACCCTCAGGATAGACCCTTTGTGGGATGGAAAAACAGACCAGAAGACTATGAGGTGGCAAGACTTCTTCTAAGGGCCAGGGCATCCAACAACACACCACCGGGCTGTGCCAAGATATGGTTTAACATGTATGGTTCAACTCATGGAACCGTTAGAGGAACAAAGGAAAACCCCAACGGACTTGCTAAGAATCCTTACACCAACTATCAATCCCTTTACAGGAGGGGGAGCCACCAAAGCATTACAAGGTCTTGGCTAAAGCCTACCTATCAAACAGATACGTTGATAAGGAAGAACCTTATGGGACAGATAATAGGCAAGGGTTTTGAGCTTGATGTACATGGCCCGATAGGTGCACCTAGGGAAGGTTTTTGCAAGATAATAAAGGCTGAGGATGGCGGAATAGGTGGAAAAGGATTGTGGAGGCCACTAAAGCTTGGTTTTAGACCCATGAATCCAAACGAAATGCTAAGGAAGTATGTAAGGGCAGACTATATAAAGTGAGGAGGTGAGCCATGAAAGCCTATAATTGGCAACTAAAGAGGGAAATCAATTACCCCTACGAGGTCAAAAGGCCAAAAAGGCAGTTTGCGGTTGTTATGGACCTAAACAAGTGCATAGCCTGTCAGACATGCACGGTAGCCTGTAAGACCACATGGACTCCCGGAAGAGGCCAGGAGTACATGCTTTGGAACAACGTGGAAACAAAGCCTTACGGCTTTTATCCCCTTGGCTGGGATGTGAGGCTCCTTGAGCTTTTGGAAGGCAATAAAAAGACTGTCTTTGATGCGCCGGAGGGTGAAAGGGTGTTGGGCTGGAAACCGGAGGATATGGATTGGATGTATCCAAACATAGGAGAGGATGAGGTAAACGAGCCCGTGGACATAGGCACTGTGCTTGAATCCTTGCCGCACCCCATATGGATGTTCTACCTACCAAGGATATGCAATCACTGTACTTACCCCGCCTGCGTTGCCGCCTGCCCAAGGCAGGCCATATACAAAAGGGAAGAGGATGGCATAGTCCTTATAGACCCAGAAAGATGCGAAGGCTACCAGGAATGTGTAAAAGCCTGTCCCTACAAGAAGACCATGTTTAATTTTGTAGCGAGGATATCTCAAAAGTGCATAGGTTGTTTCCCAAGGGTGGAAGAAGGGCTTCAGCCCCAATGCGTTATAACCTGCATAGGTAAGATAAGGCTTATGGGCTTTATAAGCCCACCGGAGGAGGCAATGCCAGACAATCCTATAGACTTTTTGGTGCATATAAAGAAGGTTGCCCTCCCCCTATATCCTCAAAGCGGGCTTGAGCCTAACGTCTATTACATACCACCCATAAATGTTCCTATTAAGTTTCTCAAGCAAATGTTTGGTGATGGTGCGGAGCATGCGGTAAAGACCTACATGGCCATGAGAGAAGGCAAAGAGCCGGAGCTTCAAGCCCTTTTACACCTCTTTGGTTCCACGCCAAGGATACCATACTCCTTTGCAGTGGGGCCAAAGGAAGTTATAGCCTACGATGAGAAGGGTAAGGAAATAGTGAGGGTACCCCTTGTGGAGCCTCTTCAGAGCAGGCCTCATAAGGATGAAAGGCTTGAGGTTGTAAGGCAAGACATACCTTGAAGGAGGTGAGCCATGATAGTTATAAAGTTTTTGGCTTTTGGCTTGCTTTTACTTAGCCTTTCTTTTGCACAGGAACTCATATCCAAAAGGGTTTCAAAAACTACCCTAGACCCCTTTGACAAGGTATGGGATCAGGCAAAGGAGGTGGAGGTTCCCCTTTCAGGTCAAGCTGTCACCACACCAATGAAGCTAAAACCTACAGTAAACGCTATAAGGGTAAAGAGTGTAAACGATGGCAAGTATATAGCCTTTTTGCTTGTATGGGAAGACAAAACCCAGGACAGGTTCCACCTTGTAGATGCCTTTCCCGATGCGGTGGCCATTCAAATACCTTACAAGCCCTCCAGCGATGTGCCAGTTACAATGGGCGATAAAGGGCAGAGGGTTTTAATACTTCATTGGACAGCATCAAGGGAGGAAAACTTGGAGCATGGCTATGCGGATGTTTCCAAAATATACCCCAATGCAGTCTACGACTGGTATCCCCACGCCACACCACCCTATAAATATCCAGAGGACTGGGCAAACCAATATGCCCTTAACTACATAGGAGGGGAAAAGGTCTTCAGAAAGAACACACTAAAAACCCCTGTTAGGGAGATAGTGGCGGAGGGTTTTGGTTCTACCACATGGAAGGATATACAAGGAGCGGAAGGTAAGGGTGTTTACAAGGATGGAAAATGGTATGTGGTTATAAGGAGGGCTTTTGTGGAGGAGAATACGAGCAATCCAGATTGGGGACCTGGTAAGACAACCTTTATAACCTTTGCCGTATGGGATGGTTCTACTGGCGACGTGGGCGCAAGGAAGGTGCTAAGCTACTCATGGATACCTTTAAAGGTGGAGTGATATGAGTGTATATAAGGCTTATGTTTATAGCTTTCTTTCGGTGGCCTTTTCTTACCCTTCGGAGGAGGTCTTGGACGAGCTGTGGGGAGGTCTTGATGACCTCTCCCTCTCTTTAAAGGAGCTTGGCATTGAGTTTGATGTGGAAGCCTTGCGCAGGGTTATAGAAGAGAGTAAAAGAAGGGTCCTTGACCTCAAGGGAGAATGGACCTCTCTCTTTTCCACCTCTTTAAAAGCCCCTGCCAATGAGACAGCTTATGAGATGGATAAGGCGGCAAGGAGGGCTTGGGAGCTTGCAGACATAGAGGGCTTTTACAAAGCCTTTGGGCTTGATGTAAAGCCACCAGTGGAGCCAGACAGCCTTGTGGCGGAGCTTGAGTTTATGGCCTACCTGATAAAGAAGGAGATATATGCAGAGGAAAGAGGAATGGAAGAAGAGGCAAAGATAACAAAGGAGGCTTACACCAACTTTTTCAGAGACCATCTGGGAAGATGGTATAGGATATTCACAGACCTTGTGAAAGAGAACACGGAGGAAGAGTACTACAAGCTTATAGCTACTCTTTTAAGACTCTTCTTAGACAACCAAAGGGAAGGTATAGAAGGTATAAAGGATATAGAAGAATACAGGAAGGAAGTGCTGGAAGGCTCCACCTGGAAGTGCGGCTTTTAACTTATAATTTTCTCCATGAGCCAGACCTTGGCGGAAAAGTTTTACTACCTTATGAAGCTTGGGAGGGAGTTTGAGGTAAGGTGTAAGGAAGAGTATTTGAAAGGGAACATATCGGGCTTTTTGCACCTTGCCATAGGGGAGGAGGCGGTGCATGTGGGTGCGGTGGTGGGCTTTGGCAAGGGAGACCTTTTCTGTCCTTACAGGGAGCATGTTTTAGCTTTGGCAAGGGGCATAGACCCAAAGCTCATAATGGCTGAGCTCTTTGGAAAGGCCACGGGCGTTTCAAAGGGTAAGGGTGGCTCCATGCATCTTTATGAGCCAAAGATGGACTTCTATGGGGGCAACGCCATAGTGGCGGCACATATTCCCCATGCGGTAGGCGCAGCCTATGCCAGAAAGCTCATGGGCGAAAAGGCAGGTGTTTTGTGTATATTTGGAGATGGGGCTACCAACAACGGCACCTTCTTTGAAGCTATAAACATGGCCTCCCTTTGGGAGGTGCCAGTTTTATTTCTCTGTGAAAACAACTACTACGCCATAGGCACACACATATCAAGGTCCTCGGCCATAAAGGAAATACATCTTAAGGCAAGGGACTACATGCCCACAGAGGTGGTGGACGGCATGGACGTTTTTGCCGTCTATGAGGCTGTCCTTAGGGCAAAGGCCTACATAGAAGAGTATGGAAAGCCATACTTTATAGAGGCCATTACCTACAGGTTTGAGGGCCATTCTATGGCAGACAAGGGGGACTACAGGTCTCCAAGGGAGCTGGAGATGTTCAAAAAGAGGGACCCAATAAAGCTTCTTGTGGAAAGGTCCTTAAAAGAAGGGTGGCTCACAGAGGAGCAGATAAGGATAATAGACCAAAAGGTGGAGGCCATAGTGGAAGAATCTGTCCAGTTCGCCCTAAGCTCTCCAGAGCCTTCTGAGGAGGAGCTATACACGGATATATACTGCGGGGTGTGTTCCGATGTTATACCGTGATGCTCTAAACCTTGCCCTTGACCATGCCATGGAGCATGACAGCAGGGTGGTCATACTTGGTGAGGATGTGGGCTTTTACGGTGGCAACTATAAGGTGACAGATGGCCTCTATGTAAAGTATGGGCCAAAGAGGGTAATAGACACACCCATAGCGGAGAACTCCATAGTGGGCACTGCCATAGGTATGGCCATGATGGGCCTTCGCCCTGTGGCTGAGATAATGACGGTAAACTTTGCCATGCTGGCCATGGACCAGTTTGTAAACCAAATGGCAAAGCTAAGATACATGAGCGGTGGAAAGATCTTTCTACCCCTTGTGGTAAGGATGCCTCAAGGTGTGGCAAAACAGCTTGCAGCACAGCACTCTCAAAGCCTTGAGCATATGTTTGCCAGCATACCGGGCCTTTATGTTTTTTGCGCCTCCGACTCTATTAGCGCCTACCATGGTCTTTTGTATGCCATAAGGATGGATGACCCTGTGGTCTTTTTGGAGCATACACTCCTTTATGGTATGGACTTTCCCTTTGAGTATGTTAAAGACTTTGACCCTTTTAGGGCAAGGGTGCTAAAGGAGGGGAAGGACATAACGGTGGTCTCCTACCTTAAGATGGTCCATGATGTGCTAAAGGCATGCCAGTGGCTTGAGGAAAAGGATGGCATATCTTGCGAGATCATAGACCTTGTCTCTTTGAGGCCCATAGACTTTGAAACCATATACCAGTCTGTCAAAAAGACAAAGAGGCTTGTGGTGGTCTATGAGGCTCCAAAAAGCCTTGGGCTTGGTGCGGAGATAAGCGCAAGGGTATCAGAAGAGCTTTTTTACTTTCTTGATGCTCCACCGCTTAGGATAGCTGGGGAGGAGGTACCCATACCTTACAACAGGAAGCTTGAGCTTTTGGCCATACCCACGCCGGAGAAGATATACAGCCAAATACTAAGCTGGAGCAAAAGGCATGGACTATGAGGTTTTGATGCCACAGTTTTCAGACACTATGGAGAGGGGGAAGGTGGTAAGGTGGCTAAAAAAGGAGGGGGACTTTGTGAAAAAGGGGGAGGTTATAGCAGAAATTGAGGCCGAAAAGGCCGTTATGGAGCTTCAAAGCTTCAAAAGGGGTATTCTAAAAAGGATACTGGTAAAGGAAGGGGAAGAGGTGCCGGTGGGCAAGCCCATAGCCATCATGGAGCTGGGAGAAAAGGTAAAGGAAACTCCTAAGGTGGAAGAGGTAAAAAAGGAAGAGGAGAAAAAACCAGAGGAACCTCCAAAGGTAAAGGTGGAGGTGCAAGAAAAAGTGGAACTTCCTCCCGGCTTTGCCTCTCCTTATGCAAGGCTTTTGGCAAAGGAGAAGGGCATAGACCTTCAAGAGCTACAAAAGGAAGAAAGACTTCCTTCCCCAGCCCATGCCAAGGACATAGAGGAGTTTTTAAAGGAAAGGCACTTCACACCAAAGGCCCTTGAGCTTTTAAAGGAGTATGAGCTAAGCGTAGAAGAGCTTCTGAAGGAACTTCCAGACAGGAAGATTGACGAGGACCTCCTTTTGGCCTACGTAGAAGAGAAGAACATACCAAAGAAGGTGCCCATCTCCTTTGCTCAAAAGAGCCTAATTTCCAACCTTTCAAAGAGCTTTGTGGTCCCACACTACCACATATACGAGGTCTTTGATCTCTCTCTCATACCTTGGGACAAAGATATCACCCTCACCCATTGGCTCATAAAGATTGTGGGCGATGCCATGCAATACTTTGAAAGGTTAAGGGCTGTGTATAAAGAGGACCACTACCTTATATACCCTTCCTCCAACGTGGGCTTTGCCGTGGCTGTAGGTGATGAGCTTTATGCCCCCGTGGTAAAGGATGTGCAAAGGAAGGGCCTGAGGGAGATAGCCCAAGAGGTAAGAGAGCTAAGGAAAAAGGCGGAAGAGGGAAGGCTTAGCCTTGAGGACATAAGCGGTGCTACCCTCACCATATCCAACCTTGGCATGTTTGGCATAAGAGCCTTTGATGCGGTCATCCCTTACGGTCAAGTATGTATAATGGCCGTGGGCATGCAGGACCAAGAGGGCAAGGTACACATTACCTTCACCTTTGACCACAGGGTGGTAAACGGCCTTCATGCAGCCCTCTTTGTGAAGCACCTAAAGGAGAAGGTCTTGGACAAAAACTACATAAAGATGCTACGGAGATAAGCTATGGACTATGATGTGATCCTTTTGGGAGGAGGGCTTGCCTACACGGGCGCAGAGCTTCTGAGGAATGCGGGCCTAAAGGTGGCCATAGTAGAAAAGGACCCTTCCCACCTTGGCGGCGTTTGCCTCCATAAAGGCTGTGTTCCCACCAAGCTTTACCTCTTTGAGGCGAGAAAGGCCTATGACCTAAAAAACTCTTCCCTTCTCTCTGTAAAGGAGATTGCCTTTGACCTAAAAAGCTTAAAAGGAAAGAAGGAAAGGCTTACAAAAAGTTTGAGAGACCAGATAGAGAGGCTTTTAAAGGGTGTGGACTTTATCTACGGCTACGGTGAGCTGGTAGAGCCACATGTGGTAGAAGTGGAAGGAAAAAGGCTAAGCGCCAAGCATATCATCATAAACACGGGAAAGTCCTATCCCTTGGAGCCAAACGGAGACCATCTTTTGGAACTGGAAGAAGTTCCAGAAAGTTTAAAGATAGCGGGTGATGATCCTCTGGCCTTTGAGTTTGCCTGCATGTTTGTCCTCATGAATTGTAAGGTGGAGCTTTACTTTGAAGAGGGAAGCCTTGACTTTATGCACCCTTCCATAAGAGGAAGGCTCTTAAAGATGCTTAAGGATATGAATATAAGCCTTATGCCTTTATCTGATGCACCAAAGGAGAACATCTATTGGATAAAAAGGAGGGTGCCAAACACTAAATGTATAAAGGTAGAAATATTCATGGATGACCTCGGCCACATAGTTGTGGACAAAAACTATGAGACCTCTTTGAAGGACCACTATGCGGTGGGTGATGTAAACGGCATGGCGGAGCTTGCCCACGCCAGCAGGGTTCAAGCCCTTTCTGTGGCAAAAAGGATAATAAAGGGCCAAGGCTTTTTCACACCACCTTACAAAATTCCATACGTTTTATACACCCAGCCTCTATCTTACGCAAAGGTGGGCTTTACTAAAAAAGAGCTTGAAAAGAAGGGAGTAGAGTTTAGCGAAAAAAGCGTAAGCCTTAGGTCCTTTGCGGTAGGAAGTATATACCACACGGAGGAAGGTATGGCCTTTTTGTACTTTGATAAGAAGGGCTTTTTGCTCGGTGCGGAGGTCCTCTCAAGGGATGCGGGAGAGGTTATAGGGAGTCTTACAGTTAGTCTTTTCTCCGAGCTAAACCTTGATATGCTTTCAAGGCTCTGCCTTCCGCATCCAACTCTGGGAGAGGTGATTTTTATGAGGGTTTGAGAAATGCTAAAAGATGAACTAACAAAAGATTTGGCTACAAAGGCAGATATTTTGCTTTTGAAGACTGAAATTAAGATTTTTGATTTTACTTTTTACAATAATCTTTCTAAACAGGGATGTCTTAGAATTTCTGACAAAGCTTTTAGGTCTTATAAGATAGTTGTATAATTATACTTAAGGTGCGAAAGCTTCTTTCCATTGCTGTAATAGCCTTTGGCTTTTTGTTCCTTCTGGGCTTTATAACAGTAGCCCTTCTTTCCGTCGGCCTTCCATCGGTGGAAACACTAAAAGACTGGAAGCCACCTGTTGCCACAGTGGTCTATGATGCTAAGGACAGGCCCTTTGGTGATGTAGCATTGCAAAGAAGATATTATGTGGAGCTAAAGGATATACCCCTTCATGTAAGACAAGCCTTTATATCCGCAGAGGATAAGAACTTTTACAAACACCCAGGTATTGACCCCATAGCCATACTGAGGGCCATTTTTGCCAACATAAGACATGGAGAGGTTAGACAGGGAGCATCCACCATAACACAGCAGGTGGCAAGAAACCTCTTCCTCACACCAGATAGAAGCATAAAAAGAAAGATAAGGGAAGCCCTTCTGGCTTTAAAGATTGAAAGGCATTTTACAAAGGACCAGATATTGGAGATGTATCTTAACTACATATACTTGGGTCAAGGCGCCTACGGCGTGGAAGCCGCCTCAAGGATATACTTTGGAAAGTCGGTAAAAGACCTAACTGTGGATGAGGCTGCCATCCTTGCCGGCCTTCCAAAGGCGCCCACTAAGTATAACCCTTTTAGAAATCCTGAAAAGGTCAAAGAAAGAAGAGACTATGTGCTTACGCGTATGTATGAGGATGGATATTTAAATGAGGAAGACTATAAAAGGCTTATTGAAAAGCCTATAAAGGTAAGGCTTGAAAACAGATACTATGGAATGGACTACTTCCTTGACTTTGTAAAGGAATATTTGATTGAAAAGTATGGTGAAGTGGTCCTTGCTGGCGGGTATAAGGTATATACCACCGTGGATAAGGACCTACAAGAGCATGCAAGAAAGGCTCTAAAGCGTGGAATAGAAAGGGTTGCAAAGGCCAACGGCATACCTTTTTTGCCAGAGGACCCCTATGAGATAGAAAAGAAATATCAAGAACAAACTGTAGAAGAAAAGCCGGGCAAGGTATACATAGGCAAGGTTGTAAGCGTAGAGGGTGATAGCCTTGTAGTTGAGCTAAAAGACAGACAGTATGAAGTGGACAGAACAAGCCTTCCTGTAGAAAAGGGAGATTATGTGCTTGTGAGGTTTTACAAAAGTAAAAAAGGTCTAAAGGTAGAGGTGCTTCCAGACCTTCAAGGTGCCTTGGTAAGCCTTGACGCAAAAACGGGAGCAATAAAGGCCATGGTGGGAGGTTATTCTTATCTTAGAAGCACCTTTAACAGAGCTGTATACGCCAAGCGCCAGCCCGGTTCTGCCATAAAGCCCATTATCTACCTTGCCGCTCTTATGAAAGGTTATACGCAAGCCACTCTTATAGATGCAACCCCAAGAAGTTTTTATGACCCTTCCACGGGTAAGGAGTGGACGCCAGACAATTACGAGGGTGCAGAGTATGGAAAGGTAACCCTAAGGACAGCCCTGGCCAAAAGTATAAACACGGCTACGGTAAACCTCCTTGCAGATATAGGCTTTGACACACCTATAGAAATTGGAAAACTTTTAGGAATTGAATTAAAACCTTATTATTCCATGGCCCTTGGTAGCATAGAGGTTACACCCCTCCAGCTTACCTCAGCATTTCAGGCTTTTGCCAATCTTGGCACTTTTTGTAAGCCCTATTTTATAAGAAAGATAGTAGGTCCAGACGGGTCCATACTGGAAGAGAATTCTCCCCAATGTCAGCAAGTCCTTCCGCCCCAAGAGACGAGGGTTTTGGTTGATATGCTAAGAGCTGTAGTTCTTGAAGGCACGGCAGTGGCTGCAAGCTCCTTGCAAAGGGTAGTGGCTGGAAAGACTGGCACAACAAACGATTATATGGACGCATGGTTTGTGGGCTTTTCTCCCGATATTGTGGCGGGTGTTTGGGTAGGCTTTGATATAAAGAGAAGTATGGGCAAAGGTATGGCTGGCGCAAGGGTGGCCTTGCCCATATGGATAGATTACATGTCCGTAGCAAGTTATATGTATCCATATAGCGATTTTCCCATCCCCGATGGTGTGGTGGTGGTAAACTGTCCACAACCTATGCTCTTTGTGGCAGGCACAGAAGGTGCGTGTAAGGGAGAAGAACCTAATCAAAGCAATGAGCTTGAAGGTATAGTGGACCCAAAGTATATGAAGAAGGAAGAGGGTCCTAAGGTAAAGGAGATACCTTAATGAAAGAAATTCTCCTTGAAAGCACCTTTGTCAGCATAGACATAGAAGCTACAGGTTTTGACCCATCAAAGTCCGACATTATTGAAATAGCCTGTGTAAGGGTAGAAGGGGGTATAATCACGGAGAGGTTTTCCACCCTTGTAAACCCTGGCTATCCCTTACCCCAAAGAATAACAGAGCTTACGGGCATTACTAACGCCATGCTTGTAGGAAAGCCAAAGATAGAAGAGGTCCTTCCTAAGTTTTTAAAATTTATTGGAGACAGCATTTTGGTAGCCCATAGAGTAGAAAAGGACATAGCTTTTATTGACAAGTATTACAGAAGGCTTTATGGCAAGAGGTTTAGACCTCCCCATATATGCACGCTAAGCCTGGCCAAAAACGTGCTTCCAAACCTAAAAAGGTATTCCCTCAAGGACCTCGCAGACCAGTTTGGCATAGAGTATAGGAGGATCCATAGAGCGATGGACGATGCCCAGATAACGGCACTGGTATTCCTTGAGCTTCTAAAAATACTTTGGCACAGGCTTGGCATAGGAGACTACCTTGAGGTCAAAAGGCTTTCAAAGGGTTGAGATAATATCTTTTATTAGTGATCTCAAGCCAGCTGTGTTAACAAAGAAATTCTTCTTGTTCCTTTTTAAGGCTACTTCAATGTCTTTTCTTTGTTTTTTAACCTTTTTGCCAACACTCTCTATGAACTTATTGAAGTATAAACCATCCATAAAAGATAGATAATGGACGTATTCTTTTCTTTCTTGCTGTTTTATAAAATCTATTAATTCAGCCACCTGCTTATCTTGCGCACCTCCAGACTCTTTAATATGCTTTGCTTCTATCACAATATACCGTTCGCTTATTTTTACAACCAAATCTGGCTTTTTCCCTTGATGTTTTTGACCAAATTCATACTTAATTTCCATAACTTTGCAAAATTCATTAAACAACACTTCATCGCCCTGATCTGGTAAAAAATAAGCTACTAAATTCTTTCTTAAATCTTCTAAATTACCAACCCTGCTTACTTCCTTCCCAATACATTCTTCTAACAGTCTTATAACCTTGTTTATACCACCTATACCCTTCTTCCTAGATGCACCACTATCGTACAAAGCTTGAGCTACTATATCTGTGTATCCAAGTTTATCGTATAGTTTGCGTCTTTTTTCACAGTAGCTATCCAATAGATGTTTAAAGGTTTCTTTACGTACCTCATCTGGCATGCTCTTAAATATTGAATAAGACATATCAAGAACTTTCCAAAAGGCTACAAACTCTGTATATTGAATTTTATCCGTGGAAGTTAGGATATTGTATATATCCTCTATGAGGGATTCATCCAATTTATCCTTTTCTTTAAGCACACAATAGCATACTATAAGGTCCCGCAGTTGCCATATTTTATTAATCAAATTCTTATCTTCAACTATTATCTCATCGGATATGTAGAGAGGATCTATCAAAGGCTCTGGATTTTTCAAAGACTCTTCCCAATAATAAAGGTTTTCCTTTATACCCATAATACCTTTTTCCTTTTCCTGTTTTTTATATATGACACTAAACCCTCTCCATCTTTTTTTGATATAAGGTCCTTAAGCGTCAATTTTTCCTCATCATTCATTTCCAAAATAGGAAAGGTTTGAATTAAGGCCTTTGCCTGAGAAAGACCAAGATATTTGCGTGTATATTCACTATCGGAGTATTTATAGGTGGTCATGAACTCACTGTCCGTTATTTCCCTAAAATATTCAAGAACAAGGTTAAAGTAATCTCTTAAGAGAATTTGGTCTTCTATGCTTAATGTAGGATGAAGAAACACTTGTATTGGATGAGTTCTATACTTTTCCTTAGAAACCAAAATCCCGTCCGCTTCAAAAAAATCCCTTATTCTGTATAAGCCAGCCCTGCCTTTTGCCGTGCCAGTATCTAAGGTTTTTATAAAAAGGATATTTGACCTTATTTTCTGCGCCAACTTTTCGTTTACATATATTTTTTTCTTTTTATACTTTCCACCTTCAAAATCATTAACATCTATAACTTCCACTTCAATCTGGCCTTCATTCTTCTTTACATCGTCAAGCAACAGATAAAATTGAACTTCTAAGGGTTTATCCGCTTTGGCAGATTTTACAAACTCTTCAAACTCAAGGCCAGCACGGTAATTATTTTTAGGGTCAAGCACATATATACGCTTTTTTTTATCATGATTTATCTTTAGACCTTCAAAAACTATCCTTTCATGACCATAGACATTTTTCCGTTCAAAGAAACAGATTACTACGTTTGTACCCGTAAAATCAAATATAGGTCTTTCAAAAATTATTGCCTTTTTAATTGTATAGTAAGCTAAAAAATCCTTTCTTATTTTATTTGAAACAGAAGCACCGAATAAAAAGTTTGACGGAATTATGTAAATCATCTTTCTAATACCATGCCTTAGGTCGTTAATAAGCGCAAGTTGATACAGGTCTTGGTATCCTTCCTTCTCACCTTTAAAGTATTTCAAATACTTCCGTGTTTCCTCATGCTTCATTATATAGCCAAGATATAAATACGGTGGATTAGTTATATGAAAAACTGGATAATCCATCCTTAGCAAAAATTCAGGATAATCCTCAATAGTATCTCTTACCTGAATGTTCCTTTCTGCAACTTCTTTCGGAATGCCGTATTCCATTGCCTTCTCAATAGCCTTCTTTACCATATTCTCTTGAATGTCAAACAGAAAGATGTGTTTTTCAAAAAATTCTATCCTCCTTTCCTCTGGTATGGCCTCCAACATTGGAAGAATTAGATTTCCCTCTCCAGAAAACATATCAACCCAAAGATAATCATACAGATGCGCCTTAATTTCCGGAAAAATATACTCCATAAAGACCTCTGTAGGAGTAGGATAGTATCCTAAGAACCTTCTTTTAAGATTTGTGTTCATCACTTAAAAATTTTAAGGTAATACCTTTTATCCTTTCAATAAATCCCTTTTCCACATACACCCCTTCATCCTTCAACTCTTTTGCCATTTTTTCCAAAAGGCTTCTTAAGTTACCGCTTACATTCTTTGGCACCTCTATACGAAAGCTTATTATGAGGTTGCCCGCACCTCCTTGCGTGGGAAAGCCCTCCCCCAGTATAGTCTTTGTGGACCCACATTCTGTCCCAGGCTGGACAAAAACTTCTATTTCTTCTCCGTCAAGGCCTTTTACCTTAAAAGTGCCACCCAGCACGGCCATAGGAAAGGAGATAAGCTTTTCCATATAAAGGTCCTTTCCAACCTTTCTAAAAACATCATGAGGCTTTAGGCTTACTCTAAGGTATAGGTCTCCCGGTTCCCCTCCTCTTTCTCCCGTATGCCCAAGGCCAGATACCTTTAGAACTTCCCCTTCGTCCGTTCCGGGTGGTATGCTTACCCTCACTTTGCTCCTCTTTGCCACCCTTCCCCTTCCACCGCAGGTGGGACAAAGGTTCTTTATTATATAGCCCCTACCTTTACAAACAGAACAAGGCCTGGGAAAGTTAAATATACCGCTTACCCTCCTTCCAGTGCCTCCACAGGCGTGGCATGTGATCCTTTCCATTTCTCCCCTGTAGCCCTTGCCCTCACAGTCCGGACAGTCTATCCACCTTTCATACTCTATCTCCTTTTCCGTTCCAAAGCCAGCCTCCTCAAGGGTCAATTCAAGCTTTAGCCTTATATCCTGGCCCCTTTTGGGCTTTGGCGCCCTTCTCATACCTTGCCATATGCTTTCAAGAAAGTCCTGAATGTACTCCATAAAATCTCTGTATCTTTTTTCATCGCCACTCTGCAATATGCGGTCATACTCTTGTCTTTTTTGTTCGTCTGAGAGAATGTGATAGGCTTCGTTTATCTCTCTAAAGCGTTCTTTGGCCTGAGGGTCTGGGTTTATATCTGGGTGCCACTCCTTGGCAAGCCTTCTGTATGCCTTCTTTATTTCTTCCTTTGTGGCATTCCTGCTTACTCCAAGTATCTGGTAGTAATCCTTTATGGGCATGGATTAAAAGTATATGTTAAAATTAAAACCATGCCATTCATAATCCTAATACTGCTTTTAATGCCCCTTATATCCATCGGAAAGGAACTCTTGCTTGCCACAACCTATCCAATATACTACCCTTTGAAGTATATAGCGGGCGATAGGTTTGAGGTGGATGTGCTAATAAAAGGCCAATCGGACCCACACCACTATGAATTAAAGCCGGGAGACATAAAAAGGATACAAAAGGCAAAGGCCTTTTTCTACCTTGGAGTGGAAAGCTGGGAGAAAAGGTTGGCAAACAGACTTCCTAAGGGAAAGGCCTATTCCCTTGAAAGAAATATAAGCTTTATAAAAGTAGGCAACAGCCTTGACCCGCACCTTTGGCTATCACCAAGGGCCTATTCTCAACTTGTGGAAAATATAAAAAAGGCTTTGATTAGCATTGACCCTTCTGGTGCGGAAGAATACAAAAAAAGGTCTGAGGAGTTCTTAAAAGACCTAAAGGTACTTGACGAGGAGTATAAAAAAACGCTTTCTAAGTGCCAAAGCAGGGCGATTGTCATTACCCACCTGTCTGTTCTTTACCTTGGAAGGGATTATGGCCTTGAGGTTATAGGCCTAAGAGGCTTGCATGCGGAGGAGGAACCAAAGCCTTCGGAGATAAGGAATATGGTGGAAAGGATAAAGAAAAGCAAAGTCAAAACACTCTTTCACGAGCTTGGCTATGATGAGGCCTTGGCAAAAAGGATAGCCCAAGAGGTGGGAGCCAAGATAGTTCCCTTTAACACCTCCCTCTTCCCAGAAAAGGCGCAGGATGACTACTTCTCTATAATGAAAAGGAATTTGGAAAGACTTTCTGAGGGTCTAAGTTGTCCGACAAGGTAATAGAGGTAATAAACCTTAGCTTTAGGTATAAAAGGGATGAACCACTTATAGAAAATTTAAGCTTTGAGGTAAGAAAGGGAGAGTTCTTTGGCATCCTTGGCCCTAACGGCGCTGGTAAAAGTACACTCCTCAGGCTCATCCTTGGCTTTTTAAAACCACAAAGTGGTGAGGTTAGGCTCTTTGGCCAAAGGCTTGATAGCTTTTCCCAATGGCAAAGGGTAGGCTATGTGCCCCAAAGGTTTGCAGTGGAGAGGGCCTTTACGGGCAACGTGGAAGAATTGCTCAGAGCTTCTGCTCCAAAAGAGAAGGTAGGCTGGATCATAGCCTTCCTACACCTTGAAAACGTGCTTAAAAGGCCCTTTACAAAGCTCTCCGGCGGAGAACAGCAAAAGGTCTTGCTTGCCATGGCACTTGCCACAAACCCAGACCTAATACTATTGGATGAGCCAATGACAGGGCTGGATATACACGCCCAAGAGCATATAGAGTATGTGCTAAAAGAGATAGCTAAAGACAGGACGGTGGTAGTGGTCTCTCACGATATTGGCTTTGTTTTGAGAAATGCCACCAAAATCCTATGCCTTGGCATGCCCTTCTGCAAAGTAATCAAGCCCCAAGAGTTTGAAAGTTTGATTAGAGAACTCTACCGGTTGCATTAAAATATAATCTCCATGATAAAGTTTTTAATCCTTCTTTTCCTTATCTTCTCCTGCCAGCCTCTGCCTAAGGATGTGCCTTTGGAAAAGTATAGGAACCAGTTTATAGAAGGGCAGGTGTTTTTGGATGATAGCCTACGAGGCAAAGTGCCAAAGGGTGATCACTTCCTTATAATCTCTGTAAGGGACTTGGAGAATCCTATGCCTATAGCGGTTTTAAGGGTGAAAAATCCTAAGCTTCCTTACCACTTTAAGATAACCGGCAAACACAAGCTAAGCCACGATAGGATAATGGAGGGTCAAGTGGTGCTAACGGCACGCATAAGTCCATCGGATAAGGCGGAGGTCCAAAAGGGAGACCTTATTGGCTCTACAAACGCCTTGGTGGGAACAAGGGGTGTAAAGATAATAATAAATACAGAGGTGAAGTGATGGAGAGGTTGGTTAGATTCTTTGTGGAAAGAGGTAAGGCTATAGCTATACTTCCTGCTCTTAGCCTTTTTATAAGCGCCGTTTTCCTTGGCTTTTACGGTGTTTACCTTTCCTTTGAAGCCATCTATAAGGTTTTTACAAGTCCAGAATATCTTGATACGGCTGTGCTTTCTACCAAGTTTATAGCCGTAATGGACATACACCTACTTTCCGTTATCCTGTATATCTTTGCCGTAGGCCTCTATGAACTATTTGTGGGCAAGCTAAACGTGCCTGAGTGGCTAAAGATTGAGAGCATAGACCAGCTAAAGGCCAAGCTGGCAAGCGTGGTCATCCTCATCCTTGCCATAACCTTTACAAAGAATGTGGTAAAGTGGAAAGAGCCTATGGAGACTCTCCTTTTTGGTGTGGCCATTGCTGTAGTGATAGGAGTGCTTATCTTTTATTATAAGGTGAAAGAAGAACACTGATGGAAAGGAGCTTAAACCTTAGAGAGCTTACCATAATAAACGAGGTTGCCAAAATCCTGAGTAAAGGCTTTGAGTTTACCAAAAGCTTGGAAGAGCTTTTAAAGGTCCTATACTCCTTTTGGGATGTAAGGTATAGCTATGTGGCCCTATATTCGCCAGAGATAAAAGCCTTAAAGATAGTTAAAGCCTTTGGGCTAACGGAGGAGGAGGTAGAGAGGGGCATCTTTAGAAGGGGCGAGGGAGTGGTGGGAAAGGTCTATAAGGATGGTGTGCCCGTATTCCTTTCCGATATAAGGGTAAATGCCTACCTTAACAAAACGGGTTTGAGGGAGAGGCTTGAGGGTAATATGAGCTTTGTGGCCGTGCCTATTAGGTTGGGTGGAGAGCCATTGGGCGTGCTTGCAGTGTTCAAAGACTTTGGTGAGGAGAGTGTAGAAAGGGGTGTGGAGCTTCTTATGATAGTGGGGACTATGATAGGTATGCTGTATAAGTTGGATGAGAAGATGAACCAAGAAAGGCAGGAGTGGGAGGAGGAAAGAAGACTCTTAACAAAGGCTTTGAGTGAAAGGTATAATGTGGAGGGCATAGTTGGCAAAAGCCTTGCCATAAGGAAGCTACTTGACCTTATAGAGAGGGTGGCGCAGACAGATGTTAACGTGCTTATCACCGGCGAGAGCGGAACGGGCAAAAGCCTTGTGGCAAAGGCCATACACTTTATGAGCAAAAGAAAGGAAAAGCCCTTTATAACCATAAACTGTAGCGCCATACCAGAGACCTTACTTGAGGCGGAACTCTTTGGCTATGAAAAAGGGTCCTTTACGGGAGCTTACACTTCAAAGAAGGGCAAGTTTGAGCTGGCAAACGGTGGAACCATATTTTTGGATGAGATAGGAGATATGCCCCTTGCCCTACAGCCCAAAATACTCAGAGTCATACAGGACAAGGAGATAGAGAGGCTTGGCAGTGAAAAGACCATAAAGGTGGATGTGCGCATAATATCCGCCACAAACAAAGATTTGAGAGAACTTGTAGCTCAAGGGCATTTTAGAGAGGACCTCTACTACAGGCTCAACGTGCTACCCATACACATACCACCCCTTAGAGAAAGAAAGGAGGATATTCCCATACTCGTGGACCACTTCCTTGAGGTATTTAACCAAAGGTATAACAAAAAGGTAAAGTTCCATCCAAAGGTGATTGAGATCTTTATGGAATACCCTTGGTATGGAAACGTTAGAGAGCTTGAGAATGCGGTGGAAAGGTTGGTTATATTGAGGGATGGCCTAATTAGGGAATCGGACCTACCACCCTACTTCTTTACAAGGCTTGATACTTCTGAGCCAAGGAACATACCGCAGGTCATAGAAAGCACAGAAAGGGAAGAGATACTAAAGGCCCTTGAAAAAACAGGTTATGTAAAATCAAGAGCAGCAAGGCTTCTTGGATACACACTAAGACAGCTTGACTACAGGATACGAAAGTACAAGATTGAAATAAAGAGGTATTGAGGTGAAGGTAAGGATAAAAAGAAGTCCTCTCGCAAGGGAGGAGTTTGAAATAGATGTAGAAAAGGACCTTACCCTTCTTGAGGTCCTATACAAGATAAAGGAAGTAGACCCCACCCTCTCCTTTAGAAGCATGTGTAGGGCTGGCATATGCGGGACTTGTGCAGTAAAGCTAAACGGAAAGCCTGTGCTTGCATGCTCCACAAGGGTATTACCTTCAGAGGAAGAGATTTTTATAGAACCCCTTGACGGCTTTAGAGTCATAAAGGACCTTGTGGTGGACCACGAAGAGATGTATTTGAAATTAAAGAGGTCAAAGGTTTGGCTCTATCCATCCGAATCAAATGTAAGAGTTGATGAGAGGATAAACCTTAAAAGCTCAAGAAGTTGGGAGTGTATCCTTTGTGGCATATGCGACAGCGTTTGTCCTGTGCTTTCCACATCATCCCTTTTTGGAGGGCCCATAATCTTGACAAGGCTTTATAAACATCTCATAGACCCGAGGAACGCAAACCAAGAGGCCACCGTAAAGACCTTACACTCCCTCAAGCCAGACCTTTGCACCCATTGTATGAACTGCTCTTATGCATGTCCCAAAAGGCTTATGCCAGAGGGCCTTATAAGAGAGGAAGAAAATCTTTTGGTGGAAAAGGGGCTTTTGCAAAAACAAGCAGGCTTTGACTTTTTGAGCTTCTAAAGGAGGAAAATATGAAAGAGTTTTTGGACCTAAAACTTTCAGACCTTGGAGTAGGCACATACCTTGGAGAACTTGACCAAAAGACTTCCGAAGGTTATAAGGAAGTTATCAGGCTTGCCGTAAGGGAAGGGATAAATGTGATAGACACGGCCATAGTTTACAGGTATATGAAAAGCGAAAGGGATATAGGGGATGTGCTTGAAGAGGTAGGAAGGGAAAGGGTGATCCTTTCTACAAAGGGAGGGTATATTCCCTACGATGTGGACTCTAAGGTTGACCCAAAGGACTACTTTTATGAGAACTTTATAAACACAGGCATAGTAGACATACAGGAGATGACGCCACAGGGCCATTACCTTTCCGCAAAGTTTATAAACTGGTGCTTGGAAAAGAGCCTTGAGAATATGAAAACTTCTTACGTAGATGTGTATTTTCTCCATAACCCAGAGGAACAGTTAAACTTCATAAGTAGAGAGGCCTTCAACAGGAAGATAAGGGAGTGCTTTGAATACCTTGAGGAAGAAGTAAAGAGAGGCAGGGTAAAATACTATGGTCTTGCCACTTGGTCTGGCTTTAGAGTGTCGCCCGCAAGCAGGCAGTACCTTAACTTAAAAGAGCTATTAAGCATAGCAAAAGAGGTGGCTGGTGAGGACCACCACTTCAAGTTCATACAGCTTCCTTATAGCCTTGGTATGCCAGAGGCCTATACTATGAAAAATCAAGAGATAGACGGAGAAAAGCTTTCCACCATTGAAGCTTGCCAAAGGCTTGGCCTTTATGTATATACGAGCGCCAGCATATACCAAGGTAGGGTGATAGGCAGGGTGCCAAATGAACTAAAGGAAAAGCTTAAAGTAGACAGCGATGTGCTGGCAAGCCTTCAGTTTGTGCTTAGTACGCCTGGCGTGGGCACAGCCCTTGTGGGTATGAGTAGGGTGGAACACTTGGGAGAAAATCTTAAGATAGTGCATACTCCTAGGCTAAGCCCCGCAGAGTTTATAAGCCTTTTTAAATAGACACAAAGTAGGCCTTATTTAGGTCAAGCAACGGCAAAGCCTTGTCCTATAAAGTTTTCTTGGTTTGGATGTCCATAACTTTTAGCCTTACTATTTATAAAACCCATTAAGGGTCAAAAAAGGTCATAAAAAAGTACTCATAAAGATTGAGCCATGAGGGATTTTTTACTTTTTTTGGAAAACAGAGATAGGTTTGCGGTGGGGCTTTTTAGGCAGTTTAGCATTGAAGAAACCCCAAGCAAAGTTATCATAATCACGCCCACCCTTGAACACAAGAGGTGGGTCTTGGAGTATATAAAAGCAAGGCTATCCGATTATGGTAAGGAGATATTTGTAAAATCAAAGGAAGAAGAGGAAAGGGAAGATATAAAGGATGGCATTCAGCCCAAGTTCAGCTTTGAAAACTTTGTGGTGGGTAAGTCCAACGAGCTTGCCTATAGGGTATGCTTTGAAGTGGCTTCAAACCCCGGTAGCTACAGCCCCCTATTTATCTATGGTGGTGTGGGTCTTGGTAAAACCCATCTCCTTCATGCCATAGGGAACAGGTCCAAGTCTTTGGGCTACAAGGTAGTATATAGGCAGGCCAGCGACTTTTCAGAGGAGATGATAAAAAACCTAAGACAGGACAAAATGGAAGATTTTAGAAAGCTATACTCCAGTGTAGACCTTTTGCTTTTGGATGATGTGCAGTTCCTTTCGGGAAAAGAAAGGACCCAGGTGGAGCTTTTTAGGATTTTTGAAAGCCTTCAGGCAAAGGAAAAGCAGATAGTCTTTGTAAGCGATAGGCATCCAAGGGACATAAAGGATGTTTCCGAAAGGCTTCTTAGCAGGTTTGCCAGCGGTCTCATACTGGAAATAGGTCTGGATGAGGATACAAAGCTTTCCATAGTCAAAAACAAGCTTTTGCTTTTTGGTCTTCCTTTGGACAAAAGGTATATAGACTACGTTATGGAAAATACGGGCTTTAGCGTAAGGGAGATAGAAGGCTTTATAAAAACCCTTAAGCTTACAGGCATAAGGGAAGAAGTAAAGAAAAGTCCAAAGAGGGAAGAGGAGCTTCTGGCCCTTATTGCCAAGCACTTTATGCTAAGGGTGGAGGACCTAAAAAGGGAAACAAAGGAAAGAAAGATAATTAGGGCAAGGCAGATAGCCATGTACTTTTGCAAGGTGTTGCTACGAATGAGCTACTCAGAAATAAGCAAACTTTTTGGTAAATCAGACCACACTTCGGCCCTTTATGCCATTAAAAAGGTAGAAGAAAAAAGACAAACAGACAAGAAGTTTGACTACATGCTTCAGGTTTTGGAAAAGAATTTAAGAAGGTTTATAAAGGAGTAAATTTTATATCCATGCTGGTAAGGTTAACCCTTGAAAACTTTTTTCTTATAAAGGGTGAAGAGCTTTACTTTGATAAGGGGCTAAACGTGATAACTGGAGAGACTGGAACGGGGAAATCTCTCACCATATCTTCACTTCTATTCCTAATGGGTGAAGATGGTGATTACCCGGAAGGCACATGCGTGGAGGCAGAGCTTTTTTCCGAGGGTGAAAGCGTAGTCCTAAGAAGGGAGGTAGTAAAAGGAAGGAGCAGGTATTACCTTGATGGAAGGGGTAGCAACAGAAGGGTGGTAGAAGAAATCCTTTCTTCTCAGGTGCTTCTCCAAGGTCAAAACGATAGGACAAAGATAACGCGATCGGACTTTCAAAGGGATGTTTATGATAGATTTGTGAAGGCTCTTGAAGCAAGGAGCAGGGTGGAGAAGGTTTATGAGGAGGTTTTGGACCTAAGGGAAAGGCTAAGGAATATAAGAGAAAGGAGGATTGAAAGGGAGATAAGGAGAAGACTTATTGAGGAGGAGATAAAAGAGATAGAAGGCATAGGCCTTTCTCCAGAGTTTTATGACCAGGTCAAAAAAAGGCTTGAAGAGATAAACTTGGCGGAAAGGATAAACAACCTTGTGCTTTCGGCCCTTTCTGGCCTTGAGGCAAGCGCAGAAGGCCTAAAGGTGGCAAGCAAGGCCCTAAGGGAGCTTTCAAGCTTTAAGGATGTAAAGGAGCAACTGGAAAGTCTTGAGCCAATAAGGGATGTGCTTTTTGAGATAGAGAGGTCTTTAAGGACTATGCTTGTCTCCTACAGCCAAGAGGAGCTTGATAGCCTAAATGAGAAGGTCTTTAAGGTTCAAAGGCTTGAAAGAAAGTATGGTATGAGCTATAGAGAGCTTTGGGACCACATGCAAAGGCTAAAGGAAGAGCTTAAAAGATTTGAAGAGGAAGAAAGTCCAGAGAAGCTGGAAGAAGAACTAAAAAGGAAGGAGGAGGAGCTTGAAAGGTTATACGATGAGCTAAGCCAGATAAGGCAGAGGGGGAAGGAGGAGTTTGAAAGGAGGGTTTTGGAATATTTGAAGGATATGGGGCTTGAGAAGGCAAGCTTTAAGGTGCATTTTGAGGAGAAGGTGGGAAGGTATGGTAAAGAGCAGGTAAAGTTTTTATTCTCTTCCTATGGTAGGGATGAAAAAGAGGTCTCCGATGTGGCCTCTGGTGGTGAGGTCTCAAGACTTTCCCTTGCCCTTTTTATGCTTTCGCCACCAGCCCAGACCTACGTTTTGGATGAGGTGGATGCTGGCATAAGCGGTATTACTTCCATAAGGCTTGCAAAGCTTTTGAGGGAGCTTTCAAAAAACACCCAGCTTATAGTTATAACTCATCAGCCAGCGGTGGCCTGTGCAGGAGACAAGCACTTTACTACAAAAAAAGAATACATGGGGGACATTCCCTTTATCAAAGTGGTTGAACTGCAAGAAGAGGAGCGCCTTGAGGAGATAGCAAGGCTTATGGGAAAGGTGAATGAAAACACCTTAAGGGGTGCAAAGGACCTAATAAAGGAGGTTTGCGGTGTTTGAGGAGATATTAAAGATAAAGGAAAAGGTCAAGCCTTATGTGGATAAAAGACTATCTGAGTTCAAAGAACTGGGGGAGAAGGGAAAGACCACCTTTGATTTTAGACCCTTTGCGGACAATGTGTATGAGGCAGACCTTTTTTCCGAGCTTTGCTTTTGCATACTTACAGCCAACTCTTCTGCGTTGATGGGCATAAAACTGCAAAAGGCCATAGGCATAGAGGGCTTCAAAAGCATGAGCTTGGAAGAGCTTGAAAAGGCCATCTCTTCCGCAGGCCACAGGTTTGCCCGCCAAAGGGCAGAGAGGATAGTCAAGGCAAGGGAGAATTTTCATAGAGTTATGGAGCTTTTAAAGAACTCTAAGAATGCCAAGGAGATAAGAGAGCTTTTGAGCGATAGCTGTTCCAAGTATAAGGTGGAAGGCTTTGGCCTAAAGGAGGCTTCCCATTTTCTCAGAAACATAGGCTATGAGAACCTTGCCATAGTGGACAGGCACGTGTTCCGATACCTCAAAGAAAAGGGCCTTTTGCCAGACTATAAGACCATCACAAGGAAGATATACCTTGAGGCGGAAAAAAGGCTTGAAGAGGTATGCGAAAGGCTTGGCATGACCCAAGCAGAGCTTGACCTTTATGTTTTTTACTATAAAACGGGAAAAGTGTTGAAGTAATTTACATCACTTTACATCCTTTACATCCCACATAGTTCAGATAAAACGGAGCGGTTCACATTTAAAAGTATGGCGAAGAAAAAGAAGCTTTACATCCCACATAGTTCAGATAAAACAACAAGTTGCAGATACATACGGTGTTTATTTCAAAGCTTTACATCCC